>ENA-OQJR01000522-OQJR01000522.1-human-gut-metagenome-genome-assembly--contig:-NODE-522-length-12241-cov-3.407793_pt1 | contig 12241 bp, 8 predicted proteins | sample MGYA00242614_ERZ504781 | MGnify/ENA primary metagenome ERZ504781 (study PRJEB26092, sample SAMD00036365) | human gut metagenome | host: Homo sapiens | study: EMG produced TPA metagenomics assembly of...
AGCGCGCTGGCGGCGATGCGCTGGTCGGTCGCTGCGTCAAGTCTGATAAGCGTGTGATCCAGTGTGCCTCGATGTTCCAGAAGATATGCGACGGCGCTGGCCTGTACGGCGAAGCTCAGATCCATGATCTCGATTGGATTGCCGCCTCCCACCGTGTAGTTCACGCCATCGCCGTCGGCGATTAGCGTGAGCGTTGGTCCGTCGGGAACATTGAGTTGCACGGTGTCCCTGTTGACCTGTGGGGTGAAGTCGCTTACCTCGTCCAAGGCGATTTCGTTGGCGATGCCGCCGATCACTGCGAGCGCCGCGCCCTCGTGCATTGCGCGCATGTGCTCAAGTGTGACCGTATGTCTCACGCCAGTGGCGGACACCACCATATCCGCGCAGGGGAGTGCCTCGTCAATGTCTTGTGCGGCGAAGCCGTCGAACACCGCTTTGAGTGAAGCCACTGGATCGATATCGCAGATGGTGACTTCGGCGCCAAGCGCGCGAATGCGCCGTGCGAAGCCTTGGCCGACCGGGCCGTAGCCGATGACGGTGACGTTCTTACCGTCGAATGCATGCTCGCCGAGAATGCGCTGCATGGTGGTCACGCATGTCTCCCCAGTGCCGTGGGCGTTGTCGAATCCGGTTTTCAGCACACTGTCGTTAACGGCTACGACCGGGTAGGTGAGGGCTCCCGCTTCCTGCATCTGCTGGAACGCGCGTACGCCGCTGGTCGTTTCCTCGGCCACTCCAATGAGGTTCGCCGTGAGTTCGGGGCGTTCGAGCGAAGCGAGACGGGCGAAGCTGGCACCATCGTCGATGATGATGTCCGGCTGTATTTCGTCCAGCAGGTGCAGGGCCGCCTCGTGCGCCTGTTCCGCGGTCCAGTCTCGGCTGGATTCGACCGTGATTCCTTCCCGGCGCAGCTGTTCCGCCACTCGGGGATCCGTGGAATCCGGGCCGCAATATACGCCGACGATTGCGCCGGCGGCCTTAAGCTTGCGCAGCAGAATCGCGGTCTTTGGCTCCAGTATCAGACAGACGGCAATACGAATGCCTGAGAAATCGACGCGAGTGGTGAGGCTATCCATGGTGTCGCGTAATACCGGCATGTGCTGTTCCGCGTACTCCATTGCCTCCAGTCCGCTTGCCTTGCGCATATCGGTGATGGAATCGATGCTTTGTGTGCCGTCGCATAGGAATTCCTCGTTGTGCTCGTCGGTCATCGTGGCATCTTCGACGGTCATGCCCCATTGCTGGGCCTGAGACTTGATTTCGGCATGCTTCTGTGGCTCCGGAATCGTGAGTCGGGCTCCTGCCAGTGATCGATTCGTCTTCTGGGATCGGGCTGCCGCCCACGCTGCAAAATCGCTGTCTGCTGTAATGCTTTTCTTCATATTCCCCATGGTACGCATGCATGCCGCTGCTCTGCCGCTGCGCGTGTGGCGTGGGTGAAGAGCGTGTTTGGGCGCGTTGCGTGCGTCGACTTCGGCAGTTTCGAACAGGCATGTTGCATCGAACAAATGTTCGACTGTGTTGATATGCTGGTCGGGCCAGCGGTGGTAAGGAGGTGATGGCGATGGGCAGCGGAACGGTATCGACGCAACGCGAGCATACCTATATTGCCATTGATCTCAAGTCCTTCTATGCCTCGGTGGAGTGCGTGGCGCGCGGACTCGACCCGTTGACCACGCATCTGGTGGTGGCCGATGAAACCCGCACCGATAAGACAATATGTTTGGCGGTCTCACCCTCGCTGAAGAACTATGGCATTCCCGGTCGTGCGCGGCTATTCGAGGTAAAACAGCGCCTGAATGGAGTCAACATCGAGCGCGCGGTCCATGCTCCCGGCGGCCGATTAATCGGGGAGTCCTGCGATGCATGCGACCTGGAACGCTCGCCGGGACTCAAAGCCTCGATGGTCATCGCCAAACCTCGCATGGCGCACTATCTGGAAATCAGCGGGCAAATATATGGCATCTACCTCAAATACGCCGCACCCGAGCACATCCATGTCTACTCGATTGACGAGGTGTTCATCGACGCCACGCCATATCTGCGCTCGCTGGGTATGGGGCCGCATGCGATGGCGCGAACCATCGTGCGCGAAATCCTCACCAAAACCGGCATCACCGCCACTGCCGGCATCGGCTCCAACATGTATCTGGCCAAAGTCGCCATGGATATCGTCGCCAAGCACATGCCCGCCGACAAGGACGGCGTGCGCGTGGCCGAACTGAATGAAATGTCATATCGTCGGCTGCTTTGGGATCATCGTCCGCTCACCGATTTTTGGCGGGTTGGGCGCGGCTATGCCAAGAAGCTCGAGCATGCCGGACTGATGACCATGGGCGATATCGCCCGATGCTCGGTGGGTCGTGCTTCGGATTACTACAACGAAGACCTGCTGTATCGCATGTTCGGTGTCAATGCCGAACTGCTCATCGACCATGCGTGGGGCTGGGAGCCGTGCGAAATCGCGGATATCCGATCCTATGAGCCAGGTGCGCACAGCATTAGCAGTGGGCAGGTGCTCACCGGCCCCGCCGACTATGCCACGGCCCGGCTGATCACCAAGGAGATGGCTGATGCGCTGGCCCTCGATCTGGTCGATAAAAGCGTGCTGACGAACCGACTGACGCTCGCCGTCGGCTATGACATCGGCAGTCTTGATTCGTCAAAGCTCGATTCGTGCGCTGATTATGCGATGAAACGTGCCGCTGAGCGGGCGGCGAAAAGCTATCAAGGGCCGGTGACCATCGACCGATTTGGGCGCAAGGTGCCCAAGAGCGCGGTCGGGTCGATTGGTTTGGGTGATTTCACCTCGTCGTCGGCACGTATTCGTGAGGCTATGACGATGTTGTACGAGCGCATTGTGGATTCACGCTTGCTTGTGAGGCGGTTGACCGTCATCGCCGATGATGTGGCCACTCCGGAGGAGCTGGCCGCCGGCAAACGCTATGAACAGCTCGACTTGTTCGGTGATGACGGGGCCCAATCGTATGGATCCGATTCCACCAGCGAAAAAGATGGAGAGCATGATATCCAGCGTGCGCTGCTGGATGTGAAACGTAAATTCGGCCGCAACGCCGTCATCAAAGCCATGGACATGGAAGACGGTGCCACCGGTCAGGACCGCAACCGTCAGATCGGAGGCCATCGCGCATGACCCTGCAAGAGACCCGTGCGTACGACGACATCATCAACCTGCCACACCATCAGTCGCGCAAGCATCCGCACATGTCCCGCCACCAGCGGGCCGCGCAGTTCATGCCGTTCGCGGCCCTGACCGGCTACAACCAAGTCATCGAGCAAACAGCAAAAAACGCCGAAACCGCCATCGCTCAGGCCGAAGCCCAAGGCGATACCGATTTCGGCGCTTGACAATCGCTCTCGTTGGAGGAAGTCTCAGATTCGTCAGCCTACGTGACGTTCGAAGCGGTGGAAGCCGGTGATCTTGTCGATTTCGGCCATCGCGTCAGCCGGAATCACAAAGCCCGCGGCCTTCATGTTGTTCTCCAGTTGGCTGGGCTTGGAGGCGCCGGCGATCACACAGCTGATCTCCGGGTGCTGCAGGATCCATGCCATGGAAAGCACCGGCAGGTTCGTGCCGAGCTCGTCGGCCACCTTGCGCAGCTGCTCGACCTTGTCGAGGTTCTCATCGGTCAGCAGATCGTTGATCTGGTGGTCGGACTGCCAGGTGGCGCGCGAGCCGGCCGGCAGCGGCTGGCCCTTGCGGTACTTGCCGGTCAGCAGACCCTGCGCGAGCGGGGAGAACGTGGTGATGCCGATGCCGAGCTTGCGGCAGGTGCCCATGATCTCATGCTCGATGTAACGGTCGTTTAGGTTGTACTGCGGCTGAACCACGGTGATCGGGTACAGGTTGTAGCGGTCGATGATGCGCTGGGCCTCTTCAAGGCGAGCCGAACCCCACTCCTCGGAAACGCCATAGTACAGCACCTTGCCTTGGGCGACCAGGTCGCTCATCGCGCGCAAGGTCTCGGTAAGGTCGGTGGTCTCGTCAAAACGGTGGCAGAAGTACATGTCCAGATAATCGGTCTGCATGTTCTTCAGCGTCTGGTCGATGCTCTCGAAAATGTGCTTGCGGGACAGGCCGCGGTCGTTCACGCCTTCGCCGGTGGGGAAGTAGACCTTGCTGGAAATGACCAGTTCCTTACGCGGGTACTGCTTCAGCGTCTTGCCGAGGAAGCGTTCGGCCGCGCCGCCAGAATAGGCGTCCGCGCAGTCGAAGAAGTTGACGCCGGAATCGTAGGCGAGCTTCACGGTCTCCTTGGCCACGTCCTCAGCCGCCGTGCCCTTGAGATCCGTGACCCAGCTGCCCAGTGCGACCTCGCTGATCTTCAGTCCCGACTTGCCAACGCTGCGATACTTCATGTGTGCTCCTTGATAATCAATCGTCACCGTCGTCTCTTCATGGCCGGCCGTGAACGCTAACAATTCTTATTGAAACAGTTCAACCCCACTTGAACGCAAGTTGGCGGCTATTGCGACACGCCGGTGGTGACTTCGCGGGCGCAACGAATGAAATCATCAATGACGCTCCACCGATACGATGTGGCCGGAACGCCGAACTGAATGGCATATGCGGTATCCGGGCCGCAATCCAGCACGCGCAAAGTACGCAACCGTTCGCCGTCAAGCAGCGCTGGCAGGAACCGCTCCGGGCATAGGCAGGCACCCATGCCGTAATGGCACAGTTCCAGCAGAGTCAGTACGTTATCCGAACGGGCTGTGACTTTCGGCTCAAAACCGGCACGGCGGAACAGCAGATCGGCAATGCGTCCGTCAATATCTTGTGGGCTGCCTAGGAGAAACGGGCAATGCTCCAGTGAGGAAAGGTCACCTGCGGCAATGGCGCGCTCGTCCGGCGCGGTTCTGACGGCATCGACTTGGCCATTCGCCGCGCCACCGGTAGCGGCCAAATCCATCCACAGTGATTGTGCGAGGACCAGCACCATGCGCTCGTTATAGAAATCCATAAGTTCGATGCCGGCCGGTTTCCCGGCGAAGTCCGCCACCGCCAGATCAAGATCGCCGTTCGCCAGCCATTGTTGAATCTGATCGTTGCGGCCCTCAATGAGTTCAACGATGATATTCGGGCAGTCACGTTGCATCGCCTTCACAATCGGCGGCATGATCGCCCGGCTACGCGTGTAGGCAACACCCACGCGCAGCACGCCGGCCTGATCGCCGGCGATGTCGCGCATTTCTTGGCCAAGTGCATCGCGATCGCGGCGGAATCGCTGCGCATATCGCGCGAACACCGTGCCGGCATAGGTCAATTCGAGCGGCACATGGCGTACGAAAAGCGTGCATCCGAGCTCCCGCTCTAGGGCGGCGATGTTCGCACTCAGCGTCTGCTGCGTGATCCCCAACCGTTTCGCCGCCTTGCTGAAGCTATGTTCCGAGGCCACGGCGGCGAAGTATTCGATGCTGAGAAAGTTCATGGCGATACTCCCGTGTGTATGGCGTTTGCGTGGTGTGTGTATGACGTGTCGTGGCGCGAATCAATGCCACAGTATTAAACCTGTAATAGATATCAGTTTAGTCTGTATTTCTCCTGTTATCTTAGGTCATGGCTCGTGCGAATAGCGTTGATGTTTGCGACTGCGGGTCATGAGATGGAATCTGAGATGAGGCTGTAGCCGGAAGAGGAGAGGATCGCATGCTGGAAGCGGGCACGATGTTGCTGTTCTGTGCGGTGCTGTTTGCCAGCGTCGCCCTCGGCTGGTCGATTATTCCCGCGCTGTTCGTTGGTGTGCTGCTGTTCATGGGGTATGGGCTGGTTCGCCGGTGCTCGTTGCGCGCGATGGCGAGCCGTGCGGCCGGCAGCGTACGGTCCGCGGGGACCGTGGTGGTGGCCTTCGTGCTCATCGGCGTACTGACCTCGCTGTGGCGGGCCAGCGGGACCATCGCCTTCATCGTGGCCCATTCGACCGCGGTGATTCACGCCGCCACGGTGATTCCGCTGTCGTTTCTACTGTGCTCGGCGATGTCGGTGCTGGTCGGGTCGTCGTTCGCCAGTGCGGCGACTATGGGCACCATCTGCATGTCGTTGGGATTGTCGATGCAGGCGAACCCGGTGATGCTCGGTGGCGCGATTCTTGCGGGCGTCTATGTGGGCGATCGTTGTTCGCCGGTTTCCACCAGTGCCTTGCTGGTCAAACAGCTTACGCATACGAACCTGTTCAATACTATTGCCCGCATGCTGCGCACGGGTGCGGTGCCGTTTGTGCTGAGTTGTGTGGTATACGTTGCGGCTGCGGTGGTGGAGTGGCTGTGCGCGAGCGGTGGTTCCGGATTTGGTGCGGCTAGTGCGGCTGCTACGGCTGGCTCGGCTAGAGCGGCTGTTTCAACCAACGCAAGCAGCATAACCGATATCGGCGGATTGTTCTCATCGGCCTTCGATTTGCATTGGCTTACCCTAGTTCCAGCATTACTGGTCATCGTGTTGGCGTTGCTGCGTGTGGATGTTCGGCTGCTTATGCTCGCCAGCATTGCCGCCTCGGTCGCGGTATGCGTGGGCGTGCAGCACATGGAATGGGCAGAACTGTTGCGGCTGCTTATTTTCGGTTACCATGCGCAAAATCCGCAGGTGGCCGCACTCCTGGACGGCGGCGGCATCCTCTCCATGCTCACTGTGATGGCCACTGTCTGTATCTCCTCCGCCTACGCCGGCATTTTTGCCGAGACGCGGATGCTTGCTCGGCTGCAGCAGGTCATCGAGATGCTCGGTCATCGCATCGGCGCATGTGGTGCCACCATGATTACCGCGACTTGCGCGGCGGCGCTCGCCTGCAACCAAACCCTCACCATCATGCTCACTCACCAGTTGTGCGGTGGGCTGTACGGCGACGACGAATCCGAACGCTCCGCACAAGCTATCGATTTGGAAGACAGTGCCGTGGTGATCGCTCCGCTGATTCCTTGGTCGATCGCCGGTGCCGTGCCGCTTGCCACCATCAACGCGCCCACACTCAGCCTGGCCGCCGCGACCTTCCTCTACCTGCTGCCGCTCTCGCGGATGCTCGCCTCGGCTGTACGCCGCCGCTCGGGATTTCGGACTCGGCATCGATCCCAAAATCAAAACCCGGGACTCGCCATCCCACACCGGCCCAAACCCATGCTCCACATGTTCGCTCATGGTTTCCATCCTAAGTCGGGCGATTGAGCGCACGAGGCAATCAGGCCGAGAACTGTTTGCCGAATTCCGAGAAGAGCTGACGGCGGGCGAAGACGAGCAGGCCGAGCAGCACCAGCAGGGAGACCAGCCCGCTGACCATCACCAGCACATCCCACGGAGCCCAGCCGAGCGGAATGAACGTCAGAGGCAACAGACCAGCGACGATGTCGAACGCCAGATACTTGGCGTACTCGTCAATGGCCTTGGCCCGCAGCACGATAAGCAGCACCACGTCAAAGACCAGCGAAACCAGACACGTGATCGGTATGACGAACATGGTGACGACATGATTCATCGTCGCCACAAACCAGACCAGCGCAATCGCCAGCATGATATAGAAATATCGAAACATGAGGCGAAGCGGCCGCGGCACGTGCAGAATCGCACTATTGATGAACAGCACGCTGATGATCAGCGCGGCCGCCGATGCACTGGCAATCGGTATCGGCCACGAAAACAGATAGCTGAAGAAGCCATGCAGCAGCAAAATCGCGCCGGTTACAAACGTGATGATTTCCACCGCCAAACGCCTCGGACGCAGATAGATCTGCTGCGCGGGGAATGCGCGGGGGAGGCCTCGCCGCGCAATTCGTTCTGGCAGAGCGGGCAACGGGCCATATCGCCGGTGAAATCGACGGTGCAGGCATCGCAATGCTTCATGCCGACGCTCCTTTCTCCACATGCACGCCAGCGATGTTCATACGGCCGCTGATGCCCTGCGCGGCGAGAATCCGACACAGGTTCTTGATGACGTTCAGATCATGGTAGATGGTGGAGATGCCGATGCTCAGGTCGTCGCCGAACGAGCAGACCGTGAAATTCAGGCTGGCCGGTGTGGTGAGGAAGCTCACCGAACGTACATGGCGCGCGAGTCGTTCGTCCAAGGTGACTCGGCCAAGGTTCGAGACGGTGGTCGTGGTCTCGCGGTCGGCGATGAACCGGGCCAGCTCCAGCACCCAGTCCTTGGCAGGGGAGGGCGCAAGACGCAGCACCGGATTCTTTTCCAGCGCAATCATGCGGTTCATATGCGATTCGACGCGCTCGCGACTGGTGGCATGGCCGAGCTGCTCCTGCACATGGCGGGCGATGTCGGCCAACGGCTCATCGGTCAGCAATCCACCCATACCGTTGCCGTGCGCGGTGCGGGCGGCGGACTGCTGGCCGTCGCCGGCTGCGTCTGGGCTTGTTGCGGAAGTTTTCGCGGAGTCCTCATCGGCTTCGATTTCGGCCGGCGTGTACGCCACGTAAGTCATGCCGTAGAAGTTGCGCACGGTCTCCGACCTGAAGAAGGCGCGCAAGTCGACCGGAATATCCACGCGAATCGCGCGATTGCGGGCGCGCGAGGGCATGACGTCGCGAATCGCGCACAGTATCGCGGCGATGAGGTAGGAGGTGAGACTCACTCCGCACTGATGCGCTGCACCAAGCACCTTGCTGGCGCTGACGTGGTATTCCATGAACGTAGGCGCGGCCCGGTCGATGGGGCCGGCCAGCCGGTAGATCTTCGTGCCTGGCGCAGCGCCGGCCTTGTCTTTCTCGTAGTATTTGTCGAAGCTGTTTTCGGCTTTGTCGCTATCCGAACCGTCGTAATCCGAAGGCACGCCCGGCACGTCGTATCGCTCGGCGATGTAGGCGTGCAGCAGCGACTTGAACAGGTTGATGGCGCCGCGACCGTCCGAAATGATGTGCGAGACCTCGAGATTGACACGATTGCGGAAATAGCTTACGCGGAACAGCATGCTTTTGGGCCCGTAATGCAGTCGCGAGCATATCGGCAGATGTTCCGGCTCCACCAGCGGCCGGCCGTCTGACTGTTCGAGGTAATGCCAGAACATGCCGTTGAGCAGGTGCACGTTGAAGCTCGGGAACTGGGCGATGGCATGGTCGAGCGCGTGCTGCAGGATGTCCGGATCGATGTCGTCCGCCAGATCGGCCGAATAGCGGAACACGGTCTGCGAGGAGCGGCCAGCCTGGGAGGAGTGAACTTGCCGATGTTGTCTAGTCGGTACCAAGTACGTCTTGCCACGCGTCGCCTCCCGTCCGGTGCGTTGGCGGTGGTGCCGGTGCCGGAGCTGGTTCCAGCGGTGTGCCGTCGAGGAAATGCTCGATGATTCGGTAGGTGGTGGCCACCAGTCCCACGGCCGACGTATTGAGCAGGTAGCCGTGGATGCCATCGTGAATTCGGTAACAGGAGACGTTGTCGTTCACCAATTGCAGGCGACGGGCGTACGCTTCGTCCTCGTCTCTGAGCGGGCAGTATTCGGCGGACAACACCAGCGTGCGCGGCTGATTGCTCAGGTCGTGCGCGGTGAGCGGCGCGAAATACGGATTGGTCAGGTCGGCCACGGACGAACGGTACATGTCGATGTAGTCGGCCATGTCCTGTGCGGTGAGGATGTAGTCGGTGCCGTTGGTCCGCACCGATTCGAACGGGCTGGCCTCGGGATTGTAATCGTTGCCGACTACCGGGTAAAGCAGCATCTGCGTGCGCGGCATGAACTCGCCGCGGTCGCGGGCCATGAGCGAGACGGCGGCCGCAAGATTGCCGCCCGCGCTGTCGCCAAACAGCACGATGCTGTCGGGATCCGGTGCTGGGATTGTCGCAGATATATCGCCCCCGCCGGCGGGGGCTGTCGGCGCAGCCGACTGGGGGTGATCAACATCAACAGAACCACCCACCCCAGAAATCGGCAATTCCCCAGCAAACAGCTGCCGGGCTACCTCATAGCAATCCTCAACAGCAGTAGGGAAGCGGTATTCAGGAGCCAGCCGGTACTCGACTGAGATCACACGGCGTTGCAGACGTACGGCCATATGCGCGCAAGCCTGCGTGTACAGGTTGATGCCGCCTGTGGTCCAACCGCCACCGTGGAAAAACAGGATCGTGCCACGCGGCGTGACTGAGGGAAGTTCCGTGTTGGCATTGCCGGAAATACCGTCGGCGTTGCCGCTCGACGTGCTTTCCTTGATGAGTATTTTGGGTAGGACTTTGGGTAATACGGCGGGCAGAATCGCGGATATTGCCGAGGCCACGGGCGTGCCATTGGCGGAAGATTCCTCCAGGGCTTCGGGCAGGGGCGCTCCATAGGCGACCAGCGGCGTGAACACTCGCAATGGTACGGCATATCCATCCGCCATAGGCGCGAAGGCGTCCTCGACACGGCATTTCGGATTGTCGGGTGCCTGCTTGGCGATAAGCTCTTCCGCCACGCGCTGCAATTTGTACGACTTGCCCGCGTTGGGCTTGATGTAGCTGGCGGCCTTCATCGCGGCGAACAATGCCTCGTTGATCGGCATGACGACAGGTCCTTTCAGCGGCGGATTCGGTAGTGCGAACACCCCAACCTTAGCCCATGACCGGCATGAACAAAAAAGGGAAGGAACCCGAGAGTTCCTTCCCTGTGTGCCGTATCAGACGCGATACGCGCCGATTATCAGGCGGCGAAGTATTCCACGCCGGCCTCGAAGATCGGCTGGTACTTGTTGCCGGGCACGTTGACGTACAGGCCGTTGCCGGAACGCTCCGAGTGACCCATCTTGCCAAACACGCGGCCGTCCGGGCTGGTGATGCCCTCGATGGCGAGCAGCGAGCCGTTCGGGTTCACATCCAGGTCCATGCCGGGGGTGCCGGTCTCGTCCACGTACTGCGTGGCGATCTGGCCGTTGGCCCTGAGCTGGGCGAGCACCTCGTCGGAGGCCACGAAGCGGCCCTCGCCGTGGGAGATGGCCACGGTGTGAATGTCGCCGACCGAAGTCTTGGACAGCCACGGGGAGAGGTCGGAGGCCACGCGCGTGCGGACCAGTCGGCTCTGGTGGCGGCCGATGGTGTTGAAGGTCAGCGTCGGGCAGGCGTCGGTCATCGGCACGATGTCGCCGTACGGCACCAGACCCAGCTTGACGAGCGCCTGGAAGCCGTTGCAGATGCCGAGCATCAGACCATCGCGGTTCTTCAGCAGGTCACGCACGGCCTCGGTGACGGCCGGCGCACGGAAGAACGCGGTGATGAACTTGGCGGAACCGTCCGGCTCGTCGCCGCCGGAGAAGCCGCCTGGGATCATCACGATCTGGCTCTTGTTGATCTCGTCGACCAACGCCTGCGTGGATTCGGCGACGGCGGCCGGCGTCAGGTTGTTGACGATCAGTGTGGTCACATCGGCGCCGGCACGCTCGAAGGCGGCGGCGGAATCGTACTCGCAGTTGTTGCCCGGGAACACCGGGATCACCACATGCGGCTTGGCCACGGAAGAGCCGACGTACACGGTCTTCTTCGGCGCGTGGAAGTCGATGGTCTCGACGGTCGCGCCCTTGTCCTCGCCCTTGGAACGGTACGGGAACACGGATTCGATGCCGGACTCCCAAGCTTCCTGCACAGCGTCCAGGTCCAGCGTCTCGCCGGCGGCCTTGAACACGTACTCGGAGGTGGTGGTGCCGATTTCGCCGATCTCGACCAAATTGGAGACGGCCGGAAGCTTGGCATCGTCCGCCAGCTCGACGATGAACGAACCGTATGCCGGGGTGAACAGGTCGTCCACGGCGATGCTGTTGTTCAGGGTCACGCCGATGCGGTTGCCGAGCGTCATCTTGAACAGGGCTTCGGCGGTGGCGCCATAGCCCGGCGTAGAGACGGCCAGGGCATCGTGGAAGTCGGTGAGCTCCTCGATCACGGAGAACACCTCAAGCAGCGCATCCTTGTCCGGGGTCAGACCGTCGGCCAGGTAGCGCGGCGCGATGCGTACGATACGGTGATCGGCGTCCTTGAATTCAGGGGAGGTGGCGCGCTTCATATTGCCCACGGCCACGGCGAAGGAGATCAGCGTCGGCGGCACGTCGAGATCCTCGAACGAACCGGACATGGAGTCCTTGCCGCCGATGGCGCCGGCGCCCAGGTCCACCTGGGCCATCAGCGCGCCGAGTACGGCGGCCGCCGGCTTGCCCCAGCGTTCCGGCTCGTCGCGCAGCTTCTCGAAGTACTCCTGGAAGCTCAGGTATGCCTTCTCATGCTCAAAACCGGCAGCGACCAGCTTCGAGAGCGACTCGACCACGGACAGGTAG
>ENA-OQJR01000524-OQJR01000524.1-human-gut-metagenome-genome-assembly--contig:-NODE-524-length-12235-cov-5.902461_pt1 | contig 12235 bp, 10 predicted proteins | sample MGYA00242614_ERZ504781 | MGnify/ENA primary metagenome ERZ504781 (study PRJEB26092, sample SAMD00036365) | human gut metagenome | host: Homo sapiens | study: EMG produced TPA metagenomics assembly of...
AAAATGCGACTCAACAACAAGTCGCATTTATTGAAAACTGGATTAACAACTATCCAAAGAAACTATTCAATTATAAATCTCCTAAAGAGTTTTTACAGACTGGCTAATTTGAACTTGAAATTTGGCACCTAATGTCTTGTAGCAGCCAAAGGACAAATTCTATTGATTTAACTACCTCTTTTACAGGTTTTGTGATATAATTAGCATGTATAAAAAATTTATAAGGAGTCCTATCAAATGGCTAAATTGACTGTTAAAGACGTTGATTTGAAAGGCAAAAAAGTTCTTGTCCGTGTTGACTTTAACGTGCCTTTGAAAGATGGCGTTATCACTAACGACAACCGTATTTCTGCGGCTCTTCCAACAATCAAGTACATCATCGAACAAGGTGGTCGTGCAATTCTTTTCTCTCACCTTGGACGTGTTAAAGAAGAAGCTGATAAAGAAGGTAAATCTCTTGCTCCAGTAGCAGCTGATTTGGCAGCTAAACTTGGTCAAGAAGTTGTCTTCCCAGGTGTTACACGTGGTGCTGAACTTGAAGAAGCTATCAATAACCTTAAAGATGGTGAAGTTCTTCTTGTTGAAAACACTCGTTTTGAAGATGTTGACGGTAAAAAAGAATCTAAAAACGATCCAGAACTTGGTAAATATTGGGCTTCACTTGGTGACGGAATCTTCGTTAACGATGCATTTGGGACTGCACACCGTGCACACGCATCTAACGTAGGTATTTCTGCAAACGTTGAAAAAGCTGTTGCAGGTTTCCTTCTTGAAAACGAAATTGCATACATCCAAGAAGCTGTTGAAAAACCAGTTCGTCCATTTATCGCAATCCTTGGTGGTTCAAAAGTTTCAGATAAAATCGGTGTTATCGAAAACTTGTTGAAGAAAGCTGATAAAGTTCTTATCGGTGGTGGTATGACATACACATTCCTTAAAGCACAAGGTATCGAAATCGGTAACTCACTTGTTGAAGAAGATAAACTTGACGTTGCTAAAGAACTTTTGGCTAAAGCTGACGGTAAATTAATCTTGCCAGTTGACTCAAAAGAAGCTAACGCTTTTGCTGATTACACTGAAGTTAAAGATACTGAAGGTGCAGCAGTAGATGCTGGATTCCTTGGTCTTGATATCGGTCCAAAATCTATCGCTAAATTTGACGAAGAATTGACTGGTGCTAAAACAGTTGTTTGGAACGGACCTATGGGTGTGTTTGAAAACCCTGATTTCCAAGCTGGTACAATCGGTGTAATGGATGCTATTGTTAAACAACCAGGCGTTAAATCAATCATCGGTGGTGGTGACTCAGCTGCCGCAGCTATCAACCTTGGTCGTGCTGACAAATTCTCATGGATTTCTACTGGTGGTGGAGCTTCTATGGAACTTCTTGAAGGTAAAGTACTTCCAGGTCTTGCTGCATTGACTGACAAATAATTTTCAACTTTGAGAGTATGAGAGCCCTTTGGGGCTCTTTTTTGTTTTCTATTATAATAGAAAAAAAGCACATTCGTATCTAGCGAAAACGATTTAAAATGTGTTAAAATAAAGAAAATATATTGGGTTGTGGGTTATGAAGTATTTGAAAGATCTTTTATCAAATTATAAATTTGATCCGAGTAAGTTTAAGTTAGGAATGCGAACGCTGAAGACAGGTTTATCTGTCTTTTTGGTTCTCTTATTATTTCATTTATTTGGTTGGGAAGGGCTGCAGATTGGAACGCTGACGGCTGTTTTCAGTTTACGTGAAAGTTTAGATAAAAGTGTTCACTTTGGTTTTTCACGTATTGTTGGAAATAGTGTCGGTGGTTTGCTATCTTTGCTCTTCTTTTTAATTAATCAATTTTTTCACAACGAATTTTGGGTGACTCTGTTTTTTGTTCCAGTATTTACCATGCTTGGCATTATGATTAATGTTTCGATTAATAATAAAGCAGGGATTATTGGTGGAACTTCGGCACTTTTAATTATTACGCTGTCCATTCCTGCTGGGGATACGATTTTGTATGTCTTTGCAAGGGTGTTTGAAACGTTCTGTGGAGTCTTTGTTGCCATACTCGTTAATTCTGATGTAGATATGGTTCGCGAGTGGTTGAAAAATAAAAATGAAAAAAATTGAGTCTCAATGTCATATTTTCTGACATATGGGGTTGACAGTTTAGAATTTTCAGACTATAATAATTGTCGGAAGGAGGTCATCATGAAAGAAAAAGAACTCAGACGTTCCATGGCGGTTTTTCCCATTGGGACAGTAATGAAATTGACCGATTTAACAGCACGTCAGATTCGTTATTATGAGGATCAAGGGTTAATAACCCCAGAACGTACTTCAGGTAACCGTCGTATGTTTTCATTGAACGATATGGATCGATTACTTGAAATTAAAGATTTCCTTGACGAGGGGCTTAATATTGCGGCTATCAAGCGTGAATACGCGGATAGACAAGATAAAGCACTTCAAAAGCAGAAGTCTTTAACTGATGCTGATGTTCGTCGAATCTTACAAGATGAACTCCGAAACCAAGGTCGTTTTTCGGCCCCATCACAGTACATTAGCAATTGGCGCATCTAAATAAGCGTCGCTCGGTTATTTCGGTTTTAAAAGGAGACCTAAATTCATGACTATTACAGCAGCTGACATCCGTCGCGAAGTCAAAGAAAAAAATGTTACATTTTTACGCTTGATGTTCTCAGATATCGCTGGGACATTGAAAAACGTAGAAATCCCAGCAACTGATGAGCAACTTGACAAAGTATTGTCAAACAAAGCAATGTTCGATGGATCTTCAATCGAAGGTTTTGTACGTATCAACGAATCTGATATGTTCTTGCACCCAGATCTTGATACATGGACAGTGTTCCCATGGGGTAGTGAAAATGGTGCTGTTGCAGGTTTGATCTGTGATATCTACACTCCTGAAGGTGAACCATTTGCAGGTGACCCACGTGGTAACTTGAAACGTGCGCTTCGCCACATGGAAAAAGTTGGTTTCAAATCATTTAACCTTGGTCCAGAACCGGAATTCTTTTTGTTCAAATTGGATGAAAAAGATGAACCAACTCTTGAAGTAAACGACCGTGGTGGTTACTTCGACCTTGCACCAACTGACCTTGCAGATAACACTCGTCGTGAAATCGTTAATGTTTTGACTGAAATGGGATTTGAAGTTGAAGCAAGTCACCACGAAGTTGCAATCGGTCAACACGAAATTGACTTTAAATATGCTGATGTCTTGAAAGCATGTGATAACATTCAAATTTTCAAACTTGTTGTTAAAACAATTGCTCGTAAACACGGTCTTTATGCTACATTCATGGCTAAACCTAAATTCGGTATCAACGGTTCAGGTATGCACTGTAACATGTCATTGTTTGATTACGATGGAAACAATGCTTTCTTTGATACTGAAGATCCAAAAGGTATGCAATTGTCTGAAACAGCATACTACTTCCTTGGTGGTTTGATGAAACATGCTTATAACTACACTGCAATCATGAATCCAACTGTAAACTCATACAAACGTTTGGTTCCTGGTTATGAAGCACCAGTTTACATCGCATGGGCTGGACGTAACCGTTCACCACTTATCCGCGTACCTGCATCACGTGGAATGGGTACTCGTTTGGAACTTCGTTCAGTTGACCCAACTGCTAATCCATATCTTGCTCTTGCTGTCCTTCTTGAAGCAGGTCTTGATGGTATTGAAAATAAAATTGAAGCACCAGCTCCAGTTGAATCAAATATCTACATCATGACTCAAGAAGAACGTAAAGAAGCTGGAATCCGTGATCTTCCATCAACATTGCACAATGCCGTTAAAGCATTGCAAGATGATGAAGTGGTTAAAGCTGCTCTTGGAAATCACATCTTTACAAACTTTGTGGAAGCTAAGAAAATTGAATGGTCTAGCTATGCGGCCTTTGTTTCACAATGGGAAATTGATAACTATCTAGATCTTTACTAAGAAGTAGTAGTAAGTAAGACAGCTTCTAGCTGTCTTTTTTTTTCCAAAAAATACCATATTCTCATTAGAAAGTTTAAATAAGAGCTATTCTAATTAGATAGAATGTGGTATAATGTGAAGTAAATATTCTGAATAATTAGACTATTTGTATTAATGATAGGAGTAAGAGCTATGAATGAAAGTGCTTTGAGGGCACAGCAGACAACGCTTTGGGATCCATCTTTTGAATCAGATGCCTGTGGGATGGGGTTTGTTGCACAACTCGATGCTGAAGCAAGTCATACTTTGATTGATTATGCCTTGACAATGTTGACACGTATGAATCACCGTGGTGGTACAGGTGCAGAACCTGATACTGGTGATGGTGCCGGAATGTTGCTTGCTTTACCAGATGAATTTTTTCAAGTAAAAGCAAAAGAAGCAGGTTATGATTTACCTAAAAAAGGTGACTACGCTGTTGCACAACTATTTTTACCTCAAGATACTGAGGCTAAAGATAGCCTTCTAGAAGCAGTTAAAGCAGAAATTAAATCAGCTGGTTTTCATGTTTTGATGACTCGTGATGTGCCATTTAATTATGACAATTGTGGTCCAGCGGCACAAGAAATTATGCCAAGTTTTGTTCAAGTTTTTGTTAAAAAACCTGATGATACTAAAGATGGTCGTGATTTTGAAGACAAATTGTTCCGCTTGCGTCGTCAACTTGAAAAGAGCTTTTCATCTGATGAATTCTTCATCTGTTCTCTTTCAAGTAAAACAATTGTGTATAAAGGAATGCTTCACGCTTTCCAAGTAGGGCTCTTCTACCCTGACTTGCAAGATGAACATTTTAAATCACACATTGCATTGACACACTCACGTTTCTCTACTAATACTTTCCCATCTTGGGACCGTGCACAACCGTTCCGTTTCTTAGCGCACAATGGTGAAATCAATACTCTTCGTGGTGCAGAAAACTGGATGCACAGCCACCAGATTGAAGTTTATAATGAAGAAAACTCAGATTCTGCCAAGTTGGAAAACTGTTTAGAGTACCTTTATCGCAATGGTCGTGATATCCCACAAAGTCTTTTGATGATGGTACCAGAAGCTTGGGGTGACGAGTCAGGTCTTTCTGATGACCTTAAAGCATTTTATGAATATGCATCAAGTTTTGTAGCTCCATGGGATGGTCCTGCTGCTCTTGTTTTTACAGATGGTGATATGGTTGGTGCTCGTTTGGACCGTAATGGTCTGCGTCCTAGCCGCTACTCATTGACAAAAGATAATTTCTTGATCTGTTCAAGTGAATCTGGTGTTGTTGACCTTGAACCAAGTCGCGTCATCGAAAAAGGTGTGCTTGGACCTGGTAACATGATGTTGATTGACACAACTTCTGGTAAATTGATGCGTAATGAAGAAGTCAAAGCCTACTATGCTGCACAACATCCATACAAAGAATGGGTTGAAGAAAATATTGCACATCTTAATGACTTTGAAGCTTCAGAATTGACTCAAGAAACTAATGACATTGAAACAATGTGGAAAGCTTACGGATATAATGAAGAAGTTATCCGTACAGTTATTCTTTCAATGTCTGAAAAAGGTGAGGAACCTGTTATTTCAATGGGATTTGATAGCCCACTAGCAGTTCTTTCTAATAAGAGTCAATCTCTTTTCACTTTCTTTAAACAACAATTCGCCCAAGTTACAAACCCACCAATCGATGCGATTCGTGAACAAATTGTCGTTTCAACAAGTGTTTACCTAGGTGGTGATGGTAACTTCAAAGCTGATGGTGCTGATAACTGTGTCAAAGTTAAAATTGATAGTCCAGTTCTTTCAAGCGAAGATTTTGCTAAAATTGCTAACTTGCAAGACGAACGTTACCGTGCAACAACTCTCTCAACAGTTTACGATGTTGTTGAACCATCACATAATCGTTTGCAACGTGCTTTGGAAAATCTTTTCAAAGCAGCTGAAAAAGCTGTTGATAATGGTAGCAAGATTATCATTCTTTCAGACTGCAATGTAAAAGAAAACCAAACAACAATCCCAATGCTTTTGGCTGTTTCTGGTTTGAATAACTACATGGTTGGCAAAGGTAAAGCTAGTCAATTCTCAATCGTTGTGGATACAGCAGAAGCAATTGAAGTTCATCACTTTGCTACTTTGGTTGGTTATGGTGCTGCAGCCGTTCACCCTTATGGTGCTTATGCAACATTGAAAGAATATGGTAAAGATGCAACTGCATTTGAGAAATACCGTAAAGCAGCTGAAAAAGGTATCGTTAAAGTTATGAGTCGTATGGGGATTTCGACAATCCTAGGTTACAAAGGGGCTCAATTGTTTGAAGCAGTTGGTCTTTCAGACTCAGTAGTTAACAAATACTTTACAGGTACAGTAACACGTATCGGTGGATTGTCTCTTGACCAAATTGAAAAAGAATATCTTCAACGTATGGAAGATGCCTTTGGTCCTCGTCGTGGAGACTATTTGCAAAGTGGCGGTATTTACCAATTTAAAGCTGATGGTGAATATCACCTCTTCAATCCACATACAATTTATAATTTCCAACAAGCTGTTCGTAAAGGAGATTACAAACTCTTCAAAGAATACACTGCTGAATTGGATAAAGAAGCCTTGTCAACTCCGACGACACTTCGTTCAATCTGGGAATTTAAATCAGATCGTCCAAAAGTTGACCTTTCTGAGGTTGAACCAGCTGAAGCAATTGTTAAACGCTTCAAAGTTGGTGCCATGAGTTTTGGTTCACTTTCTAAAGAAGCGCACGAAACAATCGCCGAAGCAATGAACTCAATCGGAGCTAAGTCAAACTCTGGTGAAGGTGGCGAAAACCGTAATCGTTTCAAAGTGCAACCAGATGGTCGTAACTTGAACTCTAAGATTAAACAAGTCGCTTCAGGACGTTTTGGTGTCAATGCTGAATACCTTATGTCTGCTGAAGAAATCCAAATCAAGTTGGCACAAGGTGCAAAACCTGGTGAAGGTGGTCAGTTGCCGGGTCAAAAAGTCTTCCCATGGGTTGCTGAAATTCGTGGTGCAACGCCTGGTGTGCGTTTGATTTCACCACCACCTCACCATGATATCTACTCAATCGAAGATTTGGCTCAATTGATTTATGACCTTAAAGCTATCAATCCTTATGCTAAAATCAATGTTAAATTGGTTTCAAGTACTGGTGTTGGTACAATTGCTACAGGTTGTGTAAAAGCTGGTGCTGATAAGGTTGTGATTTCTGGTTATGATGGTGGTACAGGAGCTTCTCCTCGTAACTCTGTTCGTGATGCTGGTCTTCCATGGGAAATGGGATTGGCTGAAGCTCACCAAACATTGTCACTTAACCGTCTTCGTCAACGTATGACGCTTGAAACAGATGGTAAATTGATGACAGGTCGTGATGTTGCTATTGCTACACTTCTTGGTGCAGAAGAATATTCATTTGCAAGTTTGACATTGATTTCAATTGGTTGTGTCATGATGCGTGTATGTTCGCTTAATACTTGTCCAGTTGGTGTTGCTACTCAAAATCCAGAACTTCGTAAACACTTTGCTGGTAAACCTGAACATGTTATCAACATGATGATGTTTATGGCAGAAGAATTACGTGAATACATGGCTGAACTTGGTTTCCGTTCTGTTGACGAAATGGTTGGACACTCAGAAATCTTGAAAGCTAAATTTGTTCCAAAAGGTAAAGCTAAATCACTTGATTTCTCTCGTATGCTTGGAACAGCTTATCCAATTGAACGTAAGACAGAAGACCCATTTGCTGAAGCACGTCAATGGAAAGAATTGGATGGATTTGCCAAAGCCGCTGTCGATAGTGGTACAAGCGTAACTGTTAAAGAAACAATCAACAATGTTCAACGTGCTGTTGGAGCTCGTATGGCAGGTTGGATGGCTGAACGTTATGGTAACTACTCAGTTGAACCTGGTTTGATTAAGTACGAGTACACTGGTATCGCAGGTCAATCATTTGCAAGCTTTATTACTCAAGGTATGGAATTGACTTTGGTCGGTGAAGCCAATGACTACATTGCTAAATCTATGTCAGGTGGATGTTTAATTGTGAAACCACCACGTGATGCTGCTTATGATATTGAAAATTCACCAATTGTTGGTAACGTTGCCCTCTTTGGTGCGGTCAAAGGTGAAGCTTACTTCTCTGGTCGTGCTGGTGAACGTTTCTGTGTTCGTAACTCAGGTGCGAAAGTTGTTGTTGAAGGTGTTGGAGCTCACGGTTGTGAATACATGACAGGTGGTGTTGCGGTTATCCTTGGTACAACAGGTCGTAACTTCGCTGCTGGTATGAGTGGTGGTGTTGCTTACGTTTACGATGCTGATGGCGATTTTGCTGAAAAAGTTAACCGTCAAATGGTTGACCTTTACAAAGTTGGTGAAACACGTGGTGACGATGTTTTAGTAGATATGATTCAAAAACACTACGAATACACAGGTAGTACCAAAGCTAAACGTTTGCTTGAAAACTGGGCACAAGAAGTTGATAAATTTGTCAAAGTTTACCCAACTGAGTTCCACGAAATCAATAACATTGAGTATGCTCTTGCTAACACTGGTCTAGAAGGTGACGAACTTGAATTGCGTACTTTCGAAATTGCAACTGGTGGTGCAGAAACAGCAGCAGAAAAAGAAGAACTTCTCGCACAAGTAACAGGGGGTAAATAAAATGGCTAATCCGTTTGGATTTTTGAAATATAATCGAAAAGACAATCCGTTTCGTCCTGTTGCTGAACGCATCTTGGACTTTGAAGAATTACAAGTTCCATTAACAGCAGAAGAACGTCAAAAACAAGCTGCGCGTTGTATGTCTTGTGGGATTCCTTTCTGTCACTCAGGACAATTTTACGGTGGTGGACGTGCGGTCTCAGGTTGTCCAAATGACAACTTGATTCCTGAATGGAATGATTTGCTATACAAAGGTGACTATAAGCGTGCATTTGAGCGTTTATCACGCACTAATCCGTTCCCAGAGATGACTGGACGTGTTTGTCCAGCTCCATGTGAAAAAGGCTGTACAGAGAGTCTCAATGGCTCTGGTGTTACTATACATGATAACGAACGCTTTATCATTGATACAGCCTTTGAAAATAGTTGGGTAGAAGAATCAGGTCGCCCAGCATTCCGTACAGGATTTAAAATTGCTGTTATTGGTTCTGGTCCTGCAGGTCTTTCAACGGCATGGCGTCTTAACAAACTTGGTCACAGTATCACAGTTTATGAACGTAGTGACCGCTTTGGTGGACTTTTGATGTATGGTATTCCAAATATGAAGTTGGATAAAGAAGTTGTTCAACGTCGTATTGACCTTATGGAAAAACTTGGTATCAATTTTGTTGCCAATACAGAAGTTGGACGTGATATTACTGCAGATGAATTGTTGAAACAATATGACCGTGTTGTTCTTGCCACTGGTGCTAGCGTGCCACGTGATTTGGATGTTCCTGGTCGTCACTTAACTGGTATTCGATTTGCAGTTGATTTCTTAACTGAAACAACTAAAAACGTTCTTGCATCTGATAACAAAAAACTTGGTCCAACACTTGAAGGAAAACATGTTCTTGTTATTGGTGGTGGTGATACTGGTAATGACTGTATCGGTACCGCGGTTCGTTTAGGTGCAGCAAGCGTTAAACAGCTTGAAATCACTCCAGAACCACCAGAAAAACGCTTGCCAACTAATCCATGGCCACAATATCCAATGATTAAACGTGTTGGATATGGACAAGAAGAAGCTAATTTCGTACAAGATACAGAATTGACAACTTATGCAACATCAACAACAGAATTTATTGGTGCTGATCGTGGTCAAGTTATTGCTGCGAAAACTATCAAAGTTGGTCCTGGTTTCAAACCAATCGAAGGTACTGAAGAAACAATTAAAGCTGACCTTGTCTTGTTAGCAATGGGATTCACTGGTGCTGAAAAATCACTCTTTGAACAATTTGGTGTCCAAAGTGTTTACGATGATTATTCAACTAACAACGATCGTGTCTTTGTTGCTGGTGATGCTCGTCGTGGTCCAAGTCTTGTTATTTGGGGAATTCATGAGGGACGTAAGGCTGCTGAACAAATCGACCAAGGTCTTCGTGTCATGGTAGCTCAATAATAAATTAATCTAAGCATTTAACACACTTTCTTGTTTTTCAATCATAAAAAGACTGTCCATTGGGCAGTTTTTTTGTAACGTTCATTTTGCAAATTGAGATTTCGTTAAATGTAACGCTTACATTCCCTTATATAATTTGTAATATTGGCTTGCTATACTAGTGTTCATAAAGGGAGGAAGATTTTTATGAATTACAAAACAAAATTAGTTTTAGCAACCGCAACATTGTCAGGTGCTTTGCTATTTTCACAGGTAAATGTAAAGACAGATACTTATACCTTGCAAAGTGGTAATTCATTTTATAGTATGGCGCAAATGTATGGACTGAGTATTTATGACTTAGCAGCCTTAAATGGGATGTCGATTTATGACACTATTGTTTCTGGGCAAGTGTTACAGATACCTGATAAGACACCAATTGATCCATTTGTGACTAATTTGTTAACATCAAGTAGAAATTCTGAGTCAGCTCAAGCTGGTGTACCGGCGGTAAAGTCAGAAAATCCAACTAATACTTATCCTGTTGGACAATGTACCTAGGGTGTTAAGCAGGTAGCAACATGGGCAAGTAATTGGTGAGGAAATGCTGGCGACTGGGCAGCTAATGCCGCTTCACAAGGCTATGTGGTTGGGACACAGGCTGAAGTAGGAGCTATTGTCTGCTGGACTGATCCTGATAGTTATGGTCACGTGGCTTACATGACAGCTGTAAATGCTAGTGGGCAAATTCAAGTTTTAGAATCTAATTATGGCAATAAGCAATGGCTTGATAATGATCGTGGCTGGTTTGATCCAACAAAGAGTAATACTGCTGGAGCTATCAGCTATATCTATCCAGAAAGTTATTAACAAGATAGAATAAGTCTGGGAAAATTCCAGGCTTTTTAAGTTTCTGTGGATAAGTTGTTAATAAAAAAGTCTAGTTGACTGAGTCAACTAGACTTTTTGGTTATTTATCATCTGGTGTGAGAATCATTGGAATAATGATTGGTTCACGTTCGGTTTTTTCGTATAGGAATGGACGAAGTGCGTTAACGATAGCGCCATTTACAGATTGGATACTTGCGTCTTTGTTCTTCAAAGCAATACGGATAGCATTGAAGAGAACACGTTGACTTTCACGAATAAGGTCACCAGATTCACGCATATAAATAAATCCACGACTAAGAATGTCTGGACCAGCCAAAATCATTTGGCTATCAAAGTCAACAGTAGCTACGGCAAGAACAACACCGTCTTCAGATAAATTATCTGATGAATCTGGCTCAAAAAGTCATTGAAGTCGAACTGGTTTTTGGCTAATCTTTTTACTGAAGGTCGCTTTTGCCTCTTCCTCGTCATATTGCTCCTGCGTCACGTTCTACCAAAGACACGATATCACCCATGCCTAAGATTCGATCCGCCATACGTTCAGGGTGGAAAATATCCAAGGCATCCATCTTCTCGCCCGTACCGACAAACTTAATCGGCTTATCAACAACCGTACGGATCGACAAAGCGGCACCACCACGGGTATCACCATCCAACTTCGTAAGTACGACGCCGTCGAAGTTCAGCCGCTCATTAAATTCCCTCGCGGTATTCACGGCATCCTGACCCGTCATCGAATCGACCACGAAGAGCGTTTCGCCTGGTTTCACGGCCTGTTTGATCGCCGTGATCTCCTGCATCATCGCCTCATCGACGGCCAGACGGCCCGCCGTATCGACGATCACGACGTTGAAACCGTGCTGACGGGCGTATTTGATGGCATTTTCGGCGATCTGCACCGGATTTTTATTCCCCTCTTCGGTATAGACTTCGACTCCGATCTGTCCGCCCAACACCTTGAGCTGGTCGATGGCCGCAGGACGATAGACGTCGCCCGCCACGAGCAGCACCTGGCGTCCCTTCTTGCTCTTGAGCATCGCCGCCAGCTTGCCCGAGAAGGTAGTCTTACCGGAGCCTTGCAGACCGGCGATCAGGATGACCGCAGGCGTGCCCTCCAGCTTGATGTCGGTCGCCGTGTCCGTCCCATGAGTTGTGCCAACTCGTCGCGGACGATCTTGGTAAATCATCTGTCCCGGCTTGACGGACTTGAGCACGTCTTGTCCCAAGGGCCTTCTGCTTCACCTCGTCGGTGAAGGATTTGGCTACCTTGTAA
>ENA-OQJR01000527-OQJR01000527.1-human-gut-metagenome-genome-assembly--contig:-NODE-527-length-12170-cov-2.430208_pt1 | contig 12170 bp, 16 predicted proteins | sample MGYA00242614_ERZ504781 | MGnify/ENA primary metagenome ERZ504781 (study PRJEB26092, sample SAMD00036365) | human gut metagenome | host: Homo sapiens | study: EMG produced TPA metagenomics assembly of...
TAACGGTTGTGCTGACATTTGCTATGATGTTTGCAATGACCGTGCCTGCTTAACGCAAAAGAGGTATTTAAAATTCTTAAGACAAATGCAACTATTTATTCTTCTAAAACTATGGAAAATCGCAGATGCTACAATCCGGATGAACTTATTGCCTACATTGGAAAAAGAAAGTAGTTGTGGAATCCAGTAATACAAAAGTTGCAACTGTAAAGATAAAGGATAATGCTATTTGGGCTACGCCCCAAAAAGCTGGCACAACAACTATTACTGTGAAAACTGAACGGGAAACTTACAAATGTACATTTACCGTGTATAAATATGTAAATCCTGTTTCTTCTGCAAAGGTGGGAAAGCTCACAATTAAAGGAACTGCTTTTAAAAAGAATGCAATTTATAATCTGCGTTATTCCAAATATAAAAATAAGAGTATCGCATTTAAATTTAATCTGAAAAAAGGTTGGAAACTCAGAGGGGGAATATCGTATGCAAGAAGTAACTGGGGTGTAGCAAAGATGTCACCAAATGGCAGCAAAATAAAAGTTGCAGGAGGATCTGGATTTCTTGCTGTTGCATTGGCTGAAAATATCAAGACGGGGCAGAGAGAAAGAATACACATATATTTCAAATAAATTGATAACTTTCAACGTATGGCACTGAACTGCTATATAATTTGTGTGGAGATATAATTTGAAAAGCGTTTTCCGAAATCAAAATATGAAAATCGGAAAACGCTTTTTGGTTTAATTGTGCTTTTTAATAAAAACAACGAAAAACCACAAAAATCAACCAAAAACACCAACTAAAACAACAAAACTGGTGTTGAATTATGTTGACACCGCATAGCAAATGACGTATAATGAGCATAGAAAACTATGTCATGGAACAACGGACATTTATGTTGCCGACAGAGAGAATATGTGTTTTTGAGATACAGAATACTATTTCATATGCCGGGACATCCATGAGAAAGGAGACCATGGAAAAATACAATACAAGTGAGATTCCGAAATCTTCCAGAATTACCCGCCTGGTAGATCATCTCTATGCCAAGATGCCGAGATCGAATCTTACAGAGCGAAGCTGATCACAGAGTCCTATAAGGAGACGGAAGACCAGCCGATCATTACCAGAAGAGCGAAAGCTTTTTCCCACATTTTTACATAATATTCCGATCATCATCCGTGATGAGGAACTGATCGTGGGAAGTAACTCCATTGCACCGAGAGGATGCCAGACATTCCCGGAATTTTCCTACCAGTGGCTGGAAGACGAGCTGGATACGGTTGCCACCAGAACTGCTGATCCATTCTATATTTCAGAGCAGGCCAAAGCAGATCTTCGCGAGGTACACAAATACTGGAAAGGCAAGACTACCAGTGAGCTTGCCACAGCATATATGGCATCGGAAGCAATCCGTGCCATCGATCACAACATTTTTACACCAGGAAATTATTTCTACAATGGTGTAGGACACGTTACAGTAAAGTATTGGGAAGTTCTTGAAATCGGATACGAAGGCATTATGGCGAAAGCACAGGCTGAGCTGGATAAATGCAATGTGGGGGATGGAGATTACGCAGAGCGTTCCGTTCCTGGAAGCAGTTATCATGAGCTGTCAGGCAGTGATTGATTATGCAAGCAGATATGCAAAGCTTGCCCTTGAAATGGCAGAGAAATGTACAGATCCACAGCGTAAAGCAGAGCTTCTTGTGATTGCATCCAATTGCAGCAAGGTTCCGGCGAAGGGAGCTACCAATTTCTGGGAGGCGTGTCAGTCCTTCTGGTTTGTGCAGCAGCTTCTGCAGATTGAGTCCAGCGGACATTCGATCTCACCGGGAAGATTTGACCAGTACATGTATCCTTATTATCAGAAGGACATGGAGAGCGGCAAGATCACAAGAGAGTTTGCGCAGGAACTGATGGATTGTATCTGGGTAAAACTCAATGATTTGAACAAGTGCAGAGATGCAGCGTCAGCGGAAGGGTTTGCAGGTTACAGTCTGTTTCAGAACTTGATTGCCGGAGGACAGAATGAAGAAGGAATTGATGTGACGAATGACCTTTCCTTTATGAGCATTCAGGCATCCATGCATGTATTTCTTCCGCAGCCGTCACTTTCTGTGCGGGTATGGAACGGAACACCACACGAATTCCTGATCAGGGCAGCAGAGTTGACAAGAACCGGAATCGGACTTCCGGCATATTACAATGACGAAGTGATCATACCGTCTCTGATGAGCAGAGGACTGACTCTGCAGGATGCAAGAGATTATAACATCATTGGATGTGTGGAACCACAGAAGTCCGGTAAGACAGAAGGATGGCATGATGCGGCGTTTTTCAATATGTGCCGTCCGCTGGAGCTGGTATTTTCGAATGGAATAGACAAAGGTGTCCGCATCGGTCCGGCAACAGGTAATGTGGAGGACATGACGACATTTGAACAGTTCTATGATGCATATAAAAAGCAGATGGATTATGCGATCCAGCTTTTGGTCAATGCTGATAATGCCATCGATATGGCGCATGCAGAACGATGTCCGCTTCCGTTTTTGTCGTCCATGGTGGATGACTGTATGAAAGTCGGAAAGACAGTGCAGGAAGGTGGAGCTGTCTACAACTTTACCGGTCCGCAGGGATTTGGGGTTGCCAATATGGCAGATTCCCTCTATTCGGTAAAAACGCTTGCTATGATGAGAAGAAGATCACGATGGGAGAACTCAAAGAAGCGCTTGCAACAAATTACGGGAAGGGACTTGGAGCGGAAGATGTGGCCGCCATGACGGCTAAGATCGCGAATGAGCTTAAAGAAGCCGGAAAGACGATCGGTGAAAAAGAGGTCGCTGCAATTTTAAATACTGTAGTTGCGGCATCCGAAGCACCGGAAGTAAAGGCAAACGGGGAAAGAATCCTGAAGCTGATCGAAGAAGTGCCGAAATTCGGAAATGATATTCCGGAAGTAGATGCATTTGCAAGAGATGTTGCCTACACCTATACAGAACCTCTTCAGAATTACAAAAATCCGAGAGGCGGTTCCTTCCAGGCGGGGCTTTATCCGGTATCCGCCAATGTACCGCTCGGTGCACAGACGGGAGCGACTCCGGATGGACGTCTGGCATATCAGCCGGTGGCCGATGGTGTGTCTCCGTCTGCAGGAAAAGATGTCAATGGTCCGACAGCGGCTGCGAACTCTGTTTCCAGACTGGATCATTACATTGCATCAAACGGTACCTTATTTAATCAGAAATTCCATCCTTCTGCACTCAGCGGAAGAAATGGACTGGAGAACTTTGTAGGGCTGATCCGTTCTTACTTTGATCAGAAGGGAAGCCATATGCAGTTCAATGTTGTCAGCAGAGAGACACTTCTGGATGCGCAGAAACATCCGGAACAGTACAAGCACCTGGTCGTACGTGTGGCGGGCTACAGCGCATTGTTCACAACACTGTCCAAGTCACTGCAGGATGACATCATCCGCAGAACAGAGCAGGGATTTTAGGATACAGGCAGAAAGGTGTGCGACATGGAAGATTACTTAAAAACAAAAGGACGGATTTTTGATATCCAGAGATATTCGATCCATGATGGTAACGGAATCCGTACGATCGTCTTTTTAAAAGGCTGTGTGCTTCACTGCAGATGGTGCTGTAATCCGGAATCTCAGTCATATGAAATCGAGACTATGATGGTACAGGGAGAGCCGAAGATCATCGGAGAGGATACCACAGTCGGCGAAGTGATGAAGACGGTGGAAAAGGACAGAACATACTACAGAAGAACCGGCGGGGGGCTGACTCTGTCCGGAGGAGAGAGCCTTTGTCAGCCGGAATTTGCAAGAGATATGCTGCGGGCTGCTCATGAGGCCGGGATCACGACAGCGATGGAAAGTATGGGATGTGCAGATTACAGTGTGATCGAGGAGATTCTTCCATATCTGGATCAGTATCTGCTGGATATCAAGCATATGAATTCGAAAAAGCATGAAGAATTTACAGGACGCGGCAATGAACTGATGCTGGAAAATGCAAAAAAAATTGCCGCTTCCGGGATGACAGAGCTCAGTATCCGGATTCCGGTTATTCCGGGATTCAATGATACACCGGAAGAAATCAGGGATATTGCAGTATTTACGAGAGAGCTTGGTCATGTAAAACGACTGCACCTGCTCCCTTATCACAGGTTGGGACAGGACAAATATGACGGTCTGAACAGACCTTATCTTATGGGTGAGGTTAAGCCGCCGGCTAATGAGAAAATGCAGATGCTCCTAAAAGTGGCAGAAGAGTTTTCAGGGGTTGAGTGTCAGATCGGAGGATAAACAGAAAAACAACAAAAACAACACCTTAAAAAGTTGACTGTTGTGGGTTTATGTGGTAATATAAGACAAGAACCAACAAGAATCAAAAGGTTTGTTTTAAGAATCCAAGGAGGAAAAAAGGATGCAAAACGAATACGAAATCAAAAAAGAGATGTGTGAAATTGGGAAAAGAGTTTATAATCGTGGGATGGTTGCTGCAAACGACGGAAACTTCTCCGTAAGAATCAGCGAGAACGAAGTATTATGTACACCAACAGGGGTCAGCAAAGGTTTTATGACACCTGATTATATTTGTAAAGTAGACCTGGACGGAAACGTACTTCAGGCAAACAAAGGATTCAGACCTTCTTCTGAAATTAAAATGCACTTACGTGTATACAAAGAGAGACCGGACGTAAAATCAGTAGTACATGCGCATCCGCTGTATGCTACAACATTTGCAATCGCTGGTATTCCTCTGACACAGCCAATCATGCCGGAAGCAGTTATCGCTCTTGGATGTGTTCCGATCGCAAAATACGGTACACCTTCTACAGTAGAGATTCCGGATGCAGTATCTGAGCACCTGCAGTATTTCGATGCAGTTCTGCTTGAGAACCACGGAGCACTGACATATTCTGATTCCTTACTGAACGCTTACCACAAGATGGAATCTGTAGAGTTCTACGCTCGTCTGTTATGGCAGACAATGCAGATCGGCGGACCACAGGAGCTGAATAAAGAGCAGGTTGAAAAACTTTATGAAATCAGAAGACAGATGGGACTGAGCGGAAAACATCCTGCAAACCTGTGTCCAAATGCAAAAGCGGGAAAACCAAGCTGTCACTCATGCGGTGCGGATGTGGTGCTGCAAAAACAGCAGAGACACCGGACGCAGATCTGGTAGCATCTATCACAAAGAAGTTATGGATCAGTTGGACTGAACTATTAAGAAGAGGACTGCTATGAACGAACAGGATATTTCCAAAGCTGTGAGGCAGTGCTGGGACAGATGAATGGACAGCATGCGCATCATGCAGCAGGACATGTCTGTAAGTGCAAAAAGCATGTGATGACTCTGAAGCTGGCGAATGCTTTGATCGAAAAGGTCAAAGCATATGCAGAAGAGATGGGAGTCAACGTTGTGATTGCGGTATCTGATCAGGCAGGTCGCCCTGTTGCAGTCCAGTGTATGGATGATGCGTACATAGCAAGCTTTGATATAGCACTTAACAAGACATTTACTTCAGCGAGCCTCAAGATGTCAACGGAAGAACTTAGTCATTTAAGCCAGCCAGGACAGTCGTTATACGGGATCCAGTTTACCAACCAGGGTAAGATCGTGATCTTCGGAGGCGGAGAGCCGCTAAAAGCAGATGGCAAAATAATCGGAGCTTTGGGTGTAAGCGGAGGCAGTGCAGAAGAAGATACTGCGATCGCTGCCTATGGCAAAGAGATTTTTGAGGAGGTATTGGCGTGTCTGTAAATGAAAAGATGGTACAGGACATCGTACAGGAAGTGGTAGCGAAGATGCAGATCTCTTCCGATGTGGCTAGCAAAAAAGGCGTGTTTTCAGATATGAATGAAGCAATCGAAGCATCCAAGAAAACACAGAAGATTGTTGCCAGAATGTCCATGGACCAGAGAGAGGCGATCATTTCCAACATCAGACAGAAAATCAGAGAAAATGCTGAGATCCTTGCCCGCATGGGAGTTGAGGAGACTGGCATGGGAAATGTCGGACATAAAATTTTGAAACACCAGCTGGTTGCAGAAAAGACTCCGGGAACGGAAGATATTACAACAACCGCCTGGTCAGGGGACAGAGGTCTTACTTTGATCGAGATGGGACCGTTCGGTGTGATCGGAGCGATCACTCCATGTACGAACCCAAGTGAAACTGTTCTCTGTAATACGATCGGTATGCTGGCAGGAGGAAATACAGTTGTATTTAATCCGCATCCGGCAGCGATCAAAACATCTATTTATGCAGTGAATCTGATCAATGAGGCTTCTGTTGAAGTTGGGGGACCGGATAACATTGCGGTAACAGTAGAACATCCAACGATGGAAACAAGCGACATTATGATGAAGCACAAAGACATTCATCTGATCGCAGCAACCGGAGGACCGGGGGTTGTGACAGCGGTTCTTTCTTCCGGTAAGAGAGGAATCGGTGCAGGAGCCGGAAATCCGCCGGTGCTGGTAGATGAGACAGCAGACATCAGAAAAGCAGCAGAAGACATCGTAAACGGATGTACATTTGATAACAACCTTCCATGTATCGCAGAGAAAGAGATCGTTGCAGTGGATTCCATCGCAGATGAACTTCTTCATTACATGGTAAATGAACAGGGATGTTACATGATTTCCAAAGAAGAGCAGGACGCTTTGACAGCAGTCGTATTAAAGGACGGACGTTTAAACAGAAAATGTGTAGGACGTGATGCAAAGACACTTCTTGGAATGATTGGAATCACAGTTCCGGATAACATCAGATGCATTACATTTGAAGGACCGAAGGAACATCCTCTGATTGCAGAAGAGCTGATGATGCCAATTCTTGGAGTTGTAAGAGCGAAAGATTTTGATGATGCGGTAGAACAGGCAGTATGGCTGGAACACGGCAACAGACATTCCGCTCACATTCACTCTAAGAATGTGGATAACATTACAAAATATGCAAAAGCAATCGATACAGCAATTCTTGTGAAAAACGGACCATCTTATGCAGCCCTTGGATTCGGCGGAGAAGGATATTGTACGTTTACGATCGCAAGCAGAACTGGCGAAGGACTCACAAGCGCAAGCACATTCACAAAGAGAAGACGTTGCGTAATGACAGACAGCCTGTGCATTCGTTAATGGAATGCAGACAGTTTCGTCAGGAAGTATAAATAGGAGGAAACAAACATGGAAATGAATTCAGCAAGTGTTGAAGCAGTTGTAAAACAGGTTCTGGAAAGCATGCTGGAAGGCAAATCAGCAGTAAAAGCACCTGCAGCTGCAAAAGCAAACACAGAAAGCAATGGAATTCCAAAGACAGCACATGTAGCAATGCTGACAGCTCTGGAAAATTATGAAGTAAAAGAATTCCCGATGCCGGAAGTTGGAGACGGAGATATTCTTGTAAAAGTAGAAGGATGCGGTATCTGTGGAACAGATGCTCATGAGTTTAAAAAGATCCATTTAGCCTGATCCCGGTAGCACTCGGACACGAGGGAACCGGTGAGATTGTAAAAATGGGTAAAAATGTAAAAGTAGACAGTGCAGGAAAACCATTAAAGGTTGGAGACAAAGTTGTTACTTGTATGATCTTCAAAGACAATCCGGACATCACAATGTTCGATCTGAATAAACAGAATGTAGGTGGAGCGGATGTATATGGACTGCTTCCGGATGATGATATTCATCTGAATGGATGGTTCTCAGATTACATCTTGATTCGCGAAGGATCTACAGTATTTAATGTAAGTGATCTGGATCTGAAATCCAGAATCCTGATCGAGCCTTGTGCAGTATTGATCCATGCGGTAGAGAGAGCAAAGACAACAGGAATCTTAAGATTCAACAGCAGAGTTGTTGTTCAGGGATGTGGACCAATCGGTCTGATCTGTATCGCAATTCTTCGTACAATGGGTATTGAGAACATCGTAGCAGTTGACGGAGAACAGAAGAGACTTGATTTTGCGAAGAAGATGGGTGCAGAAAAATCTGTAAACTTCAAAGATTTCCAGGGAGTAGAAGCACTGGCAAAAGGAGTAGAAGATGCATTTGGAGGATATCGGCAGACTTCGCATTCCAGTGTACAGGATCACCGATCGCACACGCAAATATCTATAAATTCATCAGAAATGGTGGAGGGCTTTGTGAACTTGGATTCTTCATCAATGGTGGAGATGCAACAATCAACCCACACTTCGACCTGTGTTCAAAAGAGATCACATTGGTAGGATCCTGGGTATATACTTTAAGAGATTATGCAACAACATTTGATTTCTTAAAGAGAGCAAAAGGAATCGGACTTCCAATCGATGAGCTGATCACACATGAATACCCATTGGAGGAGATCAACGAAGCTCACAGAACAAATCTTGCAATGGAAGGCCTGAAGATCGCTATTATCAACAAATAGTGACGGCCATTCCAGAGAAGGAGAATGGATATGGCAGAAGCAGTAGGCATGCTTGAAGTTTTCGGTCTGGCGACCGCCTTTGCAGCAGCGGATGCAGGATGCAAGGCAGGAAACGTCTGGCTGGAGAATTTTGATAAAAACAAACCGGGTAATGCAGATGAATTACCGGTACCGCTGATCGTGATGATCAAGTTTCGAGGAAGTGTCTCTGACGTGCAGGCAGCGCTGGAGGCGGCAAAAGCCAAAGCAGAGCAGCTGGCAGGTGTTGTGAATGAATATGAAATCGCAAGACCGACAGAGGATACGGAAAAGATGTTGAAGATCAGCGCGTTCGACAAAGGAACACCACACAAAATAAACAAAGAAGAGATTGAAGAGATTTAGGAGGATTTAAAAATGGCAATGGCACAGCAGGCATTAGGAATGGTAGAAACAAGAGGACTTACAGCAGCAATCGAAGCAGCAGATGCAATGACAAAAGCAGCTGAGGTAACATTAGTTGGAACAGAGAAAATCGGATCCGGACTTGTAACAGTTATGGTTCGCGGAGATGTTGGAGCTGTGAAAGCAGCTGTTGAGACAGGAGCAGATGCAGCAGGAAGACTTGGAGAATTAGTAGCAACACACGTAATCCCAAGACCACACAACGACGTAGAAAAAATCCTTCCAACTGTATAATTAAGGACTACAGAAAGTAAAGGAGAAGTCTCATGGGACAGTGTTATGGATTTTTGAAATCCCGAGTGTAACAGCGGCTATCGATGCTGTCGATATTATGTGTAAAACCGCAGATGTTGAGATGATCACCTGGGAGAAAAAACTCGGCGGACGTCTTGTGACGATCATTATCCGTGGCGATGTATCCGCTGTAACACAAGCCATTGAAGCTGCCGCAGCGAATGGAATCAAAGAGCCGGTATGTTATACGGTGATTCCGAGTCCCCATGAAGAGATCATCAAATTGATTAATAAGAGCGTCAATCGGATACGTTAGGAGGCAGCCCTTATGGCAGAGGAAAAGAAACCGGCAGAGCAGGAAAGTGCAAAGACAACTGCAAAGCCTGCCGCAAGAAAGAAAACAACTGCAGCCAAAGCGCCGGCCAAAACCGTACAGAGAGTAAGGAAGAGCGCGAAAAAGGCAGAGCAGGCGGAAACAAAAGTAGAATTGAAGGAGGAACGAAGAATGGCACAGGAAGCATTAGGAATGGTTGAAACTAGAGGTCTTGTAGCATCTATTGAAGCAGCAGATACAATGTTAAAAGCTGCAAACGTAGTTTTAGTCGGAACAGAAAAAATCGGTTCCGGACTGGTAACAGTAATGGTTCGTGGAGACGTTGGAGCTGTAAAATCTGCAGTAGAATCAGGTGCAGAAGCAGCAGGAAGACTTGGTGAATTAGTGGCAACACACGTAATCCCAAGACCACACACAGACGTAGAAAAAATTCTTCCGGCAATCAAATAAGTTTTGGTTTCAAAAAAATGCCCGAATCATTTCAGTCAGCGGTAACGGTTGTAAATGAGAGCATATGCGAGCGGATCAGCTCGCATATGTTCTTGTGCTACAGCCGGATTTAAGGGCGGGCATGCATTGATGAGGAGAATTAATATGGACAATAATAATGTAGCTTTGATTACAAAGATGGTTCTGGAAGCTGTAGAAAAACAGAAATCTTCCGAAAAAGAACCGGGATATCTGGTTCCGGTAGGGGTATCTGCAAGACACATTCATCTGACACAGGAGCATGTGGAAGCGTTATTCGGACCAGGATATCAGCTGACGAAGAAAAAAGAACTGATGGGCGGACAGTTTGCCTCCAATGAGACAGTTACAATTGTCGGTCTGAAGCTCAGAGCAATCGAAAATGTAAGAATTCTGGGACCTGTAAGAAGCAAATCTCAGGTTGAGGTTTCTGCTACAGATGCAATTAAACTTGGAGTGAAGGCTCCGATTCGGGAATCCGGTAATGTTGCAGGAAGTGCACCGATCGCAGTTGTCGGACCAAAAGGTGCGATTTATCTGAATGAAGGATGTATCATTGCAAAACGACATATTCATATGCCGCCGAAAGACGCAATGGCAGCCGGAGTGCATGACGGGGATGTGGTATCCGTGCAGGCGGAGAATGAAAGAGGCACTGTTTTCAATCATGTACAGATCCGTGTGGATGACAGCTTTACGCTGGAGATGCATATCGATACTGATGAAGCGAATGCAGCGAAGATTGCGACTGGACAGACTGTAAGAATTATAAAATAGATACTTACATTAGAAAATCGCAAGAGGAAGTGAGGAAAGTATGATAGCAGGAAAAGTAGTAGGAAGTGTTATCTCGACACGGAAATGTGAAAATTTGGTCGGCAATAAATTCATGATAGTGGATGTGCTGGATCATATGCAGACATCTGGAAAACAACTCATTGCGATTGACAAGATCGGAGCGGGAATAGGAGAGTATGTGCTGCTGGCACAGGGCAGTGCGGCACGGATTGGCTGCGGCATGAGCGATGCTCCTATTGATGCAGCGATCGTTGGAATTATTGACGATGGAACAGGACTGGAGTAGTGAAATTATGGATATGAAAGAATTAAGCAGCATATTGCAGCAAAACGGAATTGTTGGTGCAGGTGGTGCAGGATTCCCGACTTATGCGAAACTGGATCAGCGTGCAGAAACAATTATCCTGAACTGTGCAGAATGTGAGCCACTACTGAGATTACATAGACAGTTATTGGAAAAATATGCGCGTGAGATTGTGGATACATTTCACCTGGTAGGCCAGGCTGTAGGCGCAAAAGAAGTCATTATCGGAATCAAAAAAGCATATAAGCAGACAATTGAGGCAGTCGAGAGTGTAATCGGAGAATATCCGGAAGTCAGACTGGGACTGCTGGATGAAGTATATCCAGCAGGTGATGAGGTTGTTCTGATTTACGAAGTGAACAGGAAAGGTCGTACGTCCGGGAGGCCTTCCGATCGAGAGCGGCGTTGCGGTATTCAACGTTGAGACGATCTACACGTATGGCGCGCTATGAATCAGCAGACTCCTGTTGTAGATAAACTGGTATCCGTTGTTGCCGAGGTAGAGCATCCGGTGACAGTTCGTGTACCGATTTGGAACTACAATCGAGGAAGTCGTGGCACTTGCAGGCGGAACAACTGTAAAAGATCCGGTATATTTTATCGGAGGACCGATGATGGGATTCATCGGAAGCGGTTCGCAGCCGGTTACGAAAACAACCAATGCGGTACTGGTATTGCCGCAGGATCATTATCTCGTAAAGAGAAAAAGAAGCAAATCTTCCATTGACATGAAACGTGCGGCTGCATGCTGCTGTCAGTGTTCAATGTGTACAGATTTATGTCCAAGACATCTGCTTGGACACCCGATTCAGCCACACTTGTTTATGCGTGCGGCAACATGCAAAGACGTTCAGCAGCCGAATATCTTTATCAATACATTCTTCTGCTGTTCATGTGGTGTCTGTGAGTTATATTCCTGTCCGCAGGAGCTTTCTCCTAGAACACTGATGCTGGAATACAAAAACGGACTTCGTGCGAACGGACTTCGTGCGCCGGAAGTGACAGCAGTACCGGTAGGAGAAGAAAGATCTTACAGAAGAGTTCCGATGGAACGTCTGATGTCAAGACTGGACTTGACAAAATATAACAAAGAAGCTCCGCTGGATGAATCCGTGATCCCTGTAAAACGAGTGAAGATCATGTTGAGTCAGCATAT
>ENA-OQJR01000528-OQJR01000528.1-human-gut-metagenome-genome-assembly--contig:-NODE-528-length-12147-cov-2.653078_pt1 | contig 12147 bp, 11 predicted proteins | sample MGYA00242614_ERZ504781 | MGnify/ENA primary metagenome ERZ504781 (study PRJEB26092, sample SAMD00036365) | human gut metagenome | host: Homo sapiens | study: EMG produced TPA metagenomics assembly of...
CAAGCCTGCTTCCAAAAGGCAGATATACGAAAAGGCTCTCGTCTTTCAAGGCGAAAACCTTGAGAGACGAGAGCCTGTAAAGTTCAAACTACAGGGCACCCGTGGTACCACTCTCTTTGCTGCGCCTTTGGGCACAGCCGCTTTGCACGATCGGCTTTTTGCGGCGAATCGCTGTCCTTGTAACGGTGGACATCCGTCAGAGCCTACTTGTGTGTTCAGCCCTGCCGCTCAGGGGCCAGTAACCGAAACCCTCTGCACCCGCCTTGCACCACCCGGCGGCTCTCTGTACGCAGAAGAAAATCGTTTTTTCCCCGTCAACGCATTTGTGCTTTTTTCAAAGTGGACTAAGTTTAGCATGATTCACGGGCAGTGTCAAGAAGTTTGGCTCATTCTCAAAATGAAACAATTTCACAAAAGAAGGGGCGGAATTTTCCAAAATTATGCACGAGGCGTTAATGTTAACAATTTGCGAAGTTTTTGGAAAGTTGCGCTCAAACCGCTGTTGCACGCCCGGCGGCTGTGTTATACTACAACCAGAAAAAATCTGGCTCCGCCTGCCCGGCAGGAGCCTGCTTTTGGATCCATTCAGATGTTTGCAAAGGAGGAAACGCCCCATGAAAGAAGTCAAACCTTCCAAAAAGCCGCTGGCGATTTACTACGCCATCGTGCTGGCGGTCCTGCTGCTGCTCAACCTTGTGCTGCTGCCGTGGATGAGCGAGCGTCAGGTGGAGGAAGTGGACTACGGTACCTTTATGACCATGACCGAGGAAAAGAACATCGGCCGTGTGGATATCGAATCCAATCAGATCATTTTTACCGATAAAGAGGAAAAGCAGGTCTACAAGACCGGCCTGATGAACGACCCGGAGCTTACCCAGCGCCTGTATGATGCCGGAGCACAGTTTTCCAGCGAGATCGTGGAGCAGGGGTCGCCGATGCTCAATTTCCTGATCTGGTTCCTGCTGCCCATCCTGTTGTTCAGCTTCATCGGCAATCAGATGAACAAAAAGCTGATGGAAAAGGCCGGCGGCGGCCCGGGGTCCATGATGTTCGGCGGCGTGGGCAAATCCAATGCCAAGGTCTATGTGCAGTCCACCCACGGCATCCGCTTTGCGGATGTTGCCGGTGAGGATGAAGCTAAGGAAAACCTGCAGGAGATCGTGGATTACCTGCACGACCCCGGCAAGTACGAGAGCATTGGCGCATCCATGCCCAAGGGCATTCTGCTGGTGGGCCCTCCGGGCACCGGCAAGACCATGCTGGCTAAGGCCGTGGCAGGCGAATCCAACGTGCCGTTCTTCTCCATTTCCGGCTCTGAATTCGTGGAGATGTTCGTGGGCATGGGCGCATCCAAGGTGCGCGACCTGTTCCGGCAGGCCAAGGAAAAGGCCCCCTGCATCGTGTTCATCGATGAGATCGATGCCATCGGTCAGAAGCGCAACAGCGGCAATCTCGGCGGCAACGACGAGCGTGAGCAGACTTTGAACCAGCTGCTCACCGAGATGGACGGCTTTGAGAGCAACACCGGCGTCATCATTCTGGCGGCTACCAACCGCCCGGATTCGCTGGACCCGGCGCTGACCCGTCCCGGACGTTTTGACCGCCGTGTGCCGGTGGAGCTGCCCGACCTTAAGGGCCGCGAAGAGATTTTGAAAGTGCACGCCAAAAAGGTGGCGCTGGCCCCGGGCATCGACTTCAACACTGTGGCCCGCATGGCTTCCGGTGCATCCGGTGCGGAACTTGCCAACATTGTCAACGAAGCAGCTCTGCGCGCTGTGCGTGCAGGCCGTAAGAGCGTGACGCAGGCCGATCTGGAGGAGAGCATCGAGGTGGTCATTGCAGGCTACCAGAAGAAGAACTCCATCCTCACCGACAAGGAAAAGTGCATCGTGGCCTACCACGAGATCGGCCATGCACTGGTGGCGGCCAAGCAATCCAACTCTGCCCCTGTGCAGAAGATCACCATTATCCCCCGCACCTCCGGCGCACTGGGTTACACCATGCAGGTGGACGAGGGCAACCACTACCTGATGAGCAAGGAAGAGCTGGAAAACAAGATCGCCACCCTTACCGGCGGACGCGCCGCCGAGGAAGTGGTGTTCCGATCCATCACCACCGGTGCCTCCAACGATATTGAGCAGGCAACCAAGCTTGCCCGCGCCATGCTTACCCGCTACGGCATGAGCAAGGACTTTGACATGGTGGCGCTGGAGACCGTGAACAACCAGTATCTGGGCGGCGACACCTCGCTGGCCTGCTCGGCCCAGACCCAGCGCGAGATCGACCAGAAGGTGGTGGAGCTGGTCCGGGCCCAGCACGAAAAGGCTGTCCGCATCCTGACCGACAACCGCGCCAAGCTGGATGAGCTGGCACAGTATTTGTACCAGAAAGAGACTATCACCGGCGAGGAGTTCATGGAGATCCTGAACCGGGAACCGGCACAGGCCCAGTGACCCCGGCGGCAGAGCTGCCAAAAATTTTTTTTAGCCTGCTGCAATAATCCCGCCGCCGCATCCGTTTATAAGACAGATGCGGCGGTTTTGTATTACACCGCATGGCAGACCATGGTTTTCCACAAAACAAAAATGTGCGGTGCAAAACCGCCGTCAACGGAGGTATTCCAAATGAAACTGAACCATAAATTTGTCCGTACCGTCACCACCACCGCTGCAGTGCTGGGTGCTGCCGCCATGCTGAGCGTGGGCGCATTTGCCGCAGAGGCAGACATCAACGACCCTGCTGCCGCAGGCTATCTGCCCCCGCAGGAGCAGATGGTGCAGGGGGATATCGCCCTGCACAGCGCCGATGTGGCGATCGGCGAAAAGGACCCCACCTACGGCGGCTACGGCGCACCGGAGGGAAACCCCATTCAGGGAAATATCATGCTGATCTCCGGCGATGAGCTGGCCGCCCCGTCCGCAGATGCAGCGGCGAAAAGAGCGAGGCCCGTTACACCGTCAAGGGCCTGTTCGGCAGAGAAGTGCTGTACACTGCCCGCCAGAAGGACAGTGTGCTGACGCTGGATGTGCCCGCCGGTTCTGCTACCTTCCGCACCACCGTGCAGGACATGCAGACCCTGCTGAACGAGGGTGTGAGCACGCTGGTGGTCCAGACTGAGAAGGGCTCCACCACCCTGAACCTGTCTCTGCTGGTGGAGGGCCAGAAGGGCACCGACCGCGTGGTGCTGCGCCGACTGGGCGAAAACACCTTCCTCACCGTGGGCCTGCGCTGCCGCCGCGATTTGATCGTGGGGCGCTGACCGCCGAGATCAAATGATGAAAGGGCTGCTGCACGCAGAGATGTGCAGCGGCCCTTTTTGCGCTTTTCTGTTAAGTTTTTGAAAATTTGCGCAGATGTCTTTGCAAAGTCTGCCGGGAGATGTTATAGTTAAATTGAAACAGTATGCATTCCCGATAGAAAGGAAAAAACGCCATGGAGCATTTTGTGGAGTTTGAGGACGTTTGCAAATACTATCAGACCGGCAGTGTGAAGATCGCCGCCGCAGACCACCTGAATTTCTATGTGGATAAGGGGGAGTTCTGCATCATCGTGGGGCCTTCCGGCGCAGGCAAGACCACCCTGCTGAATATCCTTGGAGGCATGGACAGCTGCGACGAGGGCAATGTCTGGCTGGACGGCCAGAACGTGAGCCACTTTACCGCCAGAGAGCTCACCACCTACCGCCGGTACGACGTGGGCTTTGTGTTCCAGTTCTACAACCTTGTGCAGAACCTGACCGCACTGGAGAACGTGGAGCTGGCCAGCGAGATCTGCCGCGACCCGCTGGACCCCAAAGAGACCCTGCGCAGCGTGGGTCTGGGAGAGCGGCTGAACAACTTCCCGGCTCAGCTTTCCGGCGGCGAGCAGCAGCGGGTGTCCATTGCCCGCGCACTGGCCAAAAACCCCAAGTTGCTGCTCTGCGACGAGCCCACCGGTGCACTGGATTACAAGACCGGTAAGCAGGTGCTGGCCCTTTTGCAGGATACCTGCCGCCGCACCGGCCGCACGGTGATCGTTATTACCCACAACACCGCCCTGACGGCGATGGCAGACCGCATCATTCAGGTGCGCAGCGGCAAGATCGTCTCCAATCAGGTCAACGAGCACCCTGTGCCGGTGCAGGAGATTGAGTGGTGAGAGCTGTGCTGAAAAGTTATCGTAAAAACATCCTGCGGGAAATGAAGGACAACCTGAGCCGCATGGTCTCGCTGTTCGGCATCGTAGCGGCTGGGCGTGATGATGCTGACCGGCCTGATGAGTTTTGCGCCCAGCATGCGCATCGCCGGGCAGAAATACTACGTGCAGCAGAACGTGTTCGACCTGCGGGTGCTGTCCACGCTGGGCCTTTCGGAGGAGGACATTGCCGCCATTGCCGCCGTGGACGGCGTGGAGGCTGTGCAGCCGGTGAAATATCAGGACGTGGAGGCCCAGTGGCAGGGCCAGAGCGAGACGGCGGTGGTGCGCCTGCAGCAGCTGCCCGCCGACCCCGGGGCCGACACGGCAGAAAATATGGACCGTCTGGTGCTGCTGTCGGGCCGGATGCCTGAGGCCCCGGACGAGTGCGTGGTGCATGTGATGGGCTACGGCGACCCGGTGGAGCCGGGCACGGTGCTCACCCTGCCGGAGGACACCGAATATGTGAGCCGGAAGCAGTTCACGGTAGTGGGCACCGTGCAGGACCCGCAGCATTTTTCCACGGACAAGGAGAGCAGCACCGCCGGTGACGGCCAGCTGGATGATATTGTGTTCCTGCCGGAGGGCAGCCTGACCACGGATTATTATACGGCGTGCTATCTCAAAGTAAAAAATGCCGGCCTGTATGATAATTACTCGGATGCGTATCAGGCAGCAGTGGATGACACAGCCGCAAGGGTAAAGGCCATCAGCGGCGCACAGTGCACGGCCCGGCGGGCGGAGCTGATCGAGGATGCCAGTGCAGAGCTGGCCGACGCCCGGGCCGAGTACAACGACAAAAAAAGCCGAAGCAGACCGTCAGTTTGCGGAGGCAGAGCAGCAGCTGGCCGATGCACAGGCACAGCTGGACAGCGCCAAAGCCCAGCTGGACGCGGGCGAAGCGGAGCTTGCCGCCAACAAAAAGGCCCTGCCGGATACCATGCAGGGCGGTGCGGACGAACTGGTGAGCGGCGAGGAACAACTGCTGGAATTTGAGGATCAGCTGCAGCAGATCGAGATGCTGGTGAACCTGAAAAAGGTGGCCGACCCGCTGCTGGGCTATGCCGAAACGGCTCTGCACAACGCGCAGAAGGCGCTGGACGAAGCGGAACCTGCCGATGAAGAGTACACCGACCTGCGGGATGCCCTGCAGAAGGCACAGGATGCTTACGACAACATCAGCGGCCAGCTGAACGGCTATCAGGCCCAGCTGGACGAGGGCAAGCGCCAGATGTATGCACAGGGGCTGATCTCTTCGCCCAGCCTTTCCAACGAGCAGCTGGTGACTGAGGCAAAGGCAGCACTGCGCCAGATGAAGGTAAAGCTTCTGCAGGGGCAGCTGCAGCTCACCACCGGCACGGCCACAGCCTACACCCAGTTTGATGCGGCACGCACCCGGCTGGACGAAGGCTGGCAGCAGTACAACGACGGCGTGCAGCAGCTGGCCGATTCCCGCGCGGAGTACGAGAGCCGGAAGGCCGATGCCGAACAGCAGCTGGCCGACGGCCTTGCCCAGCTGAACGATGCCGAGGAGCAGGTGAGCCAGATCAAGAGCGGCGAGTGGTATGTGCTGGACCGCAGCTCCACCGTGAGCTTTGTCACCTTTGAGCAGTATGCCGACCGCATGGATGCCATTGCACGGGTGTTCCCGGTGTTCTTCTTCCTGGTGGCGGCGCTGGTGGCCACTACTACTATGACCCGCATGGTGGACGAGAACCGCCTGCAGCTGGGTACTCTGAAAGCTCTGGGTTACTCCAACGCAAAGATCGCAGGCAAGTATCTGTTCTATGCCCTCAGCGCCAGCGTGCTGGGCAGCATCGTGGGCATGGTCATCGGTTTTGTGGTGTTCCCGCTCATCATCTGGTATGCTTACCAGATGATCTTCAGCATGTCCACCTTTACGCTGCACTTTTACCCCGGCATGGCGGCAGCCAGCGTAGCCATCAGCGCGGCCGTCATCGGTTTTGCTACATGGAACGCCTGCCGTGCCAGCCTGAAGGAAAAGACTGCAGCTTTGCTGCTGCCCCGGGCCCCGGTGGCAGGCAAGCGCATCTTTTTGGAGTACATCACCCCGCTGTGGCAGCACATGAGCTTCTCCCAAAAGACCACAGCCCGCAACCTGTTCCGCTACAAAAAGCGCTTCTTCATGACAGTGCTGGGCGTGGCAGGCTGCACGGCGCTGCTGCTGATCGGTTTTGGCATTCAGGATTCCATCCTGCCCATCGTGGACAAGCAGTCCGGGCAGCTGACCCACAACGATCTCACCATCTCGCTCAGCGATGAAAAGGCGCTGACCATGGAGCAGGGCCTTGCCGACACGCTGGACAGCAGCAGTGCGGTCCACAGCTGGGGCGCGTTCTACACAAAGTCCACCACCCTTTATAATGAAGAGGGCGGGAGCGCCGATGTCAGCATCGTAGGCGCGGAGGACGATGCCCGGATGACCGAATACTTCACCTTCCGCACCCGGGTGGGCCACGACCCCATTCCCTTTGAAGAGGACAGCGTGATCCTGACCGAAAAAACGGCCCTGAATCTGGAGCTGAGCGTGGGCGATACGTTCTATGTGGAGGCTGCAGACGGGAGCCGCGTGCCGCTGACCCTGACCGGCATTACCGAGAACTACATGTTCACCCGGCTGTATCTCTCCAATGCGCAGCTGCAGGCCCTGCTGGGCAGCACGCCGGAGTGGAACACCGTCTACGGCCTGACCGGCTGTACCACCGAGGCGGAGTACAACGCCCTGCGCACAAAGCTGCTGGGCTGCAACTATGTGAGCAGCGTCAGCTTCACCGAGGACACCACCTCCATGTTCGGCAGCCTGATCGGCAGCCTGAACTACGTGGTGGTGCTGATCATCGTGTGCGCGGCGGCGCTGGCGGCGGTGGTGCTGTACAACCTGATCAGCGTCAACCTTGCCGAGCGCAAAAAGGAGCTTGCCACTATCAAGGTTCTGGGCTTCTATGACAAAGAAGTGTACCGCTACATCTTCCGCGAGATCGAGCTTTTGTCCCTCATCGGCTCCGGCGTGGGCCTGCTGCTGGGCGTGCCGCTGCACCGGTTCATCGTCCTGACCGTGGAAATGGATCAGCTGATGTTTATTCGCACCATTGCACCCCACAGTTATCTGCTGGCAGTGGCATTGACGATGCTGTTCACCTTTGTGGTGTGCTTTGCCATGCGGCGGCATGTGCGGCATATCAGCATGGTGGAAAGCATGAAAGCGCCGGAGTGAGTTTACAAAATCTTCATAAAAAGAACATGGTTTCGCAGAAATTCTTTGGTATGATAATGCTACCGACAGGCGGGGCCGCAACCGCCTGAACGGGTAACATGATTCCTCCTTTACCAAACCAAATACCGCAAAACAAAACACCGCGCCTTGTCTGATCCGCAGCAGACAGGGCGCGGTGTCTTGTTTAAACCGTTAAGTTTTCAGCATCTGCGGCAATGGCATCGGCCTGCTGCTGGGTGAGCACGCGGCACTTGACCATCCGCTTGAGCACCACCTGCATCCGCTTGAAGGCAAGCTCCGGGCTGCTGGCGTAGGTGGAAGGCGCGTTGGGCATACCCGCCAGATAGATCGCTTCGGCATCGGTCAGCTGGGCCGGTTCCTTGCCAAAGTAGCCCTCGGCAGCTTCTGCAATGCCATAATACCCGCTGCCAAAATGATGGTGTTGGCGTACATCTCAAAGATCTGCTGCTTGGAGTAGGTCTTTTCAAGATCAAAAGCAGCAAGCATCTCGGCAGCCTTGCGGGCCAGATGCTTGTCCTGCGTGAACAGCTCGTTCTTGGCAAGCTGCTGGGTCAGGGTGCTGCCACCCTCGGCCAGCGAGTGGGTGCGCAGGTCGGCCAGCAGGGCGCGGGCAATGGCCCCCGGGTCGATGCCCTTGTGGGTCATAAAATGCTCGTCCTCGGTGCAGATGACTGCGTTAATATAGATCTGCGGCAGCGCATCGTAGGAAGTATAGCTCCCGCGGGCACAGATGGTGTCGTACATGGAAGCCACTGGGTAACTGCTGGCGGCACTGCGGTACAGCTGCCTACCCTGATAAAAGAACCAGCCGCCTGCCAGCAGCCCGCCAAGCAGCAGGATGCAAAGAACAACGAGCAGGCTCTGCTTTAAAAAATGAAAGAAACGATGCAGCATCGAAAAAACTCCTTTGATGATAAAAAAGAACGCTACCATAATAAACGATTTGCAGGGCGTTTGCAAGGAACAGCTTTAGTATAACAATAAAATTTTAAGGTTTTATCAATGGAAAAATAAAATTTTTGAAGAAGCAGAAGTGTTACTCCTGTTGGAACTGCACAACGGGATGCTGCAAATGCGGGCTGCGCATCGTGCAGAAAACTCAATTTGAAAAAAACTGGAATTAACCTATTGACAAACTGGGTAAGAGGGAATATAATGCAAACAACAAATCCACAAACCTAGTGGGAAAAAGAAAGCAAGGGTTTTGCTTCCCGGTACAGAGCAGATAGAGGTGCCGGTTTGTAGATGAGTGGGAAAGAGTTTTACGGGAAAGGAGGGCACGGATATGAAGCTGATTTGGAACGACCTACTGCATGCAAACTTCCGCTGTGGGCGAATGTGCGGTGACCGGGCAGAACATCTGGCTGTGAACTGTACGATGCCCTCTTGCTGTGCACGAATGTGTACCCGAATGTGACGTTGACAGAATCGCTTTGAATTGCGTTTGCCCGGTGCGCTTTTGTATCACGCATCGGTTTTTTTGTATCAGAAAATTATACTATAAGTATAAATAGAGAGGTAAAATGCTATGTCTAACTATAAATTTGAGACCCTGCAGCTTCACGTTGGCCAGGAGCAGGCCGATCCCGCAACCGATTCCCGTGCAGTGCCCATTTACCAGACCACTTCCTATGTGTTCCGCAACAGCCAGCACGCAGCAGACCGCTTTGGTCTGGCAGATGCCGGCAACATCTACGGCCGCCTGACCAACTCCACGCAGGACGTGTTCGAGAAGCGCATCGCTGCTCTGGAGGGCGGCGTGGCTGCTCTGGCAACCGCCTCCGGTGCCGCTGCCATCACCTACACCATCGAAGCACTGGCACAGGCCGGTGACCACATCGTGGCTCAGAAGACCATCTACGGCGGCAGCTACAACCTGCTGGAGCACACCCTGACCCAGTTCGGTGTCACCACTACCTTTGTCAATGCACACGATCTGGCTGAGGTGGAGAATGCCATCCAGCCCAACACCAAGGCCGTCTATCTGGAAACTCTGGGCAACCCCAACAGCGATATCCCCGATATCGATGCCATTGCAGCCATCGCGCACAAGCACGGCTTGCCGCTGGTCATCGATAATACCTTCGGCACCCCATACCTGATCCGTCCCATTGAGCACGGCGCAGATATCGTTGTTCATTCCGCCACCAAGTTCATCGGCGGCCACGGCACCACGCTGGGCGGCATCATTGTGGACAGCGGCAAGTTCGACTGGAAGGCAAGCGGCAAGTTCGGCAACATTGCTGACCCCAACCCCAGCTACCACGGCGTTTCCTTTGCCGATGCAGCAGGCCCCGCAGCTTTTGTCACCTACATCCGTGCGATCCTGCTGCGTGATACCGGTGCCACCATTTCGCCGTTCAACGCCTTCCTGCTGCTGCAGGGCACCGAGACCCTGAGCCTGCGCATCGAGCGCCATGTGGAGAACACCAAGAAGGTAGTCGAGTTTCTGGCAAACCACCCGCAGGTGGAGAAGGTCAACCACCCCTCCCTGCCGGATCACCCGGATCACGCCCTGTACGAGAAGTACTTCCCCAACGGCGGTGCTTCCATCTTTACCTTCAACATCAAAGGCGGCCGCGAGGAAGCATTCAAGTTCATCGATAACCTGAAGGTCTTCTCCCTGCTGGCAAACGTTGCTGATGTGAAGAGTCTGGTCATCCACCCGGCTTCCACCACCCACAGCCAGCTGAACGACGAAGAGCTGGCCGAGCAGCAGATCTATCAGAACACCATCCGCCTGTCCATCGGCACTGAGCACATCGACGATATCATTGCTGATCTGGAAGCAGGTTTCGCAGCCGTCCGCGGCGAGTAAATCTTATCCCCTTAAAACCTCCGACAGAATGTGTATGCCTTGTTTTTCTCCTGATCTCTTCTAAAAATTCCTTATATCCTAGACACAGCAAAAGGTCCCGGAATTTTCTCCGGGACCCTCTTGTTGTTTGAGGCAAAATGCCGTCAGCCTTTCACGCCGCCCAAAGCAACACCGCGGACGATGAACTTGGAAAGCAGCAGGTACACGATGATGACGGGCAGAATGGCGATAGCCACCATCATGTAAACCTTGCCCATATCAAACTTGAGGAAGTCTGCACTGCGCAGCTGTGCGATCAGGATGGGCAGGGTCTTTTTGTCGGCGCTGTCCAGCACCAGAGCGGGAATGAAGTAGTTGTTCCAGCTGGCCACGAAGGAGAAAATGGCCTGCACTGCCAAAGCGGGCGTTTCATAATGGGCAGCACGATTTTGTTGAAGGTGTAGAACTCGCCTGCACCGTCGATGCGGGCAGCCTCTACGATCTCCATGGGAAGGGAAGCGTCCAGATACTGCTTCATGAAGAAGAACACGGTGGGCGCTGCAATGCTGGGCAGGATCAGCGGGATAAAGCTGTTCTTCAGGCCCATCTTGGTGATGAGCTGCAAAAAGCCCAGAGCGGACACCTGCGTGGGCATGGTCATGATCAGCAGGATAATGGCGAACGCGGCCTTTTTGAATTTGAAGTTATAGGCGTAGATGCCGTAGGCCGTCAGGGCCGAGAAGTACACGCTGAACGCCGCCGAGCAGGCGGAGACGATCAGGCTGTTGCGGATGCCGGTGATGACAGGGATGTTAGCATCGGCCAGCACGTTCTGGAAGTTGGTGATGAGCGATTTGCCCGGCAGCATCGAGAAGCCTTTCTGGATCTCGAAGTGGGTGCGGGTGGAGTTGATCACCAGCACATAGAAGAAGAACAGGCACAAAAAGCTGATGAGCACCAGCACCAGATAACACCATGCGCGGCGTGCAGCCAGTGTTGCTTTTTCCGATTGATTTCTAGGAGTGTGTGCCATAATCATTTCCCTCCTTTTGCTGCCTTTTTGGCGGCGTTCAGTTCTTTGCGCTGGGCGCGGGTCAGGCCGTCATCCTCCTTGGTAAGGGAGAAGTAGACCACAACGCACAGCACTGCGCACACGAGGAACAGCACCACCGAGACTGCACCGGCCATGCCGTAGTTCTTGCTGAACAGGTGGTTGTTCAAGTACATGATCATGGTGGTGGAGGTGCGGTCCGGACCGCCCTTGCCGTTGGTTAAAATCTGCGGCACATCGAACATCTGCAGGCCGCCGATCATGGAGGTGATCATGACGTAAACAAGGATGGGACGGATCAGCGGAATGGTGATCTTCCAGAACATCTGGTTCGGGGTGCAGCCGTCCAGTTCAGCCGCTTCGTACAGGGTGGGATCCACGCCCATGATCGCAGCCATCAGCATGATGGTGGTGTTGCCGAACCACATCAGGAAGTTCATCAGGCCGATCAGCCCGCGGTTGCCCCACACGGTGTTCAAAAAGCTGATGGGTGCATCGATCCAGCCCATGCTCAGCAGCACGGCGTTCACCGGGCCGTTGTCCGAGAACAGCGCGAAGAACAGCATTGCAAAGGCGGAGGCCATGATCAGGTTGGGCATGTAGATGACCGTCTTGAAGAAGGTCTGGCCCTTCAACTTCAGGCGCAGATCGGTGAACCATGCTGCCAGCAACAGGGAAATGGCGATCTGCGGGATAAAGCCGATGATCCACAGGATCAGCGTGTTGCCAAAGTACTTGGGCAGATCGGTTGCGAACAGGGTAATGTAGTTTTTCAGGCCCACAAAGCTGGGGCCAATGATCTTCAGGCCGCTGCGGTAATATTCAAAAAAGCTGTAGTAAATGGTGGATGCCAGAGGGATCAGCTGGAAT
>ENA-OQJR01000532-OQJR01000532.1-human-gut-metagenome-genome-assembly--contig:-NODE-532-length-12090-cov-1.902616_pt1 | contig 12090 bp, 19 predicted proteins | sample MGYA00242614_ERZ504781 | MGnify/ENA primary metagenome ERZ504781 (study PRJEB26092, sample SAMD00036365) | human gut metagenome | host: Homo sapiens | study: EMG produced TPA metagenomics assembly of...
TTACAAAGCATGTTTTTATAACGGAGGACACCGGAGGAAAAAGACAGACACATTATAATATTCGCACGCGCGTATAAGGACGGAAAAAAGGAAGGGGCCCATACGAAAACAGCAGACGGAAAACAAGGAAAGACGGAAAAGAAGCAAGCCCGAAGGACAATCGGACACCGCAAGCCAGGGCAGGGCAAGGAATGGACAGGAAAACAGCTACGAAAAACGCAGTACGATATACACAACACACAAGTGAGTTTTCAAAAACTATTGCCACTGCTGAAAAACTCCAGGAAAGAAAAAGCAGAGAAGAATGTCCTTATTCAAGTACGCGCCAACCAGAGTCTGAATGTAAAATTCATAAAGAAGACTACATATTTTGCACCTCCCCCTCTACCGCACATATACACTTGATAATTATTATTTGAAAAAAGTTCTATAATAATTTGGTTTATATTATAAACTATATTACATTTGTAAAGTATTTAAGCAAAATAAACTTTTGTCATTCAACCTATAAAACATCATAACAATGAAAACAAACACAATATTTTACAAGAAGCGTGCCACTATCCTGGCATGCGCCACACTAGCTATTCCGAGATTTGCTACTGAAAGTATAGCACAGACCACTAACTTTATATCACCATAAGTAAGAAATAAAGCCTATGAAAACAAACCAAAACAACGAAAAGACAGTTCCAACCCAGGAACAAATCGAAGCAGCATGCCGGCAAAGTGCCCGTCATTTTTGGAATTGGCTCACTTGGTCATTAGTCTATTATGTGGTAATAAACCTGTTTCTTATAGCTATAAACTGGTTTACCAGTCCACACTACTGGTGGGTACTATGGGTGATAGCAGGCTGGGGAATCAGCTTGCTGATGACAGCCATAGAAAAAAGCATCAAATATTAATCAATCACAAACTAAAAAGAAAAAACAGTATGGAAGAAAGAAAATTGAATGAGAAAGAGAGTTTGGAACTCATCGCTCAAATGATTCAGAATACAAAAAACAGGCTAGAAACCAATTGTGGCATGCCATTCCTCTTTTGGGGATATACCACCCTCTTTGTCAGCCTGCTGGTCTGGTTTCTGGTAGTAACTACCGGGAATTATTATTGGCAATACCTATGGTTCTTACTCCCTATCATCGCAGGAACAGGAACTTACCTCTCTACACGTAATCAGCAGCCGGGTATCAAGACTCATTTGGACAAAGTAATCAATTATATTTGGTTGGTATTCGGCATAACCGGCTTTCTGATATCCATGCTCGCCATGTTTTTCTGGCAACTTCCCATCCTGTTCATAATCCTTCTGCTGATGGGCATGGGGACTACACTAACAGGACTGGTGGTAGGTTATAAAACTGTCACTATTTGCGGCACACTGGGAGCGTTAAGCTCCATCGGATGCCTTTTTTATCCAGGTCCAAACCAGATATTAATCTTCGCTCCTGTCTTTATTTTCATGATGGTTATTCCGGGACATGTATTGAATCATGCTGCCCGTAAACAAAAAAAATCGTAACTTTGCGCCTATGTTCAAAGAATTGAATCCATTACTACATTCCGAACTGAGACTTGCCGTGATGTCCATACTGGTTTCAGTGGAAGAGGCCGAGTTCAGCTATCTGAAACAACAGACAGGAGCGACGGCAGGTAATCTGAGTGTGCAAATAGACAAGCTGAACAAGGCTGGCTATGTAGAAGTCATCAAGACTTTCAAGGGAAAATGCCTTGTACCATTTGTAAGATTACACTAAAAGGGCTTGAAGCCTTTGAAGAATATGTAGACGCATTAAAAAGCTATATAAACATAAATACATAACAGATCATATCATTATTTGTCACATCCACAAACCTGTTTGAATAAATACTGTTTAACATCTTGATTGACAAGTATTCTGGAACTTACCATCCAAAGATGATTATATGGGATAACTTTCTATTATCCCATATAATTTTTAGAATAAACACCATAATAAAAGGTTTTGTAAATTTGTACCCGGAAGAGAGAACATCCTCTCCCACAAAAGTGTTTATATTATACAAACTTTAAATAATAGAATTATGGAATTTGTAACGAATGAAAAGCTGACAATCGTAGGCGCTGCCGGAATGATTGGATCGAACATGGCTCAAACTGCTATCATGATGGGTCTTACTCCCAATATTTGTTTGTATGACCCATACGCTCCCGGCCTGGAAGGTGTGGCAGAAGAACTATACCATTGCGGTTTCGAAGGCATGAACATCACATTCACTTCCGATATCAAGGAAGCTTTGACCGATGCTAAATATATTGTAAACTCAGGTGGTGCGGCACGGTAAAGCCGGCATGACCCGTGAAGACTTGCTGAAAGGAAACGCAGCCATCGCTGAAGAATTCGGAAAAAATGTAAAGGCCTACTGTCCGGACGTAAAACATATCGTGGTTATTTTCAATCCGGCTGATATCACCGGTCTGATCACCTTATTATATTCAGGTTTGAAACCATCACAAGTTACAACCCTTGCCGCTCTTGACTCTACACGCTTGCGCAGCGAATTGTCCAAGCATTTCGGCATCGCTATGGATAACGTAGAAAACTGCCGCACGTATGGCGGTCATGGTGAGCAGATGGCTGTTTATGCTTCTACCGCTAAAGTAAACGGAAAAGCATTACTTGATATCATCGGCACTGATGCTTTGACAAAAGAACAATGGACCGAAATACAACAAAAAGTAACTAAAGGCGGTGCAAACATCATCAACCTGCGCGGCCGCTCTTCTTTCCAAAGCCCGTCCTATGTTTCTATCGAAATGATTGCCGCCGCTATGGGAGGAAAACCATTCCGCTGGCCTGCAGGGACTTACGTATCCAATGGTAAGTTCGACCATATCATGATGGCCTGGGAAACTTCCATCACCAAGGATGGCTGCCACTTAAAGAAGTGAAAGGCACGCCCGAAGAAGAAGCCGCATTAGAAAAAAGTTATGCACATCTTTGTGCTTTGCGTGATGAAGTGATTGCTATGGGAGTACTTCCTCCAGTTTCCGAATGGAACAAACTGAATCCTTATATTAAATAATTCTGATTACAATATTCCGTTAAAAACATCGCCGGGTTCACCCTTGGCGATGTTTTTTTTGTATCTTCGCACTCGCAATGATAGACCAACCCACCATAGACCGGATACTGGATGCCGCACAAATTGTAGATGTGGTATCCGAGTTTGTCACTCTGCGGAAACGCGGTGTGAATTTTGTCGGACTTTGTCCATTCCATGATGACAAAACCCCTTCATTCTATGTATCACCGGCCAAAGGATTATGCAAATGCTTCGCCTGTGGCAAAGGTGGAAATGCTGTCCATTTCGTTATGGAACACGAGCAGATGACCTATCCCGAGCACTACGCTGGCTGGCAAAGAAATACAATATAGAAATAAAGGAACGCGAATTGACCGATGAGGAGAAACAAGTACAAAATATACGGGAAAGTCTCTTTGTTGTCAATGAGTTTGCCCGCGATTATTTTCAAAATATCCTCTACAATCACGCTGACGGAAAAGCCATTGCCATGTCTTATTTCCGCCAACGGGGCATCCGTGACGATATTGTCAAGAAATTCCAATTGGGATACAGCACTACCGCTCCTGACGCATTGGCACAAGAAGCCATGCGAAAAGGATATAAAAAAGAATTTTTTGCTCAAGACCGGACTATGCTACGAAAAAGAAGATGGCAGTTTACGCGACCGTTTTTGGGGACGTGTGATATTTCCATGGTTTAACATCAGCGGAAAAGTGCTTGGCTTCGGCGGACGTGTACTGGACAGCCGTACCAAGGGAGTAAACCAAAAATACGTCAATTCGCCCGAATCCGAAATCTTCAGTAAACGAAAAGAACTATATGGCATTTATCAGGCTAAAGCTGCCATTGTAAAAGCCGACTGTGTTTACATGGTAGAAGGATACACCGATGTAATTGCCATGCACCAGTGCGGGCTGGAGAATGTGGTGGCCAACTCGGGTACAGCATTGAGCGAACAACAAATCCGGTTGCTACACCGCTTCACCTCCAATATCACCTTATTATATGATGGTGACGAAGCCGGTATAAAAGCAAGTATCCGAGGCATCGATATGTTACTTGCAGAAGGCATGAATATCAAAGTGCTGCTTCTGCCTGACGGAGATGATCCCGATAGTTTTTCCAGAAAACACAATGCCACGGAATTCAGAAAATACATTGATGATCACGAAGAGAACTTTATCCGTTTCAAGACCAACCTTTTACTAAAAGACGCACAAAGGGACCCCATCAAACGGGCCGGATTGATATCGGACATGGCACGAAGTATCGGACTGATTCCGGATAAAGTAATTCGATATACCTGCTTGACAGAATGTGCTACCCTCTTGAACGTAAACGAGCAAATTATTTTAGACGAGATCAAAAAGCATCTGCTTCAACGGGATGATAACTATCTGGAACAAATCAAGAAAGAAAAAGACGCATCCGCCACTACCGGCTCTCTGCCTCCAGCGGATACTCCTTTTCCTGCCGGCAGCATACCTCCTGCCGATATGCCCCCCCTAGGCGTGGATGATAATGTTCCCCCTCCGTTTCCTCCTGCAGAAGCAGAAGCGGGATATCAATCGTATATTCCCCAAGAAGGACGGGAAAAGTACGTTTTTTATGTAAAAGAGCAGTTACTGCTTCAAACTTTGATACGCCACGGAGAGAAAGTCATGTGCTATGTAGAAACGGAAGAAAATACGGAAACTCCTCTTACTGTGATAGAATATATTTCTATGGATTTGAAACAGGATGAATTACAGTTCCATAATCCGTTGCACCGGAAAATACTGGCAGAAGCAGAAGCTCATCTGCATGACCCCAACTTCACGGCAGAGCGTTATTTTCTGGCTCATCCCGATCCTACAATCAGCAAACTGGCGGCAGATATGATAAATGATCGTTACCAACTGAGTAAAAGCAATTCACAAGCGATGGTTAAAGATGAAGAACGCTTACACGAATTGGTACCGCACCAACTTATCGACTTCAAACTTGCCATATTAGAAGAGGATATGAAATATACGCTGCAAGCATTGAACAAACCTGAAGTAGTAGCCAATGCCGATAAATGCCTTGAAGTTATGGCCCACTTTAAAGAATTAAGTGAATTACAAAAAATTATGGCCAAGCGTGCCGGCGACCGGGTAGTACTAAAATAAAGGCATAACTCCTTATCGGTTATGCCGTATCAAATTCATAAATTCCTCACGTGTTTTAGCCTGGTTAAACGCACCAGTGAAATCAGAAGTAGTAGTAATGGCATTTTGTTTCTCCACCCCGCGCATCTGCATGCACATGTGCTTGGCTTCGACCACTACCATCACTCCCAGCGGATTCAAGGTTTCCTGAATACATTCTTTTATTTGCAGTGTCATACGTTCCTGTACCTGCAACCGATGAGAAAACACATCCACTACCCGGGCAATCTTACTCAAACCGGTGATATAACCATTGGGAATATAAGCAACATGTGCCTTTACCATAAAACGGAAGCATATGGTGTTACGCACAAAGAGAAGAAATCAATATCTTTCACGATAACCATCTGACTATACTCTTCTTTGAATTTAGCTCCCAACAAAATGGCATGCGGATCTTGTTCATAACCGCGTGTCAATGTCAGCATAGCTTTGGCTACGCGCTCAGGAGTTTTCAGCAATCCTTCTCTTTCTACATCTTCACCCAATAGGGATAAAATACTCTGATAATGGCCTTTCAACTGTTCAATTTTCTCTGCTGACCATTCGGGATGCAATAGTTCTTCCATGTTATTAGTCCAGGGGAATATTAATTTGTTCACGAACAATAGATACTTCTTTTAAAAACACCGGTAGCCTTCAGACGGCGCATGGCGGCATCCGCTTCCTCAATACTGCGGAAATCACCTACACGACACAGCCAACGAGGAGGCTGGAAATAGGCATAGACAGGCATATCGGGAAAACTCCTCTTTCACCTTGGCAGCCACATTATTAGCTTCATTACGAGCCACCCGCGAATTGTTTCCTGCATAGACCTGAACCCGATACCCTCTGGCTTTCAACATTTTCTGCTCACCTCCCGTAACATTCCCTGTATAGATACTACCAATCAAGCCTGTTATTTTAGGATCTTGACGGATGGTTACAGTACCTTCTCCGGCACGGTTACGCTGCAAGCTTTCTACTATGTTCTGCTGTGCCAAAGCGGAAAGTCCGAGACTCAAAAAGAGTAGGATAAAAATGTATCTCATGTCGTTTTATGAATTTAAGTAAATCATCACAGATTACTCAGATTTCCACAGACGATTTTATGATTCTTTATCTGTGTAAGCTTGAGTAATCTGTGATGAAATTAATTATTTGAATGCATCGATAATGCCTTTGAAGTCAACAACTTTCAAAGCAGCACCACCAATCAAGCCACCGTCTACGTCAGGGTTAGCAAACAATTCTTTAGCATTAGAAGGCTTGCAGCTTCCACCATAAAGGATTGAAGTATTATCAGCAACTTCTTTACCATACTTGTCGGCAATCAAAGAACGGATAAACGCGTGGATTTCCTGAGCCTGTTCAGCAGTAGCAGTCTTACCTGTACCAATAGCCCAAACCGGTTCGTAAGCCAAGATAATCTTACTAAAATCTTCGGCAGACAAAGAGAATACCGATGCCAACTGAGCAGCAACTACTTCATTTTGTTTGTTAGCTTCACGCTCTTCCAATACCTCACCGATGCAGAAGATAGGCTTCAAGTTATTAGCCAAAGCCAATTTAACTTTTCTTCCAGGATTTCCACAGTTTCGTGATAGTAAGCACGACGTTCCGAGTGACCCAGAATTACATATTCAGCACCTGTAGAAGCTACCATTTCAGCAGAAACCTCACCGGTATATGCACCTGATACTTTATCTGCACAGTTTTCTGCACCTACACCAATTACAGCCTTGTCAACAATAGGAGTAACAGAAGCCAAGTGAATAAACGGAGTACAGATTACCACATCACAATTAGGTTTGTCAGCAGCCAAAGCTTCATTCAATTCTTTTGCCAGAGCAATACCTTCCTGAAGGTTCTTGTTCATTTTCCAGTTTCCTGCAACAATGTTTTTTCTCATTTTGTTTGTTTTATTAAAGGGTTAATGAAATTATTTTGTTCGATTCTCTTTCAATTTCTTTTTCCTATGAAAATGCTCCCAAATGACATCCACCATGCTGAAAAACAACAACGGAAAGACAAACCATGCCAATACCAGCACCACTTTATGACTGAAAGTCTTTTCATTGATTTGTGCCAAAGGCAGTTTTTCCAGCCTGTCGGTCAGCACATATTCATCGGGCAGACTATTCACACTCCACTTGTTTATAACCACTCCGTTCTTCAGCAACATCAGTCCGGGATTAGAGCGTATCATGGTTTTCAGTGTAATGTCATCCATCAGGCAGAAAGGATACTCGGCTCCCGTACGCTCCTGCCAGTCTTCAATATCACTATCGGGTGATGAGGTAAGACAATAGAATTGATATCCATGCTCCACACTATAATCATACAGTTCATTTATCAGGTCAATGGTACTATCATCCGCCTGGCTCAGCTGATGCGCCACCAACAGAAAGGTATAATTATCATCATCCAGTACTTCATCGGTTATATCTTCCCCGTCTTCTTGACGAATAATGGAAAAGTCATGAACAGGCGGTTCGTATCCTTGTTCCTTCACCATCGTTTTGGAATCCACAAAAGTCCATGTGCTATCGGGATAATTTTCTAATGTAAACTCTTTCTCCACTCCATCTTTTTGAAGAATAAAACGGGTCTCATAAACAGTAGGCTTCTCTCCTTCCGGAATTTCCATCCCTTTACGTATATCTGCCCCGATATGATAAGGGCGGAAATCAAAGACAGGCAACTCACGGTAACAATACAAAGTCATCCCCGAAATATAGAGAAACGTATACATAGCCACCAACCAATCGAAACGCTTGGTCACCAAAGGAGTTATACGGTTTCCCCATTTAAAAACGGACACCGCCGCTATCAACAAAAGTACATTCTTCCCAAAAGTTTCCCAATTAGTCAAAGTCACAGCATCACCGAAACATCCACAATCCGATATCGGATTGGAAAGAGCCAACCATAAGGTGAGCGGAGTCATCACCCCCATGATAAGCACAACAAACAAGGTGGTCATTCTCCTGCGGATACCAAACAAAAGATATACTCCTAAACAAAACTCGACCATTGCCTGCAATACAGACGCCAGAAACGGAAGAAAGGCAGGCACCGAAGCAGCCCAACCGAAAACCTCCAAATAATCCTGAATTTTATATTGAGTACCCAGCGGATCTACCGCTTTGACAAAACCGGAAAATATAAATACTGCCGCCAGCAAAAAACGGCAGGCGTTTGTCCAGATTCCAATGATACTATGTAACTGTTTACTCTCCAAATTCCAACTTGATCAATCCGAATACAGAATAATTAATCATATCCATATAGTTGGCATCAATGCCCTCTGATACCAATGTAGCTCCATCGTGACCTTCAATCTGCTTGGTACGATAGATTTTCATCAAAATCAAATCAGTATACGAACTGACACGCATGCTGCGCCACGCTTCGTCATAATCATGATTTTTGGCCAACATCAGTTCCAAAGCCTGTTTGGCATACCGGTCATACAATTCCAAAGCACGCTCTTCAGTCATGTCATCCGTTTCAGCATATCCCAGTTCCAATTGAACCAAGCCGATTATTCCATAATTTACAATAGCGATAAACTCCGAACGGATACCTTCATCCACCATCGCCACCCCTTTGGTTTCAATGCTACGAATACGGTTTGCCTTGATAAATATCTGATCGGTAACAGATGAAGGGCGCATGATACGCCATGCTGCACCGTAATCGTGCAGTTTTTTTCGCAAACAAATCACGGCAAATAGCTATCACATGTTCAAATTGTTGTTTCGTATCTTTCATCACACTCTATGATTAGGCGGCAAAGTTACGCATTTTTCTGCTTAAGCGTAAACAAAAAGGCGGAAAAGAATACTCTTTCCCGCCCTATTTTATATTTCTTAATTAACTAAAGCTTAAGAACATCTTAACACTTGTCCCGGACGAAGAATAGTTCTGCGGGTAATGTGGTTCAACTTGCATAAAGCATCAATAGATGTACCTGTTTTCTGTGCAATGCGGCTCAATGTATCCCCACTTCTTACCTTATGGTAACGGATAGTACCATCTGATGAAGCAAGCAAATTCACATTCTTACTATTAGTCCTGTTACGCTGGTATCTGTTATTACCTTTTCTGAACAAATAAGAATCGGCTACAATATCCTGTTTCTCAAAATCAAATAACAATGCCGGATTAATGGCCTGTCCCAAGAAACGCGTTTCAAAATGCAAATGAGAGCCTGTTGAACGCCCGGTATTGCCTCCCAAACCGATGGGTTCGCCAGCCTTTACAACTTGGTTCTCACGCACAAGGTGCTTGGACAAATGCCCGTAAATGGTTTCAAGTCCGTTCGGATGACGAATTACGACATAGTTACCGTAACCTTTTCTTTCGTAATCCACGATACGTACTTTTCCACTAAACGCCGAACGTATGGTATCCCCAATGTACACCTTGATGTCAAGCCCTTTATGCTGACGACGAAAACTTGCACGATAACCGTAATTAGAAGTAATTCTCGTACTCGGCGTCGGCATGCAGAAATGCCGCAAGTCTATCTTGTATTCTTCCGGCAATTCTACATCATAACGATGGGCATATTGGTTGTTCCAATCGGGATAAAGCCAAACGCGGGATTTTCAAGCTGTTCGTCACCAATCAAACGTTGCAAGGCAACCGAATCCACAGCTCTCATCTTTTTGTCGATCGGTGCTTAGGCGAGCCAACAAGTACCCTGACCCTGCAACCGGACATAACTCAACATAGGCCAACACAACGACCGCTCCTGTCTTAAGTCTTCTGAAGTTTAAAAAACATTTAATTATTATTATAAAGTTCGCTTATCTTATTTATAATTCGTCTAAAGCATACAAATAACCCAAGTTGGAAGATTCATACTCAAAAATCTCCTCCGGCTTGAAGAAACGCGCCAATTCTATTTTTCGCATTCTCTAATGGAATCGGACGTGTGGACGATATTTTGTTGGTTACTCATACAATAGTCGCCGCGAATCGTACCCGAAGGGCATTCCTGCCATTTGTAGCCCCTGCCATCGCCCGCACCACATTTACGGCCTCAATACCTTCGAAGCAACATGCAATCACGGGAGTTGACATCATGGAATCCTTTAAAATCCGAAAGAATGATTTCTCGCGCAAATGAGCATAATGTTCATCCAATATCGCATCTGTCAATTGCATCATTTTCATTCCGGCCAACCTCAGTCCTCTCTTCTCGAAACGGTTGATAACTTCTCCTACAAGCCCTCTCTGTAATGTACAAGGTTTTAACAAGACCAAGGTTTTCTCCATGAATATAGACTTTTTGAATTAAACATATTAATTAGCGTATTCTAAACACTAACAGCGGCAAAAGATAATCTTTCCATACAAAAGCCCAAGAAAATTAACAGTATTTTTCCTCAAAAAGGCCGTTTTTTTCAACGAAATCACCCCCCCAATTCACCGTCCTATCTCTTAATTTATTTAACTGTCTCCATAGTATATCATTCTTTGAAGCAGCGCAATGCGGGTCGTCGTCCAACACTTTTTCGGCCGTTTCCCGCGCCAACTGTAGTACTTGTCCGTCACGTGCCAAATTGGCCAGCCTCAACGTAAACGAAACCCCGCTTTGCTGCGTACCTTCCAAATCGCCCGGACCGCGCAACTTCAAATCCGCTTCGGCTATTTCAAACCCGTCGTTCGTCTCCGTCATGATTTGAATACGCTTGCGGGTATCAGCCGAAAGCTGATATTTGGTGACCAAAATGCAATAGGATTGGCCGGCTCCACGTCCCACCCGTCCACGTAACTGGTGCAACTGCGCCAGCCCGAAACGTTCGGCATTCTCTAGTTATCATCACGGAAGCGTTAGGTACATTCACACCGACTTCAATAACCGTGGTGGCAAACCATTATCTGCGCCTCGCCGGAAACGAACAACTGCATTTGCGCATCCTTTTCGGCGGGTTTCATTTTCCCGTGCACCTTGCAAACCTTACAATCGGGAAACTCCTCACAGATATGCAGATAGCCTTCTTCCAGGTTCTTGAGGTTCAATCTTTTCGCTCTCCTTGATTAAAGGATAAACGATATAGACCTGACGTCCTTCGTCAATCTGTTTGCGCACGGAACGATACAGGCTTACGCGATGACTGTCGAACTGATGAATGGTGGCAATCGGCTTTCTTCCCGGCGGAAGCTCATCAATGACCGATACATCCAGATCGCCATAAAGCGTCATTGCCAGAGTCCGCGGTATGGGAGTCGCGGTCATGACCAAAACATGAGGCGGCTGTACGCTTTTTGTCCACAAACGGGCACGCTGGGCTACGCCGAAACGGTGCTGTTCGTCGATGACAACTAGTCCCAATGATGCAAAATTCACGGTATCTTCAATGACGGCGTGCGTACCGATAAGTATCTGTACATCTCCTGTCAGCAGACCGGAAAGAATGGCTTCCCTCCGTTTGCCTTTGATTGAACCGGTCAACAGTTCAACCCGTACATCCATTCCGTACAATAGTTCGCGAATCGTTTCGTAGTGTTGTTTGCCAATATTTCGGTAGGCGCCATCATACATGCCTGATAACCGTTATCAAGCGCAATCAGCATACTCATCAACGCAACCAATGTCTTTCCGCTCCCCACATCTCCCTGCAAAAGACGGTTCATCTGCCTGCCCCGCACCCCAAGTCCCGGCGTACTCTCCTTCAACACGCGTTTCTGAGCGTTCGTCAACTCAAAAGGAGATTGCGGGAATAAAAGCCGTTGAATATATCCCCCACTTTTCACAAAAACATACCCCCGGTATTTGCGCTGCCTGTCTTTGGCATAACGCAGTATGTTCAAACTGGACATAGAACAGTCT
>ENA-OQJR01000534-OQJR01000534.1-human-gut-metagenome-genome-assembly--contig:-NODE-534-length-12071-cov-2.216008_pt1 | contig 12071 bp, 13 predicted proteins | sample MGYA00242614_ERZ504781 | MGnify/ENA primary metagenome ERZ504781 (study PRJEB26092, sample SAMD00036365) | human gut metagenome | host: Homo sapiens | study: EMG produced TPA metagenomics assembly of...
GAAGTTCTTGATGTATTAGCTGAATTAGCTGATGAACATCAGTTAGTTGACAAATTCGAAGAATTATACAACGGAGCGATCATCAACACAGGAGAACAGAGACTTGTTCTTCATCATTTAGCCCGCAGACAGCTTGGAAAAGACGTTATCGTTGATGGTGTCAACAAACGTGATTTCTACGTTGAACAGCAGAAAAAAGCAGCTGACTTTGCAAACAAAGTACATGCTGGTGAGATCACAAATGAAGCTGGTGAAACATTCACTACAGTTGTTCAGATCGGTATCGGTGGTAGTGATCTAGGACCTCGTGCTTTATATATCGCTCTTGAAAACTGGGCTAAGACAAACGGATGCGCTAAAATGGAAGCAAAATTCATCAGTAACGTAGACCCTGATGATGCAGCTGCTGTTTTAAATTCTATCGATGTTTCCCGTTCTTTATTTATCGTTGTATCTAAATCTGGAACAACATTAGAGACATTAACAAATGAAGCTTTCGTTAAAGATGCTTTAGTAAAAGCTGGATTAAATCCTTCTAAACATATGTTAACTGCAACAAGTGAGACTTCTCCTTTAGCTAAGAGTGATGATTATCTTGCTGCATTCTTCATGGATGACTTTATCGGTGGACGTTATTCTTCTGTATCTTCTGTAGGTGGAGTGATCCTTTCACTTGCATTTGGACCAGACGTCTTTGCAAGAATCCTTGATGGTATGGCTGAAGAAGACAAGCTTGCTACTAACAAAGACATCAAAGCAAACCCTGACTTATTAGATGCCCTGATCGGTGTTTATGAAAGAAATGTACAGGGATATCCTGAAACAGCTGTTTTACCATATTCTCAGGCATTAAGCCGTTTCCCAGCACATTTACAGCAGTGTGACATGGAATCTAATGGTAAATCTGTAAACCGTTTTGGTGAACCTGTAGATTATGTAACAGGACCTATCATCTTTGGAGAACCTGGTACAAATGGACAGCATTCTTTCTATCAGTTATTACATCAGGGAACTGACATCGTTCCTTTACAGTTCGTTGGATTCAAAGACAGCCAGCTTGCTACAGATGTTGTGATCGAAGGAAGCACAAGCCAGAAGAAGTTATGTGCTAACGTTGCAGCTCAGATCGTTGCTTTCGCATGTGGTAAAGATGATGAAAACAACAACAAGAAATTCGAAGGTGGACGTCCATCAAGTATCATCATCGGAGATCAGTTAACACCTGAATCACTTGGATCTCTGTTAGCTCATTTCGAGAACAAGATCATGTTCCAGGGATTCATCTGGAATGTAAACAGCTTCGACCAGGAAGGTGTTCAGCTTGGTAAAGTACTTGCAAAACGTGTACTTGCACATGAAACTGAAGGAGCACTGAAAGCTTATAGTGATTTATTTGAGATTTAGTAGATACTATTTACTGTATCGACACTTGTAAGCTAAAATAGAATATTAAAAACCACAGTATACATTTTTCATTGATTTTTGCATTACTGTGGTTTTTTTATGTTATAACGAAACCGTATAGAATATATATGAAGAAAGGGGAATATAAATTGAAAAAACAAATTTTTAGGAATCTATGCAGATTTTTGGTATTTATTTTAATGTTTAGCTGTTTTTTTGTCTTTGGTAAGAAGGTTTCTGCCAATGAAAATCAAAATGCTGCACCAATTATTACTTATTATGGATTAAATGGTAATGATATAACCATACAATGGAAGGCACCTGATGGAGTTTCTTATTCTAAAGTAGATATTTATTCAGCGACTTCCCCAAACGGTTCTTATCGCTATGAAAATACCGTATCTGGCAATTCCTATACAAACACCTATGTTGCTAAAAGGTGTTCCTTATTATTACAAATTTAGAAGCTTCTTATGAAGATAATGAGGGATATAAAACTGCAACCACTTATGCAGGCAAATGTATTATTAATCCTTTACCAGCTCCTTCTTCTTTGGAAGCCAGCACTGGAAATTCACATAGTATTACTGTTAAATGGAAAGCATCCGATGATTGTGATGGTTATCAAATTTATCGAAGTGTTTCTCCTGATGGAAATTATGAGTTAGTCCAAACTGTATCTAATGAAAGTAGAAGTTCTTGGTGGTACGATGATGATGACGAATCTTTCCAAACATATACGCAGAAAAATCTTGAATTAGGAAAAATATATTATTACAAGATCCGTCCATACACTACATATATTGATGAAACATTTTATGGGGATTTTCTAATTATATTTCTTGTCAGGTTACGATCAATGGTACGAAAGTAAAAAAGTGACTTCTTACCAAGAAAAAAAAAGAATCAATACGATCACATGGGCAAAAAATGATGAGGCTGATGGGTATATCGTATATTATTCCAAAAAGGAAGATGGAAATTACACAAAATTAAAGACTTTCACAAGTCGAAACAACTTATCTTATACTCATACGAAATTAACAAACGGTACTGCTTATTACTACAAAATTCAGGCATATAAGAACTTTAATGGCGGTAAACTGTATGGTCCAATGACACCTTATCTAAAATACTGTGATTACTATTCTTATGCAGACGAATCTTATGAAAGTCGCTGCCGCCGTGCTTTTGGGAAGTCTTATTATGCTGACTATAAGAGTGCTAAGCAGGCAAAGAAACATATGAAAACGATCACAGTAAAAGTATGGGATAAGAAAGGTAAGAAAAAATATACAAGAAAATTCCGTATCACTGTCAACAAAGGGCTTGCACCTTCTATCAAAGAAATGTTTAAGGAAATCTACAAGAGCAAAGAACGTTTCCCTATCCATGAGATCGGGTGCTACAGCTGGCGTGGTAAGAATTCCAGTTCTGAACATTGTGAGGGATTAGCTTTTGATATTAACTCCAATGAAAACTATATGATTCAGGGTAAAAAGGTATTGGCTGGTTCTTTCTGGAAACCTAAGAAGAATCGTTATTCAATTCCTTTGAACTGTAAATTGGTTAAAATCCTCGAGAAATATGGTTTTCATCGTGGATTGTGGGGATCCCGCAGAGATTATATGCATTTTTCTTATTTTGGTGGTTAATACAAATCAAACAAAGGATCAGGCATTTGCCTGATCCTTTGTTATGTAAGCCGAAAACCGGACTTGAACCGGCGACCCCTTCATTACGAGTGAAGTGCTCTACCAACTGAGCTATTTCGGCATATATGAAAGCACAGATATGTGTATCTATGCTCCTTTTGTAAGATAATATTCAATCTTGCTGATTGCTTCTTCTTCATCGACACCGTCAGCTACGACTGTTAAATCCTCTAAACGATCTAAGTCTAATCCAAGACTCATCATTCCCATCATACTCTTTACATTGACTTGCTTATTCCCTGTCTCGAATAAAATCTTGCTCTCAAACTGGCTCGCCATCTGTACAAGAAAAGCTATTGGTCTGTCTTCTTCTCTTAAGGCTACTTCCACTTTGACGTTCTTTGAAATCATTCCTGTCCTCCCAATCTTATCTCTTCCGCAATTCGGCCGATCTTCTTTAACCGGTGGTTCACACCAGACTTGCCTACTGGCGGTTCTAGCATATCTCCAAGTTCTTTCAGTGTAGCTTCCGGGTGTTCCAGACGTAATCTTGCAATATCCTGCAACCCTTGATCTAAAAAACGGAGGCCTTTGTGCTTATCAATATATTCAATGTCTTCCACCTGCTTGACTGCGGCTGAAACCGTCTTATTAATATTCGCTGTCTCGCAATTGACACGACGGTTTACTTTATTACGCATATCTTTCAGGATTCTTACATTCTCCAGCTCCATCAATGCGACGTGTGCTTCCATAATATTCAACACATCTACAATCTTTGATCCTTCTTTCATGTATACCACGTAGTACTTTTTACGCAAGACAATTTTAGCATCTAAATCAAAAAAATTCAAGACCTCTTTTAATTGTTCTGCTGTCTGTACATTAGTAGATACAACTTCAAAATGATAATTCTTCTCTGGATCACTCATGGAACCAGCTGCCTGAAAAGCCCCTCGAATATATGCCCGCTTACAACATGTGTTCTGTAAAACAAGTCCAAATTCTTTGGAATCTAAAAGTTTCACTGCTTTCAATATTAAAACACAATCCTTATGCTTGTCAACACTTATCGTATAATTTCGACTTCTTTTTAAAAATTCGTTTCGTCCAACATCAATCTTCGCATGAATATCAAACACATCTTTGATAAGTTTATAAAAACGTTTCGCAGCAGATACCGTCTCCGTCTGGATCTGAATCTCATAATGTTCTGGCTCTAGACTGATATTCCCTCAAAACGTAAGAATCCTGCGATCTCCGCAATCTTACAGTGTCTGGCACCGGTTTCATTTCTTGATAATTCCTCTTTAATATTACTTGAAAATGACATTGCCTACCTCATAATATCTCTATGCTCTACTTTGACAGAATATGGCAGTTGTTTTAATCGCTCTGCCAATTTATTGGTGATCGTAACAGATCGATGCTTTCCTCCAGTACATCCGATTCCGATCACAAGATTATACTTGCCTTCTTTAATATAATTTGGGATCAAGAATCTCATCATATCATCTAACTTATCAAGAAATTCCACAGATTCTTCATGCTTCATCACAAAATCCTGAATTGGTTTGTCATTTCCAGTTAATGGTCGCAAATTCAGATCATAGTATGGATTTGGAAGAAATCTGACATCAAATACCAGATCCACATCCGCAGGAATCCCATGTTTAAATCCAAAAGAAACAACTGCAATCTGGAATCGTTCCCCTTCTTCTCCGTCTACAAAAATACGATCGATCTCTTCTTTTAACTCCCTTGTCAGAAGCTGGCTAGTATCGATCACATACGTTGCCTGATCTTGCAGAAATTTCATGATCTCCCGCTCTTTTGCAATTCCATCCTCAACTCTTCCATCTCTTGACAGAGGATGATTTCTTCTTGTCTCTTTATAGCGTTTTAATAAAATACGATTACTTGCATTCAGATAGAGAATCTCATACTTGATCCCCGCTGCCTCGATTTCTTTTAATTTGTGTGCTAACTCGCCAATTCCTCTTCCATTACGGATATCAATCCCAAGAGCAACATTTTCAATCTTGGCAGTTTCATCTAACAACATGTCTGCAAATTTATCAAGTAAAGCCACTGGAAGATTATCAACACAAAAATATCCAGCATCTTCTAATGTCTTTAATGCACTGCTTTTTCCTGCTCCTGACATTCCTGTTACAATTACAAATCTCATCTGTACTGCTCCTTTTTAGAACCTTCCAACACGTTTGACTTCTGGCTCCATCGTAACTCCAAACTGTTCTTTTACTTTATCTTTCACGTCACTGATCAACTGCATAACATCGGATGCTGTAGCATTTCCACGGTTGATCACAAAACCACTGTGTTTTTCAGATACCTGTGCATCTCCCACCTGATATCCCTTTAATCCTGCATCCTGAATCAATTTTCCGGCAAAATATCCTTCTGGACGTTTAAATGTACTTCCGGCACTTGGATATTCTAATGGCTGTTTTGTTTTTCTCGCCAATGCGTACTCGTCCATTTTGGCTTTGATTTCTTCTTTATTTCCTTTCTTAAGTGCGATCACACCTTCTAAGACAACGTATTCATTCTTTAAAACGTTACTTGTACGGTAACCAAGCTCTAATTCTTCTGCTTTGAGAGTTTTGATCTCTCCTTCTTTTGTAAGAACTGTCACTTCTTTTAGTACCTGCACCATCTCACCACCGTATGCACCAGCATTCATAACGACAGCTCCGCCAAATGTTCCAGGAATTCCACCTGCAAACTCAAATCCAGTTAATTCTTCATTGAGTGCTGCTCTGGATGTAGAACTTAATAAAGTTCCTGCTTTGACGATAAGTTCATTACCACGGACTTCGATTCCACTGTAGTTTTTGTAAATCTGAAGAACAATTCCGTCCATTCCATCATCTGCGACCAAAAGATTACTCCCATTTCCTAAAACAAATAATGGAATTCCCTCTTCTTTTGCAAAACGACTGACCGCTTTGATCTCTTCCATATTCTCTGGTGCCACAAAAATATCAGCGGGTCCCCCAATACGGAATGTTGTATGATTTTTCATCGGTTCCTGTCTTAAAATATATTTTTCTGGTATGATCTGTTTTAACTGATCAATCTTTGTATCCATAATTTCTCCATTCTTAATATTAATGCAAGATGGAATCCTGTATATCACAGGATTCCAAATCTCTTCATCTTATGAAAGCATCAGACTAGCTGCACCATAAATTCCAGCATCATTTCCAAGAGTCGCAAAGTACAAATCCTGTCTCCTGTGCTTTTCCAAATGTATACTTCTTAAAATATGCATTGACCGCATCTAAAAGGATCTGTCCGGCTCTTGATACGCCTCCGCCGATAACAAACACTTCTGGGTCGACCATCAATGCGATATTCCCTGCTGCAAGTGCTAATTTCTGTCCAAGATCATCTACCCGTTCTTTGGCAAATGTATCTCCTTCTTTAGCAGCATCAAAAATGTCTTTTGCAGTTACTTCATCAAGGTCTCTTAGTGTAGTCGCTTCTTTAAAATCCTTTAATGCTTTCTTTGTCTCATATACAATTCCCGTTGCAGATGCATAAAGTTCCAGACATCCTGTCTTTCCACAATTACATACACGATCATCAAAAGGATCCACAGTCATATGACCGATCTCTCCACCATATCCACGGCTTCCATCAATGATCTTTCCATCAACGATGATACCACCTCCGACTCCTGTTCCAAGAGTGATCATCACCGCGCTGTTATAATCTGCTGCTGCTCCCATCCAGATCTCTCCTAAGGCTGCTGCATTGGCATCATTCGTTGCCTTTACCTTACATCCTGTAAGCTTTGACAATTCTCCTGCCACATCCACGCTTCCCCATCCAAGGTTCACACATTCATTAACTTTTGAAAACTCAAGAACAGCTCCTGGAACTCCAACTCCGAGTCCGATCACATCTTCCTTATCAAAACCATTTGCTTTGCTGTGATCATTCACTGCCTGTGCAATATCTGGCAGGATGTTCTTTCCATTTTCCTCTAGTTCTTGTCTTGATCTCCATTTCTCTTTTAATGTTCCATCTTCTATGATCAGACTATGATCAAACTCATCTGCTAATTTTTTAATATCATCTTTTAACTGTCCAAAATCGACAACCATTCCTCGAATCTGCCCTGTCTGTTCTAATGTTTCACTTTGTACGGTAACTTCTAATTTCCAGCGGTGACCGTGGATATTGCTGCATTTTCCTTCATAACCCGATAAAAAATGAGCTGAATCAAAGGATGCATGTGTTGTTAACTGATACATTTTCTTCTTTCCCTTCTACATATATTTTCAATCAAAAAAGGATACAAGCACGCGTACCTGTATCCTGAAAATCTTCTTCTCAGTCCTAGTTTTGTTTATAGACAGGATGGTACGAATGAACTGTCTTTGATTTCTAAAATCTTATCTAGTATATCATTGTTTTATCAAAATAGCAAACAGAGATTGCAAAATTTCACAATCTCTGTTTACTTATTATAAATATTGCTTATGAAAATATGAGGAATTAATTTATTGTAAATGGTTATTTACAATCTTATTTATTTAATGGTTTCTTTGTAAATGACATAACGATCATTCCAATAACTGCACCAACTACTACAGAAATTAAGTATTGTACTGGATTCGTGATGACTCCAATAACAAAGATTCCACCGTGTGGTGCTGGAAGTCCACATTTAAATGCCATGGATAACGCACCTGCTACTGCAGATCCTACGATACATGGTGGCAGGATATGGATTGGATCTCCTGCTGCAAACGGGATAGCTCCTTCTGTAATGAATGATAATCCCATGATGTAATTTACAACACCAGATTTTCTTTCACTCTCTGTAAAACGATTCTTGAAGAATGTTGTACAAAGTGCGATCGCAAGTGGAGGTACCATTCCTCCGGCCATAACAGCTGCCATGATCGCATACTGTTCTGGTCCTGCATTGGCTACTGTTAACTGTGCTGTACCAAATACATACGCTGCTTTATTAAATGGACCACCCATATCAATGGACATCATCGCTCCAAGAACTGCTCCTAAAAGGATAGAACTTGTTCCACTCATAGATGATAAGAAGTTATTCAGTCCTGTATTGATCGCTCCAACAACCGGATTAACTGCGATCATCACAACACCCATAATTAAAATACCACAAACTGGGAATAGTAAAATTGGTTTTAACCCTTCTAATGCACTTGGTAATTTATCAAACAGTTTTCTTAATAAAACCATGATATATCCACCAACAAAACCTGCAAATAATGCTCCGATAAATCCAGAGGAAACGGCTTTGGCAGAATCATATGCCATGATATTAGCAAATGTATAACCACCATTTGCTAATGCTCCACCAACGAAACCTATCGCTAATCCTGGTCGGTCTGCAATACTCATTGCAATAAATCCAGCTAAGATTGGAAGCATAAATCCAAATGCCTGTTCACCGATTGTCTTTAGTAAAGCTGCAAGTGGTGTATTCTTACCGAAGTTTGCTGGGTTGATCGCCTGATTATCTACTAAGAATGCAAGAGCGATCAAGATACCTCCACCGATTACAAATGGCAGCATATGAGATACACCATTCATCAGATGTTTATAATCTGACGTCAACGCTTTCACCTTCTGCACTATCTTCTTGTGCTGCTGCTCCTGAATGATGATATGTTGGCGCTTTCTTATCTAAAATTGTCTGGATCAGTTCTTCTGGTTTATTAATTCCGTCCGCTACTTTTGTCTGAAGAACCTGTTTTCCATCAAAACGTGCCATCTCAACGTTCTTATCTGCTGCTACGATGATTCCATCACAATTTTCAATCTCTTCTTTTGTTAAGACATTCTTTGCTCCACCTGAACCATTTGTCTCAGCTTTTAATGTAATTCCCATCTCTTTTGCTTTATTCTCAAGAGATTCTGCTGCCATGAATGTATGAGCGATTCCTGTTGGGCATGCTGTAACTGCAAGAACTCTGATCGTTCCATCGTCTGCTTTCTCTTCTTGTACAGCAGGTTTCTCTTCTTCCTTCGCCGCCTCTTCTGGGAATTTTTCTGTTTCTTTCTTGTCGATCAATGCAAGATATTCTTCCTTGCTTGTTGCCTTTAATAAACTGTCCTTAAATACTGGATCCATTAAGATCACAGATAATCTTGACAATGCCTCTAAATGCACGTCGCTTCCTTCTGCTGGTGCTGCGATCATAAAAAATACATCAGATGGTTCTCCATCCATTGCTTCATAATCGACTCCGTCTGGTACTGTCATAGAAGCCAAACCAGCCTTAGTTACTGCTTTGTTCTTAGAATGAGGAATTGCAATCCCTCCTCCGATACCAGTTGTTCCATTAGCTTCTCTTGCTAAAATGCCCTTCTTGTATTCTTCGCGATCTGTGATGTTTCCGCCCTTGACCATTAAATCAACCAGATGATCAATTGCTTCTTCTTTGCTGTTAACCTTCACACCAAGGTCAATTGTTGCATCCTGCAACAGCTCTGTAATTCTCATACAGGTTATCCTCCTTTTCCAAAATAAAAACGTCAAAATCAATCATTCGTTTCCTTTTTTCTTCATTATAGCACAGTTTCAGTCAAAGTCAATCATTTTAAACCATTTTCTTTCATGTTTTTGAAAAAGGAAATATTAAAAAGCATACCTCTTTTTAATATTTCCCTTCCTTTTAATTTTTATTTCACTTTGATCGCCCAGCGCATCTTTGTTGATTTTGCTCTTCCGTTCTGGGCACATTCCTCTTTTGATGGACGAATAACATCTTTGGCTACATCACTGTAGATTCCTACTTTCTTCCCATACTTAAACGCATGTTTTACAAGTCGATCTTCTCCAGAGTGGAATGTAAGGATCGCAACCTTTCCACCTGGTGCCAATGCGTCTGGAAGTTTCTCCAATAATTCTTCTAATACTTCAAACTCGCTGTTTACATCAATACGCAAAGCCTGAAATGTTCTCTGGCAGGATTTTTTAACTGCTTCTTTTCGCTCTTTTTCCGGCAAAAAATTTAATGCTCTTTCAATGACATCTTTAAGATCCGTTGTTGTCTTGATCTTCTTTCCCCGTTTCATCGTTGCAACGGTTTCTTTTGCAATCTGTTTTGCATACGGCTCATCTGCATTTTCAATGAGCATTCCTTCAAATTCAGCCTTCGTGATATCTTCTAAACGCTCTGCCGCTGAAATTCCTTTTTCTGGATTCAGTCTTAAATCTAATGGTCCTTCAAATTTATAAGAAAATCCTCTTTCCGGATTATCAATCTGCATGGAGGATACGCCAAGGTCGGCTAAAATGAAATCGAATGGTCCAACTTCTTCGGCTACCTGATCAATATTAGCAAAATTAATATGCTTGATCGTTAAGATATCTTCTCCAAACCCTGCATCATGCAGACGTTTCTCTGTCTTTACAGATTCGATCGGATCTACATCTAATGCGTAGATATGACCTTTGCCCTGTAACTTTTCTAACATCTTTCTTGTATGTCCGCCATATCCTAAGGTTGCATCCAATCCTTTTTGTCCCGGCCGGATGTCAAAAAATTCAAGAATTTCTTTTACACAGATGGAAATGTGCATTCCTGCCGGTGTACTTCCTTTACTAATAACTTTTTGAATCGTATCTCCGTATTTTTCTGGGTTTAATTCTTTGTATTTCTCTTCGAATCTTCTTGGATGAGTCCCTTTATATCTGACTCTTCGTTTGTGTTTCTTTTCTGGCTGCTGTTGTTCCATTATTTTATACCTTTCTTTGTTATAATCATGTTAATCTAAGATCAGGACATTTTTTCCTTCAAATGCAAAACCATAGGCTTTGATACTATTTTCGTTGATTCCTCCTTTATACTGTAACTTCCGCATTCTGCTTGATCTGATCAATCACTGCCATGATCTTCATTGCAATATCCATATCATTTTCAAAAATCTGTCCAATACTTCCGACACTTCGAAATGGCTCATCCATCATAACTCTTCGGTCTTCGATCATTCCATTTACAGAGATATAATCAACGATCAATCGCACAAAACGAATCTGATCAGCATTTAGTTTCTCCTCATTTAAGAATTCATTAAATGCCTCATTTGCTGCCTGTTGATCCATTCCTGTGATTTTTCTTACAAGAATTCCAACTGGTGTATCCCCATATTCTTTTGTATAATCTTCTTTTGATCCTAGTTCCTGCCAAAGAATTTTCTCCAGTTCCTGCATATCACTTTTTTGTAGCGGCTGGTTATTTCGTAATTTACGCACTGCCATGTTATCTTGATGCTCTTTTAAATAGAATTCTACCTTTTTGCGATAATTTTCTAATCGATTCCCCATCTCAATTGGTGTATTTTCCTGATATTCTATTACTTGATCTGCAAAATCTGTATAAACGATTCTCTGTGTCTTTTTTGGTAAAAACTGAATCAGATCTCTAAGTGCTTCCCTGACTACATCCATTTCCAGAATAAATGCTTTTTCCCAGAATTCATTTGTCTGTACCTTATCCAAAATATATTTTTGCTCTTTGATCTGTGGCACAGAATCCTGCATTAAAGATAGTTTCTCTGCAATACCAACAACTGCTCCAATATTTTTCGAAAGATTCTTTCGTTCCAACATTGCAAGTTCAATACTATACATCAGATAATCAAATCTTCGTGCCAATTCATTTTCCTTCTCAGCCTCTATAATTGGTGCGATATGTTTCTTCAGGTCAGCCATTGCTTCTGTCTCAAGACTATCCCATGATTTCTGTTCTCGATATCGAAGAACTATATTTCAAATGATGTTTTACAATTGAAACTTTCGTTATTCAGATCACTTATCGCTTGTATTAATTCTTTCACTAATGTATTTCGATATTCTCTGAAATCTTCGTCTTTTTGATAGTCTGTATCTTGTAATTCTCTTGCAATCCTTGCTTTACATAAAAAGATCTTCTCGGACAATGTTTCTACAAAACCACTGTCTTTTCCATGTGGATTGACTCTGAAATATTC
>ENA-OQJR01000536-OQJR01000536.1-human-gut-metagenome-genome-assembly--contig:-NODE-536-length-12053-cov-2.978115_pt1 | contig 12053 bp, 10 predicted proteins | sample MGYA00242614_ERZ504781 | MGnify/ENA primary metagenome ERZ504781 (study PRJEB26092, sample SAMD00036365) | human gut metagenome | host: Homo sapiens | study: EMG produced TPA metagenomics assembly of...
CACCAACTGATACATCTGGCACAGGAAACAGAGCTGAGTTTTTGAAGGAATATACGCATTATCTGGAAAATGCCGGGGATGAATGGACTATAGCTACAGAGTATGATTCATGTGATGAGTTTGTAGGGAAAAAAGGAAACACCTGGTATAACGTGAATTTTGTTGCAGATGGTGATGAAAATAAATGGCTGTCGGGAATTGGCGCAGGTCCGATTGAGGGTAGTATACCAAAAAGAACAGGAAGTAATGAATACGAGTTGGAGCAATATATTTAACGATGGATATGTGCAGCAATACTTTGGACCGGATTCACTCATGGAATATGATACGGTAAATGATATCACGGATTCACAGGATACATCGGGAGAGGAAATCGCGCAGGAGGAAAATGAATCGGGTATCACAATAGAAGAAGCGGGGAATATGATAGACAGTTTTTTGAAAGAGACAGGTTTTTCATCCATCCCGCAGACTGAGAGCTCGCAGCTGAAATGGAGTGGATATAACGAAAGAGCCGATCATGTGTATCAGGAAGATGATATACATGAGTGTGTAAGTGGTTATAGATTTTACTACAATATCGGAGTTGGCAAAATATTATTTGATGATGCTTTAAATCCGATGGATTACAGCGGATACAATATGAAATATGGTGATAGTATAGAGGATACTTTTGATAATGAATTCTACAATTTTTATGTTGATAAATATGGTATATGTACTTTTTATATAGACTGCCCGGTAAGTATAGTAAGAAAACAGGAAAATGTAGAAATGCTTCCTTTAGAAAATATATTTGATATTGCCCGGGATGAGCTTAAAAACAATGCTGATGAATATGTACTGGATACAAATGTAAAATATTACACTCTAAAACTTGCATACATAAGGGTAAACAACCGGACTGATATGCAAAAATACAGTTATATTCCGGCATGGAGTCTGGAATTGCTGCAGAAAGACACTACAAATGCATGCCCTGTATTTATCAACGCGATTGACGGAAGTGTGATACATCCGGACGATCTGAGTTAAGATACAGAATGTTTACATCGGACCGTACTTTCACAGGAATAATTATGTTGTAGAAAAAATGTGACATATCAGGGAGGATTGGCATATGAGAAAACATACAAGAATATTTGCAGCAATTATGACACTCATCGAGGCACTTGTCCTCACATTATTCACAGGCTGTGCCGGCAAAAAAGTAGATTATGGGAATGAGAGCGAAAGTAAAGAAACAAAAAATATGTCTGCCTTAGCTGATATAAAGGCAGACTCCGGCTGGAATGAAAACTTTACCATACAGACCGGTAATGGCGAGAAAACAGTATATGTATATGCAAATATTGTAGTTCCGGACTTCGATAACATGTCGGTTGTTGAGGTGGAAAATGTAAAGATAGATGCTGATTACAAAAAGCGTTTTCTGGATTTATATTTTGGTGGGAACGAGTACTATTATCACGATCCGGATCATTATACTGTTGACGAATTGAATGAGGTCATAGAGTACTGGCAGAAAGAACAGGATGATACTTACAGGGAGTGGTTGGAACAGCGGCTGGCTGAATACAGGGATAAGCTTGAAACGGCAAAGACTACTTATACCGTGGCAAAGGATCTCGAAAACTGTGAAGTATTTGCAGGCTACAAGGGTGATGTGTTCTGTGAGGTGGAGTTTGAGGCTCACAAGGTACATGCTTACGCCTTGCATCAGTCCGGGACAGATTACGGTCCACCATCTTTAAGGAATGAGGACTATGATACCATAACGCAGACTTTTCAGGATGATGATCTAAAGGATAAGGCAGACGAGACCTCAAATGAGGGCAGTAAATCTGCCGCATCAGCCAAAAAAGAAGCCGGGAATTTCCTTAGTAAATTGGGAATGCAGGATCTGGTGGAACGAGGTGAATGTGAGTGCAGCTGGATAGGTTTTAATATTGACAGCGAAAAGGAAAATGACTATCAGACAGCAGCGTGGGGATATATTTATTCATACGCGACCGGCATAGACGGCATCACATTTAAGGATGGATTTGATATGGATACCTATTTGTCGGGGTATGAAGCAATTGATAGTGATATAGATGATGTTACACTGCCTGACAGTACACTTCTTACAGTCACTGATGATGGAATAATTGATGTGCAGATGGAATATCCGGTAAATGTAACACAGATCTATAAGGATGTGGAGCTTATTTCTCTGAAAAATATAGAGCAGATCATCAAGGCGGAGATTACGGAAAATCCTGATAAATATGATACCGCGGCGACATTCAATAAGCTGCAGCTTAGTTATTTGAAGATAAGAAGTGACAGTGAACAGGGAAAATACAGCTATGTTCCGGCGTGGGTACTGTCACGTATGGTAGACTCCAATGAGCAAAATGCTATCTTTAGTAAACGCTATAGATGGAACGATCATAAATTTGGAAAATTCACTGTAAAGGAGAGGCTATGAAGAGGAAAAACGTTATTATATCGGCGTTGGTTCTTGCAATAGCATTAACCGGCTGTTCAGGAAAAAAAGTAGATTATAATATGGAAACTGAAAATATAAACACAAAAGCAGGAAGTGATATAAGTGCATTTGACGACAGTACGAAATGGAATGACAGCTTTTCTGTTGAGATATCGGATAAAAGTGTGGATGTGGATATTTCAGCAGACATTACCCTGCCGGACTGCAAAAGCATGTCGGTTGTTGAGGTGAAGAATATAAAGGTGGGTGCCGATTTCAAAAAGAGTGTGATAGAGGCTTATTTTGGCTATAGTACCGTATATTATCACGACATACCTCATTATACGAAAGAAGAGATATATCACAGCATGGAGGTTGTAAAAAATGAGATTGCCGGGTATCAGCAGGAAATTGATGCGGGACTTATCACAGAAGAGGGCGTCAGCAGGGTGATGAAAAGTGAAAATGATCTGCTGGAACAGTATGAAAAGGCAGAACCGTCTGCACTGGATACGCGTGAAAAAGCTACAGATTATACGGATTGTAATGAGTATCTGGGATATATTGGTAATGTTTTCTGTGAGCTTAGATTTGGAATTGCTGAGGACGGCTCTCTTGAATATATTTCAGCACAGCCTCTTAAGGCAGGAAGTGAGGGGACATTATACGATGATAGTGAGTATGGCTATTACGGACCACCATCCTTTGCAGAGGAGAAAGGTGTAGAGGGATTTAACGGAGGCTCTACAGGTGGAGATACTACATCTTCATATGATAATGAGTGTGCATTATCAAAAGACGAAGCTATAAAAAAGGCAGAAGAATTTCAAAATAAATTAGGCATGGCTTCACAGGTATATATAGGAACATCAGACTACGAGTGGAGCGCAGGAGTGATAGAGGATGGTGATGATACTGTAAAAACTGATGATAAAGAGAGCGTCATAAAGGATACAGCCTGGGGATATATCATAGATTATGGCGAGGGTGTGGATGGCATAGCGTTTTGCAAGTCACTCGATTTCACCCGGAATATGGATATATGGGATACACTCGATAACTATGATGATTTTATGCCATATGGCAGCAGTTCCTTTATTGTGACGGATCAGGGAGTGACGGAATTTACTGTTTCTTACCCGGTTGATATTGTAAATGAGTCAAAAAACGTAGAACTCTTGTCAATGGACACTATTAAAGAGATCATCAAGGATGACATGACAAAAAACTCAGATCAGTATGATTTTACACAAAATCACACTTACAACAATCTAAAGCTCGGATATATCCGTTTGAAGGATGCATCTGACAAGGATAAATGTTCTTATGTTCCGGCATGGTGTCTGTCAAAACAGGATAAGGGCTACGACAGATATCCGGTGTATGTGAATGCGATAGACGGCACGATCATAAGGAGTGATGATCTAATATAAGATACTGTTATTGGCTGCAATAAAGTTTATACATGGAGTTACATTTTTAGATAATAGATCAGGTTCATATTTATTTGGAAAAGATGTGGAAAATATATGATTAATAAAAAGAAAAAATATATAGGGCGTTTGACACTTGCCACTGCAATTACCTCTATTTTGTTTTCAGGATGTGGGGCGGCACAAAAGGAGCTTGCACAGACGGACAGAGCTTTCTACGAGAAAATATCATACCAGACAGTTACGGTACAGAGCGGTTCACTCACACCGCAGACTACCATCAGTCTGAGCGCGCAGGGCTATACCAGGTTTTCCTATGGTGCGACAAACACGGAGCTTACGCTTGAAAAGGTAAATGTGGCAGTGGGTGATCATGTGAAAAAGGGCGATATACTGGTGGCTTTTAAATCCGGGGAGATACAGAAAAAGATTGAGGACTACAGCGGGCAGATCAGTCAGAATAAGCTTCTGGCAGAGCACTACAGGGCTATTATGAAAATCGATGATACTCAGGATTATTCAAGCGATATAGCCCAGCTTGATAAGGATACAGAGGTTGCGCAGCTTTATCTTGATGAGGCTAAGGAAAAACTGTCGAGATATCAGATCACGGCATCAGAGGATGGTACGATCACAGCAATGGACAATTCACTTTTGGCGGGAGTTTTTGAACCGGGCAGCAATCTTATAACAGAAATCAGCGGAAACGGCAATTACGAGGCTGACAGACCGGAAGGTTATGACTTTAATGTAGGTGATATATACACGGCAACAGCATCTGATATAGAGTTTGAACTTAAGGTAAAAGAGGTGGACGATAAAAAGGTTGTTTTTGAACCGGTATCGGACATGTCGGCAGTATCGGATGCACAGATATTTTCCATGGAAGTGACGCGCCCTGCTATAGAAAATGCTGTGTATGTGCAAAAGGACGCAGTACATGAGAAGGATGGCAGGTATTTTGTATACACACTGGATGAGAATGGATACAGACAGGCGGTATGGATAAGTGTCGCAGATCAGGTGGGAGACTACCGGATCATCACAGAAGGACTTAAAAGCGGGGATGAGGTGGTTTTGCAGTGAAGATCAGAAACATTTTATCAATAAAAAAACTGGCAGTACTGGGGATATGTGTATCGTTTGTGGCAGGCGGCTGTGGAAAAATGACAGAAAGCAGTATACCAGAGCTTGAAGAACCTGTAGCGTTAAATGAAGCCTACAGACCTGTGGAATACGGTACGATTGGCTCCATACAGGTGCTGATGGCTACCGCAGTTCCTAGGGATTACTGCAATTACTACAGTGCCAACGTAAACATTTCACAGATATATGTGGAGCCGGGAGATACAGTAAATGTAGGGGATGTGCTTGCAGTCTGTGATGTGGATGAGGCAAAAAAACAGTTGCAGCAATGTAATGATGCGCTGGCGCATGAGAATGAGACATATGAGATATCCGCTCAGATCTCGGATACGCAGATCAAATTATGGGAGAGTCAGGCTGCGGATACGGACGAATTTTCAACAGAACAGATTGAGAAAAAAGAGAGCACAGAAGAGGATTACAATACGCAGATTGCCACAGAACAGGAAAATGAACGGTACGATAAGCAGCTTCACGAATACCGAGTGCAAAAGATCAATGAACAGATGGCTTTATATCAGCAGATTGTTGATGATGGAACGCTTAAGGCAGCCCACAGCGGTCTTGTCACTTACACTAAGAAGCTGACAGATGGAAGGTCTGCTGCGGCATACGAGAATATAGTCATTGTCTCCGATACGGATGACCTTGTGCTGGATATAAAAGATACAGCTATAAATGAGTACAAATACAGCGATTATGACAAGAAATATGTGATAGTCGATGGCGAAAAATATGATGTCACCGAGTCTCAATATACATCAGAGGTTTTGGTACTTTCGAAGATAAACAACCGATATCCGGATGTGTGCGTGGAAAGCAGGGAAAAGCCGTTTCTTACGGCAGGACAGATGTATCCGGTATATTTTGAAAAGACAAAAGCAAATCAGGCACTTGTCGTGGGAAAAGATTCCATCTATAAGGATGGCGATACCAGATATGTCTATGTGAAAAATGATGAGGGCGGCCGCGAGAAACGCATCATAACAACAGGTGAGTCTGATGAAAACTATACACAGGTCACAGAGGGCTTAAAAGAGGGGGAGCTGGTTTACTATAATTCTACAGATCAGGTTCCGACAAAGTATAGCAAATATACGGTAACAAGGTCTGACTTTGATATAGCAAACTACGGTGTGCGCTACAGCAAATCTGACGCAGGGACGATAACCGAAACCTGTGATTATGAAGGGCAGATCGTATCGGTCAATGTGAAGCAGGACGATACGGTAGAAAAGGGGATGCTGCTTTACGTGGTGGATACCGGAGAGGGCAAAGCTGCCATAACAGAGGCGAAAAATGCGATCGACTCGGAGAATGAATCCTATGCGCAGAAGATTGCTGATTACGATAAACAGATAAAAGATTTATCTGAAGGTGGTAGTAGCGCAGAAGAAAATAACCGGCAGGATGAAAAGCCGGATACAGCATATGATGAGCAGCAGTTGAAACTGAATTTACAATTATTGAATCTGCAGAAAAAACTTGCCTGTGCAGACCACACCTATCAGCTTTCCCGGCTACAGTCAGCATATGACAGCATAAGCGCAGGAAATGACGGCAAAGGAAATATTTCAGTATATGCCAAAAATGACGGAAAAGTTTCAAAGGTGAGTGTCAAGGCAGGAGATAATGTGGAGAAAGGCTCAGATATCCTGCAGATAACCGGAAATTCCACGGACGTACTGTTGGTTCAGGTAAAGGATAGCAATAGCTATAAAGTATATAAGGACAATATAGCAGATGTGGGAGAGCGCGTATCACTTGAGCTGGACGGTACAACGATCTACGGAAGCTGTATCGGTTTTGCCGGTTACGGTAGTGTTGCTCAAAAGGGATATATAAATCAGGATGATAAAGGTGTGCATATTACCGGAAACACAGATTCGGGATATGGAAATGCAGCATTTTATATAAAACTTGACAATGGAATACCGGATGATCTGACCAGGGCATCTGCTGTAAAGTTTTCTTATGTTTCTTTTAAAAAGGTGGTAGTGGTGCCGACTTCGATCATACACAAGCAGGTCAATCCTATGGACAAAGATGATATATCATACTATGTGTGGAAAATTGATGGGGACAGCGTGGTAAAGCAGCCGGTAATATTGGGCGATTATACATCAGGCAGCAATACACTTGTGCTTTACGGTATTGATGAGGGCGATGAAATATGTTTGGCTTCGTAATTAATAAATTAAAAAACAGAAAATGGTTAAATCTGTGTCTGCTTATGGGAGTGGCTTTGTTTATAGCACTTTTTGTGTGCCACCCTATGTTTGAAAAGGGTGCGGGCAATCAGATACTCGACAGACTTTTTACGGATCATGCCACACAGCAGAATGAGTTTCCTGCACAGATGAGCCGCGAGGGAACATATGTGGTGGCAGATTATCCTGATTCGCAGTCAGTGCTTGATAAGCTGTCAGGATACGAAAAGAAGTGGACTGAATATGTGGATATAAACAAGGTTTCCTCACAGCAGCTTATCACACTCTCAGGAGGACGCGCAGATACAGAGTTTGGAGGACTTAACCATTATTTTACAATAGGATATCTGCCGGGACTTTCGGAGTACGCGGATGTTGTAAAATCTCAGACTGACACAGCCACATTCGAATGCAGTATAAGCGAAAAGACAATGGATCACTACGGACTTGTAGCAGGTGAAAAAATCTATTTACATGTACCTGATGGCAGTGGGAAAAAGGAAATTTCTTTCGTCATATCACAGATCTGCCGTGAAAAAGATATAAACGATCCATATTGGGCCAAGACGCTTTCGGATATGGGCGATGTGATATTTGTTTCGCGGGATGTTTTTGACGAAATGATGCAGTATTACAGCGAGGACAATATCAGCTACAGTGATTTTCTCATGCTGGATTACAGGCAGATCAACACGGAAAATGCCTCACTTTATGACGGTTATATGGAGCAGTTTAAGGATGCTGACAAGCTCTACAATGACAACATCCGTGATACGCTGGAGCGCTTTTTTACACAGCAGAAGACGATAAAGCTGATGCTTTGGGCGTTGGAGCTGCCGTGTCTTGTGCTTTTGATTTTATTTATAAGAATGATATCTGCACAGATACTTTCGCTCGAGGAAAATGACATACTTGTTTTAAGAAGTCGTGGTGCGACAAAATTACAGGTATTTATTTTGTACCTGCAGCAGTCAGGAATAATAGCGTTTGCGGGCTGTGTACTTGGAATAGTACTCGGATATATAATGTGCCGGGCTGCCGCATCTACAGACGGATTTTTAAGATTTACGGCAAAGGATATAGGCACTTACAGATTTGTATGGCAGATGCTTGTCTATGCGGTGGCAGCGGCAGTTATCATGGTGCTGTTTATCACAGTTCCGGTGTGGAAAAAATCAAAGGATGCCATATCAGAGCGCAGCAGGGAACGAATATCAAAGAAAAAGCCTCTTTGGGAGAAATGCTTTATAGACGTTATACTTTTGGCTCTGTCAGCATATCTGCTTTACAATTACAACAAGCAGAAGAGTACGCTTGCGATATCTGTTCTTGAGAACAGGAGCATAGATCCTGTCATGATACTGGACAATTCGCTTTTTATATTTGCAGTGGCACTTTTGTGCGTAAGACTTACCGGACTTATTATTCTGCTTGTGGACAGGCTCTTTAAAAAGCATTTTTCTCCGGCAATGTATGCATCATTTTTACAGCTGAAACGAACCAGATACAATCAGGGATTTCTGGCAGTATTTCTTATCATGACAGTGGCTGGCGGTATTTTTGACGCGAATATGGCGCGCACCATGAACAGCAATATGGAAAAACGGATCGTCTACAATGTGGGTTGTGATGCGATATACAACGAAGATTTCAGACTCAGGATACAGAAGAATAAAGATGGCTCTGTAAGCTGGATGTATGACGAGCCTGATTTCGGTAAATACGAGTCGCTCAAAAATGAGGGCATCTGTGACGGGGTCACGCGTGTGCTTGAGGACGAGCGGGTAGACATTTCCGCAGGCAGTGGTTCGATTTCGGATGCATATCTTATGGCGATAAACACAAAAGAATTCGGTGAGACTGCGAAATTGCAGAGTGACCAAAATGATGATATTAATGACGCGCACTGGTTCAATTACCTGAATGAGCTGGCAAAAGAGCCGGACGGAGTCATCATTTCCTCAAATCTGGCAAAAGCTCTGGGACTTAAAGTTGGTGACAGCTTAAATTACTCAAGGTATGTACCGGAGGCTGTCGATGATGATCAGATCTACGCATCCGAGAATGCAAAGGTATGTGCCATAGTAAAAGGTTTTCCGGGCTACGAGCGTTACACCTATGAGACAGATGTAGAAGGAAATGTGACCGAGCAGGAGAAATACCTGATCGTTGCAAATTATGCTACGGTTGTGGAAAAGTTCGGCATGACACCGTACAGTGTGTGGATGAACCTGTCAAAAGGAAAAACGGTGGATGATATATACAAAAATTTAACATCCGCGCAGCAGCTTATAGACGAGAATAAAAACTCAGCCACAGTGCAGATCACAAACGGTATGTTTACATTAAGTTTTATACTTTCACTGATAGTGTGCTCAGTAGGATTTTTGCTGTATTGGGTTATGACACTAAAACAGAGGGAGCTGCAGTTTGGTATATACCGTGCAATGGGAATGAGAATGAGAGAGGTAAAAGCAATGCTTATAAACGAGCAGATATTTTATCATTTCTGCCGCTTCTTGCGGGTAGCAGGCATAGGTATAACTGCAACAGCGATGTTTGTAAGGCTCATATCGATCATATATCTGCCGCAGAAACACAATATCGGAGTAAATGTATATATTTATCAATCTGATATGCTGGAGCTTGCAGGAGTACTTTTCGTGGCTGTAGCCGTATGCTATGTGGTTATCAGCAGACTGCTTAAGAGTATGAAGATAGCACAGGCACTAAGGCTTGGAGAAGATAGTTAGCATGTAAAAAATGAGGTCGTGACATATGGAAAATGCGATAATTGCTCAAAATATAAAAAGATATTTCAAGGCGGGAGATGGTACAACAGTCCACGCACTTGACGGAGTATCCATGGAGATAAAAAAAGGAACACTTGCCATCTTAAAAGGGCGTTCCGGCTCTGGAAAGACCACACTTCTTAATATCCTTAGTGCGCTTGATATGCCGACAGATGGAAGTGTGCAGTTTCTGGATAAAAACCTCGAGCAGATGACCGAGAAAGACCGGGAAATACTAAGGCGGTATGAGATGGGATTTGTATTCCAGTCTATAGCACTAATTCCCACGATGACGGCATATGAGAATGTGGAATTTGCCCTTAGACTTGCGAAAATAACGTCAGATACGGAAGAATTGACTGATATGGATAATGACATTGGAGATGTAAAAACGATGTGATAATGAGAATATGCATGACAGAGTATCAGAGCTGCTGGAGCGTGTCGGACTCTCAAAGCGCATGGATCATATGCCGGATCAGTTATCAGGAGGTGAGCAGCAGAGAGTTGCGATAGCGCGCGCTGTGGTTCATCGCCCGAAGGTGGTCTTTGCGGATGAGCCGACAGGAGCACTTGATACCGCTGCTGGATTTGAAGTCATGCGATTGTTCCGTGAGTTGATAGACGATGAGGACATCACAATAGTTATGACCACGCATGATCCGAACCTGATGGAGCTGGGGGATGAAGTGTTTGAGCTTAGTGACGGCATAGTAATTTAAATTAAAAGGGGGAAAAGTAGATGATAAACTGCGATGGACTGGTAAAAATATATGAGACCGACGATAAAAAGGTGATGGCACTGGAGGGGCTTGACCTGACGGTGGAAACAGGGGAGATGCTTGCGATAATAGGAAAATCCGGCAGCGGAAAATCCACCCTTTTAAATATGATAGGAGGACTGGAAACACCAACGGCGGGAGTGCTCACTATTGACGGAAAAGACATTTCCACATATTCAGAAGCTGAAATGGTAAGATACCGCAGGGACAAGGTGGGTTTTGTGTGGCAGAAAAGTGCCAAAAATCTGTTCCCATACCTGACTGTGCTGCAGAATGTCGAGGCCGTGATGATGTTTGAAAATGCAGGTAATACCGATAATTTAAAACACAGAGAAATTATAAAAAAAACGCAAGGATAATAATAAAAGCTATGCCCTTAAACTGTTAAATGCAGTGGGATTACAGGAGCATAAGGATAAGCTTCCGGCTCAGCTATCGGGAGGAGAGCAGCAGCGCGCAGCGATAGCGGTGGCACTGGCAAATAAGCCGGACATACTGCTTGCGGATGAACCGACCGGAGCTGTGGATACAAGGACTGCTGATACAATCTATGAGCTGTTTCATAAGCTGAACAAAGAGCTTGGTATAACTATCATCATAGTGACACACGATATGGCACTTGCAGGCCGTGTAGACCGCACAGTGCTTATATCTGACGGAAAGGTAAGTACGGAGAAATTGAAGAAACACCCTGCAATGGAATATACGGTATTGGATAAGGCACACAGGGATAAAACGTCACTGATGAGATGCTTGAGGCAGCAGGGATAGAGTCTAATAAGGTCAGGGTTGATGTGCAGGATGGAAGGCTTGTGATATCGCGGATTTAAGACATATTAAACGTTTAGTGTTATAGAGACACAAAATATATCATTTTCGTTTTTGATAGAGATAAAACCACTATTTCTATTTACACATTCTTTGACATTTTCAAGCCCATATCCGTGGATAACTCCGGCTTTTTTTACCGAAACCTGTGGAATAGGATTGGATATTTCATAAAGCAGCACATGATTTTTCTGGCGCAGCGTACATGAGATGGATGGTTTGTGACCTGCCGGAAAAGCATCGCAGGCTTCTATTGCGTTATCCATAGTGTTTCCAATGATTATGTATAGGTCAACAGGCGAAATGTTAAGGTCAGTGTCCAGCCATAGATTAAAGTTTATGGAGATTCCCAGACTGCCTGCTTTATTAGAGCCATAGTTTAGGATGCC
>ENA-OQJR01000537-OQJR01000537.1-human-gut-metagenome-genome-assembly--contig:-NODE-537-length-12047-cov-2.579195_pt1 | contig 12047 bp, 9 predicted proteins | sample MGYA00242614_ERZ504781 | MGnify/ENA primary metagenome ERZ504781 (study PRJEB26092, sample SAMD00036365) | human gut metagenome | host: Homo sapiens | study: EMG produced TPA metagenomics assembly of...
AAAGATACGTTCTAGATATAGAGTATGATATCTACCATTAGGATAAAAAGATAATGGCCGCGTTTATCGCGCGGCCATCATTTATGTCTAAAGTTTCTTTCTAAGCATGTCAGGATTGGTAGCAAATGCAAGCGCTGTGTCAGCAGATATGATATTTTCCTTGAACAGCTTCTGGAGGCTTGAATCCATGGATACCATGTCCTCGTTGGCTGAAGAATAGAGGATGCCGTCAATCTGAGGAATCTTGTTGTCACGGATCATATTACGGATAGCAGGAGTCACGGTCATGATTTCAAAGGCTGGGACCATCCTTCCATCGATGGATGGCACGAGCTGCTGAGATACGACTGTCTGAAGCACCATGGACAGCTGGACGGCAATCTGACGCTGTTGGTTAGGCGGAAACACATCGATGATCCGGTCAATGGTATTGGCGGCTCCAATGGTATGAAGCGTGGAAAAGATAAGATGGCCGGTCTCGGCTGCCGTCATGGCTACCTGCATCGTCTCATAATCCCGCATCTCTCCCAGAAGGATGACATCCGGACTCTGACGAAGCGATGCCCGAAGCGCAGTAACGTAACTCTGAGTATCTACATTGATTTCCCGCTGGCTTACGATGCTTTTATTGTGCCGGTGAAGGTATTCCAAAGGGTCTTCAAGCGTGATGATATGCTTGTCGTAACTCTTATTAATATGATCAATAATACAGGCAAGAGTGGTGGACTTTCCGCTGCCGGCAGGACCGGTAACAAGAACCATCCCCTTTGAATAGTGGGCAAAATTAATAATCTTGTCCGGCAGTCCGATTTCCTTTGGATCAGGAAGAGTGAAGGTTATTATCCTTATGACGACGGATAGGGCGCCTCTTTGCTTATATGCGCTTACCCGGAACCTGGACAGTCCGGGAATCGCGAATGAAAAATCATCGTCTCCTGAATCTTCAAGATTGGATAGCGGGCGATTTCCGGCAAGATGGTAGATCTGCCCGATAACCATTCTGGTATCTTCCGGCAAAAGACGGCATTCATCTTCTCTGGCGATCATCCCGTTAATCCTCATGGAAACGGGAAGCCCGGCTACGATAAACACGTCGGAGGCACCTGCCCGTACGGCGTTTTCTAGTAATTGCGATGTATTCAAGTTCATAATGGATATTCCTCCTACTTATTCTTCACCGATTAATTTGATGCTATTTTCGCCCTTCCATTCTTTCGTATTGATTTCCTTCCAGGCGACAATCTGATAATAACTGCTTGATCCATTGGATGCTATTTCCGTAGGCGACAAGATTCTTAACTTTACGAAGACTGCCTGGGAATCATTCATTTCAGCCTGGTATGAGATCAGGGGATTCTCTTTCGTAAACGTCTGGGAGATTTCTGGAAGGCTGTCTTTGATCTGCTGATAGTAATCATCATCAGACTCGGCGCCTTTATATGCTATGTCCAATATACGGTCAATTTCCGCAAGTTTTGTCTCCGCCTGTCCGGTAAGCCTTATAATACTCTTTGGAATGGTCGGCCATCTTCTGGCTGAACCTGTGATCTGCCGCGGCAGATGATAAGGAAAGGCGGACAAGGTAACCATACAAAGGATGATGAAAATCATCAGCAGTGATACGGTACCTATATTTGTAATCGAAAAGTTTTTCTTTTTCATAGAAGCTCCTTATAAAATATTCCCTTTTTCATCCTAATGTAGTGCTGGCTATGGATGAAGAGGGGGATGAAGGCTTACATTAAGCGAATAGACAGGCTTCTTTTTCTCAGAAGTTTTATATGCATCTATGCAAAACACGCAAAGGGATTCCTCCTGCGTTTTCCTGACCTCTATATAATATGTCGCGTTTCCGGAAGTACAGCAGTTCCAGCTGGCATCATAGTATATGGTTAAACAATTACCATCTACAGCGATATCCGGGTATTCAGAAGTAAGAAAGCCGGAGGTTCCTTTCATGTCCATGGAGGAAGATTCCGGGGATTTCAAGGAATAGGTCAAAAGTTCCGCGATATTCTCGGACTGGTTCACAGCCATATTCAGATCATTGGTATCCTGTCCCATCTGTCGGGAAGCAGTAGCCTGATTTTTCCAGTGGTGTATTCGGTTGCCATTCGGCAGTTCTGTTTATGACATCCGTGAGATACTCAAACAGATTCACTTTATTCATCCTACAAGTAAGTGCTATCGTGTAGAGTATGGCGCCCCGTTCGGCTCCCTTATGGCTGCCGAAGAACAATGAGTTTTTTCTTGATAAGGATATGTAGCGGTTCATCCGTTCAACTATATTGTTGTCCAGGTAAGTGTCACCATAATTAAAGATGTCCACCACGGCATTCCATTCATTGCGAAGATAGGTGATAGCTTCCTTCAGTTCGCTCTTAGGCAACAAATCTCCCCGTTCTTCTATATCATCAAGCACATCTTTTATTTCTCCGAGTATGTCCGGCGCATACTTTTTCCGATGGACAAGATTCTGTTCTACCGTCCATCCGTCAACCCCGATCTTATGCTTATGTTCATTTTGATAAAGTGTGTTTATCATCTCCACGATTCTTTTTGCATCCGGGTCATCCTCACCGCAATCTATAAATTTCCGTTTTATATGTTGCAGGCACGGAATGCGTGTGATATGGGGATAAGCATCGCTTTCGAGCTTCCGGTAAGGTGAGTATCCGTCGCTTTGTATGATACCTTTGCAACCGCCTAATTCGTTAAGAATAACTCTTTCAGACCGGGAGCCGTCATCATAGAGCAGGTATATCATCCTGGTGTTTATGCCCACAACCACCCAAAGGTATCCCTTGCGGACTCCTTTTCCCTTGCTGTTCTTTTCCGGGACGAGTATTTTGTAATAGGTTTCATCGGCTGCCTTATAAGGATCACTCAAAGCTGTCTGCCGGATGCACTTATAAAGATTTTCGAAGAGGCTTGAGGCTTTTTCTATCAACTTATGAGCCGTAGGTTTCTTCAGCGTAAAGCCATGACTCTCGAAGTAGTTGATGATTCTTTCAACAGGTAGCGATTGTATATAACGTAATTCCATCAATCCGGCAATAAATGAACCGTCATAGCTGGAATTCAAGAAGGCCGAAGCCGGTGTTTTTCCCTCAAACAGGCGACCTTCTTGTGTATAGGTGTGTATCCTGTAGACATGCTTGATGAAGCGCATGGGTACACATTCATAGCGGACGCATATTCTGGGAACAGTGGTAAACAACCGGGCCTTATTGATGTCAAAATCGGGATCATCGGGATAAACGACATGTTCTTCTTCCTCCATCTCATAATGCATGTCACGTTTGGCCCCATTGTTCTTTCTGGCTTTACGCTTATCTGCTTTTTCCGCTTCTATCTTCTGCCGCTCTTCTTCGGATATGGCAGATTGGGGAGCCTGTTGCCGTTCGGATGTGTTGGATACAAGTTTGGCGAGTCCCTTAGTAAGGCGCTGTTGCTTGCTAAGAGATTCGCCTTTTTGGAGGAGTGCCTCTTTAAGGGAAGAAACCTCCTTTATCAAAGCATCTATTTGGTCCAAGAGTCTGTTGTTGTCATCTCGTAATCCCTTGATTTGTTCCTTCAATAACTCTATGATCTCATCCTTTTTCATGGCATAAAGATATAAAAAATCAACGAATTGGCCAAAATAAACCGGATGATATCTTTAGCGCAAATATCTAATAATCAGAATGTTGAATTAGATCCTAAAACGCTTTCTCAACCGTACAGACTTTAATGACACTCCATTTAAGATAAAAGACAAAACCTGATAAGAAATCTCGTAATTACCTGTATTGGGGTTAAATGTCGGTAACTCAAAACTTCCACCTTCGAGGCGCTTGTAGTACAGAAGAAAGCCATCGCCATCCCAACGCAGTATTTTTACACTTTGTCGGTTTTTACCAAAGAATAAAAAGATATCTCCGGAAACGGGAGACAAGTCCTTCATTTCCGATCGTATAATTTTGAATAAACCGTCAATGCCAAGGTTCATACGGACAAAGCCCTGGTACAGATAGTAGCGATTGGCTGATGTTAGAGAATACATGGATCTCCCTCCTTTCTTTCGTAATCGCGCAACATTTTAATAACACCACTGGGTGTGGCCCGTTTGACCGAAATGGTGGTTCCACTGTTAAAGGTGATTGTGATCCCGGAAAGACTAAACTCTTCTTCCGACAACATGGCGGGTGCTATTTGAGTGAATGAAGGAGAGGAAGTTGTCGGTCGGGAGGGTTCAACGCCGCCATAATAATCACGGACCACATCTGCCTTGGCTTGTTTAACGCTATAACCCCGTCTGGACATCCAGGAACTCATACCTCCAAAAGTGGTATGCTGATCGCGGCAAACATCGGCTAAAGAACAATTGTAGTCTACTTTCAATACTTCAAGGAAATGTTTCCAAGTTTTTCCAAATCGATTTTCTGCTAAATCCATAATGATTCATTTTTATACATGGCAAAAATATAAGAATGAAAAAAGGGCGACAAGATAGAATCGCGGAAACGCTTACGCTCAATGAATCATTTATGAAGGATCCCTTTCAAAATCCTTCACGACAACACATTGAAAAACAATGTATTGTGTAAATATGAAGGATTTGAAGGATTTCCCGGTGTTTTTTATTTTAATAGGTTTTATGATAACTCCAATCCCAGTGCTTCTTTTAATTTCAGCAGATTCGGGTTTTTCTTGCTCATCATCTGGAAACGTTCCACGTGGCTGTAAGCACGGATGTTCTCGGTAGGGGCACTGACACGTACCGTCATGGTGATTTTCCGGTTGTGCAGACGTTCGCGTAAGTGATTCTGAACCGATGGTATCAATTGTACCATATATTTTTCCACCATATCATTGTCTACTGTCACTTCAAAAGTCGTGTCATTCAACAAATGCGGATGCATGTTCATCATTCGTGCGGAGTTAGCCTTCTCTTCCTTGGGCAGGGCGGCTGCAAATTCACGCCAGTAATAGTCCAGATCTTTTTCATTGAAAATATAATCTTCGTATGTGGCATCGTTTTGGGCAGCGGTGCTTGCCGCTTTTGCTTCTTGCTTCTCCGCGGCTTGCTGTTCGTGCAAAGGACGGCGCAGGGATATACCGAGTGAGCCCGCCTTGAACACCGGGATTTTTTTCTCTTCTCTGGTCTGAGGCAGCGGGCTTGGACGGCTTGCGTTCATACTGCCGGCTGTACTTGTACCCTGTGGCTGAGGAGCGGAGGTTGCTGCGGTCTGTGCAGCGGCAGTTTTAGCCTGAGGCTGTGGCTGCGTGGCGGCTGTGGAAGCCGCTTGCTGCGTAAATAGGGGTTTTAATATCTTCTTAGGGCCACGCCCACCACTTGCATCGTCGGCATCGGGCAGAGTGAGTTGGGCGCATTGAATCAGTGTCAGTTCTACCAGCAGACGTTTGTTTTTGCTTGCACGATAGTTCAGGTCACAATCATTGCATAGCTTCATGGCACGGTACAGGAATTTCTGGTCACATTTTTGTGCTTGTTCTTTATAGCGGTCGCGGATACCGGCGCCTACTTCCAGCAATTGCAGGGTGGAAGGGTCCTTGCTCACCAGCAAATCCCGGAAATGAGAGGATAGTCCGGTGATGAAATGACTGCCGTCAAATCCTTTTTTCAATACGTCGTTAAAAAGCAGCATGGATTCGGGAACTTTGTTTTCAAGCAACAAATCGGTCAGCTTGAAATAATATTCGTAATCCAAGACATTCAGGTTTTCAATCACACTTTTGTAAGTGATGTTCCCACCTGTGAAGCTGACTACCTGGTCGAAGATGGAAAGAGCGTCGCGCATACCACCGTCGGCTTTCTGTGCGATGACAGTCAGGGCTTCGGGTTCGGCGTTGATATGTTCCAGTTTGGCAACGTATTGCAGATGGTCGATAGTGTCTTTGATGCCGATGCGGTTGAAGTCATAAATCTGGCAACGGCTCAGAATAGTCGGCAGTATCTTATGCTTTTCCGTTGTGGCAAGGATGAAGATGGCATGATGAGGCGGTTCTTCCAATGTTTTCAGAAAAGCATTGAAGGCGGCTTGCGACAACATATGGACCTCATCAATGATATATACCTTGTACTTGCCGATTTGTGGCGGGATACGTACCTGCTCAATCAGCGAACGGATATCTTCTACCGAGTTGTTGCTGGCGGCATCCAGCTCATGTATGTTGTAAGAACGCTGTTCGTTGAATGCCAGACAAGACTCACACTGATTGCAGGCTTCTCCTTCGGCAGTGGGGGTCTGGCAGTTGATGGTCTTGGCAAAGATACGTGCACACGTTGTTTTTCCCACTCCACGCGGTCCGCAGAACAGGTAGGCATGTGCCAGCTTGCCGGTGGCAATAGCATTTTTTAAGGTGATGGTCAACGCGTGTTGCCCTACAACCGATTCGAATGTAGCGGGACGGTATTTTCGTGCCGATACGATATAATTTTCCATAAGCGGAGTTCTTTTTTCTAATATGAGTTCTGCAAAAGTACATAAATTATCCGTTTTTATGGGTAGGATTGCTTGAAATATTTCTATCTTTGCAAAAATCAAAAAAGGGATTCTTTGTATGAGCAAATTGCTGACTATTTGGAACTACATCCGGCGCCATAAGTATATGATTACGGTGCTGATCTTTATTGTAGTTATTGGTTTTCTGGATGAGAACAGCTTGATTCAGCGGGTAAAGCATCGCAGTGAGATCAGCGCGCTGAATAGTGAGATAGAGAAATATAGAAAGCAATATGAGGAAGATACGGAGAAACTGAAGGAACTGACCACGAATCCTGAGGCTTTGGAGAAAATAGCACGCGAGAAGTATTTGATGAAGAAGCCTGACGAGGATATTTTTGTGTTTGAAGAATGAGTAAATCTTATAATATAATTTCGATGGCAGGGGCAGTCCTGCTGCTGGCAGGTGCGGTGTTGCAAATCACCCGGTGGGAGCTTGCGCCTTATCTGTATACGCTGGGTGCTGTGATGTTCGGCTATGTGCAGGTCATGGGGAATCGTTATGATGGAAGGAATTTTATCATCAAGCGTTTGCGTAGACAGCAGATTTTCGGGGCTGTCGCACTGGTCTTTACAGGAGTATTGATGTTTACCATGAAACGTAACGAATGGATTGTTTGTCTTTCCATTGCCGCTGTCCTGGAACTTTATACGGCTTTCCGTATTCCGCAGGAGTTGGAGAAGGAAAAACGTTAAGAAACCAGTGTCATTTCTTGTCCGCGTTTATAGAGGCTTGTCTTGTGAAAAATAGGAGAACGCGGACGACACTTGTTACGTGTGGTCCGCGTTCTAAAAAATAGTTGTCCGGTATTGTTATTCCACAATGGTCATTTCATCTACCAAGTGTTTCGCTCCTGCAAACTTATCAATAATAAATAAGGTATAGCGGATATCCACACAGGCTGCACGTTGTAACTGGGGATTGTAAGCAATGTCACCGGTCAGTCCTTCGTAGTTGCGGTCAAAGCCGGTACCGATCAATTCCCCTTTGTTATTGAAAACGGGGGAGCCGGAATTACCTCCTGTATTGTCTGTTCCTGTAACAAAACAGATGGGCATTTCACCATTTTTCATGGCATAGCGCCCGAAGTCTTTCTTGTTATACAAGTCCTTCAGTTTGGCCGGAACCACGAATTCATAGTTGTTCGGATCCTCTTTTTCCATCACTCCTTTCAACGTGGTGTAATAGTTGTATTCCATACCGTCTTTGGGGCTGTATGAACCTACTTTACCATAAGTGAGACGTAACGTGGAGTTGGCATCCGGATAAATAGGAGTGCCTTCATGCTGTTTCAGCTTCATCATACCCTCTACCCAGGTTTTATGGGCCAGATTATAAGCATCGGTTTCGGCTTTCATGGCTGCATCGGTATCTGTATAACCTTGGTCTACTGATTTGGCATATTGCACCATCAGGTCATTTTCCAATGTCTTGGCATCCGGCTTTGCCACAAAGTTGTCAAAGGCTTCACGGCTTCGGAAGATGGATGTATCAAAACAAGCATCGACAAAGGCGTCAATGTTTCCTTTGAATTCTTTGTCTATTACTTTAAAGATGCTGATGCGCTGTTCGGCCGGAATTAATTCTGCGTAAGTCTTCAGCAAAGCTTTGGAAACTTTACGGTCTATTTCGGGATTATAGTCTTTATTGAAAAAATTATCGGCTTGTTTGATCAGTGTGCTTAATGCATGATCCAGCGGATTGATTTCTTTAGTAGCATGAGGTACTTTATATCCTTTTTTCAATGCTTGCAGGACTTTGTCTGTGGAAGGAATCTTATAGAATTCCGTTCCCAGTTTGCAAACTTCGTAAATGGCTTGCTGATGATATACGGCATCCCGGCGTTTGCTCACGATTTCCCGGATAGCATCGAAGGCTTTCTGGTAGGCGTCAGTACCCGTCTCACGTCCGTAAGCCAGAAGCTTTTCCTGTTGTTTCTTTTTCGTATCAAGTACTTTCAGCTGAACCAGTCCTTCGTTCATACCGATAGCATTCTTCCAGTAATTGGCTGACGAGGCGTATTTGCTGGCATACTGGATGCGTACTTTATCACTTTTCAGCATCTCTTCCAGCAGATTATTCAATCGTACGGTGCGGACGGTCTTACGCATGAAGTTGGTAGTCTGCATACGTTCTTCCACTTCGTCCGAAATCATGTATCGCCAGTTGCGTCCGGGAAATCCCATTACGAAAGTGAAGTCTCCCTCTTTGACTCCTCCTAGGTTGATGGTCAGATGTTTTTTCACCTTCAAGGGTACATTGCTTTCGTTATAGTCAGCAGGTTTACCGTCGGGTGTTGCATAAATGCGGAACATGGAGAAATCGCCACAGTGACGGGGCCACATCCAGTTATCGGTGTCAGCTCCGAACTTTCCGATGGAAGAAGGAGGAGCGCCTACCATACGGACGTCTTTATAGATGGTCTTTATAAACAAGTAATAGCGGTTGGCTCCGTAGAAAGGCTTTAGTTCCAAAGCGGTGAACGGAGTGATCTCTATATTTTCTTGTTCGGCAAAACGTTTGGCTACTTTGCTCAGATAGGAGGGGGACAGGTAGTTCAATCCTTCCGGGTCCTCATCTTTGGCCAGTTGTTCCTTTACATAAGGAGTGACGTCCAGAATTCTGTCTATGAAGGTGACAGTCAGCCCCTTGCAGGGAAGTTCTTCTTTGCGGCTCATAGCCCAGAAGCCGTCAGTCAGATAGTCGTGTTCTACCGAACTGTGTTGCTGGATATAGCTGTAACCGCAATGATGATTGGTCAGCACAAGACCTTCGGCAGAAATGATTTCACCGGTACAACCACCTCCGAAATGCACTACAGCATCCTTCAGGCTGATGCTGTCCGGACAATATACTTTATCAATGCTGATATCCAGTCCCATATCATACATGGTGGCCGCATTCTGTTCTTTCAGATCAGTCAGCATCCACATCCCCTCGTCGGCATGGCCGGCAAGGGTTGTGAAAGTAAATAGCGAGAGTAATAGTATCTTTTTCATTATTCAACAATAGTCATTTCGTCAATCAGGTGTTTGCATCCGCCCAATTTGTCGATGATGAATAATACATAACGTATATCCACTGCGATACAACGCTGTAAGTTGTTGTCGAATTAATGTCACCACTCAGTGATTCCCAGTTGCCGTCAAAAGCGGCACCGATGAGTTCGCCGTTACCGTTGATGACAGGAGAACCTGAATTACCGCCGGTAATATCATTGGTAGTCAGGAAACAAGCAGGCATATCACCGTTGGGCAATGCATAACGTCCGAAATCTTTTGTTTCATACAATTCTTTCAGTTTGGTGGGAACACAAATTCCGGATTGGTAGGATCCTCTTTTTCCATGACACCTTTCAGCGTAGTGTAGTATTTATAGTGTACGCCGTCTTTGGGATTGTATGATTTCACATTGCCGTATGTCAGACGGATGGTGAAGTTGGCATCCGGAGCTTTGGGTTCCGGTGAATACATTTCACACAGGCCGCGTACATAAGTTTTGTGTAATAAATCCATGCCTTTCATCGATTCTGCCAGTTCGTTTCCCAGCTTGTCCATCAAGTCATATTTAGCCCGTACGTATGCAGTCATAGGATCTTTTTCTATGGCTTTCACGGTAGGTTTCTTGATGAATTTATTGAAATTCGCTTCGTTGGAGAAGATGGAATTGTCATAACAATGGTCTACGTATGCGTCATAGTTACCTTTAAAATCCTTCTGGATGGTAGTATAGAAGGCAGGTAAAGCATCGGCAGGAACCATTTCGGCATACAGGGGCAACAGAGCTTTGGCCACTTTGCGGTCTACTTCGTGATCGTAGTCTTTGTTATGTATATCGGCATATACTTTTTTCAGCGTTTCAATATTTTATTAATCGCTTCTTTATCTTTATTTTTGATTGCGTCTTTCAGCTTGTCCAGAATCAGATAAGGAGTGCCGAATTCTATACCTCCTTGAAAGACTTCACGGAAACAGGTGTAGTTATAAAGAATAGGATTACTCTTTCGATGGCGGCATCAATTTCGCTGACTACTTTTTCATAATCAGTGTTGCCTTTGGCTTTAGCAAATGCTGCGAACTTGGCTTCCTGTTCTGCTTTTGTTTCCAATACCTTGTTGTCGATAATGGTCTTTATTCATGCCGATAGAGTTTTTCCAATAGTTGCTGGAACCTGCATATTTGCTGGCGTATTGGATACGTACCTTGTCACTGGCAGCCATTTCTTTCTTCAGTACATCCTGACGCACACCACGTATGCGGATACGGGGTTCGTTGGTGGAATGCATCCGTTGTTTCACTTCACTTTGAGTCAGATAGCGGTTGGTGCTTCCGGGGAATCCCATAATCATGGCATAGTCACCCTCGTTAATACCTTTCAGTGAGATAGCCAGATGCTTTTTGGCTTTCAGAGGAACATTGTTTTCATTATATTCTGCCGGTTCGCCGTTGGCATCCGTCATAAATGCGGAAGACGGAGAAGTCGCAAGTATGGCGGGGCCACATCCAGTTGTCTGTTTCACCACCGAATTTACCGATGGATGAAGGCGGAGCGGCAACCATGCGTACGTCGCTGTAGGTTTTCAGATAAATCAGATAGAATTTATTGCCTGCATAGAAAGGCAGAGCTTGTGCGCTGATACCTGCTTTTCCGTTCAGGTCACTGGCTTTCAGTTCCTCGTCGGCCAGTTTTTTCAGGAAGTCGTATTCAAAGGTTTCCTCTTCTTTTACTTCGCCTGATTTTACTTTATTGTTTACTTTATCTGTGACATCGACAATGCGTTCTACAAATTTGAACTTCAATCCCGGAGTCGGTAGCTCTTCTTTGCGGCTTTTTGCCCAAAAACCGTCAGTCAGGTAGTCATGTTCTACCGAGCTATGTTGCTGTATCGCTCCGTAGCCACAGTGGTGGTTGGTCAGGATCAGTCCGTCCGGTGAGATGATTTCACCGGTACATCCTCCTCCGAAAATGCCTACTGCATCTTTTAATGAAACGCGGTTCGGGTTATAAATGTCGTCTGCTTCCAGCAGTAAGCCTTGTGCTTTCATGCGGTCTGCCAAATGCTGCTCTTGCATCAGTTGCAACAGCCACATACCTTCGTCTGCCTTCGACGGCAAGAATGCTACACACATCAATGCGAGCAATAAAAGTTTGAATTTTTTCATGTTGTGTACTAATTGTTATTTCTTTATCCTTATATCGGTTACAAAAATAGAAAAAAAGAGGGAACTTTGCACTATAAATTGCCTTCTCGGTAATAATCTTCTATTTAGTTTTAAATTTAATAAAATATTTTGTCACTGAATTATAGATTGTACCTTTGTATGCGAAAAATAGTAATGGGGCGTAGATAAGCATGAATAAACTTTTTTCTCTGTGGTGTCTTTATTGGCTTTTACTTCATGTGCCAGTGAGTATAAGATAGAAGGTAGTTCTTCTGTTTCTCGGCTGGATGGGAAATGCTATTGTAAAGTCTAGTGAGACCGGATGCTGAGTATTGATTCGGCTAGAGGTAATTCGATGGAATGTTCAAGATGGAA
>ENA-OQJR01000542-OQJR01000542.1-human-gut-metagenome-genome-assembly--contig:-NODE-542-length-11978-cov-3.354232_pt1 | contig 11978 bp, 13 predicted proteins | sample MGYA00242614_ERZ504781 | MGnify/ENA primary metagenome ERZ504781 (study PRJEB26092, sample SAMD00036365) | human gut metagenome | host: Homo sapiens | study: EMG produced TPA metagenomics assembly of...
GGGTCAGGCCGTACAACGTGAACGACCGACACCGACCGCTCGCGCAGATCGCGATTGCGCTGAAAGCGGAGAAGCTGGTATCCATGACCGATATCGCGGGCCTGGCTGCGGGATAAGGACGACGAGAGCACCCTCATCCCCGAGGTGGACGGTGTCCGAGATCGAGGGCTATAAGTCCGCCGGCATCATTGCGGGCGGCATGATCCCCAAGATCGGCGGCATGGCCGATGCCATCTATCAGGGCGTGCACGAGGCGGTCATCATCGATGGCCGCGTGCCCCACTCCATCCTGCTGGAGCTGTTCTCCAACCGCGGCTCCGGCACCCGCTTTTACCGCCGCAGCCACCGCGAATAAGCATTGCGCCGGTGCCGTGCAGGCGGTATAATAAGAAAAATGACCCTCTCAAGCCTTTGCCAGCATTTTCTGGCGCGAAAGCGCCTGAGAGGGTTTTCTGTTCACAGTTTCTGTTCACAGGAGGGTACACCTATGGATTCTGAAAAGGTCATCAAGCGGGACAACGAATACGTCCTGCACACCTATAACCGCAACCCTATTGTGCTGGAAAAAGGCCACGGCCTGCGCGCCGCAGGCCCCGAGGGCCAGCAGTATCTGGATTTTACCAGCGGCATTGGCGTGAACAGCCTTGGCTACTGTGATCTGGACTGGGCCGAAGCCGTCTCGGAGCAGGCCCACAAGCTGCAGCATACCTCTAACCTTTACTACACTGCGCCCTGCGGCAAGCTGGCCAAAAAGCTGTGCAAGCGCACCGGCATGAGCAAGGTTTTCTTCGGCAACTCCGGTGCCGAGGCCAACGAGGGTGCCATTAAGGCCGCGCGCAAGTACAGCGTGGACCACTACCGCAAGGACCGCACCACGGTCATCACGCTGGTGAACAGCTTCCACGGCCGCACCATCGCCACCCTGACCGCCACCGGTCAGGAGGTGTTCCACAACTACTTCGGCCCCTTCAACGAGGGCTTCCTGTATGCTCCGGCAGGCGATATCGAAGCACTGCAGGAGCTGGTGGACCGCACCACCTGCGCCGTGATGCTGGAACTCATTCAGGGCGAGGGCGGTGTGATGGCGCTGGACCCGGACTACGTGCAGGCCGTGCGCAAGCTCTGCGACGAAAAAGACCTTGTGCTCATCGTGGACGAGGTGCAGACCGGCGTGGGCCGCACCGGCACCTTCCTGTGCTGCGAGCACTACAACCTCAAGCCGGACGTGGTCACGCTGGCCAAGGGTCTGGGCGGCGGCCTGCCCATCGGCGCAGTGCTGATGAACGAAAAGGTAGCCGAGGGCATGGGCCCCGGCACCCATGGCTCCACCTTCGGCGGCAACCCGGTGGTCTGCGCCGGTGCCAACGTGGTGGTGGACCGCATGGACCAGAGCTTCCTTGCCAATGTCAACGAGCGCGCCGTCCAGCTGCGCGCAGGCATCGCAAAGCTGCCCCATGTCAAGAGCATTTCCGGCATCGGCCTGATGGTGGGCATCGAGTTCTACGACCTCAAGGCCGCAGATGTGCTGGCCGCCTGCCGCGAAGCGGGCCTGCTGGTGCTGACAGCCAAGACCCGCCTGCGCCTGCTGCCGCCGCTGACCCTCAGCGAGCACGATGTGGACATGGCGCTGGAGATCCTGAGCGATGTGCTGGGCAAGATGGAGCCGACGGCTCCGAAGGAGCAGGCATGAAAAATCTGCTGAAAATGAGCGACCTCTCCCCTGCCGAGCTGACCCACATTCTGGATGTGGCCGATCAACTCAAGGCACAGCGAGAAGCTGGGCGGCACGGCCCCGCTGCTGGCAGGAAAGACGGTTGCCCTGATGTTCTCCAAGGCATCCACCCGTACCCGCACCAGCTTTGAAGTGGGTGTGTACCAGCTGGGCGGTCTGGGCAACTACATGAACACGCCGAGCTGCAGGCCGGGCGCGGCGAGCCCCTCAAGGACACGCCCGGGTGCTGGGCCGCTACTACGACTGCGTGGTGTGGCGCACCTACCGCCAGAGCGATCTGGAAGAGTTTGCCGAGCTGGCCGGTGTGCCCGGTGATCAACGGCCTGACGGATTACGCCCATCCCTGCCAGGTTCTGGCCGACCTGATGACCATTCGGGAGCGCCGGGGCAGCCTTGCGGGCCGGAAGCTCTGCTTTGTCGGCGACGGCAGCAGCATGGCAAACAGCCTCATCGTGGGCGGACTGCTGGCTGGGATGCAGGTCACCTGCGTCTGCCCGCAGAGCTACCGCCCGGCGGCGGATGTGCTGATGTTCGCCCACAAGTACGGCAGCGCCTTCCACCTGACCGCAGACCCTGCCGAGGGTATTCGGGATGCCGACGTGGTGGCAACGGCTGTGTGGAACACCGCCAAGCCCGGCACGCCGGAAAGCGAGCAGCGCCTGCGGGATTTCGTGGGCTACCAGCTCACCGGAAAGCTGCTAGAAAGCGCAAAGCCCGATGTCATGGTGCTGCACTGCCTGCCCGCCCACCGGGGCGAGGAGATCTCCTCGGCGGTGTTCGAGCAGCACGCACCGGAGATCTTCGATGAAGCCGAGAACCGCCTGCACGTGCAGAAAGCCGTGCTGGCCATTCTGCTGGCGGGGAAATAAAAACAGAACGCCAACAGGGCCGCCGCACATCGTTTGTGCGGCGGCCCTGTTTTTTATCGTGGAGATTTGTGGTGGAATAGAGCGTTGGCTGTGCGCTGCGGTGAAATGGCGTCAACCGATACTTTGCTGGCGCTCGTCCCCATAGGTCTCTATGTAGCGGAAGAACAGGTATTCGCACAGCATCAGCAGCTGTACGCGGGACTGCACCGGAAGGCCGGAGCACACAAAGTTTGTGGCGTTGACATACAGGTTTTCATCTGCCATGCCGCTGAGGGTATTGTTGCCGAGATTTGTAAAGGAAACCAATGCGGCACCACGGCTTTTGGCAACCGTTGCAGCGGCAATGATCAGACTTGTTTCGCCGGAAATGGAAAGGGCCAGAACCAGATCATCGGAAGTCAGCTGCCGGGCGCTGATATTCATCAGGGTGCTGTCATCGTAACAGAAGGCGGCCTTGCCGATGGTCTGCAGCCGCTTTGCAAGTTCGGAGCCGGGCATTCTGCTGCTGCCTACGGCATACAGCTCAATGCGGCGGCTGCAGTGGATCAGCTCTACGATACGCTCTACGGTCTCCTCCGAAACCATCTCGATGGTTTTGTGGATATCCCGGAAAAAGTCGGTCGGGTGAGACTTTCGCGGCGTTTCCTCCGGCTCAAACAGATCCATGCGCAAAGATGCCTTAAAATCGGAATAACCACTAAAACCGAGCTTCTTGCAAAAACGGACGACAGAAGCCGGTGAGATGAACAACCGGTCCGCAAGTTCCGTCACCTTGAGATTGGCGATCTCGGTGTGGTTGCGAATGCAGTAAGAAAGAAGCTCATTATCGTTTTTGTTCAGCTGGGGCGTGTGTTCTGCAATGCGGGTGAAAAAGTCCATGATGTCCTCCGGCGGGAAGGCTTTGAAGAAAGTTAGCAGGTGTGAAAATATTTTCAGACTCTGGAATTGTTTCAACTTGGGCAAACTGGTTCAAAACTTTCAAAACGCCTTTAAAAAAATGTTCATATCGGTTATATTATAGTCACTCTCCAAAGCGCGCGCAAGGGTAAAATCAGAAACATGATCGCAAAACGAATGTGAGGTTTCAAAAATGGAAGGATTTAAAGTTGTTATTGTCGGCGGCGGCTCCAGCCATACCCCCGGCATTATCCAGAGCCTGATTGCAAATCTTGACCGCTTCCCGCTGAAAAAGCTGGTGCTGTACGATATTGACCCGGATCGTCTGGAGCTGGTCGATACCCTGTGCGGCTCGCTGATTGCAAAGCTGGATCCGGAATGCGTCTACTTCACCACCACGGACCCGGAAAAGGCCTACACCGATATTGACTTTGCCTTTGCTCAGATCCGTCAGGGCGGCATGGAAATGCGTGAGAAGGACGAGAAGATCTCGCTGGAGTTTGGCGTTGTGGGTCAGGAGACCTGCGGCCCCGGCGGCATGGCATACGGCCTGCGTTCCATCCCCGGCGTGTTCCAGGTGATCGACGATGTGCGCAAGTACGCACCCGAGGCATGGATCATCAATTACTCCAACCCTGCTGCGATCGTGGCTGAGGCCACCCGCCGCAAGTACAACAACTATAAGATCCTGAACATCTGCGATATGCCGGTAGCCATCATGCTGTCCTTCGCAAAGATGCTGGGTCTGGAAAAATACAACGATGTGGACCCGGTCTACTTTGGTTTGAACCACTTTGGCTGGTGGACCCACCTGTACGACAAGAGCGGTGTGGACCGTATGCCGGAACTGAAGGAAAAGATCATGAAGTTCGGTCTGGCTGCTTCTCATGATAAGCACCACTCCGATCCTTCCTGGCGCCACACATGGGAAAACTTTAAGGAAATTCTCACCGACTTCCCGGAGTATCTGCCCAATACCTACCTGCAGTACTATCTGTATGCCAAGGAAAGCGCCGAGGATATGGATCCCAACTACACGCGTGCCAACATGGTCATGGATGGCCGTGAGAAGGACATGATCGAGCAGGCAAAGCTGATCCGCGAGAGCGGCGGCAAGAAGGAAGCAAACCTGAATCTGTTCAATGCTTTTGGCGATTTTATTGTGGATGTGGCATGTTCCATTGCCTATAACAATGCGGACCGCTATCTGGTCATTGTGGAAAACAAGGGCTGCATCCCGCAGATGCCGTATGATGCCATGGTGGAAGTTCCCTGCTACCTGCGCAAGTGGGGCCCGGAGCCTGTTACCATCGGCAATATCCCCCAGTTCCAGCTGGGCATGATGATGCAGCAGGTCTCTTCGGAAAAGCTGATCGTGGATGCTTATTTTGAACACTCCTACCAGAAGGCACTGGAAGCATTCACGATGAACAAGACAGTTCCCTCTGCCAAGGTGGCACGCAAGATCCTGGATAAGATGATCGAAGCCAATAAGGGCTACTGGCCCGAACTGCACTGAGATCCTCAGGAGGTAAATCATGGAGAAGAGAGAGAAGAAAGTTACCTTTTCACAGTTCCAGAAACTGGGAAAAGTTCTAATGACGCCTGTCATGATCCTGCCCATCGCAGGTATTCTGGTGGGCATTGGCTCTGCGTTCACGACAAAGAACATTGTGGCACTGTGGCCGGTTCTGGGCAATACCTATGTCAAGCTGTTCTTTAATCTGCTCAAGGCCATGGGCAATACCATTAACTCCTATCTTCCAATCATTTTTGCTGTTTCCGTTGCCATCGGCTATGCGGAAAAGGAAAAGGGCATCGCAGCATTGTCCAGCGTGATCGGTTTCCTCGCCATGAACAATGTGATGAATATCCTGCTGACCAGTCTGGGCATTCTGGACCCTGCGGCGATGAAGACCGGCCAGTCCATGGTCATGGGCATCGCTTCGCTTGACACCGGTGTATTCGGCGGTATTCTGGTGGGTCTGCTGGTTGCAAAGCTGCATAACAAATACTATAATATTCAGCTGCCGCCGGTTCTGGGCATCTTCTCAGGCACAAAATTCGTGCCGATGATCTCGCTGCTGGCCTGCTCTGCGCTGGGTCTGGTAATGTCTGTGGTGTGGGCCCTTCGTTCAGACCGGTCTGGGCTTCATGGGCGAGATCATTTATGACACTGGCATGGCAGGCAGTGTGATCTATGGTCTGGCAGAGCGTGCGCTGCTGCCTTTTGGCCTGCATCACTTTATTTACACTCCGTTCTTCTTCACAAACCTTGGCGGTTCCATGGTCATTGATGGCACGCTGTATGAAGGCGCGGTGAACATTTACAACGCCATGCTGGCTTCTCCGGATGCCATGTTTGACGTGAACATTACCCGCTTTATCATGAACGGCAAGGTTATTTTTGCTATGTTTGGTCTGCCCGGTGCGGCTCTGGCCATGTACCATTGCGCAAAGCCGGAGCGTAAGCCTCAGGTCAAGGCGCTGCTGATCGCAGCCATCATCCCCTCCATCTTCACTGGCATCACCGAGCCCATTGAGTACAGTTTCCTGTTTGCGGCTCCGCTGCTGTTCGTGGTGCACGCTGGCTATGCAGGTCTGGCCTACCTGCTGACTTACATCTGCAAGGTGAATATCCCGGGGCCCAGTTCCTTCGGCGGCCCTTTCCTGAGCACGATCTTCAATGGCATCATGCAGGCGGATAAAGGCTCTAACTGGATCTGGGTGTTCATCATTGGCATTCCCTGCTTCTTCCTGTACTATTTCACCTTCCGCTTCATGATCACCAAGTTCAACTACAAGACTCCCGGCCGCGAAGATGATGGCCAGGAGGTCAAGAAGCTGGACAAGAAAATGAGCGACGAGATGATGGCGACCATCATTGAAGGTCTGGGTGGTGCAGACAATATCCAGCATGTGGATGCCTGCTTTACTCGACTGCGCGTCAAAGTCAAAGACAAGGCTCTCGTTATGCCGGATACTGACTGGAAGCAGAAGACGGGTGCAAACGGCGTCGTTCAGGTCGCAGATGGTGTGCAGATCATCTACGGTGCCAAGGCCGATATCTACAAAAACAACCTCAAGAGCGCTCTGAACATGGACTGATTTTTCAGTGCCGGTCAGGGTTTCCCGAATAAACAGCGAGGGCATCTGCCAACGGCAGATGCCCTTTCTGCATACAAAAAAATCAAACCTTTGCCGCGCCGCGGTCGAGGATCTTATCGAACCGGGCAAAGAAGGTGATGGTGGTGATGGTGGCGGCCAGAATGTCGCTGACCGGCTCGGCCAGAAACACGCCGAACACCGGGTTCGGCAGCAGGTGCGGCAGGATGAAGATGAGCGGGATCAACAGAATGATCTTGCGCAGGCAGGCCAGCAGCAGGCTGACCTTGGCCTGCCCCAGCGCCATAAAGCTTTGCTGGCAGGCGATCTGGAAGCCCATGGCAAAAATGCCCGCCATGTAAATGCGCATGGCCCACGTGGTGTACTGGATCAGTGCGGTGTCCGAGGTGAAAATGCCCGCCACCGCGCCGGGAAACAGCATCATCAACAGCCAGAACAAGCAGGTGTAGGCCCCGCACAGCGTCAGCTGAAAACGGAAGGCTTCCTTGACGCGGGCCTTCTTGCCTGCGCCGAAGTTGAAGCTCATCACCGGCTGTCCGCCCTGACAGATGCCCTGAATGGGCAGCGTGCACAGCTGGGATGCGCTGGTGATGACGGTCATGGCACCCACAGCCACATCGCCGCCGTACCGCGCCAGACTGGAGCTGAAGCTGATGGAAAGCAGGCTTTCGGTGGAGAGCATCACAAACGAGGAGATGCCCAGCGCCAGCACCGGCAGAATGATCTGCTTTTCCGGGCGCAGGTAGTCTCTGCGCAGGCGCAGGATGGTCTTTTTGCCGGTGAGAAAGCGGATGATCCATGCAGCGCCCACGGCCTGACTGAGCACCGTGGCAATGGCCGCGCCCCGCACGCCCAGCCCGAACCCGAAGATCAGGATGGGGTCGAGGATAATGTTGATCACCGCGCCGATCACGGTGGTAAGCATACTGGTCTTGGCAAAGCCCTGCGTGGTGATAAAAGGGTTCATGCCCAGCACCACCAGCACGAACACCGAGCCTGCAATGTAGATGCGGCTGTAGCTCAGGGCGTACGGCAGGGTGGCATCGCTGGCACCGAACAGCCGCAGCAGCACCGGTGCCCCGGCATAGAAGCCAATGGTCAGCACCACGGCAAAGAACATCAGTACGGTAAAGCTGTTGGAGATGATCTTTTCGGCCTGCTGCCTGTCCCCCTGCCCCAGAGCAATGGCGGTGCGCGGCGCGCCGCCCGCGCCCACCAGCATGGCAAAAGCGTTCAGCAGCATCAGAATGGGTGTGAACAGCCCCACGCCGGTCAGCGCTGCCGCGCCAATGCCCGCAATGTGGCCGATGTAAATGCGGTCCACGATGTTATACAACAGATTCACGACCTGCGCTACCACGGCGGGGATCATGAGCTGCAGCATCAGCTTTTTGATGCTGCCGGTGCCCATATCTTGTTTTGCCTGTGCCATTGGAATGCTCTCCTCTATACTTCAAATTTGAAAAATATCGTTCCTATTATACTCGGCTCCCGCCCAAAAGAACAGCCTTTTTTGCAAAGAAACCGCGCTTTCTGCCCCAAAAACGCAAAACGGCACGGCTGCGTATGGCTTGCAGCCGTGCCGTGCCGTAACGGGAGAAAAGTGTTGACGGAAAACCGCTTTTTTGCTATACTGTAAAGGCTAATATATGGAGATGTATCGAAGCGGTCGTAACGAGAACGACTCGAAATCCAAGTGGATGCTTCGCTGGATGTCTCCATATCACACGAGGAAACGTCAATTTTGATGTCCTGACAGGCTTCAAAGCCTGTCTGAACGATGCGTTTTCTAACAATATTCTAACAGCAACTGTTCCAAGTTTCAAGGCCAATTTACGATATACGAATCGTAAATTCGCCATGAAAATATACTTGGAGATGTATCGAAGCGGTCGTAACGAGAACGACTCGAAATCGTTTTGTCCTTAATCGGGCACGTGGGTTCGAATCCCACCATCTCCGCCAGAAGTCGCAGATTCAAACGGATCTGCGACTTTTTCTTTTGCATCAAGCAGAGAAAGATCGCTTTTTTCTTGTTGCAGTACTCTTTATATATGAACGATAAATCCATAATTACTTGGGGAATTTGGATTCTCCCAAAAGGTTCGCAATGACCCCAGCAGACCCCTGTTTGCTCTTGTAATCGAGATGTGCGTAGATGTCAGCGGTGGTAGAAAAGGTGCTGTGCCCCAGCCATTCCTGAACCTGCTTCATGGATACGCCGTTCATCACCATCAGGCTGGCGCAGCTATGGCGCAGGTCGTGAAAACGGATGTGCTTCAGCCCGTACTTGGTCAGCAGCCAATCAAAGTGCTCCGTCACGAAGTTCGGGCGGATCAGCTTGCCTTCCTGATCGGTGCAGACGAAATCCAGATACTCAGTGCTGTAGCTCTTCTTGAACAGCTTGCGGTAGAGCTGCTGCTTTTCCTTCTGCTTCAGAAGTTCTTCTTCCACAGCCGGGATCAGCGGCAGAGTACGGCAGCTGGTCTTGTTCTTCATCACATCGCTGACCACAGGAACGTACTTGCCGTTCACCAACTGTTCCGTCACCTTGTGGTTGATGGTGATGGACTTGCGCTCAAAGTCGATAGACGACCACTTCAACCCCAGTACCTCGCTGCGGCGCAGACCGTAGTAGGCCGTAATGAGGATGCACAGGTGCAGGGGGTCATCCTGCGATACTTCCAGCAGCTGCTGGACTTCATCCTTGGAGTAGAAGTTGGGCCGGAAGCTGTTCTTCTTCGGGCGGTCAACTTTCAGCATCGGGTTGGTTTCCAGATAGTCCTTGCGGACGGCATCCTTGAACGCTTTACCGAAGATGGCGTGGTAGTGAATGACCGTGTTAGTGGTGTAGCCCTCCAGCAAGATCTTCTCCTGAAACTCATCCAGCACCTGCGGCGTGACCTCGCACAGCTTCAAGCCCAGCGGCTCAAAATACTGCGTGATGCGCCCGGTGATCATCCGATTGTAGCTGATAAAGGTTGCAGGCTGGATGGATGCCTTGTGGACTTGCACCCACTCGTTGAGATAATCCAGAAACAGCATCTCCGACTTGTTGACGGGCTGGAGGGGCAGCGGCAGGGGCTTGGCGGTTTTAGCGTCTACTTTTTCGTAGGTGCCTCCCCGCCCCGTGGGCAGCTCCCCGGTCTCATCATAGTGGAGCAGCACTTCCCGGAGCATGGATTCTGCCTTGCGCTTGTTGCCCCGGACGGTCAAACCTGTGGAGATCCACTTGATCTTCCGCTTGCCGTTGGCATCATAAAGATTGACCACGAAATAGAAACGTCCATTTTTCTCTTGGACAGACCCTGTAGTTTTCATCATAAACCTCCTTTGGGTCAACAGGCGTGCTGTCCGTTGCTGCACCCACAGCATACCACATCCGGCGACGGATTTCCAGCCGGGAAGGTGCTCTGCCCGGTGAGCAGGAACTCGATCACACTCAGCTTCGGGATACGATAGGTGCGGCCGATTTTAAGCGCAAACAGGCGGCGGGAACGGATCAATTCCCCAACTGTATGGCGGTTCAGACCAAGCATCTCCGCAGCCTGCTGAAGGCTGATGGCATCGGGGTAACCGGGAAACATCTGGGAATAGGCATCGTTAAATTTCATAGGCACTCCTTCTGCATAAGTAGTTTAAGGTCAAAAAGTGTGTCATCCTTTGCAGCAAGGCTGCGGTCAGGTGACAATGTAAAGAGAACTGGCAGCAATTCCAGCTCTCGCATCGCAGATGGGCTTGCAGCCCATCTGCGTCAATATGATATAGGTCTCCCATATTCGCCCTCGGCACCCTAGGAGTGGGGAATCGTCCGGCAGCGGGCTTGCACCGCACCATTGGCATTTCAGCCACCCCGTCTTCGTTATGACCGGGCTGCGAGTTACAGAAGTACCTTTTGTGAAGTACCGGACGATTGAACTATTCTGTATTCAAGGAGCCGCTTTTTATAGAAAATCTTCGGAATTTAGGGCTTCTGAAAAATTATCCCTCTAATTGGTAGCCGACGAAAAAGTGCTTTTTGTTACCCGAAAAAGAAATTTGTTGAAAAGTTCTTGGAAAATATAGCCGAAGTAGCCTCTTGGTTAAAATAACGTCGGTCTACGGGGCGATCGATGGAGGGCGAAACTTGGCAACAATGGCAGTGCCTGAAGTTGAAAGTGGTCTTGAAAAAAGATGCCCTCAATAGGTAGCCGACGGGAAAGGCCATTCTGCACCCACAACTTATAACCTGTAACCAAGATGTAATCATTCAAATCGATATTCGCCAAAAAAGAAGGCTGGATTTCTCCAGCCTTCAAAAAGTATGTATCAATAATTTTTGCTCAGAATCTTCTCAAGTGTATCCGCAAACTTGGCATCCTGCTCCTTCGTCCGCTTTGGGCTCCCCTTGGGGTGCTTTCCGGCACGGAGGAGCTTTTTGCTTTCATACCGTCGCAGCATGAGAGCGTCTATGTTGTCGGCGGTGTATTCTAAACCGTTCTGATTCAGCACCCGGACGCGCTTGGCAAGGCACATACTGGCCAGCCCGTAGTCCTGTGTTACGACCACATCCCCCGGTTTTACCCGGTTCACCAGCGCAAAGTCCACGCTGTCAGAACCTTTATCGAATACCAACGTCTGCGCACCTTCTCGCTCGATTTGGTGAGAGGTGTCGCACAGGATGATGACCGAGATGCCGAACCGCTTTGCAATCTGCAACGTCAGATCGACGACCGGGCAGCCGTCTGCATCGATCAAAATATTCATCGGCTTTCCTCCATCACCCACCGAAATGCTCTTGCGGTACACAAATCGGCGTCTTTGAAATGCCCGCCGCTGTTCCATTCAAAGGTGCAGTCTGCACCGCGCGCTATAAGCTGACTGTGCAGAGTGCGGATATTATCCCCCACCACAGCCATGACAGCGTTTTTCGTGTGTTCTTCCTTGTCGCCAAGGCTCAGATAAATGTGCTGCGTCTGTATCGGGCGCTGCTGTTCAAACTCCATCCAGTCCGGAAACCACACCGAGGGCGAGGCGGCGGCGACACCGTAGAACAGATTTGTCTGGGTGGAGGTCCACAAAGCAAACAGCCCTGCCAGCGAGTAGCCGCCCAGAATGATTTTGACGTTTTCCGGGAGATTGAACTGTTGTTTCAGCGTTGGCACGACCTGTTCTGTCAGAAAGCGCAGGGTGCCCCCAGCATTTCCACCGAAACCTTGCTTTCCCCAGACAGCAGGGGCTTCCCACGGGGAAAGTGCATCGTTCCAGCTTTCCACCGGGATGGCCGCAAACAGAAACGGATGCGCTGCGCCCTGTGCAATGGCTGCAACTTCGTTGTCCATGCGCTGCAATTCGTGTTCATCCGTCATCTGAAG
>ENA-OQJR01000544-OQJR01000544.1-human-gut-metagenome-genome-assembly--contig:-NODE-544-length-11971-cov-2.648514_pt1 | contig 11971 bp, 15 predicted proteins | sample MGYA00242614_ERZ504781 | MGnify/ENA primary metagenome ERZ504781 (study PRJEB26092, sample SAMD00036365) | human gut metagenome | host: Homo sapiens | study: EMG produced TPA metagenomics assembly of...
CACGGGTACTGTTTCAACGCAGTGAGTTGTGCAGGAGTGTTGGCGGATCAGCGTTTTGCAAAAAATCCGTCAATGGAATTCGTTTTTCGTACCTCTATCTTTTTTTATGTTTTTATGAATACTCGATACATTTCCGTTATGCAAATTAAAATTTATCCACAAATCTGAACAAATTTCTTTATTCTATCTACAGAAACACTTCGATATCGATCTCCATCTTCATCGGATACCTGGAATGATACTCTCTCTCCCATTCCAGTCGCATCGACTCCCCAGCCTCTGCATGTGCTGTGTAATTGTTTGATTCCCGTTTTGTCTATGATCTTCTGGGCGTTGTTTTCGTTGACTCCACATCCTGCGATGATCTCAATCTGGTTTCCATATTTTTTCTGAAGATCTGCTAACAGATGAATTCCTTCTTCTGCGGTTGCTTCCTGTCCACTTGTCAGTAATCGATCAAATCCTAGATCGATCAGTGTTTCGATTGCCTCATATGGATCTCTTGTGCAGTCAAATGCTCTATGGAATGTTGCTTTGCGTCCTTCATTTTTTACATTTTCCAAGAATTCCTGACAACGGTTCTTATCGATTGTTCGGTCTTCATTTAAGAAACCGAAAGATACTCCATCTGTCCCATATGCTAATAGTAGCTTAAGATTCTCAAGCATCTGTTCATACTGGTAATTTGTATAGCAGAATCCCCCTGCTCTGGCTCTTACCATAGATACGATCTCAATATCGCTGTATTGTTTGATCATGATCAAGCTTCCTAAAGATGGTGTTAATCCACCTAAACTTAATGCACTGTTTAATTCTACTCTTTTGATTCCGCATTCGCTTGCCATCATGGCATCTTCGAAGCTTCCACACATACTTCTATCATTGTTTTCCTTCCTTTACTTCAAATATTTTATGATTCCGGCATTGATTTTTTTGCCTGTTTCTGTCTGGGCAAGACCTGCCTGACTGGTTTCCTTTAAAGAACATGGCAAGAGGTCTCCGACTTCTGCCATTGCATCGATCACTTCATCCAATGGAACCTTGCTTTCAATACCTGCCATTGCCATATCTGAGGCTGTGATCGCATTGACAGATCCAATGACATTTCTCTTGATACATGGTACTTCTACCAAACCACCTAATGGATCACATACCAATCCCAATAATGATTTCAAGGCAAATGCTCCTGCATCAAAAATCTGCTTTGTGCTGCCGCCACGAATGTACGTAATAGCTGTTGCTGCCATACAGGAGGCAGAACCGATCTCTGCCTGACATCCTCCTTGTGCCCCTGCGATACAGGCACGTTCTGCGATAACTTGTCCGACTCCGGCCGCAATATACATTCCTTCTAGCATCTTTGCTTCGGGTACTTTATGAAATTGTTCATATGTGATCAATACTGCTGGAAGCACCCCACATGCTCCGGCTGTCGGTGCTGCTACGATACGTTTCATACAGGCATTTGATTCACCCATTTTTAAGGCATTTGCCATGACGGTCCCGACAAATTCACCGGTCAGATTCTGCATTTTTCTAACCTCTTCCATCATCTTTTCACCGTCGCCGCCAGAAAGACCGCTTTGTGACTTTAAGTCTTTATCGTAACTTTCATTGGCATCTTTCATTGCAAGATACATACTGCTCATTTTCCCGATAGACTCTAGGCGGTCTACCTGTCGTTCTGTCATATCATCATGTAAAATTGTTTCCCATAATTGACATTCCTGTTCTTTTGCTCTTGTTTCTATCTCTTCTACGGATGCAAATCCCATACTCTAGTCCTCCTTCATCTTAGCAAGATATGTAACTTTCTGGATTCCTTCCAGACGTTCCAAAAAGTTCAGACCTTCTTCTGGTATTTCTTTGTCACATTCAATGACCATGACTGCACTTCCACCTCTGTGATCACGGTATAATTGCATCGTTGCGATATTAACCGATTTATGAGCAAGCATTGATGTTACTTCTGCTACATGTCCTGGCTGGTCATCATTGTGTACGACTAATGTTGTATACTCCCCGCTAAAGTTTGCTTCCAGTCCATCAATCGTGCAGATCTTAATTCGTCCACCGCCTAAGGAACAGGCTACAATCTCAAGATTCCTTCCTGATTCTCCGACAAGTAATAATTTTACACTGTTTGGATGTGCATTTTTTAATTGAATCTTTCCAATCTCAAATTTCACTCCTGATTCTTTTGCTATGTCAAAACTGTCTGGAATCCGAATGTCATCGGCTGCCATACCAAGTAATCCTGCCACTAATGCTTTGTCTGTACCATGTCCTTTTCCTGTTGCAAGAAATGAGCCATGTAATAGTATTTTAGCTTCTTTTACCGATTCTCCGAGCAGGTGCCTTGATACCTGTCCGATCCTTACAGCACCTGCTGTATGAGAGCTCGACGGTCCGACCATCACTGGTCCTACGATGTCAAATAAATTCATGTGATTTCTCCTGTCTATAAATGCCTTTCGTCTTTTGAAATGCCGTTTTGCCGTGTATCATTTTGTTTCTTGTATATAATTTACTCGTAATATATGAAAAAGGCAAGTATAGAATTTCCTATACTTGCCCTGCTTTGGAACATCTCATATTGATCTGTTAATTTTTCTTAGAAATTTAAATCCTTTGATCGTTGCAAAATAATCTTCTGGTGTTTCTGCACGACGGATCATTTCTGTTGTTCCATCCTCTTTTAATAAGATTTCTGCAGATTTTAATTTACCATTATAGTTATATCCCATTGCAAATCCGTGTGCTCCTGTATCGTGAATCACTAACAGATCTCCCATGTCAATCTTTGGTAATTTACGGTCGATTGCAAATTTATCGTTATTTTCACAAAGAGATCCTGTGATATCATATACATGATCTGCTGGTTCATTTTCTTTACCCATAACTGTGATGTGATGGTACGCCCCATACATTGCAGGTCTCATTAAGTTGACTGCACATGCATCAACACCAATGTATTCTTTATGTGTATGTTTTTCATGGATTGCTTTTGTTACTAAATGTCCGTTTGGTGCAAGCATGTAACGTCCAAGTTCGGTAAAGATCTTCACATCTCCCATTCCGGCTGGTACTAATACTTCGTCATATACTTTGTGTACACCTTCACCAATGACAGCGATATCATTACCTTCCTGATCTGGAAGGTAAGGGATTCCGACTCCACCAGATAAGTTGATAAATCCGATATGAACTCCAACTTCTTCTTTTAATTTAACTGCTAATTCAAATAACTGTTTTGCAAGTGTTGGATAGTATTCATTTGTAACTGTGTTACTTGCAAGGAAAGAATGGATTCCGAATTCTTTGACACCGAGCTCTTTTAACTGTTTGAAAGCTTCAAAGATCTGTTCTGTTGTCATTCCGTATTTTGCATCTCCTGGGTTATCCATGATATCTGTTCCTAATGCGAAAACTCCACCTGGATTGTAACGGCAGGAAATCTTTTCTGGGATTCCGGCACATTCTTTTAAGAATTCGATATGTGTAATGTCATCTAAGTTGATCGTTGCACCTAACTGTTTTGCCAGAATAAATTCTTCTGCTGGTGTATCGTTAGAAGAGAACATGATCTCGCTTCCATCGAATCCACAACGATCTGACATCATAAGTTCTGTTAAAGATGAGCAGTCTGTTCCGCATCCTTCTTCTTTTAAAATCTTTAAGATTGTTGGATTTGGTGTCGCTTTTACAGCAAAATATTCTTTAAATCCTTTATTCCATGAAAATGCTTTGTATAATCCTCTTGCTGTTTCACGGATTCCTTTTTCATCATATAAATGAAATGGTGTTGGATATTTTTTTACGATTTCATCTAACTGTTCTTTTGTTACAAATGGTACTTTTGCCATGGTGTTTGATTCCTTTCTTCTATACTTTTTGTATATTTATTTCATTTTTAATAGTTGTATTTCATTGGCCAGTGCATCTTTAAATACTTCCACCAGATTATTGTTACTGGAATACAGGCTGGTTGCTTCGTAACGATTTGTGATCGCGCCTGTTAAAACGTCTTTGGAATCCGTGATCAATCGGATCTGTTCTTTCTTACATTCTGTCAGATAAACAGTTGCTCCTTGTAAATCAAATGGTTCATTCGTTATGATCACGACTTTCTTTCCTTCACTTACCATCTTCTCTAAGTGTTCCCGAAACATCTCCAGTCGTTCATTGTATACAGAGATATACGCACGCTCTTCTGCACAAAGCAGCATATCAATGATCTTATCGCAAATATGTTCTTCGCCTTTGATCGTCAGATACCCGCCTTCGTTCTTGCGTTTGCCCGGAAGTTCCGCGATCAGCTCTGTCTTCTTCTGTTCCAGATGCCGGATCTATTACTGCAGAATTCTTCGATCGCTACCGGTGTGTAACGAACTGTATCTTCCTCTTGTATATAGGCTGCGCCTTTGTCTACCAAGCCTGCCAGTGCATTGTAAGCGTTCGATCTTGAGATCCCGCTTTGTTTGGCTGCCTCGTATCCGTTAAGGCTTCCTTCCAGTGTCAGTAAAATGTAAAGACTGGCTTCGTGTCTTGTAAGTCCGAATTCCATCAGACGCTCTACATTATCCATCACTTTCACCTCGTGTTCCTATCTAGGACTACTATAGTCGAATTAAAAAAGAATGTCAAGGTTTCCTTGACATTCTGAGAATTTTTCTTGAGTTTTCCTACCACTCTTCGTCTTTTCCTAGATATTGTTTCCCACCAACTGTCATGATATCAAATTCGACATATGCGATATGATCTTTGCTTTCTCCATAAATGGTATATTGTTTTTTAACATTTTGAGCATCTTTTCGAATCTGCTGCAATCTGGCATACTGTTTCGCTTCTTTTGATGAAATCGTCTTTTGTTCATTTGTTTTGGACTCTGTAAGTTTAAAATTGTAATTATCAAAATTTGTATAATACGCTTCCAGCTTCTGTCTGTCTTTTACTTTCCAAAATACCGTCTGCATCATGGCTTTATCACTTGGATCAAGAAAGACCATATCACAGCCACTGTTTGATGAAAGTGCATAGACAGGTTCTGCTGCAGCTTTCCACCAAGAAATGGTTTTGACAATCTTTTTGTCTGTCTGATTCATCGTTTCTTTCAGCCAAAATGCTGGTTTTCTGCCTTTCATAGAAGCTTCCAGATAACCAAAACTCATGGCTCCATCTCCACCGCCATCAGCTGTCTCATAACGGTCTCCGTGATATGTAAATGTTGTAATATCTAAAAATGAATCCATTTGATCATGATTCCATTGATAATATCCGATCTCTTTTTCATTCTTTGGTCCTTTTGTGATCTTGACCATATGATTCCAGCCGATCAAAACTGCTGCTATGAATGTACAGATTGTTATGATACATCCAATGATCATGACTGTTTTTTTATTTTGTTTCATTTCACTCTCCTTATGATCTTATGTAAAATCTAGCTATATGCAATTGCTGTAAGAACAAAGAATACCAACATTAGCACACTGTGAAAATATAATTTTCTTCGGTCTTCTTCTTGTGCGATCAGTCCATATGTCATAATAAACCTTAGGATAATATTGATCATCTGCAATGCATTAAATGCCTTCGTTGTTACTGTAATAGATCCTGAACCATGATCCAGTGCAAGGATAAGTCCAAAGATCAGCGTCATCAAATACATGACAATGCATTGCACATAAAAGTAAAACTTATCTTCCCAAGCAAGTTTTAAGAATACATTTCTCTCGTCATCTGCAAAAATTGCAATAAACATAAGGTTACATAAACTTACAGATCCTATCTCTGGCTGTATAAAGATGATCATAACTGCCTGAATGATCATTAGGAGTAATGTGAACCATTGTTTTTTTGATTGCTTGCATATTTTCCCTCCTCTCCCTCTTTTTCATATCTTTATTCAAAAGATATTTTTAGTATATCTGGTACGTAATTAATTGTCTATCTTTTAATTTATTTTCTTATCTAACAGTGCTTGCCACTCTCTGTATTTTCTAATACAATGAAAGGAGAAACTTATGAGTAAAAAATAAAAAATCGCTGCAAGATGGTGTGCTCCCTGTCAAGAGGACAATAAAAAATAATAAATTTTTGTATCGTCAGCCATGTTATGGCTGGCGATATTTTATGCTGCTTTTGTGTATTGCTTATGATATTCCATTGGTGTCATTACATGTAGTTTTCTTTGAAGTCGTTCATTGTTGTAATAATCTATGTAATTAACTATCGCTGTAATCAAAAAACTTCTATCGTTAAAACGCTGTTTATAATACATTTCTCGTTTTAGGATTCCCCAGAATCCTTCCATTGGTCCATTGTCAATGCAGTGTGCAACTCTGGACATACTCTGTTTCATATGATGATTTTTTAATCTGGTATAAAACTGTGTGCTTGTATACTGAAATCCTCGATCAGAATGAACTAATGGATGTGCATCCGGCTCCAAACGAACAGCCTCATCAAATGTATCCATGACTAATGGATTATCATTATGATCTCTGATTTTAAAGGCAACAATCCTTCTATCGTATAAATCTAAAATAGCACTCAGATAAACTTTGTGAACTTCTATTCCGTTGTAATATTTAAATTCAGAAACATCTGTAAGCCACTTTTCATTCGGTTTTTCAGCGTGAAATTCACGGTGTAAATAGTTCTTTGCTATGTGATCAGGATTTCTGTCTCCTCTGGTACAACTCTTAGGTTTCCATTTGATATTTGATTTTATATTGCATTTCCTGCAAATACGAAGTACTCGTTTATCATTTACATGAATTCCTCTATGCCCATCTAATTCATCACGAATCCTTCGATATCCCATATCTGGATGCTCGTTATGGATTCTTTGGATTTCAGTAGACAGCTTTTCGTTTTGAAGTTCATTATTACTTTTCGGATATTTTATCCAGCGGTAATACGCAGAACGTGTTACGTTAAGATATTTACAAAGTTTATCTACTGGATAATGCTTCGTAACCGCTAGTTCTTGGATGGCTTCATATTCGATTAATCTATGAATTAAAGATAGCGATGCCTCCTTTCCAGTTCTCTGACTTTTTTTAACAGATCATTCTCCATTTGCAAATCTAGATTTCTTCTTTCAAGTTCAGCTATCTTGTCACGCAGCTCTTCTTCAGGTGTTCTGCTTGGCAGAGAAGCTATACGGCGTCCTCGTCTGTCTTCCAGACCTGCTTGACCCATCTTTTCGTATCGTTTTACCCAATTACGAACTTGTTGATAGGAACAACCATATTTAAGTGCCATTGCACCATAATTCTTATCATTTGCCAGACAATCTGTTACTATTTTTAATCTCTCATCAAGTGTAGTTTTCTTTGCTTTTCTCATGTAAGCACCTCCAGTGGATGTTTTTAATATTCCACCAGAATTATACACCTTAATCCAATCAATGAGCTGTTTGCGAGAACGAATTTTATATTTTATACAGATATCTTGAAGGGAACCTTCTTTATTAAGATAATCGTTTACAGCAGACATTTTTAAATCTTTTGAATAAGATCTGTTTTTGGATTGATAGAGTAAGCCGGTAGGTCCCTCATACTGATAAATTGAAAGCCAATTTCGAATAGTCTGATGATTAACTCCTAATTCTCTTCCAGCTTGGCATATACCAATTTCCCCTGCAAGGTAGCGTTCAACTATTTTTACTTTTTCTACAGGATCTATTTTACTTTTCCTAGACATGAAAATCCCCCCATATAGGACTTTTATATTTCATTGTCCTATATGAGGGTAGCATATCAGGATTTAACTTTACTTGATCGTTTTTTATTTGCTGAAGTTATGGAAGATGCAGAAACTTTTGAAAACGTATTATCTATTATTCTTGGCCAAGACATATCCATTAAAGGACATCCGCAATCCGAACATGAAAAGCGTACATCACCTTTAAAACGTCAGGTGCGTCTTGATGTATGGGCTGAGGACGATACGGATGCTGTATACAATATAGAAGCACAAAAGGAAAATACCAAAAATCTTCCTCACAGAAGTCGTTTTTATCAGGCATTAATTGATTCGAAACTTCTGGACCCGGGAGAGATAGATTTTTCAAAGATGAAAGATTGTTATTCTATTATTATTGCACCTTTTGATCTTTTTGGGGAAGGATTATATCAATATACTTTTCAAATGAACTGCAATGAAACTGGTCAACCTTTAAACGATGGTGCTATTCATGCGTGTGGTACAATACAGGAAGAACGACCACGCATCTGTTTATTTTTGTGACAGGCGTTTTTTTCGTGGTGTCATGCTGCGTGGCACGATGGAAGTTCTGACTGATAGCGCCAGCAAGGAAATGATTTGGCGTGAGGGGGATACAATGTATTATCCGGAAGGGGTAACGGACCCGGATTATTGTGTATTGAAATTTACAGCTTTCTCTGGAAGGTTTTACAGTGAATTCAAATCGGAAGATTTCTTGGTGGAATAAGAAACAGGCTTTTTCCTATACATCGGTTTGCAACATCCCATCAGGAAATGAACGTCCGTTTTCGGAAAACGAGCGTCTGTTTTCCTGAAATGAATGTCCGTTTTATAAAAACGGATGCCTGTTTTTCCGGGTTCACCTGTAAAAGTATCGGGTTACCCTTTCATGGGGCGAGAAGTTTTTCAGTCCGCAAGCGGGTAAAACAGACAAGTTCATCTTTTAAAAAGGTCTTTAGCTTTTTAAAAGATGAACTTGTCTGTTTCCAACCTGACGGCATAGTCCCGGAAAGTTAATGCCCTAGTTTAAAGGAATTCCAAAGCTGCTTTGGAAAAGTAAGTTAAATTACTTTTGAAGAGAGATTTGTACCTTCCTCACGGCTATATAATGATATTATGAATGAGAATATAAAGCAAAATACTTCCAAAGCGGTGCAGCCATCAATGATTGTTTCACCTCATCATTCAATAACAACGCTTTTACTTCTTCTTCATCCAGCAAATGCACTGTCAGATCTTCAGTTTCTTCCAAATGCTGGGTAGAGATTCGTTCTACCTCCGTAGCCAGATAACAATGAGTGATATTTGTCATGGTGCTGGCATTTGCTGAAATGGTCATAAGTTTTGTCCAATTTCCATTGCCATACCCTGTTTCTTCGTACAATTCGCGTTGGGCAGAAAGCAAAGGTTCTTCTCCGGTTTCACAAACTCCGGCGCAAATTTCATAACGTGTTTCTTTTATTCCGTGACGGTATTGGCGTACTAATACGAATTTACCCTCTTTGGTGATAGCAATTACATTTACCCAATCAGGATATTCCAAAATATAATATTCAGGAATTTCAACTCCTGTAGGTAGTTTAACCCGGTCACGGCGTGCGGTCAGCCAAGGGCGGCGGATAAGATATTCACTTTCAATAATCTCCCATTTTCTATCGTCTGTGCTCATATAATAAGTTTTTGTTTTATATTCTACATTATAAAATTTATTCTTGCCAGTGGCTTAACTGATTATACCGGCAAAGGTACATTAATCCATTTGCATTAACTATAACACTCCCATTCTTTTTGAAGAAATTCAGGAATGAATTATGTAAATGATGAAAAGACTTTAGCTAACTTTGCAGACAATGATAAATTTTATTCAGACAGAATGGAAAATAGAATAAGTCCGGAGTCTTCTCTATGGAATCCTTGGCATGGCTGCCATAAGCTAAGTACAGGTTGCCGGCATTGTTATGTATATCGCGGAGATAGTAAACATGGGAAAGACAGTTCCATAATAACCAAAACCGGACAATTCAATCTGCCCGTGCGACGGAAAAAGGATAAGACTTACAAGATCCCTTCCGGCAATCTTGTCTATACTTGTTTTACCTCCGATTTTCTGATAGAAGAAGCCGATGAATGGCGTATAGAAGCATGGAAAATGATGCGGGAACGATACGATCTTCATTTCTTGTTTATAACTAAACGCATAGACCGGCTCGGCCAATGTCTGCCTCCGGATTGGGGGACGGGTATGATAATGTTACCATTTGTTGCACCATGGAAAATCAAGACAGAGTGGATTACCGTCTTCCTCTTTATAAAGCAGCTCCTGTAAAGCATAAAATCATTATCTGTGAACCGTTGTTGTCCGCTATAAACTTCAAGGGAGAACTCGGTACATGGGTAGAACAGATTGTGGTAGGTGGAGAATCGGGCAAAGAAGCGCGTATATGTAATTATGACTGGGTATTGGACATTCGTCGGCAATGTATAGAAAATAATATAAGCTTTTGGTTTAAACAAACCGGATACAGATTACTAAAAGGAGAACGTGAATATAAAATAGCCCGTCAATTTCAACATACACAAGCTAGAAAAGCAGGAATAAACTATTCTGGGAGATCTAACGGCAATAATTATAGTGATTAAGAAAGTGTTTCATTTTGAAAGAGCCCCCTTTTCATTTTGGTAAGCTTTAGTCTTTGATGACACGCTTATGGCATTGTAGCTAAGCCGTTTGTTTTATTGGTATATTCTTTGCCTGTTATAAAAGGACTGATATTAAATATGCGGAAAATTGTTATATTGCCAATATGATAAAGTAACAAATGGAAGACAGAGAAGAAAGTGTACAGCATTTTTTAGATTTGATTAAACGTTCACGGCGTGGAAAGTTTAAAATCTATATCGGAATGATAGCCGGTGTAGGGAAAAGTTATCGTATGCTGCAAGAAGCTCACGAAATGTTGGAGAACGGTGTAGATGTACAGATAGGTTATATTGAAACGCACGGACGTGCAGGAACCGTTGCTATGTTGGAAGGATTGCCTGTTATCTCTCGGAAAAAGATATTTTACAAAGGTAAGGAAGTGGAAGAAATGGATCTTGATGCCATTCTTCAGTTACATCCCGAACTGGTTATAGTAGATGAATTGGCACATACCAACATCGAGGGCAGCCGGAATGAGAAACGTTGGCAAGATGTAATGGAATTGTCGGATGCCGGTATAAACGTAATTTCTGCAGTTAATATCCAGCATATAGAAAGTTTGAATGAAGACGTAAAAGGCATAGCAGGTATAGAGGTTAAGGAACGGATTCCGGACAAGGTGTTGCAGGATGCGGATGAAGTGGTAAATATAGACCTTACTGCCGAAGAACTGATAAACCGGTTGAAAGCCGGGAAAATCTATCGCCCTGAAAAGATTCAGTTGGCACTGAATAACTTTTTTAAGACAGAGAATATTCTTCAGTTACGTGAACTGGCACTAAAAGAAGTGGCCTTTCGAGTCGAGAAAAAAGTTGAAAATGAAATTGTTACAGGCGAAAAGGGCATCCGGCACGAGAAGTTTTTGGCATGTATCAGCAGTAATGAACGGACTCCCCGACATATCATCCGTAAAGCGGCACGGCTTGCTTCCCGGTACAATACGGTCTTTTTTGCCCTTTATGTACAAACGCCTGCCGAAAGTACGGAACGTATTCCATTGGCAACACAGCGGCATTTACTTAATCATTTTAAACTGGTTACCGAGTTGGGCGGTGAAGTTATCCAAGTTTCATCTTCCGATATTATGGGAGAAATAATTAAGACTTGTCGTCAACGTGGAATTACAACTGTCTGTATGGGGCATCCTGCTTTCAAAATGCCCGGTGCATTATTCAGTCTTTCCAAATATCGAAAATTTCTACACTCTTTAGCAGAAATGGACATAGATTTGATTATACTTGCATAAAAATAAAAGTTATGAATATAAAGTCGAAACTAACCCTCGCCATAGGGATATTGGTGGCAATGATTGTACTGTTGGTTGTACTTTCTGTTGTGAATTTGCAAATACTGACTGCCACGGAGCCTGACAGTCCGGCAGCAGGTCCCGGCTTACAGCGGGCTTTATTGTGGATATATGTTGTTGGTGCCGCATGTATATGTATTGGTATTGGTATGTGGTTGCGTCTTCCCGCATCAATTGATAATCCTATTAAAGAGCTGACCAACGCTATACAGGAAATTGCAAACCATAAT
>ENA-OQJR01000545-OQJR01000545.1-human-gut-metagenome-genome-assembly--contig:-NODE-545-length-11962-cov-2.651542_pt1 | contig 11962 bp, 10 predicted proteins | sample MGYA00242614_ERZ504781 | MGnify/ENA primary metagenome ERZ504781 (study PRJEB26092, sample SAMD00036365) | human gut metagenome | host: Homo sapiens | study: EMG produced TPA metagenomics assembly of...
ATGATCTTTTGATATCCGGTACAGCGGCAGATATTATTCCGGATGGCCGCTGCCACCTCAATACGACTGGGATCCGGATTTTGATCCAGCAGTCCTTTGGCACACATCACCATACCCGGTATACAAAATCCGCACTGCACAGCGCCGACCTTTGCAAATGCATATGCATAAACTTCTTTCTCCCGTTCACTCAGCCCTTCCACTGTGACTACAGTTTTTCCCTGCAGCTTGGAAAGCATTGGAATACATGCCCTTGTGGATTTTCCATCCACCAGCACCGTGCAGGTTCCGCATGCGCCCTGGCTGCATCCGTCCTTTACTGAAGTAAGCCTTAAATCATCCCGAAGAAACCGCATCAGCTTTGTATCCTGCTCCACCTCATAATCTTTTCCATTTACATGAACCATCAGCATATGAAAACCTCCTTTGGGGTACTCCCCGTTTTATTCCTTCATGTCTTCTCTCCTGTCAATGTCTTTTAATTCTTCCGGCGCACACTCCACGATCCGGATCTTCTCTTCATATTGCTTCATCAACTGTCTGCCGCCCGTATCCCCGGTCAGATGCATAAGCTCCTGAAAATACGTGCTTCCCCACAATACCGGATTTCCGCGCATTCCATCATATCCGGCACAGACAATGCTGTTTTTATGAAGGCATCCCTCTTTTAAAATCTTCTGGATTGTAGCAGCCTGGATTCCCGGCTGATCGCAGACCAGAAACAACACACCCTCCAGGTCTGGATTTTGTGAGAGCAGTTCCTGCAGCGCCAAACTGACAGAATGTGAAATTCCCTGTTCCGGCTGTCTGTTCTCTACAATATGGATCCCCAGGCGCTGCGCTTCTTCTGCCAGTGCTTCTCTTGCGGTCACGACCACCCTGGAAAGTCCCGAAAATGCTTCCAGCATCTCAAGTGCATACCGATAAAGCGGGATTCCCTGAAATTTTTCCGACAACTTGTCACTTCCAAACCGTTTTGCTTCCCCTGCTGCCAGAAGTGCCACTCCATAATTTCCATAGATCTGTCCAAACAAAGATACCGCTTCCAGCACACCGCCTCCGACTGCCCTTGCTTTGTCCGAGATCGTACCACAATGCTCTGGTTCACATCTGGCATCAATGTCTCCGATCTTCAATCCTTCTGTGACCTGTACATCCTTCTGGAGCATTCCGCGGACAATTCCGCTCATCTTTGCATAGACCGGCTGCTTCCCGGTCCTGGCAACAAGCTGGCCTTTTCTACGGTATCTCCGATTTCTGCCACAGGCTCCATGATTCCATCTGCACTGGCACGGATCAGACGCTCGGTTGTAAAGCCGCCTATATTTCCCGGAACTCCGGTATTTGGGATTGCTTCTTTTTCCCAGATCACACTTCCCAGTGTATGTCCTCTTTTTGTCTCGATGACACAGTGACAGTCTTTTCCTGCGTAAAATCCCGGTCCTACACCGATGACAAACGGCGCGTCCGTGATCCGGGTTCCCAGATTCTTCTTTGCCAGGATTGCATCCACTACTACATCCGGATGAAACGACCTGATAACATCTGCTTCTGGATCCACCAGTACCGGAATCTCTCCTCTTTGTAAGATTCTGTCTGCTTCTGCAGCATCCTTTACCAGCACCCCTTTTAAATCTTCCACCTCTGCCTCGTTTTCGTAAACTGCTCTGGAGAGCGCCACGCTTCGCCGCACGGTCAGCGGAACCGCAATCTCTGTCATCACGATCTGATGTCCTGCATGGTATAAGCGAGAGGCAATTCCTGTTGCCAGATCTCCTGCTCCTTTGATTACAATCTTCATTTTTCTTCCTGCCTTCCTTCTGCTGTCACTGTCACATCTGCAAACCCGCGTTTTTCCAATTCCCGGCAGATTTCCTGCGCAAACTGTCTTCTTCGCGTGGTGTCTGCTTTATTTAAAATCACCTGATACCGCATGGTTTCTTTGACATTCTTTTTCCCGCCGCGGCTTTCAAGTGCCAGCCGCGCAATATCCACTGCTGATATCGGGTCTGTTATCTTCTTCTCCAAAATTTCTGCTGCCAGCCCGGGACGAAAACACGCCTCCCGAAAGGTCTTTCCCACTGCGTCCAGACCGTAAACTGCCAGCACCCGTGTACTTTTTTGATAGATGACCGGCTCCCACGACTCCGGTACTTTACAGGGAAGCCTTCTGGCTCCGTCTGCCTCGATCAAAAACAAATCCGGACCATACTTTCTCACCTCATCCAGAAGCGCTTCTGAAACACCTCTGACCTTTTCCGGATGATCATCCTGTTCTCCAAACCACACCTGATGAGTCTGCCCCCATCTTTGTGCAATGCGCTCTGCATCCGCACCGAGTAAAAACTGCGGTTCTTTTTTCATCCGTGTGGTCGTTGTCACTGCCACATTTTTCTGTCTTTTTTCCATTTCATCCGTAAGCCTGCGGATCGTAGTTGTTTTTCCTCCTGCTCCCACTACAGAGATCACTTCTTTTGCTGTCTCTGTAATCTGCAGTCCATCTAAGAGGGACTTCTTGATCTGTAGATTTCCGCTTTCCCATTTCCATATACTTGTCATGTCTGTTTGCTGTCTCTTTCTTTTTTTAGGGCTTCTTCATCAGAAGCCCCTTTCACTTTACCGAAATCCTACAGATCCTGCAACCTTTGATTTTACCGAATCAAATAAGAGTAATCCCTGCACACAGTTTCAATCATGCGTCCCAGTCCATCCGGAAGACCTGCCGGTTTCTCCGGTTCCCAGATTAAAGGCTTTCCAAAGAAGCGCACCTTACAGCGTCGGGTCTCTTGATTCAGAACTGCAAATCCCTGATTCTTGCTGTTTTCCATATCTGCTTCTGTTGCGAAAAGTGTGAATTTATCCAGATATGGAGCACTGGAATATGGACAGAAGCTCTTACAGTTGCCGCACTCATTACACAGATAATCTACATGGATGATCTGGTGTTTTTCCATCCCCGGTACCTGAATGGCAATGTTTGCACGGTTTGGACAGACTTCTACGCAGTTTTCACAGATTGTCGAGCATCCCAGGCATCTGCCTGCCTCTTTTGTCTCTTTCTGTTCCTCTTTTAATACCCCTCTCTTGGCATAGACCTTTTCTTCCTCTGCCAGTTTATCAAAATCACGCGCCAACACTTCTCCTGCAATTGCCTCAGCCACTTTTCGTCCGTCCCGGATCGCCTCTACAACTGTTGCCGGTCCATACAGACCATCGCCTGCTGCATAGACATTGTCATCACTGGTTTTTAATGTCTTTTCATCGACATATAATCTTCCCTTTTCCGATACTGCCAGACCGTTTGCCTGATACCAGTCTGTCGGCACTTTTTCTCCAACTGCAGCGATCACCGTATCTGCCGGAACCCAAACTGTCTCCCCGGTCTCTGTCACTCCTCTTCTGCCCGATACATCATAATCGGAAAGCTGCATCACTTTGCAGAAAAGCTGGCCGTTTTCCAGTTTTACAGGAGACAATAACTCTTTGAATTCCACTCCATCTTCCAGGGCCATCACCAGTTCTTCTTCATCCGCCGGCATATACCGTCTCGTTCTTCTGTAAACCAGATAAACATGCTCCACGCCTGCGTTTCGTTTTGCCGCTCTTGCAGTATCCATGGCTGTGTTTCCGCCTCCGATAACAACCACATGTTTTCCAAGTGAAACCTTACCGTCTGTCTGTTTAAATTCTGCCAGAAATTCCAGTGCATTTTTCGGCATTCCGCTTTCCAGCTTTAAACTTCCCTGAACCGGAGCTCCCACTGCCAGTACGATTTTTGTATATCCCTGCTTTTTCAGTTCTTCCAAAGATTCCACCTTTGTATTACAGCGGATGTCCACCTGCATCTTTCTTAAGATTTCCGCATCTTTTTCAATGGCATCCTCCGAAAATACGAAATGGCGGGATCACATGACGTACTACGCCTCCTAAAGATTCTTTTGCCTCAAATAGCGTAACTTCCATACCGCCTTTTCTGAGGAAGTATGCAGCCGCCATTCCTGCCGGACCGCCTCCGATGACTGCCGCTTTTCCTGCCTTTGTCACTGCCGGCACCGGAAGTTTTTCAAGCAGCGCCTCATATCCATTTTCTGCCGCTTTTAATTTCATCTCCCGGATATGAACAGGTGTCTCATAAAAGTTTCTGGTACATTTGCTCATACAGTTATGTGCACAGATCGTTCCTGTAATAAACGGAAGCGGGTTCTTCTCTGTGATCACCTCCATTGCTTCCTCATACTTTTCTTCTCCCACAAGCTGCAGATACGTTGTGATATCCTGATGGATCGGGCATCCCTCTTTACACGGCGCCACGAAACAATCCATGAGCGGAACTTCTTTTTTCATCTTTCTTGACGGCAAAGGCTTCATTGCCTTCACATGATGCGGGTCTTTCACCGCTTCTTCTGCAAGTTTTCCTGCAGATTCTGCGTCCACTTTTTCAAACGGAGCATTCTCCTTGTCCAGAAGCTTTGCCATCTGTGTCAGCCTCTGATAACCGCCCGGTTTCAAAAGAGTCGTTGCCACAGTAACCGGCCAGATGCCTGCATCCACAATTCTTTCTATATTATAGTAATCCGCTCCTCCGGAATAGGAAATACGAAGCCTTCCGTCAAATTCTTTTGCCAGTTTTGCTGCCAGTGAAATGGACACGGATACTAAGGATTTTCCTGACATATACATCTCTTCGCTTTGGAAGCTCATTCTGTTTCACATCCACAGGGAACGTATTGGTGATCTTCACACCAAACTCCAGCTTTCTCTCTTTCGCCGTATTCATCAGGCGTGTCAGCATCGGAACTGCATCTTCATACTGCAGGTCATCCTTAAAGTGGAAGTCTCCAAACTGTATGTAATCATATCCCATCTCATCCATGGTCTTTCTCGCAAACTCATATCCAAGCAGTGTCGGATTGCATTTTACAAAGGTATGGAATCCTTTTTCCGTAAGCAGATACATGGCGATCCGTTCAATCTCCTGCGGAGGACATCCATGCAGTGTGGAAAGTGTCACGGAATTGCAGATTTCCGGCGGGATCTGCTCGATATCTTCTGCTGTCACATGCTCAAACCAATCCGCATGCTCCAGTAAATATGCCTTGCAGTGCTTGAAAATTTCTGTATCTTCTGCGTGTTTCATGGAATTCAGGAAGGTATCCACCTTCGGGGACTGGATGCCTGCCAGATCATATCCCACACTGACATTAAACTGAAATCCATTCATATCTCCAAGTCCAAACTCTCTGGCGATCACTTTCAATAAGAACCAGGCTTTGATATACTCTTCCATTGCCTGCGGTACTGTCAGCTCTGTGGACCACTCGCAGTTATATCCTTCATCATCCGCCTTGATACACGGACGGTTGATGCATGCCGCCAGCTCTTCTCCATCCATGATCTGTACGGTCTTCAATTCAAAGAAACGACTGCCGGCATAGTAGGCTGCCACAATATTCTGTGTCATCTGCGTATGCGGACCGGCTGCCGGTCCAATCGGCGTCTCCAGAGTACGCCCGAACATCGTCCGGTTATGTGTTCCATCTGCCCGGTACGCATGATGCTGTCCGAACACGGTTCCTCTTTTTTTCTTTTCCTGCAATACCCAGTCCACCAACTGTTCAAATGACATCGGTGTCATAACTTCACTCATCCTCATGCCCTCCTTATGCGTTGATCCTCTCAGCCAGCTCTTTTGCCGCCTGTCTGCAGTCTGCCATCACTTTTGCTTCATCTATAGATACAAGTTCTCTGTCTTTCATCAATACTTTTCCATTCGCCACTGTGGTTACTACCTGTTTTCCAGTCATACCGAATAAAATGTGGCTGTTTGTATTGTCCCCGTTCATCGGTGTCAGCGGATCATAATCCACAACAATCACATCTGCTGCAGCTCCTTCTTTCAATACACCAAGCTTCTGCGGGAAATAACGCTCTGCAATTTTGACATTTCCGTCAAAAAGCATCTGCGGAACCTCTCCCCATGCGGCATTCGGATCACACAGATGATGCTTGTGCAGTACGTTTGCCACTTTGTAAGACTCTGTCATATCATGAGTATATCCGTCTGTTCCAAGTCCGGTCAGGATCCCTCTGTGCACCAGTTCCATCGTCGGCGGACATCCGCAGGCATTGCCCATGTTGGATTCCGGATTGTGTACCACCATTGTGTTCGTCTCTTTGATCAGATCCATCTCATGACCGTTGATATAAATGCAATGTCCAAGCAGTGTCTTTTCTCCCAGGATTCCCCAGTCCATCAGACGATCCACGATCCGCTTCCCATAATGTTTCAGACAATGATGCAGATCTTCGATCCCTTCTGCCACATGGATATGATATCCCACGCCGTCCGGCTTGTTCGCTGCCGCCAGCTCCATCGTCTCATCAGAAATCGTAAACTGTGCATGCATTCCCATCATGCCCGCGATCATGCCGGTATCCTCTTTTTGTGCATGACGGATAAACTCTGCATTTTCCATAACGGAATCTCTTGCCTTATCCTTCCCGTCACGATCCGAGATCTCATAGCATAAACAGGAGCGGACTCCGGTTTCTTTCGCAGCCCTTTCAATCTCATATAAAGAACCACGGATGGAACCAAAGCTTGCATGATGGTCAAATACCGTTGTCACACCATTTTTGATCGAATCAATATATGTAGCCATGGCGCTTAAATATGTATCATGCAAGGTCAGATTGCGGTCAATCGTCCACCACATCCCATCCAGAATATCTAAAAATCCTTTTGGGTCATATCCTTTGACGGACAGTCCTCTTGCGAATGCACTGTAAATATGTTCGTGTGCATTGATAAAGGCCGGCATGATCACCTTGCCCTTTGCATCCAAAAACTCCGCATCCGGATACGCCGCCTTCACTTCCGAAAGCGTACCAGCCTTCACGATTTTTGTCCCGTCAATCACCACTGCCCCGCATTCCAGATATGGATTGTCCACATCTCTTGTGATCATCCTGCCGTTTCCTAAAATAAGCATATCAACCTCTCCTTTTCTTTTTGAAAGTCTTCTATTTTTGTACATATCTCCCAGAACTTCTTTTGCTGTTTATAGAATACCATCAAAACTGCACAAACGCAACACGATTCTAATTTTTTTTAGGTATTCTAAAACTTTTTTAGAGAAACTATTGATTTTATGGATTTTTATGATATTATGAGTTTAGAAGCAGTTGTTTTTGACAGATTTTACCAATGTTTTTCACAAAGGGAGGGATGACTATGGATCATACACTCAAGCTTCTAAAGCAAATGGCGCATGGTATTGCAAAACAGTTCGGAACTTCCTGTGAAGTTGTCATTCATGATCTGAACAAGGATCTGGAGACCTCCATCGTCCACATTGAAAACGGACAGGTGACAAACCGCAAGTCCGGAGACGGACCTTCCGGAATCGTACTGGAGACCTTGCACAAAAACGCTGCCAAAGTACAAGATAAGCTTTCTTATCTCACACGCACGGAGGACGGCCGGATTTTGAAATCCAGTACCCTTTACATACGGGATGCCGATGAAAAGATTTCTTATATCTTTTCCATCAACTATGACATCACAGCACTTCTTACGATAGACAGTGCACTGGGGTCGCTTCTTCATACCGAACCGGAAACAGATACTTACACAGTCAGCAAGCCGCACTCGCCGCAGACGATCACACGCAATGTAGAAGAGCTGTTAAACGATCTGATGCAGCAGGGCGTGGCACTGGTCGGAAAACCGGTGGCTTTAATGACCAAGGAAGATAAAATCCAGGTGGTCCGCTATCTGAATGATGCCGGTGCGTTTCTGATCACAAAATCAGGAGATAAGGTCGCAAATCTTCTCAATATTTCTAAATTTACACTTTACAGTTATATGGATGCAGGAAAATAGCAGATCATAAGGAGGTTTTACACATGGAGACAATCAAATGGGCAGTCAATCATATGCCGAAGACCGAGGATGCCAACCTTCCGGTCATGGCACTTTCCGAGGTGGAAAAAGCCCGCACGTTCCACGAAAGTTTTCCGCAATACAGTGTCACACCACTCGTAAAACTGAACCACATGGCCGAAAAATTAGGACTTGGTTCACTTTACATCAAGGATGAGTCTTATCGCTTCGGACTCAATGCATTTAAGGTACTGGGAGGCTCTTTTGCCATGGCACGCTACATTGCACAGCAGACCGGCAAAGATGTCAGTGAACTTCCATATCAGGTACTGACTTCCGAAGCTTTAAAAAAAGAATTCGGGCAGGCTACTTTCTTTACTGCAACAGATGGAAATCACGGACGCGGAGTTGCCTGGGCTGCCAACAAGCTCGGACAAAAGGCAGTTGTCCTGATGCCTAAAGGAAGTACACAGACACGGTTAAACAACATCCGAAAAGAAGGCGCCACTGCTACGATCGAAGAATGCAACTACGATGAATGCGTGCGCATGGCTGCCGATATGGCTGCCAGAACTGAACATGGTATCATCGTGCAGGATACTGCGTGGGACGGCTATGAAGAAATTCCGGCATGGATCATGCAGGGATATGGAACCATGGTCATGGAAGCCGACGCTCAACTTCATGAAGACGGCTGCGAAGCCCCGACTCATGTATTTATCCAGGCTGGTGTCGGATCCCTTGCCGGTGCTGTTCAGGGATATTTTGCGAACCGCTATCCCAAGACCCCGCCGAAAGTGGTCGTTGTGGAAGCCGAATCTGCTGCCTGTCTTTACAAAGGAGCTGTTGCCGGAGACGGAGCGATCCGTATCGTGGACGGTGATATGCCGACCATCATGGCAGGTCTTGCCTGCGGCGAACCGAACACCATTTCCTGGGATATCTTAAAGAATCATGTGGATACCTTTGTTGCTGCACCGGACTGGGTCGCTGCAAAAGGAATGCGGATGCTCGCCGCACCGATCAAGGGAGATACGCCGGTCACTTCCGGAGAATCCGGAGCCGCACCGTTTGGAACGCTCGCCTGCATCATGTGCATGGACGAATATCAGGAATTAAGAGAACACCTGGGCCTGGATGAAACTTCCCGGGTACTGCTTTTCTCCACCGAAGGAGATACCGATCCTGCCCGTTACGAATCCATCGTATGGGACGGCAATGAACGTTAGATCAGGAAACCATTTCATTCATTATGTTTATCAAGGAGGATTTTAAAATGGATTTCAACAAAATCAAAGAAGCTGCACAGAACTATGAAGCGGATATGACAAAATTTCTCAGAGAGATTGTAAAATTCCCGGGTGAGAGCTGTGGGGAAAAGGATCACATTGAACGGATCGCCGAAGAGATGCGGAAACTGGATTTTGATAAAGTCGAGATCGATCCGCAGGGAAATGTACTCGGATATATGGGAACTGGAGAGACACTCATCGGATTTGATGCACATATTGACACCGTTGGTATCGGAAACCGTGACAACTGGGAATTCGATCCATATGAAGGATTCGAATCTGACACAGAAATCGGAGGACGTGGTACTTCTGATCAGCTCGGAGGTATCGTCTCTGCAGTTTACGGTGCAAGGATCATGAAAGATCTGGGGCTTTTAAGTGACAAATATACAGTCCTTGTCACAGGAACCGTACAGGAAGAAGACTGCGACGGCCTCTGCTGGCAATACATCATCAACGAAGATAAAGTCCGTCCGGAATTTGTGGTATCCACAGAACCAACTGACGGCGGGATCTACCGCGGACAGAGAGGACGTATGGAGATTCGTGTGGACGTCAAAGGTGTATCCTGTCACGGCTCTGCACCGGAGCGTGGAGACAATGCAATCTACAAGATGGCTGATATCCTGCAGGATGTCCGTGCACTGAACGAAAACGATGCCGAAGAGACAACTGAAATCAAAGGACTCGTAAAAATGCTGGATGAAACATATAATCCTCAATGGGAAGAAGCAAGATTCTTAGGACGGGGTACCATCACAACTTCTGAGATTTTCTTCACTTCTCCAAGCCGCTGTGCGGTTGCAGACTCCTGCTCTGTTTCTCTGGATCGCCGTATGACTGCCGGAGAGACATGGGAAAGCTGTCTGGATGAGATCCGTGCACTTCCAAGCGTACAGAAATATGGGGAGGATGTAACGGTTTCCATGTACAACTATGACAGACCATCCTATACCGGACTGGTATATCCGATCGAATGCTACTTCCCGACCTGGGTCATTCCAAAAGACCACAAAGTCACAAAAGCTCTGGAAGAAGCCTACAAGGGACTTTACGGAGAAGAAAGGATTGGAACACCAGAGACTGCTAAGATGAGAAAAGCCCGCCCACTGACTGACAAATGGACGTTCTCTACAAACGGCGTTTCCATCATGGGACGAAACGGCATTCCTTGTATCGGATTTGGTCCTGGAGCAGAAGCACAGGCTCATGCACCAAATGAAAAGACCTGGAAGGCAGACCTGGTAGTATGTGCCGCTGTTTACGCTGCACTGCCGACTTTATATTGTAAATAAATTTTCAAAATAGCAAAAAACACAACAGGCACAGCCTGAGTATATGGAGGAATCACACTATGAAAACATTACAGGATTACATCGATAAACTGAACGCACTCAATTTCAAAGACATGTACAACTCTGACTTTTTCCTGACCTGGGAAAAAACAGACGACGAACTGGAAGCAGTATTTACACTGGCAGACGCACTCCGTTTTATGAGAGAAAACAACATCTCCACAAAAGTATTTGAAAGCGGACTCGGAATCTCTTTATTCCGTGACAATTCCACACGTACCCGCTTCTCATTTGCTTCCGCATGTAACCTGCTCGGACTTGAGGTGCAGGATCTGGATGAAGGAAAATCGCAGATTGCGCAATTATCAACGGCAGCTCATCGCCGAGGGGTTGAGGCTAAAGGCCTATCCTTTCAGCAAGATCATCGACGTGGATCACGCCGATGACATTTTGAAAGCCGAATCATTTTTAAAGTCATAAAGAATACTGTCTAACAATGAGTAAATTAACTTTAGCAGGTATCCGCAGAGGAAATCAATTCTCCCCCAATCATATCGGCAACGACGCAGCGATCTTCGCCTTGACAGCCCAGCATTTACGAAAATTGGGATGCGATGTAAACGAATATATCGAATCGGATCTGCTGCTGCAAGACCCGAAAGAAAAGGGTATCTTTAATATGGTAAGAGACTGGAAGTCCATCCATAAGCTGCAAGAACTAGAGGATAAAAATTATTTCGTGGTGAACTCAGGTTACGGGATCGAGAATTGTACCCGTGAGAAAATGACCCGCCTCCTATTATCCAACCATATCTCCCATCCGGAAAGCTTAATCTTACGGACAGATGAGGATCCGACAGAAGCCCTAGAAAAAGCCGGTTTCTTTAATTGCTGGATCAAACGGGGAGATTTCCACGCCATTCATAGGGAAGACGTCACCTACGTAAGAAATCCGGAAGAGGCGAGAAGCATACTGAAGGAATACGCCATCCGTGGTATCCCGTCGGCGGTAATCAATGAGCATCTGGTAGGCGATTTGGTGAAATTTTACGGGGTAGCTGGAACCGATTTCTTTTATTGGTTCTATCCATCGAACATGCATCATAGTAAATTTGGTTTAGAAGTTATCAATGGTACAGCGAAGGGGATCCCCTTCGACGAAGCGCAGCTTCGTCTGCTCTGCCACAAGGCAGCCGAGGTATTGAGCATACATATTTACGGGGGAGATTGCATCGTCTCCGAGGATGGTGTCATGCGAATTATCGATTTCAATGATTGGCCTAGTTTCGCCCCTTGCCGGGAAGAAGCGGCTCCAAACATCGCACGTCGTATCTGGGATCTTATGCGAGAACACATCTAAATCGTTTTAACAAATCAATCATGAGTGAGCTAAAGTCTACTCCCAGTCTGGAGTCAACCTTAAATCTTTGGACACCGAGGAGTTTATCGATATTCATTTCTATCGTCCTATTGGCTACCAATGGGCTTTG
>ENA-OQJR01000546-OQJR01000546.1-human-gut-metagenome-genome-assembly--contig:-NODE-546-length-11948-cov-3.401235_pt1 | contig 11948 bp, 14 predicted proteins | sample MGYA00242614_ERZ504781 | MGnify/ENA primary metagenome ERZ504781 (study PRJEB26092, sample SAMD00036365) | human gut metagenome | host: Homo sapiens | study: EMG produced TPA metagenomics assembly of...
TCCTTAACAGATTATGTTCCATACTTGATTGTAAGATAGAGGACATCATGGAGTTTGTGCCGGATGAGGATATTAAGTAAAGAGATATTTCCAAAATGTAATGAGAGTTTGGAAATATCTCTTTTTTAATCCGCAAATATTTATATTCTTGGTATTAAGGTGTACAATATTCCACCTGAAATAGCTGGTTTAGTCACTCTTACAAAAGATTCGCTTATATAGGTAATCTCGTACAGGGAAAACAGACAACACCGAATCACAAGGTCAAAAAGACCATAATCAAAGAAAAATGCGAATGGATAAGGATTGAAAAGAACCATGAGCCGGTTATCACGGACAGGGATTTTGAAGTAGTACAGAGATTGCTTGCAATGGATACAAGAACATCACCGGACAGAGAGGAAGTTTATCCGCTGTCAGGGGTAGTTACCTGTGGCGGCTGTGGGATTCCCATGGTAAGAAAAACTTCAAAAGTGGGTGGCAAAACTTATGCCTATTATCTGTGTGCAACCCATAAGGATTCAAAGCAGTGCAGTTCCCACAGAATTTCCACGGATAAGTTGGAAGAAGTGGTGCTAGAGCTTTTACAGACACACATTGATAACATGATTGACCTTAAAAGAATTCTTTCTTTTATCGGCAACGTGCCGTTTCAGCAGCTTGATATGAAAAAGCTTGAGGAAAGGCGTGAAAAGAAACAGGCAGAGGTAGACAGATGTGCAGACCTCAGAGGAATGCTTTATGAGGATATGAAGGATGGCATTATCTCAAAGGAAGATTACAAAGAGCTTCATACAGCATATGAGCAGAGGAAAAAGAGTGCCGAGATTGCCATTCACCAGATTGAATTGGAAATGGAAGATGTGCTGAATCGTAAGAGCAAAGGCTTTGTATGGCTTGATTATTTTACGGAACATAAAAATATCGAGAAGCTTACAAGGGAAGTGGTTGTATCTCTTATCCGTGAAATAAAGGTATTTGATAAAACCCACATTGAAGTAGTGTTTGACTTTGATGACTGCTACAAAGAATGTCTTAATGTTATTGCAAGTCAGGGGCATTCGGTTGAGGTGGACAGTACAGGAAAACTGAATATCAGATTAAAGGAGGCTGTGTAGTATGGCAAGAAAGAGCAGAAAAAATATGCCGGTTGCAGTTGCAGAGCCGACTGACAATCTGACGACAAAAGCAGTTTTAAGCATGGATAAGGAGGCAAAACCATATCAGGTTGGAATCTATACGAGACTTTCATTTGAATCAGAGGCGAATAAGGAAAGAGATACTGTAGACACACAGATTGCATATATCAGAGAGTTTATTAATGGGCAGGATGATATGGTAGAAGTTTGTGTGTATGCTGATATATCTGTTACAGGAACAACTTTTGAAAGACCGGAATTTGACCGAATGATTCAGGATATTCGAGCCGGCAAAATCAATACTGTTATAACCCGTGATCTTAGCAGGCTTGGAAGAAATTATGTGGAAGCAGGTAATTATATTGAGAGAGTTTTTCCTTTTCTGGATGTGAAGAACTTGAGGCGACACTTCTAGACATTGCTAGAAATATGGCATTGGCTCAGTTGCAGGAATTTGAGTTGAAAACTGATGGCGGTAATTGTCCAGATAATCTTGAAAGGGAAATCGAATCACTTAAAAAGTCAAAGGCACACTATGCAAAGCTAAAGTTTGAGATATACGATGATTATACAAAAACAAATATCACTCGTGATCAGATGGCAAAAAAGACTGCAGAAGTTAAGCAGAAAATCGCAGAGATAGAAAGTCTGATTACAGAGAAGCAGGAAACACTTGATATGCAAAAGGATCTCTTTCTTGATGCAAAGCAGGAACAGCTAACAAAGCTTAGTAAGTTGGATGAGTTTGATGAAGAAGTAATCAGATATCTCATTGATTATGTGTTGGTGTATGATAATGAGCATATTGAAATCAGATGTTTCACTGCTTGGTGACAAGGAGATAAAGAGTAAAAAGCTTACAGAATCATCGTTCAACCAGCTTGTTGGTGATGAGAGGGTAAAGCATATCATTGAGCAGGCCAATTATTTTGGACATAGCGGCGACAGGGTGAAGGGACTGATTTTTTGCAGCAGGATAGATGAATCCGTCGAATTATCGAATAAGTTTAATCAGACGATAAATCCTGAGACGGGTAAATTTTTCCGTACAATTGCATTAAATGGAGATGCCACCGAGGAGGAGAGACAGAGAGCCTTTGAGCGGCTTGCGATGGATGAAAATACGCAGTCGCTGGATTACATTTTTTCTGTCGAGATTTTAAATGAGGGTGTTGATATCGTGGAAGTAAACCAGGTCATCATGCTCAGACCGACAGAGTCACCAATTGTATTTATACAGCAGCTTGGACGTGGACTTAGAAAAGCAAATGGCAAGGAATATGTTGTGATACTTGATTTCATCGGCAACTATAACAATAATTTTATGATACCGGTCGCATTGTCGGGAGATCGTTCTTACAATGCAGATACAATCAGAAAGTATGTTATCAGCGGAAATAATACGATTCCCGGTGCTTCGACAGTGCATTTTGATGAGATTGCAAAGGATAGGATTTTTGCGTCGATAGACAAAATAAAGGGCATGAAATCAATTATCAGGGAGAGCTATGTTTCTTTGAAAAACCGGCTTGGAAGAGTGCCGTATCTATTAGATTTTTATGAAAACGGAGAGGTTGATCCACTTGTAATAATAAAAGAGTACAAGACCTATCAGGCATTTCTTGAAGCGGTTGAGAAGGAGCTTTATACCGGCAGATTAAATGAGCAGGAGAAAACAACTCTTGAGTATTTGTCGAAGACTATCATAAGTGGTGCAAGACCGTTTGAATTGGAGATTTTAAGGCAGCTTATGAAGAAGCCTTCTATTTCAATGAAAGAGATAAGAGAGATTTTCATAAAGAGGTACGATTACAAGGTAAATATGCAATCCATTGACAATGCGGCAGATGTATTGCAAGGAAAGTTTGTCAGCAAGGATGATGAGTACAAGAAATTTTGCAGGATAGATATTTTGGAGGAGTACAGCAATAACATCTTCCATAGGATGAATAACTTTACCACAAGACTTCAAAATGAAGAGTTTAAAAAGCAGATAGATGACATAATAGAGGTGGGGCTCAAAAGATATCATGATAAATATCAGTCCTCACTTAAAAATGAGAGTCCGTTTGTATTGTATGAGAAATATTCCAGGCGTGATGTCAGTCTGCTGATGAATTGTGGGCGGGATCTTTCCTCCACAATGTATGGAATGAAGCGTATAGATGATGATGTATTTATATTTGTCACGTATCATAAAGAGGAAAGCGCAGACGAGCAGAAAAACTATGTAGATGGAAAGCCGGATTACGCGGATGCGTTTGAGGACAATATGATTTTTAGATGGGATTCGCAGATTGGCAGGGGCGTGGACAGTTCATATGTGTCAGATGTGGTGAACACTAAAAGAAAGCATCTGCTTGTGAAAAGAGTGATGCGAGTCAAATTTTTACTATATGGGAGAGTTTGATATAGTTGATGTGTGCGCTGCCAGAAAGCGTGATAACAATGGTAAAGAGCGTGATATCACCAAGTTTGAGATGAAGATGCGTCACCCTGTAAGAGAGGATCTGCTTCGATATTTGCAGAGTAATTTACAACAAGGCTTACAAAATAATACACAGGAGTTTAAGGCAATATGAAAACAATACGCGTAGTGGCTGCCGTCATAAGAGCAGTCAATAATGAAAATAAACCGGTTATCTTTGCAACCCAAAGAGGCTACGGAGAGTTCAAGGGAGGCTGGGAGTTTCCAGGCGGTAAGATTGAGTCTGGTGAGACACCGCAGCAGGCGCTAAAGCGCGAGATAATGGAGGAGCTTGACACGGAAATTGCTGTCGGAGAATTGATAGATACGATAGAATACGATTACCCTAATTTCCATCTTTCGATGGATTGCTTCTGGTGTGAGGTCATTCATGGTGAGCTTATCCTAAAGGAAGCAGAGGATGCAAAGTGGCTTACAAGGGAGCATCTGGCGGACGTAAAGTGGCTACCGGCGGATGTGACATTGATTGAGAACATTAGAGAGGCGATGTATTAAATCCAGGACAGCAAAGAGCATGGAAAGGTGACTAAAAAACCATGCATCCGTCAATCATAGAAAAAGACTTTTTGTTATGCGAACGTTCGTTTTCCTTTACCTCGCCCTACGGTCATTCTCTTGAAGTCGGGCGACATGTGGAACACATTTAGGAGAATTTGAACCTACAAATGCAAGACGGTAGGGGTGTGGAAATCTCTACAGGATAGGCTCCTGGGGAACGAGGGGGGCACGCGTGCAAAATCGCGAAATGGAGTAGGGGGGATCTCAAAATACAAGGAATGAAAATGCGACATTCTAATATATAATGTTATAATTTTGTAACATCACATCTTGACTTTTGCTATTTATATGTTATGATTAATGCACAAAGGGAGGGATAATCATGAATGAATTATTAGGAAGCCGTATTAAGGCTTTGAGAATAGCTAAAAATTTAACACAGGAACAGGTTGCTGACCAAATCGGTGTGAGTAGACAAAAGTATGCACGTGTTGAAAGCGGAACTAATAGTATTACATTAGATATCCTTTCTAAAGTTGCAGAGATTTTAGATGTGACAGTTGGCGACATCACTAGAGTACTAGATGAAACACCGGTTGTAGCTTATCGCACTGGTGGTACAGAGTCTTCCTCAGAGAAGATCTTCGATATGCTGGATCTTTTTTATGCCAATAAGCATATGTATAACAAGCTTCAAAATAATAATATTAGATAAAGGAGGAGTATGTTATGCAGGAAAGCAGAAGAAAGGATATTCGAAGAACTGCAGCCGTTGTACGCGAAAAATGTAAGGTTAGTCGATACGGCATTATAGATTTATTTAAGGAATGTGCTCGATTAGGATATAAGCTTATACGATATCCACTCGGGGAAAACGCTGATCTTGGATTTACTATAAAAAAAGATCAGGATATTGTTATTTTCACAAATTCTAGTATTCGTTTGTCGAGAGAAATTTTTACATTGGCACATGAACTTGGACATGCAGTCCTTCATATGGAAGCTGATTCATCATTTATTGATGATAGTATTACTATTGCAGATAGAAGTACCGATGAGCGAGAGCAGGAAGCAAATTATTTTGCGGCATGTCTTTTAATGCCAGATGATGAAGTGGATCGTTTCTTTGATTTAGAATTGTCTGATATTGAGAAAAACGGATTGACTGCGATAGATATCGCAAAAATTATGTCTGAATTTAATGTTAGTTTTGACATGGCATTGAATCGTCTTGATAGCCTTGGAAAAATTACTGGTAATCAAAAGGCCCTATTGGATTGCCAACGTAATAAAACTAGAGTTGGTAATTTGTTGAAAAGTGCGGGCGGAAATGCGAGACTTAACCAGGCAAGCGAAGAGATAGATATTCCTTTTGAGTACATTGATTATGTAATTTACAATTATAATCATGATGCTATTCCGGTTGAGACGCTTGAAAAAGTGTTAGAATGCTATCAATTAAGCATGGACGATATTAGCGATAGATTGATTGAAAAGAAACATGAAGAGGATGATTTGGATGATTTGATAGGAGGTTTGGAAGATTGAGAGCCTCATTAGATACAAATGTAATCATTCATCTATATAGAGCCGAACTTCAAGGAATTTTATTTGATCTATTTGATGAAGGTGTTTTTATCTATGAACAGATTCGTTCGATGGAACTTGAACATCATGGGCAGGACATCCTTACAAAAGTAGATTCGGATATTAACGCTGGTAAAATAGAACTTTTCACGGATCAAAAGCTTAAGGATTTAGCGGTTTATAAGATGTTTGAAAATAATGTGCGGGAAAACCGAATATTATATAATGCGGGTGATCTAGGAGAAGTGTATGCGATTTCTTTGGCACAAACTATAGGCGCATATTCATTGGTCACCGATGATACAAAGCAAGGTGGACCATATATGTCATTACTTCAATTAGATTATGATATAATGCCTTTTACTTTTGCAGATGTGCTTATTTTGAGATACTTAATGGGTATTGTTGATGCAGAGCAAACTGTGGAAGATTTTGAACTGGTGAATAACCAATCACAACTAAATTGGTCGTTCAGGAGTCAAATTTCAAAATTCATTTAAAAGGTTTTTTAAGGAACCTTATCGTGAAGAAGAGAGACAATGGATTAAGGATTTGGCGACGAAATACAATATAAGCATAAAACAGAAATTGGCTGAATTAAGCAGCAAACTTACATAAAAATTTTTAGAGGATCTTTTCGCAGGTCCTTTTATTATACAGAAAGCTAACACGTTTTCCAATTTTAAGAAATTCAAGTCAAATTAAGAATTATATGGGATATGTGGCACAGGATTTACAGCTTACTACAAAGTATGTTGGAGTCCAAATGCATGTGCTTGATTATCTTGGAGATTACACATATTGATTACACTAAAAATCAATATGATATTGATACATACCTAAATAAATACTCTGATCGTAACGAAGACATGCCGATAGATACGTATACTTCGTCTAATGAATTGCACTATAAAATTTGGTGTATCGAAGGTGGTAAGTACTCAAGAGAAACGTGGTATAGGCTAATGGTGGTTTCTTTAAATCAAGAGTATGTTGAATTGTTAGATGAAATATTAGAGTAGAAAGGTACTGATTTTCTGCCATCGAAAAAAATGGCAAAAAAATTTGTTAGACCTATCTTGACATGTATAAGAAGTTTGGCTATGCTGGATGGAATGAGCTGTGGGAGGCAGTATGAACCAAATTTGCAGGGATATTTTCAGAGCCATACATGAGGGTAAATGGCTGAAAATAGAATATCGAAACAAGGCAGATCAGGTGACGAAATATTGGATAGGGATAAGAGACCTTGATCCGAGAAGCCGAACTATGAAGGTTGATGGACTTCATCTGGGACAGTTTACAATTGGAGAATATGACAGGATATTTATCGATTCAATATTGTCTACTGAGATAATAGAGGGGACATACTGCCCTGAAAATAGGTTACTTGTTGAAGATATTGAGATGCATCCAGAGCGTTACAAAAACATATTTGACAGCTCAGCAAATTTAAAAATACTAAATTATCTTGAGATATGTAATAAGCTTGATACGACTCCGTATATCACAGGTTACGACTTGATTCATTACATTGTACAGAGAGTCGGATTAACTGTGGTATGTATCAGCTTACAGACCAGCAGTTCAGGGAAGTGGTTGCTCAATTTCAGTATTTTTCATCGCGGGAAAAAAGAAAAAGCGGATCATTAAAAGTTAAGAGGCTGGCAATAAATGTCCTGAGCATAAACACTAATAAAGGACTCTATGTTCTTGCATATAGAAATCTTAATCTTGATGTAAAAAATCATATTTTTAAACCAGATGAGGAGATTACGGTGTGTACGCAGTTTTCTATAGATGGAAAACAGGAAAATGCAAGAAAATTTCTAGATGCCGATGAATATGAGCTTTTAGAGGATTTTGAGAAAATCTGGAAAAAATAAGGATGCAATAACAGAGCATGGCGGCAACAAATCTATAGTAGATGATATGCCATATGTTATAGGACTTGGCATGGATGTGGTTCTCAATCTGCACGAAGAATATAAGGCAATTATGGATATGTTTGAGGCTGATAATGTGACATATCCAATAAAGGCATTTTTTTGGAGAGCTTCTTGAGAGACCAAGAAGGACGAAGGCATATCCGATTGCACTGATTAATAAAAATATAAATCTGGATCAGCTGCTTGCAATAAACAATGCTATGAAATACCCTCTTGCATATATTCAGGGACCACCCGGCACTGGCAAAACAAATACTATAATAAACACGATAGTAACAGCATTTTTTAACAATGTCACAGTGCTGTTTGCATCATATAATAATGTCCCGATAGATAATGTCTTTGAAAAGCTCTCATCCATGAAGTATCGTGGAAAAACTATCCCATTTCCGGTGCTTCGCCTGGGAAATACAGAAAAAGTAATGGAGGCAATTAAATATATTAATGAGCTGCGTACACAGGTGCAGTCATTGCAGATTTTTGCCTCTACACTTGATAAGCGGAAGGATGATCGTATAGACAGGGCAAAGCGTTTGTCTGCACGTCTAAAGGAATATGAGGAAATTCTGGATTTAAAGGAGAGAAAAGAGACACTTACACATCTGATGAAATATCAGGAACATATGAAAAATACTATGAAGCTATTGCCGTTTCAGACAGATCTGCAAGGCTATCAGATGCAGAAGCTTGATAAAAGGATAGCTGCTATCGGTGAGATATCTGATGCTGATGCTATGCAGCTTTTGGATAGAAATGAGGATGAATTTTATCAGTATCTGTTTTACACATCTGCACGCTATATAAAGGCGCTCGAGGAACCTAAATTCCAGGAGCTTAGACAAATACTGGATTCTGATGAGACACCAGAGAAGCTGGTGAATGAGTTTAACAAATATATGCGTAAATCTGAAAATGTAAGAAAGCTTCAGCGAGTTTTTCCTATAATCATAACGACATGCATTTCTGCGCACAAAATAGGTGAGCCTGAGCCTTTATTTGATATGACAATTATGGATGAGGCAAGTCAGTGTAATGTGGCAATCTCACTGGTGCCTATAATCAGAGGAGAAAAACTGATGCTGGTGGGAGATCCACAACAGCTAAATCCGGTTATCCTGCTTGGAGAACTGACAAACAAAAAGCTTCGTCGCAGGTATCATGTATCGGATGAGTATGATTACAGAGAAAATTCAATCTATAAAACGTATCTTGCCTGTGATGCAGTAAGTGATGAGGTGCTTCTGAGAAATCACTACAGATGCAATAAAGAAATAATAGGTTTTAACAATAAAAAATACTATAACTCAAAGCTCAAGATACAGTCAAAGAGTAAGGAGCCTGAACCGCTCGTTTATATGGATGTGAAAAGCGATAACACACAGATAAAAAATACTTCTCCGGCTGAGGTTGAGGAAGTGGTGGAATATGCGCTTTTAAATAAAGATAAAAGTATTGCCGTGATTACGCCGTTTGTCAATCAAAAGCAACTGATTGAAAATGCAATAAAGCAGAATAAACTGAGCAATCTTGTCTGTGGAACGGTTCATGCATTTCAGGGCGATGAAAAAGATGTAGTACTGTTTTCTACAGCAATCTCTGAAAGGACTAGTTCAGGTACATATAACTGGCTTAAAAATAATAAGGAACTCATAAATGTTGCGACATCCAGAGCAAAGGAGAAGCTGGTGCTCCTCACAAATGGAAAAGAACTGGAAAGACTGCATGCGGGACATGGGGGTTGTAGATAACGCAAGTGATGAAAACAACGAAAATACAAGGAGAAAGGCAACTGTTGTACCTATTAAAATAGAATATGTGTGAGAGGACAAGCCTTTCAGTAATGTAGACGTTCAGAAATGAGCGTCTATTTTTATACCCAAAATGAAAGGAGCATTAGATTTATGAAAAAGACATGGAAACGATTGTGTACGGGCTTCTTAGCTCTTGCAACTGTCGTTACTGCTTTACCGACTACACCCGTTCATGCAGAAAGTAAGCAATACTGGACGGAGTCAAAAGAGCGTGTCGGTATCGTTGAAAAAGTAATGAATGACGGTTCGATTGGTTCTACCTTTAATGAGGGACATTTGACCGTTGAGGGCGAGGACGCTTACTGTATCGACATTAACACAGATTTTAAGAATGGCTACAAGACCAGAGCTGACGCAAGCACCCGTATGAGTGCCGACCAGATAAGCGACGTTGCCTTATCTATCGAATATGTAAAACAGTACACAGACAGCCACAGCGGAATAAGCAAAAATCACGCTTACCTTTTAAGACAGCTTGTAGTCTGGCAGAGATTGAGCGTACATCTTGGCTGGCAATGTGATAACGTGCGAGCTTCTTATGATGAAATTCCAAAAGCAACGCAGGACGAAGTGTACGCTGGTGCAAAAGTCTTTGTCAAAGAGAATAAAGGACGCTATGAATGTGGCGGTTATATCTACTCTGGCGAGGGGCAGGAATTAGGACAATTCTGGGCGAAGCTGAGTGTCGGAAATACGAAACTGCAAAAGGTTTCCAGTAATACCAGCATTACAGACGGTAACGGGAATTACTCTGTCGCTGGTGCGACATACGGTGTCTTTGCTGATAAGGACTGCACGAAACAGCTTGCCACCCTTACGACTGATGAAAACGGAAATACAGATGTTGTAGAGGTAAAAGCAGGCACAGTCTATATCAAGGAATTATCCGCACCAGCAGGATATAAAGTAGATAAAACTGTATATTCCTTAAAGGTTGAAGCTGGAAAGACAGCGACCTTGAAAGTATCAGATACACCGAAAGTAACAGACACTTTGATTGAGCTTTTCAAGATTGATATGGAAACACAGAAAGACAATCCGCAAGGGAACGCTTCTCTAGCAGGTGCGGAATTTACATGGAAGTATTATGCAGGTTTCTATAATAAAGACAATCTCCCTGCCGAAGCTACTCGTACATGGGTTACAAAGACAATCGCTGAAACAGACAGCGACGGGACAACTCATTACATCACAAAATTAGCGGACGCATATAAGGTATCTGGCGATAGCTTCTATATGCAGGACGGCAAGGCGGTTCTTCCACTTGGAACGCTAACCGTTGAGGAAACGAAAGCTCCAAACGGCTACTTGTTAGAGGGTGCATATATGCAGGCTGGCGATAAGTCCGAACAGATTAAGGGCTTATATGTAACACAGATTACCGAGGACGGCGACCTTGCCGTATTGGCTGGAAGTAACCAGTTTTCTGTATCAGACAAAGTTATCCGTGGCGGTGTGAAAATTCAGAAACGAGATTTAGAAACGGGCGATACAAAGCCACAAGGAAGTGCTACTTTGAAAGATACTGCCTTTGACATCATTTCCTTAAATGATAATGCGGTATTGGTTGAGGGCAAGCTCTACAAGAAAAATGAAGTGGTAAAGACAATCCATACAGACATTGAGGGTATCGCTTCTACTTCTGCCGACCTTTTGCCTTATGGAAATTTCCGCATTGTTGAAAGTGAAGCTCCCGACGGTTACTTAACTGACGGTGCAAAACCGATTGATTTTACAATCACAGAAAATGGAAAAATCGTGGACTTAACTGACGAAGCACATTCTATCTACAATCAGATTAAGCGTGGTGATATTGAGGGCGTGAAAATTGGTGCAGGCACACACAAGCGTCTTGCTGATGTTCCCTTTAGGATCACAAGCAAGACGACTGGGGAAAGTCATGTTGTAGTAACTGATGATAACGGGCAATTCTCCACTTCTGCTGACTGGGCTTCCCATAAGCACAATACTAACGCAGGCAAGACCAGCGAGGACGGTGTGTGGTTTGGAACTTCTGAACCAGACGACAGCAAAGGTGCGTTACCTTACGATACTTATATCATTGAAGAAATGCGTTGCGATAGCAACAAAGGCTTTGAACTTATCCCACCTTTTGAAATCGTGGTATCAAGAAATAACCTTGTGATTGATTTAGGAACGCTGACTGATGAATACGAAAAAGAAATCTCTATCCATACCACAGCGACCAGCAAAGACGGCGAAAAGACTATCCTTGCAGGAAAAGAGGTTACAATCGTTGATACGGTCAAATTAGACGGACTTACAAAAGGCACAAAGTATCAGCTCAAAGGCTGGCAGATGTTAAAGGAAGAAAACGCCGAGCTTATCATTGACGGGAAACGTGTAGAAAACGATTATACCTTTGTCGCTGATGATGAGGAAATGAAAGTGGAAATTTCCTATACGTTCAATGCGTCTGCTTTAGGTGGCAAAAACCTTGTTACCTTTGAAGAAT
>ENA-OQJR01000547-OQJR01000547.1-human-gut-metagenome-genome-assembly--contig:-NODE-547-length-11939-cov-3.281832_pt1 | contig 11939 bp, 12 predicted proteins | sample MGYA00242614_ERZ504781 | MGnify/ENA primary metagenome ERZ504781 (study PRJEB26092, sample SAMD00036365) | human gut metagenome | host: Homo sapiens | study: EMG produced TPA metagenomics assembly of...
GCGTCAGGTGGCGAATGTAGAGATACACAGGAGGCATTCATGAGTGTGCTTAAGACTGGATGAGGAGTAATCGCACATATGAAGAATCTTGAGATTTATATTCATATACCATTTTTGTGTGAGAAAATGTGAATATTGTGATTTTTTATCATTTCCCGCAGACGATGATGCAAAGCTTCGCTATGTCAAGGGGATTATGGCGGAAATGATTTTTTACGGCCCACTTATGAAGAACTATCAGGTGTCATCTGTCTATATCGGAGGAGGTACACCAAGCTATATAGATGAGCAGTGGATTGCTGCTTTGATGGAGGGCGTGTTTGACTGCTTTAATGTGCTGCCTGATGCTGAGATATCCATAGAGTGCAATCCCGGTACGCTTAGCAGGGAAAAGCTTTTAGCATACAGGGATGCGGGAATCAACCGCCTGTCCATAGGACTGCAGTCGGCAAATAATGATGAGCTTAAGCTGCTCGGGCGTATACATACCTTTGAACAGTTTGTGACGAATTACGAGGTGGCCAGAAATGTGGGCTTTAAAAATATCAATGTAGATTTGATGTATGGTCTGCCGGGACAGTCAGCGTCACAGTATATGGCGACAGTAAACAAGATTATAAGGCTTCATCCGGATCATATATCGGCGTATTCTCTTATAGTGGAAAAGGGTACTCCTTTCTATGAAAAGTACAAGTTTGACATGGTGCGCCAGGAGGCGGGCATGAGAACGGAGTTTCTGCCTAACGAGGACGAGTTATATGATATGGAAAAGGCGGGACAGAAGGCGTTTATGGATGCCGGCTACAGGCAGTATGAGACATCTAACTATGCTAAAAGAGGTATGGAGTGCCGCCATAATATAGGCTACTGGACCAGAGCTGACTATTTAGGGCTTGGAATAGGGGCGGCATCGCTTATATCAAATGTCAGATATACCAATACATCCGATATGGATGAATATCTGTCGCGCTGCCGTCATATACATGATGTGGGTGATGATATATTTAAGGCCAATCTGCATGTGGCAGCTGATGTTATAGACAAAAAGGGACAGATGGAGGAGTTTATGTTTCTTGGACTTCGTATGAATGAGGGGGTCACAAGAGAAGCCTTTGAGAGGGCATTTGGTATTTCGATAGATGCAATCTACAAGGATACGATAGACAGCCTGAAAAAACAGGAGCTGCTCGTGGTAAAGGCCGGGCATATCTATTTATCGGAGAGAGGAAAGGATGTAGCCAATTACGTTATGGCACAGTTTTTGAAGGATTAACGGAGAGCAAATTATGGATATGACTTTTAAGCTTCAGGTGTTTGAGGGACCGCTTGACCTGCTTTTATACCTGATAGAGAAAAATAAAGTAAATATTTATGATATCCCGATTGTCGAGATTACAGCGCAGTACATGGAGTATGTGAATCAGATGAAAAAGGATAACCTGGACACGCTCAGCGAGTTTCTCGTGATGGCAGCTACGCTCCTCGACATAAAGTCAAAGATGCTTCTCCCAAAGAAAGAGGAAGAAGAGCAGGAGCAGGAAGATCCAAGAGCAGAGCTTGTGCAGCAGCTGCTTGAGTACAAGATGTACAAGTGCATGGCAAACGAGCTTAAGGATCGCCAGCTGGATGCCGGCAAGGTGTGGTATAAGAAGAAGGACATACCTGATGAGGTCCTTGCATATGAGGAGCCTGTTAATCTTGAGGAGCTTGTCGGAGATATCCGTCTTTCTGATTTAAACAGAATCTTTCAAAGTATAATGAAGAGACAGGAAGAAAAGATAGATAAGGTCCGTTCGAAGTTTGGAAAGATTGAAAAGGAAGAGGTCTCCTTAGAGGAAAAGATGGACTTTCTGACAGACTATGCTGCCTCACACAAGCACTTCAGCTTCAGAGGGATGCTTACCGCATCGTCAAGCAAAGTGGAAGTCATAGTTACATTTCTTGCCATACTGGAGCTTATGAAGACCGGCAAATTAACTATCGTTCAGGAGCATATTTTTGATGATATCAGGATTGAGTCAAGAATTGCTGCATAAAGAGGGGTTGAGGATATATGAATTATAAAGCTGCAATAGAGGCTATTTTATTTACCATGGGAGAATCCGTGGAGCTTGGAAGGATAGCCGATGCAATACAATTAAATGAAAAAGAAACAAAAAAGACTGCTTGACGAGCTGATTAAGGAGTATAGAAGCTCTTCAAATATAGGTATGAATATCATAGAGCTTGATGGTGCTTATCAGATGTGTACAAAGCCACAGATGTATGAATATCTCATCCGCATTGCAAAGCAGCCTAAGAAGAGGGTGCTTACGGATGTGCTTTTAGAGACTCTTTCAATCATAGCGTACAAGCAGCCTGTAACAAAGGCAGAAATAGAAAAAATCAGAGGTGTGTCAAGTGAACATGCTGTAAGCAAGCTTGTCGAGTACAATCTGGTGCAGGAGCTTGGAAGACTTGATGCTCCGGGAAGGCCGCTTTTGTTTGGTACCACAGAGGAATTTCTAAGGAGCTTTGGGGTTTCGTCTATTGACGAGCTGCCGGTACTAAGCCCTGTGCAGGTTGAGGAGTTTAAGCAGGAGGCAGAGGAAGAGATGCACGTGAAGCTTGATGTGTAGTGCAGGTGTATTGCGTAAGTTGCCATTTCATATAATAAGGACATGCAAATAATCATATATATTACCGATGGAGGTAATTATATGATTATTTTTTTAGAAAATATAAGTCGAAAATAGCTTTAATGGTTTTTATTTGTGCGTTGGTTTGTACTGTCAGCTGTTTGCTTGATTTTAAGACGCTGGAAAAGCAAAAAATGCCCGGTTTGGAAAAGAAAAGTGTGTTTATGGCAGCTGAAAATACTGTTGCTAAGAATACTGACAAAGCCGTAAATGAGCCCAGGCTTCATGCTGTTTCAGCGGCATTATATGATGCGGATGACGAGACGTTTATATATGGCAGAAATATGAGAGACAGCATGGCAAATGCCAGCACCACGAAGCTTCTTACGTGCATTGTGGCACTTGAAAAAGCTGATATAAATGATACTGTTACGATTTCACAAAATGCCGCATCACAGCCTGAGGTCAAGCTTGGACTTGTGGCAGGGAATAGCTATAATATGAAGGATTTACTCTATGGCATGATGCTTGAGTCGTTCAATGACTGTGCCTATGCGATTGCGGAGCATGTGAGCGGCTCGACGGAGGGCTTTGCAAAGCTTATGAATGAAAAAGCAAATGAGATAGGGTGCCTCGGCACGTATTTTATTACACCAAACGGGCTGGATGCTGAGAATGATATAAGCTTTCACCACTCCACAGCGGGAGATTTGTGTGTTATAATGTCTTATTGTGCGTGGAAATCACCAAAATCAACACAGTTTCTTGAGATAACACAGACTATGCAGTACACGTTTGAGACAAAGGAAGGTCAGATGGTTTTTAGCAATCACAACAGGCTCCTTAAGGAGACGGACTACTGCATATCGGGAAAGACCGGCTTTACCACAAAGGCAGGTTACTGCTATGTCGCAGCAGTTGAAAAGGATGGAAGGAGAATGTGCCTTTCTCTCTTGGGCTGTGGGTGGCCAAACAATAAAAACTATAAGTGGGCTGATGCAAAGAGTCTGGTGGAGTATGCGGTTTCAGATGCTGCCGAAGATTCTTACTGTGATGCTGCTTGTGTAACAACACAACAGACCGGTGATACACAGACAACGGATAAACAGGCAGCAGGAAAAGAAACTCCGGCGGTAAAAAAGAGGATAGAAAACAATTAACTTAAATATATAGAAAATAACAAGAAAAATAAGAAAATTTGACAAGAATTTTCTACAAGAATTTTACAATTAATATAGAAATTTTTTCTAAACAAAAATTAAAGTTAAAAATTTAACAAATTAAGTTGAAAAAAAATTAGAAATAGTCTATTATCATACTAGCGAAAAATTTTATTTTTTTATAGATGGAGGATATAAAATGAGTAGTAACAATCAAAGCTTGGCAATGCAGCGTATTGCTAAGTTAGTCGACGAGAACAGTTTCATGGAAATTGGTTCTCTTGTGACAGCTCGCAGTACAGATTTTAACCTTACTGCAGCAAAAAGCTCCTTCAGATGGTGTTATTATCGGACACGGTCTGATTGATGGAAATCTTGTATTTATCTACAGCCAGGATGCAACAGTTCTTAACGGAACAATCGGCGAGATGCATGCAAAGAAAATTGCTTCTGTATATGATATGGCCATGAAAATGGGCGCACCTGTTATCGGATTTATCGATTGCGGTGGTATCAGACTTCAGGAGTCAGTTGATGCATTAGACGGATTTGGTCTTATCTACGCCAAGGAAGTTGCAGCAAGTGGCGTTATTCCACAGATTTGTGGTGTATTCGGTAATTGTGGTGGCGGACTTTCTGTAGTACCGGCTCTTTGTGATTTCGCTTATATCGAAGAGTCTAAGGGCAGAATGTTTGTTAATACTCCTGATGCAATAGAGGGTAACCGCGTTGAGAAATGCGATACAGCAGCAGCTTCATTCCAGAGTGAGAACAATGGATGTGTAGACGGAATCGGTTCAGAGGATGATATTATCGCTGATATCAGAGCTCTTGTCAGCATGCTTCCACTCAACAACGAGGGAGATGTATATACAGACTCATGTGAGGATGATCTCAACAGAGCATGTAACAGCATGGCTGATATGAAGGCTGATCCAAGATTCCTCTTATCAGAGCTTTCTGATGATCATGTATTCTTTGAGACAAAGAAAGACTTTGCCAAGAATATGGTTACAGGTTTTGTTAAATTAAACGGCATGACAGTCGGTGCAGTTGCAAACTGCAGCACAGTATATGATGCTGAGGGCAAGAAGGCAGAGGCGTTTGCACTTTCTCTTACTGCAAAGGGCTGTAACAAGGCAGCTGAGTTTGTATCATTCTGTGATGCTTTCTCAATTCCTGTACTTACACTTACAAATGTAAACGGATTCAAGAACTGCATGTGTTCTGAGAAGAAGCTTGCAAAGGCTCTTGCCAGAATGACATACGCATTCTCAAGTGCAACATGTCCAAAGGTTAACCTGATTACAGGCGAGGCTTACGGAAGCGCATATGTTGCAATGAACTCTAAGTCAATCGGAGCTGATATGGTTTATGCATACCCTGATGCAAAGATTGGTATGATGGATTCAAAGATTGCAGCTGAGATTATGTATCCGGGCGCTGATGCAAAGGAAATCGATGAGAAGGCAGCTGATTATGAGAAGCTTCAGTCTTCTGTTTCATCAGCAGCAGCCAGAGGATATGTAGATCTCATCATTGATCCGGCTGACACAAGAAAATATCTTGTAGGTGCTTTTGAGATGCTTTACACCAAATATGTAGATGCACCAGAGAAGAAACACGGAACTAAATAATAGAAAGGCGCATTTTGTTATGAAGAAAAAAATAACATATATCCTTAGCCTTCTTATGATTGTATGTATGCTTGGAGCATGTGGCTCTGACAATGCCGAAAAGACATACGGCGGATACACAACAGACGAGCTTCATACTGAGGCAACAGACAGCCTTGGCAATATCCAGAACTACATTGCGCTCGTAGATAATTGTGGCGGTTATGACAACTATGAGAAGAGTGTCAAGGAAGTTGAGGAGAAGACAGGCATGACAGAGGGTGAGGTTGTTTACAACACACTCGGACAGTCGGGAGCAAGCGTTTCAATGAAAAATATCGACGCTGAGCTTGATGCTGTTTCATCATGGCTTGATCTGGTTGACAAATACGGAGACGTAAAGGATGCAACTAATGGCAAGGATTTTACAGTAACCAAGTCAGGTGGTACACTCACTACCGATATGACACTTACATTTGGCAAGCAGGATGTAACATACGAATTAGTATATGATTCGGTTACCATGGAGGTAACAGGTATCTCACTTACTCCTGTTCAGACAATGGGGCAGAAGCTTGCTAAGGCAGGACAGAACACAGTAATTTCAATGAGTATTGTATTCTGTGTACTTATTCTTATCTCTCTTATCATTTACTGCTTCAAGTTTATTGCTCTTATCGGCAATAAGCCAAAGAAGGCAGAAGCAAAGAGCGAGCCTGAAAAGAAAGAGACTGCTGCAGCTGCACCTGCTGCAGACCTTACAGATGATACAGAGCTTGTAGCTGTTATCTCAGCAGCTATAGCAGCAAGCGAGGGTACTACAACAGAGGGCTTTGTAGTCCGTTCAATCAATAGAAGATAATTTAGGAGGACATTTGAGATGAAAAACTATACAATTACCGTTAACGGAAATGTTTACGATGTTACAGTAGAAGAGACAGGAAGCACACCTAGCACAGCAAGCACACCTAGAAGAGCTGCAGCACCTGCTGCCGCTGCACCAAAGGCTGCTGCACCTGCAGGAGCAGGAAGCATCAAGGTTGAGGCCGGAGCTGCCGGAAAGGTATTTAAGCTCGAGGCTAAGGTTGGCGATGCAGTAAAGAAGGGTGATACACTTCTTATTCTTGAGATCATGAAGATGGAGACACCTGTTGTTGCACCACAGGATGGAACAGTAGCAAGCATTGATGTTGCTGTTGGTGATTCAGTAGAGTCAGGTGCATTACTTGCAACATTAAACTAATTCCAGGAGGTAAACTAATTTGAGTTACGTAGGTGAAACACTTTCAAACCTCCTACATCAGACTGCCTTTTTTAATCTGTCAGTCGGAAACTATGTTATGATTGCCGTAGCATGTGTATTCCTGTTTTTGGCTATTAAAAAAGGATTTGAGCCTTTACTTTTAGTACCTATTGCTTTTGGTATGCTCCTTGTTAATATCTATCCTGATATTATTGTAAGCCCGGAGCACTCAAGCAATGGAGTAGGTGGTTTACTTTATTATTTCTATACACTTGATGAGTGGTCAATTCTTCCTTCACTGATTTTCCTCGGTGTCGGAGCTATGACAGACTTTGGTCCGCTTATCGCAAACCCTATCAGCTTCTTACTCGGAGCTGCAGCACAGTTTGGTATTTTCGGAGCTTATTTCCTTGCAATCCTTCTCGGATTTAATGACAAGGCAGCAGCAGCCGTATCTATCATCGGTGGAGCTGACGGACCTACATCTATTTTCCTTGCCGGAAAATTAGGTCAGACAGGTCTGATGGGACCTATCGCCGTGGCAGCGTACTCGTACATGGCATTAGTACCTATCATCCAGCCGCCAATTATGAAATTATTTACTACAAAGAAAGAGCGTGCAATCAAGATGCAGAACCTTCGTCCTGTAAGCAAGCTTGAGAGAATTCTCTTCCCTGTAGTAGTTACTATCGTTGTTTGTACACTGCTTCCAACTACAGCACCACTCGTTGGTATGCTCATGCTTGGAAACCTTTTCCGTGAGTCCGGTGTAGTACGTCAGCTTCAGGAGACAGCAAGCAACGCCCTTATGTACATTGTAGTTATCTTACTCGGTACATCAGTAGGTGCTTCTACAAGCGCAGAGTCATTCCTTAATATGAGCACAATCAAGATCGTTATCCTTGGTCTTATTGCATTCATGGTGGGAACTGCTGCCGGAGTACTTTTTGGAAAGCTTTTATGCTTCTTTACAAAAGGCAAGATCAATCCACTTATCGGTTCAGCCGGTGTATCCGCTGTTCCTATGGCTGCCCGTGTATCTCAGAAGGTCGGTGCAGAAGAGGATCCAACAAACTTCCTTCTTATGCATGCTATGGGACCTAACGTAGCCGGTGTTATTGGAACTGCCGTAGCGGCCGGATGCTTCATGGCTATATTCGGTATTTAGATTTAATTAAGGAGGATTAATCATGTCAGAAGTGGTAAAGAAACCATTAAAAATAACAGAAACTGTTCTTCGTGATGCACATCAGTCACTGATTGCAACCAGAATGACAACAGAGCAGATGCTTCCAATCGTTGACAAAATGGACAAGGTTGGATACAACGCAGTAGAGTGCTGGGGTGGTGCAACATTTGATGCCTGCCTTAGATTCTTAAAGGAAGATCCATGGGATCGTCTCAGAAAATTAAGAGACGGCTTCAAAAATACAAAGCTCCAGATGCTTTTCCGTGGACAGAATATCTTAGGATATCGTCCATATGCAGATGATGTTGTTGAGTATTTCGTACAGAAGTCAATCGCAAACGGAATCGATATCATCCGTATTTTCGACTGCTTAAATGATATCAGAAACTTACAGACAGCAGTTACAGCATGTAACAAGGAAAAGGGACATGCCCAGGTAGCTCTTTCATACACACTTGGAGATGCTTACACACTTGACTACTGGATGGATATGGCAAAGAGAGTTGAGGACATGGGTGCTGACTCACTTTGTATCAAGGATATGGCCGGTCTTTTAGTTCCTGCAAAGGCTACAGAGCTTGTTCAGGCTTTAAAGGATTCTACAAGCCTTCCTGTTGAGCTTCATACACACTACACATCAGGTGTTGCTTCAATGACATACATGAAGGCTGTTGAGGCCGGAGTTGATATCATTGACACAGCTATGTCACCATTCGCTCTTGGAACAAGCCAGCCTGCAACAGAGGTTATGGTTGAGGCATTCAAGGGCACAGAGTTTGATACAGGTCTTGATCTTAATCTCTTAAGTGAGATTGCTGATTACTTCAGACCAATGAGAGAGGAAGCTTTAGCTTCAGGTCTCATGAACCCAAAGGTACTCGGAGTAAATATCAATACTCTCCGTTATCAGGTTCCTGGAGGAATGCTTTCAAACCTTATCTCACAGCTCAAGGAGCAGGGCAAAGAGGACAAGTACGAGGAGGTTCTCGCAGAGGTACCTCGTGTGCGTAAAGACCTCGGTGAGCCACCACTTGTAACTCCTTCTTCACAGATCGTTGGTACACAGGCTGTATTTAACGTACTCATGGGCGAGAGATACAAGGTTGCTACTAAGGAGACTAAGGATATCCTTCTTGGTAAGTATGGTCAGACAGTTAAGCCTTTCAACCCTGAGGTTGTTGACAAGGTTCTTGGTGATGATAAGAAGAATGCCATCACATGTCGTCCGGCAGATCTTCTTGAGCCTGAGCTTGACAAGATTGAGGCTGAGATGAAGCAGTGGAAACAGCAGGATGAGGATGTTCTTTCTTATGCTCTTTTCCCACAGGTTGCTACTGATTTCTTCAAGTACAGACAGGCACAGCAGACAGGTGTTGATGCAAAGGCCGCTGATACTGAGAATAAGGCTTATCCTGTATAGTATTTAAAAATATAATTCATTCTTTTGAATTTCAAGCAGGTCCGGCTTTGCCGGGCCTGTTTTTTATATTATGTGGATAGGGTGATTCGTAAGTCCAGGGCGCCGGACAGGCATGCACACTTTCATGTGCGCGAATAGCGCAGCCTCTTAGATACTGTAGAAATTATGTCCATGAAACACAGAAATGTCCTGCCATGGACGGCAGGGCAAGGTGTTATGCGCCATGGACGGCGCATAAAAGCCGGTTTCGTCAAGCATAGAACAACTACAAACATAATTTCGTACAGTATCTTAGAGACGTAGCGTAGCGCACGGGAAAGTGTGCGTGTCTGTCCGGTGCCCTGGACTTACGAGTCTATTTTATGGCAAAAATAAAAAATATAAATTCGCTCTTTCATATAGAGGGAAAAAGTGATAATATTTTAAGGTATGAAAAAATCGCTGCAGGTCACACAAATATGTGAAGCACAGCCATAAACGGGAAAGCTCAGGAGTATATGATGTCAAATACTAACGACTTACTTAACAGGATAAATGCTAAATACAGTACGATGAGCAAGGGGCACAAGCTGCTTGCTACATACATAACTGATAATTATGATAAGGCTGTCTTTCTGACAGCGGCTAAGATGGGCGAGACGGTAGGAATTTCTGAGTCTACGGTTGTCAGGTTCGCTACATCGCTCGGATATAAGGGATATCCCGATTTTCAGAAGGCACTTGAGGAGCTTGTAAGGAACAAGCTCAATTCGGTTTCAGCGAATGGAGGTCACATATGGGCGTATCAGCCAGTCACAGATTCTTGAGTACTGTACTGCAGTCTGATCGTGACAAGATTAAGACCACTCTGGAAAAAATTGATGCGGATGCATTTGACCTGGCGGTAGATACTATTTTACAGTCAAGGAAAATTTATATTGTCGGAATCAGAAGCTGTGCACCTCTTGCAAGCTTTCTTGCATTTTATATGAATCTGATGTTTGAGGATGTGTGTCTGCTTACGACAAACAGCTCTAGCGAGCTTTTTGAGCAGATGGTGCGTATTGGCAAGGATGATGTGATTATCGGCATCAGCTTTCCGCGTTACTCTATGCGTACACTTAAGGCACTGGAATTTGCCAACAACAGGAGTGCAAAGGTTATCACTATCACAGACAGCATTCATTCACCGATGAATCTGTATTCTTCATGCAATCTGATTGCCGACAGTGATATGGCCTCTATAGTTGATTCACTTGTTGCTCCGCTTTCTGTCATCAATGCCCTGATTGTGGCTCTTTGCATGAAAAAGCAGAATATTGTCGCAAAGACACTGACAGAGCTTGAGGATATATGGAATGAGTATCAGGTGTACGAGAATGATGAGATTGATTACATTGATGACTCTATAAAGGTACATTACGCTAAGCTGGGGGATTCGCAGGATGAGTAAGAATATTATTGTGGTAGGTGGCGGAGCCGCCGGAATGATTGCGGCATATTTTGCTGCAGAAGCAGGGAATAAGGTTACGCTTCTTGAAAAAAATGAGAAACTTGGGAAGAAAATATATATAACCGGCAAGGGCAGATGCAACCTGACCAATGCGTGCGATGTCGAGGAGCTTTTTTTAAATGTAAAGAGTAACAGCAAGTTTTTGTACAGCGCTTTTTATGGCTTTGACAACAGCCAGGTGATTGATTTTTTTGAGAGTCATGGCATGCCTGTAAAGGTGGAGCGTGGCAATCGTGTATTTCCGGTGTCTGATAAGTCGTCGGATGTGATTTTTGCTTTACAGAGAGCTTTGAAGGAAAAGAAAGTGGAGGTATTGCTTCATACGGAGGTATCGAAGCTGTGCTATGAGAAAATCACTGATACAAAGGCAGATGAAGAAGCTACTGATAAAAAAACTGAATTAAAAATAACAGGTGTCATATTAAAGGATGGCACCACAATGGCTGCTGATGCAGTTATTGTGGCCACAGGAGGACTTTCATATCCTTCTACAGGCTCTACAGGTGACGGCTACAAAATGGCAGAGGATGCAGGTCATACTGTGACAGAGTGCACACCTTCACTTGTTCCTTTTAATGTAAAGGAAGAGTGGGTAAAGAGTCTTCAGGGACTTTCACTTAAAAATACGGCTATTTCCATATATAGTGGCAAAAAGAAGCTGTATGAGGATTTTGGAGAGATGCTTTTTACGCATTTCGGGGTCAGCGGCCCTATGATTTTGTCTGCAAGTGCATCAATTAAGCAAAGCCTTATTAAGCAGCCTCTTGACATGTATATTGATTTGAAGCCGGCTCTCACACAGGAGGCCTTGGACAAGAGGATTCTCAGGGAGTTTGAGGAGGCAAAAAACAAGCAGTTTAAGAATTCGATAAACAAGCTTTTGCCTGCAAAAATGATTCCGGTGATAATTGAGCTTTCAGGCATTGACCCGGATAAGAAGGTCAATGAGATATCGAAAGAGGAAAGAAACAGACTTCTTATGCTTTTTAAGAAGCTGCCTGTCACTCTTAATGGTCCAAGAGGATATAATGAAGCTATTATCACAAAGGGCGGCATAAAGGTGAAGGAAATCAATCCATCCACTATGGAGTCGAAGCTTGTGAATGGCCTCTACTTTGCCGGCGAGGTGCTGGATCTGGATGTATATACGAGGAGGCTTCAATCTGCAGATAGCATGGTCCACCGGATATCTGGCAGGAAC
>ENA-OQJR01000550-OQJR01000550.1-human-gut-metagenome-genome-assembly--contig:-NODE-550-length-11893-cov-3.364695_pt1 | contig 11893 bp, 14 predicted proteins | sample MGYA00242614_ERZ504781 | MGnify/ENA primary metagenome ERZ504781 (study PRJEB26092, sample SAMD00036365) | human gut metagenome | host: Homo sapiens | study: EMG produced TPA metagenomics assembly of...
AGGAGTAAACGGTTTGAATATCGTTAACAGCATGGGCTATGGTAACAGAAGGATTATTAAGACTACGCGTGCAGAGTATCCGTGAATCTGCTTCCGAAGATCAAAGTCGAGACGGTTGTGGCAGACGAAGTTGCACCGAAGCTGATTGACAAGATCGTAGATGAGATTAACACCGGACATTTCGGAGATGGTAAGATCTTCGTGTATGATGTCGAAGATGCAATCCGTATTCGTACAGGTGAGCATGGCACGAAAGCATTGTAAGCCTGTTTAAGGAGTGCTGTTATAGGAGGAATTGAGGAGCCTGCTATAGGAGCGAAGAAGGAGCACTACAGATTATTATGAAAAAATCAAATATTGTAACATATTATCAAAGGGGATAATAGAGAACACAGGAATGTCTGTGCTCGCTGTTATCCTCTTTTTTTGCAGGAGGATAAGCTTATGGATATGAGTGTATGGTTCCTTATGGGAGCAGCGTTAGTCTTTTTTATGCAATGTGGATTCGCCATGGTAGAGGCAGGATTTACGAGAGCAAAGAACGTCGGAAATATCACGATGAAGAACCTGATGGATTTCTGTATCGGTACTCCGGCTTTCTGGCTGGTTGGCTTTGGAATCATGTTCGGTGCAGGAAACGGCTTCTTCGGAAGAATCGGTGGTATCGCTTCAGAAGCAAATTATGGCAGTGCAATGCTTCCTGACGGAGTTCCTTTCTGGGCATTCTTAATCTTCCAGACAGTATTCTGTGCAACATCCGCAACAATTGTTTCCGGTGCAATGGCAGAACGTACCAAGTTTCTTTCCTATTGCGTCTACAGCCTTATGATCAGTCTTGTTGTATATCCGGTATCCGGACACTGGATCTGGGGCGGTGGATTTATCAGCCAGATGGGATTCCACGATTTCGCAGGTTCCTGTGCAGTACATATGGTAGGTGGTGTGGCAGCTCTGATCGGTGCCATCATCCTTGGACCTCGTATCGGTAAATATACAAAGGACGGCAAATCAAAAGCTATCCCTGGGCACAACCTTACAGTTGGTGCTTTAGGTGTATTTATCCTCTGGTTCTGTTGGTTCGGATTTAATGGTGCTTCCACAGTAAGTATGGAAGGCGATGCAATCGTAAGTGCAGGTAAAATCTTTGTTACTACTAACCTTGCAGCAGCTGTTGCAACTGTAACTGTTATGATCATCACATGGGTACGTTACAAAAAACCGGATGTTTCCATGTCTCTGAACGGTTCTCTTGCAGGACTTGTAGCAATTACAGCAGGATGCGACACAGTTTCTCCTACATCCGCAGCGATCATCGGTATTGCTTCCGGTTTCATCGTAGTATTTGGTATTGAATTTATTGACAAAGTCCTGAAAATCGATGACCCTGTTGGTGCTGTCGGTGTTCATGGTTTAAACGGTGCTTTCGGTACTCTTGCAGTTGGTCTTTTCTCCGATGGATCAGGCACAGACTGGAAAGGACTTCTTACAGGCGGCGGCTTCCATGGATTTGGTGTTCAGTTCACAGGTATGATCATCACAATCGCATGGGTTGTTGTTACTATGACAATTATCTTCCAGGTAATCAAACATACAATCGGACTTCGTGTTTCAGCTGAAGAAGAGATTGCAGGTCTTGACTCCAAAGAACATGGTCTTGCAAGTGCTTATGACGGTTTCGCAATGGCTGGCGTTCCGACTCCTATGGGAACTTCCATAAAAGCTCCTGTTGTCACAGCCAGACCTTCTGCTCCTGCTGAATCAGTTCCCGAACTTCCGAAAGAAGGCGTTCATAAACTTACAAAAGTTGTTATCATCACCCGTCAGAATAAGCTTGATGAATTTATGCAGGCAATGAACGAGATCGGTGTTACAGGTATCACTATTACGAACGTTCTCGGATGCGGTGTACAGAAAGGTGCTCCATCCTACTATCGTGGTGTTGAGATGGAAATGAATCTTCTTCCTAAGATCAAGATTGAGATTGTTGTCAGTCTCGTACCTGTACAGAAAGTTATTGAAACTGCCAAGGCAGTCCTTCATACAGGCCAGATCGGTGATGGTAAAGTATTTGTATATGATATTGAAAATGTAGTGAAGATCCGTACCGGAGAAGAAGGTTATCTTGCTCTCCAGGATACTAAATAAGCTTTCACTCATAATAAATATCCTAAAAGGAAGAAAGCCCCGGGGTTATTCCCGGGGCTTTCTTCCTTTAATTTCTGTTTCTGTCATTCTGTTCTTCATGTGGAGACAATCTGGGTAAAATTCCAGTGATAATGCGCAGCCAGATATCGGATCAGCACTACCACGATTGACGATACCACCATCGCTTCTACATTTCCCACAAACCGGTTCATGTATACGCAAACGATCGCACCAATGATTGATGCACAGGCATAGATATGCTTTACAAAAATATACGGCGGCACACTTGCCATCATATCTCTCAAAAGACCGCCTCCCACTCCTGTGATCGTTCCGAGAAACACAAGCAGAAATGCATTATCCATATGTCCCTGACGGATTCCCGCATTTACTCCTACTACTGTAAAAATCCCCAGTCCCACAGAGTCCAGCACCAGCATAAATTTGTCATAGGTTTCTCTTCTGTGTCCCTCCAAAAGCTCTCTTTTGAAATAAAAAATAAAGAACACAATACAGGAAGCAAGCACAGATACCAGTGCATACACCGGATTTCTGAATACAGCCGGAGGTATCACTCCCAGAACAATATCCCTGATCATTCCTCCTCCCACTGCTGTTGCCACTCCCAGAACACTGACGCCAAAAATATCCATATTGCGCTCTACTCCCACCATTGCTCCGGAAGCTGCAAACGCCACTGTTCCTGCCATTTCCATAATAAATGTTGCAATCGACTGATAATCCATATATAAATCCCAACTCCTGTTTTCTTTCTGTCTTTTCCTAACAGTATATATAAGATTTCCCTCTATGGCAATAACCGTCTTACAGATGCTCCCTTAAATAAAGTACCATCCACAGTAAAACGGTCGATCAGCGTAGTCTTTGGATTCTCAATCAGATCGATCAGCTTCTCTGCCGCTATTCTGCCGATCGCAACGGTATCCTGACAAAGCGTAGTCAGTTTTGGTTCCAGTATCTTTGCAATTGTAATACCGTCATATCCCGCAATAGAGATATCCTCCGGAATCCGAAGCCCTCTTTCCCGGATTTCATTGATCCCGCCTATCGCAGCATAATCATCCGGATAAAGAATACAGGTTGGAGGATTGGGAAGATCCAACAGTTCCCCCGTAACCTTTGCAGCGCTATCTGCATCTCTGTACGGACATTCTTTAACGTAAGCATCCGGTATCTCCACTCCCAGCCGCTGTAAAGTCCGATAAAAACCCGGAAAGACGCATTCTGGTAACAGACGTATTATCTCCATGAATATATGCAATGCGTCTGTGCCCCTGGTTATAAATATAGGTAACCAGTTCTTCCATTCCCTGACTGTTATTGGAAACAACTGCAATATTTCCGTCAAATACATGGTCGATCGTAACTACCGGAATCTCTGAACGGATCAGTTCCTGCACTTCATCCGCATAAAAATCCACACAGGCAATGACTACACCATCCACCCCTCTGTAGCGGCAATGTTCATAATAACTCAGTTTCTGTCCGGAAATCCTTCCGCTTGTGAAGGTAATATCGTACCCTCTTTCCTCTGCAGTCCTCTTAAAGCTCTCCAGCACATGATTAAAATAATCATGGGTAAGCCCGCTGGCAGCTTCATCAACAAACATTACTCCGATATTATAGCTTCTTTTAGTCTTCAGCGTTCTTGCTGAAGAATTAGGCAAGTATCCCATTTCTGAAGCTGTTTTCAGAATCATTTTCCGTGTTTCCTCACTGATATCGGAATAACCATTCAATGCTTTGCTGACACTGGCCACAGAGACATTACACTTTTTCGCAATTTCTTTCATCGAAACCATAGGTATGCCTCAATCTTTCCTAAAATTTTCGTAAACGTTTTCGTGTTTTTATTATATAACTATTCGTATATTTTTTCAAGTTTTTGATTTTATTTTTTGTGCATCTTTGCCATTTTTCGTATGATTGCACAATTTTCAATCCTTATTTTTCCCTTTTATCACAAATTCATTTCATCATTTTACCAAAATTTCGCTCTTGTTTTTTGACATTTATTTTTCTGCAAAGCAGTTGATTTTGCCACTGTCTTCCGCTATACTAAAGGAAAATAGCAGTAATGCCACGATAACCGCATATTTTATTCTAAACTTATTCGTTTTCGTGTCTTTATTTTCTGTACATTCAGAATAATCACTACAAATTATTTATAAAACAGGAGGACTTCATATGAAATTCGGTTATTTCGATGACAATGCCAAAGAATACGTCATCACTACGCCAGACACTCCACTCCCATGGATCAACTATCTGGGTTCTCGGGATTTCTTCTCACTGATTTCCAATACCTGTGGCGGATACAGTTTTTACAAAGACGCCAAACTTCTTCGTATCACCCGTTACCGCTACAATAATATCCCGGTAGATTCAAATGGAAAATATTACTATATCCATGACGGCGAAGAAATCTGGAATCCAGGTTCCATGCCTTCCAAAACACCTCTGGATTCTTATGAATGCCATCATGGAATCGGCTACAGCCGTTTTCTTTCTTCCAAAAATGGATTAAAAGCTAATCTTCTTGCTTTTGTTCCTGTTAACTCAACCTGCGAAATCAACAAACTGACTCTCACAAATACAACTGATACTTCGAAAACTTTTTCCCTTTTCTCTTATGTAGAGTTCTGTCTATGGAACGCAGTTGATGACAGCACAAACTTCCAGAGAAATTTAAGCATCGGAGAAGTCGAACTCGAAGGCAGCACTATTTACCACAAAACCGAATATCGCGAACGCCGCAGACATTACAGTTTCTTCAGCGTAAACAGCCCTGTTGATGGTTTTGATACTAGCAGAGATGTTTTCCTTGGTATGAATAACGGAAACGCTTTCCCTGCTGCCGTAAAAGAAAATAAAGCAAGAAATTCTGTGGCAAGCGGCTGGTACCCTATCGCAAGCCACCAGATTAATATAACACTTTCCGCCGGAGAATCCAAGGACTTTATTTTCATTCTTGGTTACAGCGAGAACCCTCAGGATCAGAAGTTTGTTGCTCCGAACGTAATCCGCAAAGACGGCGCACATAAAATCCTCGAACAGTTCCAGACAACCGAACAGGTTGATGCGGCATTCACAGAACTGAATGCTTACTGGGATAAACTACTCTCTCGTTATCATGTAGAAAGTAATGACGAACACGTAAACCGTATGGCCAACATCTGGAACCAGTATCAATGTATGGTCACTTTCAACATGTCACGTTCTGCTTCTTACTACGAATCCGGCACAGGCCGTGGAATGGGATTCCGTGATTCCTGTCAGGATCTTCTTGGTTTCGTACACCTGATCCCGGAACGTGCAAGAGAACGTATCCTGGACATCGCAGCTACTCAGTTCGAAGATGGAAGCGCTTATCATCAGTATCAGCCACTTACCAAGAAGGGTAATCTGGACATCGGAAGTGGATTTAATGATGACCCATTATGGCTGATTGCAGCTGTTTCCGCTTATACTGAAAGAAACAGGTGACTTCTCTATCTTAAATGAGATGGTAGATTTCGATAATCAGAAAGAAAAAGCAGCACTCTGTACGAGCATCTGCGCCGTTCTTTCGAATATACAGCCACTCATCTCGGACCGCACAAGCTGCCATTGATCGGACGTGCAGACTGGAACGACTGCCTGAACCTTAACTGCTTCTCCACAGAACCGGGAGAATCCTTCCAGACTACAGGACCTTCCGAAGGACCTGTTGCAGAGTCTGTATTTATCGCAGGTATGTTTGTAAAATACGGCAGAGAATTCGCAGAGATCAGCCGTCATATGGGGGACACCACAGCCGCAGACAGAGCCGAAAAAGAAGTCGATGCCATGTATCAGGCAGTTCTGGATGCCGGCTGGGATGGAGAATGGTTTGTACGTGCATATGATGCAGAATCAAAAAAAGTTGGTTCCAAAGAATGCAAGGAAGGTCAGATCTTTATCGAACCGCAGGGCTTCTGCGTTATGGCAAGAATCGGTGTGAAAGAAGGTCTTGCCCAAAAGGCTCTGGATTCTGTCAAAGAGCGTCTGGATACCAAATACGGTATTATGATCCTTCAGCCGGCCTATACCCAGTATTATCTGAACCTTGGAGAAATTTCCTCCTATCCGCCGGGATATAAAGAGAACGCAGGTATCTTCTGTCACAATAATCCATGGGTTTCTATCGCAGAAACCGTCATCGGACGCGGCAACAGAGCTTTTGAGATTTACAAGAAGACCTGCCCGTCCTACATCGAAGATATCAGCGAAATCCACTGTACGGAACCATATGTATATTCTCAGATGGTTGCAGGCGCTGACGCAGTTTTCCATGGTCAGGCAAAGAACAGCTGGCTGACAGGTACTGCAGCATGGACTTTCTGGAACCTGTCTCAGGCTATCCTGGGTGTTCAGCCATCCTACGACGGACTGTGTATCAACCCATGTATCCCGGAAGGATTTGGTGATTTCACACTTACCAGAACATTCCGCGATGCTGTTTACCACATCGAAGTCAAGAACCCGGATAACGTTCAGAAGGGTGTTAAGAAAGTGGTTGTAGACGGCAAAGAATATGAAGGCTGCCTGATTCCATTTGAAGAAGGCAAGAAGGAATATCATGTAACTGTTTGCATGGGATAATAGTTCAATTATTTTTATGTGCCCTTATCCTGAACATTTCTTATCTTCGCATATTTACTTTATGATATAGTGAATTAAAGATATAACCGAGTCTACATATACTGCCCGAGACTTGGAATGATTAAGAAAAGATTTGGAAAAATTACAATAAAAAGGGAGCTACTCAATTAAGAATAGCTCCCTCATTTTTATCACTTTTTACTACTCTGTTTGGACACGATAAATGCTTATTTTAAGCCATTTATTAGAATTTACCAGCTTTAGCAGCTTCCTCAATGGAAACAGCTACTGCAACTGTCATACCAACCATCGGGTTGTTACCAGCGCCGATGAGACCCATCATCTCTACGTGAGCCGGTACAGAAGAAGAACCAGCGAACTGTGCATCAGAGTGCATACGTCCTAATGTATCTGTCATACCGTAGGAAGCTGGACCTGCTGCCATGTTGTCTGGGTGAAGTGTACGTCCTGTACCACCACCGGAAGCAACTGAGAAGTATTTCTTACCTGCTTCAAGACGTTCTTTCTTGTATGTACCTGCAACCGGATGCTGGAAACGTGTCGGGTTTGTGGAGTTACCTGTGATAGAAACGTCAACGTCTTCTTTCCACATGATAGCAACACCTTCCGGAACGCTGTTAGCGCCGTAGCAGTTAACTTTTGCACGAAGTCCTTCGGAGTATGCTTTTCTGAATACTTCTTTAACTTCGTTCTTGTATGGATCGTATTCTGTCTCTACATATGTAAAGCCGTTGATACGGGAGATGATCTGAGCAGCATCTTTTCCAAGACCGTTCAGGATAACACGTAATGGTTTCTGACGAACTTTGTTAGCTTTCTCAGCGATACCGATAGCACCTTCAGCTGCTGCGAAGGACTCATGTCCAGCCAGGAAGCAGAAGCACTCTGTTTCTTCTTCAAGAAGCATCTTGCCAAGGTTACCATGTCCAAGACCTACTTTACGTGTATCAGCAACGGATCCAGGAATACAGAATGCCTGAAGTCCTTCACCGATAGCTGCTGCTGCATCTGCTGCTTTCTTGCATCCTTTTTTGATTGCGATTGCAGCACCTACTGTGTATGCCCAGCAAGCGTTCTCGAAACAGATTGGCTGAATGCCTTTGATCTGATCGTATACATTAAGACCTGCGTCTTTTGTGATTTTCTCAGCTTCTTCGATAGAAGCAATGCCATAGCTGTTTAAAACAGAATTGATCTTGTCAATTCGTCTCTCATATGATTCAAATAAAGCCATTTCCTGTTACCTCCTAAATTATTCTTTTCTTGGGTCGATAATTTTAACAGCGTCTGCAACACGGCCATACTGACCTTTTGCTTTTTCCCATGCAGTATTCGGGTCATCGCCTTTTTTGATGAAATCAGTCATTTTTCCAAGGCTTACGAACTGATATCCGATGATCTCATCATCTGCATCAAGAGCAATACCTGTTACATAACCTTCTGCCATTTCAAGGTAACGAGGTCCTTTTTTCAGAGTTCCATACATTGTACCAACCTGAGAACGAAGTCCTTTACCAAGGTCTTCAAGTCCAGCACCTACTGGAAGTCCTTCTTCTGAGAATGCAGACTGTGTACGTCCATAAACGATCTGAAGGAAGAGTTCTCTCATAGCTGTATTAATCGCATCACAAACTAAGTCAGTGTTCAGTGCCTCCATAACAGTAAGACCCGGAAGGATCTCAGAAAGTTTCCCGTGTCAAAACTTTCTCCGGTACATCTTGATTTAATATCAAACAATACAAGGGCAATTGCCTCTTTCATTCTTCTGCTGTTTGAAGCGGGAAACTTTCGATGGATTTTTAACGCATTACTTTCCACCGGCAAAAGAAGCATACTGTAAGTTTCCTCATCACCTTTTCTGATTTTTCCAAACTCTTTTTCCATTTGAGAGTATATTTTTTCAAACTGATATAACTGCATTTTTCTTCTCTCTTCCTTTAGTTTTTATCCTCATTTTTTTCAAAAAACACTTGACAGGATAAGCAATATATGTTGTGTAAGCCTTGAATATAAACACATTTCAAGGAGGCACCCTATGACTCAAAACTTTTTAGCTGACTTAAAAACAACACTCGAAAACTGCATTGCTGAACTGGATGAACTTCATTTCATGTTCTGCCAAAACCCGGAAGCTGATTTCACAGGAAATCGTAAACTTTCTTTCCATGATTATATTCAATTTATGGTTCAAATGCAGAGTAAATCTGTTTCAAATGAAATCCTGGATTTCTTTGAGCATTCACTTGCAGCCCCTGCAAAATCTTCTTTTACCCAGCAGCATTTCAAACTCCAACCGGAAGGATGGAGCTTTCTGTTCCATATTTTTGTGGAACAGTGCAGGGAACTTTCTGATCAGCCCTATCACGGCTATCGCCTTTTAGCATGTGATGGTTCCGATGTCAATATAGCACGAGACCCAGAGGATGAAAGAACTTTTATCCATGAAGGCGAAAAGGGTTACAATGCGATTCACGTCAATGCTCTTTACGATATCATGAACCATACTTACTGTGATTTTCTGGTTCAGGGAAAAAAGAAGCTTCATGAACGTGCTGCACTGAATACCATAACTGACCGTTATCCCGATTCTGTGCCGGCAATTTTAATGGCAGACCGGGGATATGAAAGCTTCAATGTCTTTGCTCATCTTATTCAAAAGAATATGAAATTCATTATTCGCATGAAAGACATCAACAGTAACGGCATTCTTTCGCTTATGATCTACCTGACAGTCAGTTCGATACCCATATAAAAACCACTCTTACCAGACGCCATACAAAAGAAACTCTTGGGGATCCCAATACGTATACCATTCTTCAGCAGACTACCGATCTGGATTTCCTGGATGAAAACTGTACATATTATGATATCGAATTCCGTATTGTTCGTATTCTTCTTGATAATGGGACCTACATCTGCATTGCCACAAATCTTTCGGAAGAAGACTTCCCCTTAGAAGAGATTAAAAAGCTTTACAGAATGCGCTGGAGCGAGGAAACAAGCTTTCGTGAGCTGAAATACACCATAGGTCTTGTTAACTGGCATAGCAGCAAGTATGACGGGATCCTTCAGGAACTCAATGCCCGGATGATACTATATAACTTCTGCGAATTTGTGACAGCTCAGGCCGTTGTGAGAACACGAGATAACACAAAGCATATCTACAAAATAAATTTCGCCACCGCAGTCAACATATGCAGAGCATATTTAAAACATAGCAGTGACGAAATTGAGACCATGCTTCTCATACAAAAGCACCTGACACCAGTCAGGAGCAACCGTAAATATCCTATCCGCCTCCGTCCAAAGAGAAATAGGGATTTCATGTATCGAGCGGCTTAAATATCATCACTATTATACTTCTTTTTCAGACAGATCTGCAATCTGTCTTTTTGGTATACGAAATTGTATTTTATGTTCTTCACAGGTAGTCATCTGGGGGGGCAGACAGGACTTCCCATTGAACATAATATTTCTTAACTGAACCATGTTTTCTAAAGTCAAATAACGTGATATACTGTTTTTATCAGACGAAATGCTTATCTAAATGACATTGATAAAATATATGTATGATAAATTTATACATATCTTTTTCAGTTTCCTTTATTCCGCAGCAGATTCTGCTTAATTGCCCCTTCTGACATCTTATGTCTGGCGGCAATATTTTTAATGGATTCCATTACCCAATATCTCTGGACAAAATATCCCTGTCCCTGTCAGATAAACCGCCCAGGAAACGATTGATGATTTCTATCAGTTCCTCAGCTTCCATATGTTCATCTAAAATATGCGTTCTAGCGGTATTTAAACTTTCTACCTCTTCCGTTATGTTTGCAATATGCATATCCATCCGTTTTGCCGCATGCTTTTTTCTTAACATATCAATTGCGAATCCTCTTGTAATTTTTCCTAAGAAAGCTACCAGTTTTGGCGGCCTTTGGGGTGGGATATACCGCCATGCCGCAAACCATGTATCATTTACACACTCCTCGGAATCTTCCCTATTCATAAGAATCTTCCACGCAATAGAATAACAAGTGGAATTATACTTTTTATCAACTAATTGTATTGCATTTTCATCTCTTCTCCAGAACAAGTCTATAATATAAGTATCTTCCATACAGCTTTCTCCGATTTCGTACTTTCAAACATCCTGTGCAAATATCATAACAAAAAAGGCTCTCATAATAAACATCGTATTTCTTATGCTTTGGTTACGCTTTCTCTTCAAATTTCTGTTTCATGCTCTTATCTTCATCTACAATTCGTAGTATTCCCCCAATGGTGCAGAAACTTATTTTCGTTCTATATTCAAAAATTTCTGCCAAAGTGAGCTGTTTATATGTTATCATGTAGGTATATCTCCTTTAGGTGGATTGGTTAATTAGTTTCTAGTCAATTCTATTTTACCATAAACCTTGAGGAGATATTTTATTTTAACGACAAAAAACACCGTATTTATGCAGTGTTTGGCGTTTCGCAAACGCCTATACGTATTCACTAAATGAAAGGAGACAAATATATGCAAGCAAAATCAAAAAACCTAATTATTGGGTGCATTGCTACAATGGCCATCGTTGCAACTATTTCAACTGTGCATGGACATGTCTGTTTGGATAAACCCTTCACTTCTCATGAACATACCTGGGAAATTATTGAAATCAAAGAGGGAAAGGAATATATTTCTTGTCCGTGCGGCTGTATGGAAACACGAGATCACAATCACAAGTGAAATATCGCACGCATTGAAGGGAATACTCTATTTTTTGTTGTGACTGTGGATGCAATGAGAGTTGTGACCTTAGTATGTTTGAGGAAGTGTCAGTTTGACACTTCTCAGGCTTACTGAAGTGGAAACCCTCGGTATGAGGACAGCCTATTTTGCTGTACTACATAGACGGTTCCGTGATATAGTGTTTCAGCCTAACCCCGGTATCCCTGCAGATTGTCGCATGTTTTCAGTTTCCTATTATGTAATCAGTCCGTCTTTTTGTCCGTTCTGTTTTTTCTTCTGCTGTCTGGTAGCTCTCTTTCTGTTTTTCAGGTTTTGTAAAGTCAACTTTACAGAATTTACTTTTCTCTT
>ENA-OQJR01000551-OQJR01000551.1-human-gut-metagenome-genome-assembly--contig:-NODE-551-length-11872-cov-3.095189_pt1 | contig 11872 bp, 14 predicted proteins | sample MGYA00242614_ERZ504781 | MGnify/ENA primary metagenome ERZ504781 (study PRJEB26092, sample SAMD00036365) | human gut metagenome | host: Homo sapiens | study: EMG produced TPA metagenomics assembly of...
CGCAAAATGACTGCTGACAGATATGAAAAATCCGGATTCAACCACGATTTCGGAAAGATATCATTCCTACGCTGTTAAATGATGGGAAGATCTTTATGCCTATAAATTTGAGGGCTACTGGAAAGATGTTGGAACAATCGACTCTCTCTGGGAAGCAAATATGGATCTTCTGGACAAAAATAATGCTTTGGATCTCAACGATCCCGCATGGAAGATCTATACGGAAGATCCGACAACACCTCCTCATTATATCGGACCAAACGCCGATATTAAACGCTCTTTCATTACCCAGGGCTGCATGATCGACGGTGAAGTCAAAAACTCCGTGTTATTTACCAGTGCCAAGATCGATACCGGCGCCAGAGTCATTGACAGTGTACTCATGCCGGGAGTGATTGTCGAAGCAGGAGCTGTCGTACAGCGCACCCTGGTCGCTGACGGAGTGCGGATCGGGAAAAATGCCGTAGTAGGCAGTCCGGACAGCGAACATATCGAACTTGTTGCAAAACGTGTGAAAGGAGCAGAATAATATGAGCAAGGCATTAGGAATCATCAACTTTTCCGGAAACCACATCTGGGTAAAAGGACTGCAGTCTTACCGTCCGATCGGTGCCATGTCCTTCCTCGGAAGATACCGTGTCATCGATTTTCCGCTTTCCAATATGAGCAACAGCGGCATTGACCAGATTCAGGTGTATATTAATCAAAAGCCCCGTTCTCTCACCGAACATATCGGAACCGGAAGACATTACAATATCAACTCCAAACGTGGAAAAGTTCGAATCCTCTTTTCTGAAAACGGGATTGAAAACAGCATTTATGACAACGAAATTGCAGCTTACATAGAAAACATAGAGTGTATTGAAAATACACCTTGCCCGTACGTGATCATTGCCCCGAGTTACATGGTATACTCCATGGACTTTGATTCACTGTTACAGAGCCATATCGACTCCGGAGCGGATATTACGCTGCTGTATCATTCTGTTGACAATGCAAAGGATCACTTCTTAAACTGTGACCTTCTGAATCTGAACCGCCAGAAAGGTGTTCTCTCGATTGAAAAAAACAGAGGAAATGCAAAGAACAGAAATATCTTCATGGATACTTATGTAATGAAAAAAGAACTGTTTATCGACCTGATCAAAAAAGGGCATGATATGTCCTCTATGTACACACTGCCCCAAGTCATCAATATAGAATGCAGCGAACTGGATATCCGCGGAGTTTCCCACCGTGGCTTCTTTGCCGCCATTACAGATTTGAAAAGCTATTACGAAGCGAATCTTTCCCTGCTCGATTTTAAATCCGCCTTCAGTCTGTTTGATGATAACTGGCCGATCTATACAAAAACGACAGATTCCTGTCCGACTCAATATTTTGAGACTGCAAATGTAAAAACCTCTTTCGTATCCAACGGATGCCTGATCGAAGGCACTGTGGAAAACTCTGTGATCGGACGTGGATGCATGATTAAAAAAGGTGCTGTTGTAAGGAATACCGTTCTCCTTCCGGGCGCTTATGTAGGAGAAGACGTTCATGTGGAAAATCAGGTGGTAGACAAGCGTGCAAAGCTCTTACACGCCAAAGAAATTATTGCAAATGTAGACAATCCGGGATATATCAAGAGGAATGATACCGTATAAAGTAAAGCAGGATGCTTAAGGATTTATTCCTTGTCATCCTGCCTTATTTTTCTTTTATCAAAAATAATCTGAATTCCATTCGGTTGTAAAATTAAATCTGCAAGTTTTTCTCTGTCCAGAGAAATATGCAGAAAATTTCTGCCGGGAACTTTTATGTGATTATCTCACTCCAAACTGATATATTGTCGTGGTGTCGTATTTTTCTCCTTTTTTCAGTACCGGTGACGGGAAGCTTTCCTCATTCGCCGCATTCGGATAATACTGTGTCTCCAGACAGAAGCCGGAGTTATCGTGGTAGATCATGTTGCGTTTTCCTCTGACTCCCTCCAGGAAGTTTCCGGTATAGAACTGCACACCCGGAAGATCCGTATATACTTTCATGGTAATTCCGGACTGCTCTCCTTCCACCTCTGCAATCTTGCGCAGTGTCTGATCCCATCCATCGATGACAAAGTTGTGATCATATCCCTTGACCAGACGCATCTGATGATAGTCGGATGCCAGCTCTTCTCCGATCACTTTTCCTTTTGTGAAATCCATCGGTGTACCTTCCACCGGCCAAATCTCTCCTGTCGGAATCGAACCGGTCTCTTTTACCGGTGTAAACGAAGATGCCTGCAGTCTTATCCAGTGACGTCTTACGCTGCCGCAGTTATGTCCATTCAGGTTAAAGTAAGTGTGGTTCTCGTCATATTCACGATCGTTGTCTGATCAGCTTCTCCTTCATAGTGAATCTTCAACTCATTTTGATCTGTCAGGGTATAGGTCACGGTAATCGAGAAGTTCCCCGGATATCCCTGGTCTCCATCCGGGCTGTCCAGGTGGAAAGAAACACTGTCTTCCTCCTCTTTCACACAATCCCAGAGGCGGAACGCATAACTGTCCGGTCCACTGTGCAGGTTATTCTCTCCCTCATTTTTCGGAAGGTGATACTCTATCCCATCCAGCACAAATCCTGCGCCTTCTGTCCGGTTCGCCCCTCTTCCGACTGCTGCCCCGAAGAAAGTTCCATTCTCTTCATAATCCGATACCTTGTCATATCCGAGAACGATATCTTTTCGCTCTCCCGCAAAATCCTTCATCTCCACAGATACGATCGCTGCTCCGAGACTGCTGAGCTTTACACGCATTCCCCGAATGTTGCGCAGCGTATAGGCAGTTACTTCTCTTCCGTCTTTTGTTGTTCCAAATATTGTTTTTTCGATACTCATATGCTCTCCTGTCCGGCATTTTTTTACTCTTCCCCAAATGCCTGTCCTGTTTACTTCATATTGTAGCTCTGTTTCGCCCGCTCCGCAAACATTTTTTCAGGAAAGTGGAATCAGGATCCGTAGTTCAAACCAGTTCTTTTTCAAATCTGTTGTCACAGAACCACCGTATTTTGCCGCCGTACTTTTGATACTCTTCATGCCAAACCCGTGAAAGCGGCGATCTTTCTTTGTTGTGACAGGTATTCCGTTTTCAAACTTTAACTGCTCTTCACAATAATTCTCACACCGGATTCTGAGAAACTGTTTCTGCTTTGCAACGGACAGATGGATCAGCCGTTTTTCCTGTTCATTCAGCTTTTGCACACTTTCAATAGCATTATCCAGAATATTCCCAAACAATGCACTGATGTCCATATCTTCCATAAAATTCAACGCACTTCCGTCTGCCACACACGTCAGTCCGATCCCATTATTCTGACAATACAGACTTTTACTTGTCAGAACAGCATCCAACACTTTGTCCCCGTCTTATTCTGGCTTCATAAATCTTGATTTCTTTTTCCATCTTCTCCAGTATACTCTACCAATTTTCGGCTGCCCGCTTCCGATTTCAAAAGTGCGATCTGGTGCTTCAGATCGTGATACTTCTGATTCACAATCTCAATACTCTCCTGAGAAAGTTGATAATTCTTATATTGCATCTGCAAAATATTCTGCAGTGTATCCACCTCGAATTTCATCTGCAGTTCCCGCACCTGAATATGATACGCATAGAGAACCGCCATCCCGCTCAAATCTACCAGAGTCCGGATAATAAACATTTCTGCTGCAAACTGACTGCTGAACGGACTGTCCTTGTCAATATAACTCAGGTTACTGACTGCAAATACTGCTGCTGTAATGAGCAAAACCGTAAACAGCTCCCGACGATTGATATGCATTTCTTTGCCGCCTTTTTGCAAATATTTTTCCAGCAGATATAAAATTCCAAATATGACCGCATACACGACCACAAGGAGCACCCACTGTACACTTTTTGCATGATTGACCCGAAATGTTTTCACCGTATAATAATAGATCTGCCAGCCGAAAGATGCAGCAAATTCTCCGCTGATAAACGCCCTTGCACAGTAATATCCGGCTTCAGCAAGTGAAAACTGACAGCACCGGTAAATATAAATCAAAAACAGGGAAACTGAAACCAGCATACACGGAAGGAACAAACTGGTCCTCACCCCGTCCGTAACTTCCATAAATCCCACGATCGCCGCCAGAAATACCAGATGTGTCACATACCGTTTTACACCCCGGATCCGTTTCTCATTCGTGCATGTCACAATAAATGCTGCCAGCCAGTATGCCAGCGAATAATAATATCCCGGAGTATTGATCATTTCCTGTAAGATTTGCCCATGGATATTTTCCCTTACTACTCTTCTGCCAAATACGGTTTTAATATTTCAATCAATTCATAAACTTTTGTTCCAGGTGCTGCTTTAGATGGTAATTTTCCCTCATTTGACGCATTCAATCTTTTTGCATTTCCGATTGCATATTCCATATACTGATGTAAGATTTCATACATATCTTTACGATTTTTCTCATACTCACCCGCGCCAATTTGTTTTAAACACTCCGTTAGCTTTGGCCAATATTCTTCTCGATGAATATCTGACTGCATATATGAAAAATGTAATAAAAACCATAATTCTATACACTGATTAGACCAAACGGCATGAAACGTTGTTTCATCATTACTATCTGTATCACAAGATTGCAAAACAGAATCTATATGATCTGCCGGAAAATCATCCGTATCATAAACAATCCAAACATGTTTGTATACGTTTGAACTTTCTTCCGCACGAGTTTTCGCTTTCTGAAATAAACTAATCGTATTATCACCTTCACCATATACATCTAACTTTATCTTCTCTGGATATTTCTTATTTATAACATCCTTTATTGAACCAAAATATTCAGGTTCTGTATCTGTTCCTTCTGTTACAATAAGGTGATACTCTGGCTGAATCTTGATAGCTCTATCCAATCTCTTTTTCATCCATTTTTTATCTAAATCACTTTTTTTCGGAGGTTTTAGGCTCAAATCCACTCACCCCCACTCAACATGTTCTGCAAATAAGGATCTGCACCATACCTACCTTCCAAATACTGCTTATCATATGCAGCTGTATTATTCACTCTTTCATTGTCTTCCCGTCTAATTTCATACAAGGAATAAACTTGGCTGCTATGGTTTTCATCCAAAGCTGCAAACCATATTTCATCTCTTCTGAATACTGTGTTTTTCATTGTAGCAATATCATGAGACGTAAATAAAAGCTGAGCTCCATATTTATTGATTTTTTTATTCTTAAACATAGATATTACGTATCGCAAAAGCTTAGGATGCAGCTTTGCATCTAACTCATCAATAATTACCAGACGTCCTTCCTGTAATGCTACAAGTATAACCGGAAGCGCTGCAATCAACTTTCTTGTTCCATCAGATTCATGATTAAACGGCAATTCATATTTCTTACCCGAAATTGTTCGTACAGTATATAACTGCTCTTCCTTTTCATCATATCTATAATCCTCTACATCAATGCCCATTTCGTTCAGCAACATAATAATCTGATTCTTTGTCTGTTCATTATCAGATACCATAATCTGCAATTCTGCAACAGGGTTCGCATAATTACGAATGATACATGACTCAAACCACTCTTGAACCTCTGTTATCACAGGTATATTATAATTAATTGCCAAAAAAGATAAAAATGGCATTTTCTCATTCACTTTGGTATTTACATTCTCTTTACTTAAAATAGTTCCTAAAGTAAGCTCTTCGCCGTCACGATAAAAAATATGTGCAGGCTTTTTGCCTCCTATTGTTTTCCGATCCAATGTTTCTGCTGATATTTCATCTTTTAAAACAGCTAAATAGTAACGGTACTCATATTTTTCTGTACGAAAGAAAATTTCAAACTCAGTAGGCTCATCTTTCGATTCACTATCAAATAAAAAAGGCTCTGCGACAACCTTTTGCTGCATAATGACCCTCTTTCTAGTACTTCCTAAATCATGAATCGGTCTCACCACTGTTGTAATAAGACAAGATAACGCTCGGATCAAATTCGTCTTTCCGCCGCCATTTGGTCCATAAATAACACTCACAGGCAAAAGATCACTACACTTATCTTTCACAATCAAATTATCTTTGAATTCCGGAATTGCAGTTGCCTGCAAATCAAAAACAGTTTCATCTCTATATGACTTAAAATTCTGAAACGAAAACTGACATAGCATTTTTATCGCCTCCTTTTTACAGCCAGTATAACACTATTTTTTCCATGTTTCAATTTTTATATTCAATTTCATAAAAATATTTTTATTTTTAATATAAAATTCGTATTTTAAGATTTTATTTTACTTCCTCAAACAAAATACGACAGAAGAGCTTCTTTTTTCGCTCTCCTGTCGTATTTTATCTCTTTGTGCTCAACGCTATTTTCAAAACTCAAACACTGCCACTCCATATGGCTGCAGCGGATATGCGATCGAATACTTCTGACCATCGCATTCCTGCTTCACCGGCTTATATACCTTCGGACGCTCCACACCGTTTCCACCGTATTTTGGATCGTCACTGTCCAGCACTAACTTCAGCTGCTTTCTGCGCGGCACACCCACCCGGTAATCCGGACGTTCCATCGGCGTAAAGTTGCAGACAAACAACAGATTCTTCTTATTATCTCTGGAGTGTCTCACAAAACTGAAAATACTGCGGAAGGTATCGTCCTTATTGATCCATTCAAACCCTGCCGGATCCGTATCCAGCTCATACAGCGCCTTGTTGTGTCTGTACAGATGAAGCAGATCACGGTACCAGTTCTGGATCTGCTGATGCGGCTCCTCCGCAAGCAGATACCAGTCAAGCTCCCGCTCTTCGCTCCACTCCCGAAGCTGCGCAAACTCCTGTCCCATAAACAGCAGCTTTTTGCCCGGATGTCCCGTCATAAATGCATACGCCGCTTTCAGATTTGCAAACTTGTCAAAGCCAAGTCCCGGCATCTTATTGAGCATCGAGCACTTCAGATGCACCACCTCATCGTGGGACAGCACCCAGAATATAATTCTCACTGTACGCATACTCCATGGAAAAGGTCATCTGATAATGCGCCCCTTTCCGGAACAGCGGATCTAATTTCATATATTCGGTAAAATCATGCATCCAGCCCATATTCCACTTCAGACTGAATCCAAGACCATCCTCCTCCGGCGCGCCTGTCACCTTCGGCCATGCGGTAGATTCCTCTGCGATCATCATAGCACCTTGATTTCTTCCCAGAACCACACTGTTCAAATGCTTAAAGAATGCGATCGCCTCCAGATTCTGATTGCCTCCATACTGGTTCGGGATCCACTGTCCATCCTGCTTGCCGTAATCCAGATACAACATCGATGCAACCGCATCCACACGAAGCCCGTCCACATGATAGTGCTCGATCCAAAACAGCGCATTGGCAATCAGGAAATTCTGCACCTCCGGCTTGCTGTAGTCGAAAATCTTCGTCCCCCAGTCCGGGTGCTCGCCCTTTCTCGGATCTGCATATTCAAATGTCGGCGTACCGTCAAAATCAGCCAGTCCATGGGCATCCTTCGGAAAATGTGCCGGAACCCAGTCTAAGATCACACCAATGCCATTGCGATGCAGATAATTGATCATATAGGCAAAATCCTGCGGTGTCCCGTAACGGGAAGTCGGCGCATAATATCCGGTTACCTGATACCCCCAGGATCCGTCAAACGGGTGCTCCGCAATCCCCATCAGCTCCACATGGGTATACCCCATCTTCTTCACATAATCCGTAATCGAATGAGCAAATTCACGATAGGTATAAAATCCCTCATCCTCTGTGCCCGGATGACGCATCCAGGAGCCCATATGTACCTCATAGATCGCCAGCGGATTCTCCTTTTGATCCCACTTTTTCCGCTTCTGCAGCCACTGCTCGTCCGACCACTTCAGATTCGAAATATCGGTCACTCGGGAAGCCGTACCCGGACGCCGCTCCGCATAATTTGCAAACGGATCCGCCTTAAAAATCCGTTCTCCTGTCTGTGTCTCGATACAGAATTTATACAGATCCCCTTCCTGCGCTCCCGGCACAAAACAAGTGTAGATCCCAAGCGGCTCCTGACGATGCATCTCATTCGCCCCAAAATCCCATGCGTTAAATTCACCTACAACGGACACTCTCGCTGCATGCGGCGCCCATACTGCAAAATAGACACCTTCCTGCTTCTTCTGCACGGCCTTGTGTGCTCCCATCTTGCGGAAGATCTCATAGTGCGTGCCCTGTCCGAAAAGATACTGATCTAATTCTCCGATTTCATATGGCTGTAATTTCTTTTGTACGGTTTTCTGTCTTCCCATAATCCCACCTCACAGCTGCTGTTTTTTCGTATAGCTTCATTATACTTTATCTACTTTTAAAAAGAAAGTGAAAAACGACAGAATGCCGAAGAAATTCGTCTAACACGAAATTTCTTCGGCATATTGTACGAAAGATGTCGGATATTGTTACTGACCGCCTAAAATCTGCTGCATCTTCTGTGAAATCGTCGCAACAGTCGCTTCATCCGGCCACATCACATATAACGGCTGAGATCCGGAAGAAAAGCATGCCTGCGTATCTCCTGTTCCCACAGCTGCTGTCGATTCAATCTGCCAGCTTGCACCTTCTGAAAGCTGCATATTGATGAATTTTGCCATCTCATCACTTGTCATATTGGTCTCAACACTGTCAGACACACTTGATATAATGGATGAGGCATTTAACAGAATCGCCGGACTCATGGCTTTATTCAAAATAGCTGTCAGAACAGCCTCCTGATTTCTTCCTCGCTGGTTATCCCCATCCTGAAAACTGTATCGCTCTCTTGAAAATGCCAGCGCTGCTTTTCCATCCAGATGGTTGATACCCTTGTTAAATTGATATCCTCCAGCCGTAAACTCATACTCTGAATTCACATCCACACCTCCGAGTGCATCTACAATCGTCATCAGTGATGTAAAGTTTACTCTTGCATAATAAGTAAGGTCAACTCCATACAGATTCTCCAGTGTCTCCATCGATTTATCTACTCCGTAAATTCCTGCGTGAGTCAGCTTATCTCTCTGCTCTCCGGAAATCCCCGGTATCGTAACATAATAATCCCGCGGAGTGGATGTAAGCAGAATCTTATGTGTATTCGGATTCACTGTCATAATAATATTCACATCACTGCGGCTTGTCGTTGAAATTGCACCTGAAACGTCAATTCCGCTGATATACACATTAAACGGCTCTTCCACATTTTTTTCTTCTTCCTGAACAATCTCTGTCTTAATACCATACTGGTATAACACTTTCACCTGAGAGGAATAATCTTCAATACTCTCTTCAATCACACTTGCCAGTGCCTCATTATAAATCGCTGCGTCGATCCGTCCCCAGAGAAGTGCCTCTGCCTCTTCCTGAATTGTAGAATATTCTTCCACTTTCACGGTTCTTCCCACATTTTTCTCTACATCTTCCAGCATCTTGTCTGTATTCTCAACATCAACACTTGTCTGGATTCCATAGCGATAATCTTTTGCATCTTCCAATGTCTTGGCCGAGTCATCTGCCCGGACAACAACAACCATACTGTCTGTCTTATACGTAGCTCCCCCTACTTGAACCAACAGCTTGTCTGCTTTATAAATCGAAAAATACCACTGACCAGAATCAGATCCACAGGATACTGATCACAAGTCCAACTATATATTTCTTTCCCCTCAAAAACTGTAAACCAAACGCAATTCCAAAAACACCAAAAGACCTGCCCCGATCGGCACCAGATATTTTCCCGGAATCATTCCGTTCTCTTTTGCCAGCACCAAAAATAAGACAGACAATACCAGTTGAACGAATACAATACTCATTCCGCCTACATGGTAACTACTTTTTGCTTCTGTTCGTTTGTTTTCCATCCTGTAACACTCCTTCTAGTGTACTGTCAAAGTCAAAACCTGCGGATCTGACTGGTTTCCTGCGCTGTCCGTCACAAAATACGTCAGCTGGTAACTTCCCGGCTTGGAAATATCATATGCACCTTCCACCGCAATAGATGCAGATAACACATCTGCTGTATCCACATCATCAACAACTCCCTGTACATATGAAAGCGGATCAAACGGTCCTCCTGCCGGAATATCCGCAGTACCTGTGGTCAGCTGTATCACAGGGCGCTCCCCGTTTGGAGCCAGCGGCTGTGCAGCTGCTTCCGCTGCCGGTGCCGTTTCCTGCGGAGTCTGTTCCGCAGGCTGTTGTCCTGCCGGAAAATCTCTACCTCTTTTGTAGCTGTTCCTACATTCTGACTTTTATCCAATACCCCATAATATACAATTGCTTTGTTCTCACTGATCGGAACCACTTTTTCCACAAAGATATCCTTTGTAAGATCCCCATCTTCTTTGTCCGTTGCTGTCACTCCTGTCAGCAATCCTTCTGTCCCTTCTCCTTCTGTGTACGTAAGTGCATCCTCACTTACCGTAATAACAGGATCCGTTCTATCCTGCTTTGAACTTACGTATGCTACGGCAACTCCCAATACCACACATACGCCCGCCAATATAGCCCCCACAAATCCTCGTTTCATGACCGCTTTCCTTTTCTATTTTTCTCCATATTTACCGTAATATTTTCCATAATACTTGCCATAATATTTGTTCTGGCTCATATCCACTTTATTCAGTACCACGCCCAAAATCGGACACTCAGAACGCTCCAGCTGTTCCTTTACTACTCTGGCAAATTTATGACTGATCGCATTGGCTGAGATAACCAGAACGGAAGCATCACACACTCTCGCTATGATCGCTGAATCAATGACACTTCCAAGCGGTGGGGCATCGATGATAATATAGTCATACACCTTTCTTCCGCTGGAGATTAAATTTCCAAATCGCTCCTGCCCTAACAGCTCTGCCGGGTTCGGCGGTACAATTCCTGCAAAAATAACCATCAGACCTTCTATTTGGGTCTTACATACTACATCCTCCACCTTTGCCCTTCCGGACAAAAAGTGGCTCAATCCTTTTAACTCGCCCTGTACTCTGTGACGCCCTGCCAAAACAGATTTACGCAAATCCGCATCAATAAAGAGAACTTTTTTTTCCGCTTTCAGCCAGCGATGACGCAACTGAAAGAGAAACCGTACTCTTTCCCTCATTCGGTGTACAACTGGTAAATACTAATACCTTGTTCTCCTCGCCTGAAAATTCAATGTTTGTTCTGAGATTTTTATACGCTTCATTACTTCGAAAATCTTTTTCCAGACCATTTAATACTATTTCCCGCATCTTCTTTTTCCTTCCCGCTTACTTCTTTCCATTCCTTTTTGTATATTTCCGTGCTGACAATCCCCTGACCTTCTTTGCGGCAGGTGTTCCTGACGCGATCGGAATTGATGTCAGAACTGTCAGTCCCAGATATCGTTCTACATCATCCGGTGTCTTGATCGTATCATCTAAGATATAGATCAGTACAATCGCTCCCAGTGCAAGAAATATTCCAAGAATTCCGCCTAACATGGCATTTTTCATCGTATTTGGAGAAGTGGGATCCTTTGGCAGGTTTCCTTCCTCAACCATATTGACCGCATCTGCATCCGTAATCTGCGTAATCTGAACGCTTGCAGACTCACGCACTGCATCTGCTATTTCCTTTGCCAGTTTTGGGCTCTCATTTTCCACGGAAATACTCAGGATACGGGTATCTGCTGTATTGGATACCGTAATCTCCCCGCTCAGCTTGTCTACGCTCATATCCAACTGCAGCTGACTGATCACCTGCTCCATAACAGAACGACTTTTGATCAGCTCCATATAGTCTTTCGTCAACTGAGAACCAGCTTGCAGATCGCTGGATGTAACCGCTGAATTGGCATCCTGTTTTGATAATACATACATCTTTGTCGTAG
>ENA-OQJR01000552-OQJR01000552.1-human-gut-metagenome-genome-assembly--contig:-NODE-552-length-11870-cov-2.395981_pt1 | contig 11870 bp, 10 predicted proteins | sample MGYA00242614_ERZ504781 | MGnify/ENA primary metagenome ERZ504781 (study PRJEB26092, sample SAMD00036365) | human gut metagenome | host: Homo sapiens | study: EMG produced TPA metagenomics assembly of...
CAGGGGTAATGTTCGGCACGCATCCGGTCGCATATCTCATTTACTTCATCAGCACTGAAATAAGTCATGCGGCTCATCCAGATGCCGAAACTCCAGAGGGGAGGCATGGAAGGATATCCGGTCAGATCCCGATAACCCCGGAGGATTTCTTCCATGGTGTCGCCTGCTATGACGAAGACATCCAGCATGGCCTGGTCGCTTAGGAACTGTACCGAGCGGGTGGATTGCCCGGCCAGTGACAGTTTGCTGTGGGCACAGGTGTGATAGAATGTTCCATACATCCGGCTGGAGAGGTAGAAAGGAATATTCTTATAGGTACGGCGGTTGTTCACACCTTGTCCGTCCTGGTTCTTTAAGAAGAACGTTTGTCCGCTTAAGTCCATTTTGGCAAAGCGTTCCCCTGTTCCGGCAAAACATTCATCGGGTTTTGATTCAAAGGAAAGGGTGGCACGTTCCTTTACTCCGTTTCGTTTGCAGAATGCCAGTGGCAGCGCATCGTAACGGGGAGGGGAGAAGTGGTCGTAGGCAGCCAGTCGGATTTCACGTTTGCCGTCGGGGTAAAGGCGAAGATCCAAGGTCTCTTGAGGATCGGGCAGCAGTTCGCTCCAACGGTCCAGTACCGGGGGCTTTACATGGATAAGTGCCCGTTGGATTCCGTCTTGGGTCGTGATCAACCATTCCCCTTCTGTTTGTGTCACTTGCAAAGGGAGTTTCTTTACCCGGTCACTGAATTGGAGCATTTCCGACTGATCCGTCATGCTTTCTTCACCGAATCCGATAAAGAGTCGGGTGATACCTGAGGTGTACTGACGGATGACCAGCGTATATTCTTCACGGGGCGATGCCGTATCGGGTGCCATATCGTTAGAGAGCACTTGCTTTTGAAAGGGGACGTTTATACAGATATCCCCGTCTTTTTCATAGACAGAGGTGGGCTTGTATGCTTTCCATAATGATTCGTCTCTTGACAGATCGGGATCAAAGTCCAGAAAATCGAATAAGTGGTAATTGGTTGGTTTCATTCTCTTTTTGTTATTTTGTTTTTATAATGATTCTTGGTTGTGACACCCCACCTACAGCGACCCTGCCTGCCTTTTGTTTTATACTTTCATCTACTTGCGGACCATTCTTCTTCCACACATTATGAGGTCCCGGACGGTTGGAGTCGAAACGTTCGGACGGACACCAGTTGTTTTCTACGGTATAGCCATCCGTTGCTTCATCAAAGTAGATGTAAAACGCACGGTCGTTGGTAGCGTAGGGCGCGTCAATTAAATGTTCAATCCGGTTATTGCGCATCACGGAGCCGGGTTGGTTGGAGAGGGTATAAAGTCCTCCTGCATCATACAGCCTCCGGGCAAAGTGGTGGACGTAATTGGCTTCAATCCGATTGCCGCTCATTCCGCTTTCCTGCAGGGTCCATCCCCAGCCCACACAGATACCTGAGTAATTGACGTGGCAGACTTCATTATGTACGATATGGATATTCTTTACATATCCGGCTCCGATGCCTACACCTCCCCAATCTTCATTGGTCACTTCCTCAATCAGGTTGTTCCGTATGGTGATTCCCGTACATAATTCCTGTTCATGAAAAGGTGTATAAGGCACATGGGTTTCAAATCCTTCATCGGGAAAGGTGCCCACCAGTAAGGCTGTGCCACCAATATCGGTGAAATGGCAATTCTCGACAATGGAAGTCGATACGGCGCGTTCATAATCTACTCCGGTGGCTGCTAAATGCTGGAATGTGCAGTGGTTGAAGTTTATGTTATTGCCGCATTTTATCTGTATTGCAGCTTCGGGTCTGCCTATCCATGCCTGGTTTTCCAGTTCCGCTTTTTCGGGCAGCCCCGGTATGGGTAGTCTGTAAGCATCCAGCAGATGGAAGCCTCCTTGCAATGTAACGTGTCCTTGATAAGAGGGGCGCATCCATGAAGTATGTTCGAAAGATATATTTTGAAAATGTATATTCCTTACCGGGCGTTCCAAAGTTCCGCTTATAGTCAGTAAAGTCTCTAAAGCCGGAATAATGACTTGCGCCTTCGTCATGTCTTCGTGAGGACGCGGGTAATAATAGATGCGTCCGGAAGGGTAATCCTGATACCATTCTCCGGGCTGGTCCAATAGTTCCAGAGCATTGACCAGACAAAAGGAGGAGTTTCCTTTTCTCCGTCAATGACAGGTTGAGGCCAGGGATGGGCAAACTCCAACCGGCTTTCGGGATCATGAAAACGGACGATTGTATTTGCCCCTTCAGTAATCATTTCCTTCACTCTCAGTATGGCGATGGCCCAACGTTGGTGAACGATCATCTCTACTTGTGAAGCGGCATTCAACCCTGCTGTTTGTGGAGTGGGAATGGTGATCGTCTCTTCCTCAGGGTTAAAATCAATCATGCGTTCCATTACTCCGTCGGGAAACTGTGCGGCCCGCTGTGCTTTTGTTCCGTTGACCCACATTTGCCGGGTTTCCAATATCCTGTTTCCCATACGGGGCGCTTCCGCTACCCATATTTTATTTCTAAGTGTTTCTGGTATTCTGGTATCTTTGCATCCTTGTTCCCAATCTGTCACAGGAACTCCGCCACTTAAGACTACACGGGCATTGGGAACAGCGGTGATACGGGTGGGAGAGTCTGTTGTCCCGCTATCTTCGGGGCGGATGAACAGGCTTTTATATTGTGGGTATATTCCTTCCTCCAATAGGATATTTATGCCTCCGGTTGTTTCGGGTGATTGCAATCTTCTCCATTCGCGTGCTTGCTTGATGGCTTGTTCCAGAGTCTGGAGGGGAGATTGGCGTGTACCGGCAGCATTGTCGTTACCGTAGGGAGAAACATAAATATCTCCTGCGGTTAAATAAAAGGTATAACTGACAAATGCGATAAAGCAGATTATTTTTGTTTTCATGGGTTCTCCGGATTTAAAGGTCTTTTTAATCAGACGGAAGGAATCTGGTTTTGTACCCATTGGATAATTTGCCAATGTGTCAATTTGCTGCATTCTACTCTGCGTGGTCATGGGCATATTAGCAAATTGATGCATTGATATATTAATTGAAGTATAATAAAAAACAGGCCATACCTTAATGAAAAGGTACAGCCTGCATCATTTAATAAAAGAGATTTATTTTTTATGAGTTCATGCTCATCAGGAATTCTTCGTTGTCTTTGGTATTTTCCAAACGACTCTTTACGAAATCCATGGCTTCGATAGGATTCATATCTGCCAGATACTTGCGAAGAATCCACATACGGTCCAAAGTAGTCTTGTCGAGCAGCAAGTCGTCGCGGCGGGTGCTTGATGCCACGATGTTTACTGCCGGGAAGATACGTTTGTTGCTCAAGTTGCGGTCCAGCTGGAGTTCCATGTTACCTGTACCTTTGAATTCTTCGAAGATTACTTCATCCATCTTGGAACCGGTGTCAATCAGTGCGGTTGCGATAATGGTCAGCGAGCCACCGTTTTCAATGTTACGGGCAGCACCGAAGAAACGTTTGGGCTTATGCAGGGCATTTGCATCCACACCACCGGACAATACTTTGCCGGAAGCGGGAGAGACGGTATTGTATGCACGTGCCAGTCGGGTGATAGAGTCGAGGAAGATTACCACATCGTGACCGCATTCTACCATGCGTTTCGCTTTTTCCAGTACGATACCTGCAATCTTTACGTGACGTTCTGCCGGTTCGTCAAATGTAGAAGCGATCACTTCGGCATTTACGCTGCGCGCCATATCTGTCACTTCTTCGGGACGTTCGTCAATAAGCAGCATGATCATGTACGTTTCCGGATGGTTGGCTGCGATTGCGTTAGCGATGTCTTTCATCAGGATCGTCTTACCGGTTTTGGGCTGCGCCACAATCAAAGCACGCTGTCCTTTACCGATAGGTGAGAACATATCTACCACACGGGCTGAAAGGTTATCACTATATCCCCCTTTGCAAAGTTTGAACTTTTCATCGGGGAACAGCGGGGTCAGGTGATCAAACGGAACGCGGTCACGTACCAATCCGGGATCCAGACCGTTTATCTTTTCCACCTTTACCAACGGGAAATATTTTTCTCCTTCTTTGGGCGGACGGATAGAGCCTTCCACTACATCACCGGTCTTCAAACCGAACAGTTTTATTTGCGATTGTGAAACGTAAATATCATCGGGTGAGGAAAGATAGTTGTAATCGGATGAACGGAGGAAACCGTATCCGTCGGGCATGATTTCCAATACCCCGGTACCGGTCAGGATACCTTCAAATTCGTAAGGCTTTTCCACCTGTTTGCGTTCCGGTTGTTGAGGAATGCTGGCAGACGCTTCTCCCTCAGCCGTCGTATTGTTATTATTGTTTGCCTGACGAGGATTGTTGTAATTATTGTTGCGCGGATTGTTGTACTTCTGATTTTGATCGCGCTGCTGGCGTGGTTGGAATTTGGGGGCAGGTGTCTGTACCGGAGCCGGTGTTTCTACTTTGGTAGCCTCAAATTTGCCGAACAACTCAGTAGGAAGTTCTATTTTTTCTGAAGGAAGATCCTCGATGGGAATAAAATCATCGGTTTCACTGCCGAATTCCAGTTCGGGAAGAATCACTTCTTTTCTTCGGGAATAGCCGGTGTTTCTTCTTTTTTTGCTTTTTTGGGTGTCGGTTTCGCCGGTGCTTCAGCTTTCACTTCCTCTTTTGCAGTTTCTTTCGTTTTCGTTGCAGGTTGTTCTTCTGTCTTGGCTGTTACTTTCTTACTACCCGGTTTGCGTCCTCTTTTTTTAGGTGTTTTTTCTTCCGCGCTTGTTTCGGCCACGGCTTCTGTTTGTGGTGTTACCGCTACAGGAGCAGTCTCTTTTACTGTTTCGGCAGCTGCGGCGGCAGGCTGCGGGGTATTGGCTTCCAGTTTCTGTGCCTTGTCCTTGGTTGCAGTATAGACCTTGTCACCGTCTTTTTAACGTTGATACGTGATCTTTTACGGGGTTGACTTTCATTGGCTTTTTCTGCCGCTACTTTTTGGGTTGCTCCGACTATGGCTTGCTCGTCCAGAATTTTATAAACCAGATCTTCTTTTTTTAGAGAGTCTGTTTTCTTGATACCCAACTCTTTGGCAATCGATTGTAATTCCGACTAAGTCTTTGTCGTTTAATTGTAATAATGTTATACATAGAGTATAGTTATTAGTAATATATTTCGTTTATAATCGTTTTAATGGTATAATTAAGGAGCGCAATCTACACGAAAATGTGTTAGAAGGGGGAAATGCACTCATAATTACGATTATGGGATTGATGTTGTTTTGATTGTTATCAGGAAGTAAACAGACTTTCCCGGATAGGGAACTGACGTATTTACCGAGGACAAAAGTAGATAGTTTTTTTTTAATCTCATGCATATTACAGAAGATTTTTTGCCGAATTTAATGAAATTAATAAAAAAAACGACGTGGGGAAACATCCTTTCTGTCTGTGAAAACCCTGATGTTAAATGAACGTAAAAATAGGTCAGATTGTTCAGCAGAGTCTGCATGAAATAGCGAAAAAAATACTAATTTAGCCCGTCAAATTTGATTTTTACTTAATTATAAATAGAGAAAAGATGAAAAAAGTGATTTTTACAGAAAAGGCTCCTGCTGCTATAGGTCCTTACAGTCAAGCTGTTGAAGTGAATGGTATGGTATTTCTGTCAGGTCAGATTCCCGTTGATCCTGCTACCGGTGAATTTGTTCCGGGAGGAGTGACTGAACAGACTACCCAGGTTTTTGAGAATATCAAGAATGTATTGGCAGAAGCCGGTCTGACTACCGCTAATATCGTAAAAACAACCGTATTTTTGGCAGATATGTCTTTGTTTGCTGAAATGAACGCTGTTTATGCCAAGTATTTCGAAGGAGATTTCCCTGCCCGTTCTGCTGTAGCTGTTAAGGCTTTGCCGAAAGGAGCGCTTGTGGAGATAGAGAGTATCGCAGTGAGATAACGAGCTTTTCGCCACCGATTGCACGGATTGATGCAGATTATTTCTATTGAAAAGCAATTGCTTGATATGGAACCTGTGTCAATCAGTGTAGTCTGTAGTGAATGATGGTGGATGGGGAATCATAAAAACAACTGATTAACAGATAGCGTAGAAAAGTGGAATATGAAACAACTGAACAAGTGGCAATGGTCCACATTAATATTATCTGCTATACTGGTAATGGCATTTTCAGTCTTTATTTATCGGTATGAGCCTTTTAAATCCGGGTTCGAGATTACCGACCAGCTGGGTGGTAATATTTTCCCTGCAACCATTCTTTCTACCGCAACCACAGATGCCAGTTTAATCGTACCTGCCGATTCCGATTATATCGGAAATCCCAAGTCGTGTATCGCCATCCGGCTGAAGAACAGTTATGCCAATAGCAAATTGCGTATAGAAGTGGCCGAGACTCCTTTTTTCTCTCAGTCTGTATCTGAGTTTATTTTACCCAAGGCGGGGAAAGAATATCTGGTTTTCCCGGATATTATATGGAACTATCAGGCTTTGCGTGATAATAATCAGGCAGTGCCCGTTAGCATCTCCGTCAAGGCGGAATTGAATAAGAAAGAACTTCCACAGCGTTTGAAAACCATCTCGATGCGCAGTATCAATGAGTGCCCTTTAGGATATGTGGACGATAAAATGAAGTTTCACGATACGGGAGAGTTTTTTGCGGCCTACGTCAACGAGGAGCATCCTCAGATTGACAAATTATTGCGTGAAGCCTTGGATACACGTATCGTCAATCGTTTTCTTGGGTATCAAGGTAATGCACACCAGTCGGAGAATGTGGACAAACAGGTCTATGCATTGTGGAATGTGTTGCAAAAGCGGAACTTTAAGTACAGCTCCACCACCAATACCAGTCTTTCGTCCAATGTGGTTTATACACAGCGCGTCCGTACCTTGGACGATGCGCTGGAATCCTCGCAGATAAACTGTGTGGATGGCAGCGTGTTGCTGGCCTCACTGATGAAAGCCATCAATATCAATCCTATCCTGGTGCGTATTCCGGGACATATGTTTGTGGGTTATTACACGGACAAATCACATAAGAATATGAATTTTCTGGAAACCACGATGATAGGGGATGTGAATCTGGATGATTTCTTTCCGGATGAGAAGCTGGATTCTACCATGGTGGGCAAATCCCAGAACCAGATGTCGAAACTGACCTACGAGAAATCAAAGGAATATGCTACGAGGAAATATCGGGAGAATGACTCCCTGATACATTCGGGTAAAGTGAATTATATGTTTCTGGAGATTGATAAAAAGACCCGTGCGCAGGTGCAACCTATCGGTAAATAAATTTGTTGTATGGATATGGAACTTACTTATATATATCATAGCGGATTCGCCTTGTCAGGCGATGGCTTTACTGTAATCATGGATTATTACCGTGATTCGGAGGATGGACAGGCGCAGGCGGATTTGAACCGGTTGATGGATGGGACTTTCAGCAATCAAGAGGCGGGAATGCCGGAAGGAACTGTACACAGCGAATTATTGCGGAGACCCGGAAAACTGTATGTGCTGGCCAGTCATTTTCATCCGGATCATTTTAATAAAGAGGTATTGCAATGGCGTGAACAGCGGCCGGATATCATCTATATTTTCTCGAAAGACATTTTGCGTCATCGCAGGGCGCAGAAAGAAGATGCCGTCTGGCTGAAAAAAGGAGAGGAATATAAGGATGAAACATTGAGCGTGCGTGCTTTCGGTTCCACGGATGTGGGAGTATCGTTTTTGCTTCAGACAGGTGGAAAAAAGATTTTTCATGCCGGTGATTTGAATAACTGGCATTGGATGGATGAGAGTACCGAGGCGGAGTGGAAGGGAGCCGAGAAGAATTTCCTGCATGAGCTGGATGATCTTTACGCCTATACGCCCGAAGTGGATGTGGCGATGTTTCCCGTTGACCCCCGTTTGGGAAAAGAATACATGCGGGGTGCCGGACAGTTTGTAACAAAGATAAAAACTCATATCTTTGTACCCATGCATTTCACACCGGAGTATGCCAAGGCAAATGCTTTCCGCGACTTTGCCGAAGCGCATGGAGTGCGTTTTGTGTCATTGACACATCGCGGACAAAAAATAGAGATTGAATAACAAAAGAATAACACAATATGAAAGTAAAAGGAAGATTTGATCATTTCAATATCAATGTAACTGATCTGGACAAGAGTATCAAGTTTTATGAAACAGCGTTAGGTTTGCATGAGTCTCATCGTAAGGAAGCTTCGGACGGTTCCTTCGTGCTGGTGTATATGGCCGATGACCACAGCAATTTCTTGTTGGAACTGACCTGGTTGCGTGACCATACCCAACCATACGAGTTGGGTGAGAACGAAAGCCATCTGTGTCTGCGTGTGGAAGGTGATTATGACGAAGTCCGTAAATTCCATAAGGAAATGGGATGCGTTTGCTTCGAGAACACCGCTATGGGCTTGTATTTCATCAATGATCCTGATGATTACTGGATTGAGATATTGCCGGTAAAGTAAAACGATCGTTTCCGTTAGTAATGAATTAAAAAGATAGAGACTATGAAATACATTTCTCCCGGTGGCTGGTTCTCATTGGAATACCCGATGGGCTGGCACGAGTTTGAAGATACAGAAGAGAGTTTTTTATTCTATAATCCTGACCGGTGGACAGGTAATTTCCGCATATCGGCCTATAAGGATGAAGCGGCTGACTATGGTCCGCAGTGCATCGCATACGAATTGAAAGAAAATACTTCTTCCACCCTGGTGAAAGTGGGCAAGTGGGATTGTGCTTACAGCGCGGAAACTTTTCAGGAAGAAGGCGCCTGGTACACCACTCATATCTGGGTGACAGGAGAGGGGGATCTTTCTTTCGAATGTTCTTTTACCGTGTCCAAAGGAGGTGACAAGCATCCGGCAGAAGAAATCATCCGGTCTTTGCAGATCCGCAAAGAAGGTGTAAGTCACCCGCGTGAGATCATTCCGATCCGTGTCTTGGAAATCGGGGAGGTGAACACCGCCTTTGAGTGGGCTTCTACCACGATTAAAAAGCAACTCACCAAGGATTTCACTGCGTCGGAGAGCGATATTGACAGTATACAGCAGGTAATGGACAGCGGACGTTTCCAGACCCAGCAGCGTATGGCGTGGGAGAATTTCGGTATTGCCTTCGGAGCCATTCTGGTGAATGAGATGGAAGGTATGGAATGGGTGACTGTCATTGAGGGACAGAAAGAATATCCCGCCTTGCAGTTTATGTGTTCGGATATGGTGCTGGACCCTGCCGCACTGGTGTGGGGACAAGCTAAAAAGGGACTTCCCTGCGACTTGAAATCCGAATTCAGGAAAATTAAGCGAGAGGCGGAGGCAGTGTTGGATGATTTAAATAAATAGACAAATAATGACCCCATATATGCAAGTAGACGGGCTTACCAAGTCATTCGGTGACTTGGTATTGTTCCGGAAGATTTCATTTGGAGTGGCCGAAGGACAACGCATCGGTCTGATAGCAAAGAACGGTACAGGCAAGACTACCTTACTTAATATAATAGCCGGTAAGGAGGGATATGATGAAGGAAGCATCGTCTTTCGTCGTGATCTGCGGGTGGGCTATTTGGAGCAAGACCCACATTATCCCGAAGACCTGACCGTGCTCGAAGCCTGTTTCTATCACGGAAACAGCACGGTGGAACTCATCAATGAATATGAAAGCTGCATGGAAACCGAAGGCAATCCGGGACTGGAAGAGCTGTTGGCACGGATGGAGCACGAAAAGGCATGGGATTATGAACGGAAGGCGAAACAAATCCTTTCTCAATTAAAAATCCGGGACTTCAGCCAGCAGATCAAACATCTTTCCGGAGGTCAGTTGAAACGGGTGGCTTTGGCGAATGTGCTGATAACCGAGCCCGATTTTCTGATTTTGGACGAGCCTACCAACCATCTTGATCTGGATATGACGGAGTGGCTGGAGGGGTATCTCGGCCGGGGAAACATCAGTCTGCTCATGGTGACGCACGACCGTTATTTCCTGGACCGCGTCTGCTCTGAAATTATCGAGATAGACAATCAGCAGGTCTATTCATATAAAGGGAACTACAGCTATTACTTGGAAAAGAGGCAGGAGCGTATCGAGGCTACCAATGCCGAAATAGCCCGCGCCAATAACTTGTACCGCACAGAGCTGGAGTGGATGCGCCGTATGCCCCAGGCACGCGGACATAAAGCGCGTTATCGGGAAGAAGCTTTCTACGAACTGGAGAAAGTGGCGAAGCAGCGTTTCAACGACGGCAATGTGAAACTGGATATGAAAGCCTCTTACATCGGCTCCAAGATTTTTGAGGCGGATCATCTGTACAAGCGTTTCGGTGATTTGAAGATTACGGAGGATTTCAACTATATTTTCGCCCGTTACGAGAAGATGGGTATTGTCGGGAATAACGGTACGGGCAAATCTACCTTTATCAAGATGCTGATGGGGGAGGTGGCTCCCGATAGCGGCCATTTCGATGTGGGCGAGACCGTTCGCTTTGGCTATTATAGTCAAGATGGCTTGAAGTTCGATGAGCAAATGAAAGTGATCGACGTGGTGCAGGCGATCGCCGAATACGTGGATTTGGGTAACGGACAGAAGATGGGAGTGTCCCAGTTTTTGAACTATTTCCTGTTCACGCCGGAGAAACAGCATAATTACGTTTATAAATTGAGCGGTGGCGAGAAGCGTCGCCTCTATTTATGTACGGTATTGATGCGTAGCCCGAACTTCTTGGTGCTTGATGAGCCGACCAATGATCTGGATATCGTGACCTTGAACGTATTGGAGGAATACCTTCGTAACTTCGAAGGGTGTGCTATCGTGGTTTCCCACGACCGTGAGTTCTTGGATGGCCTAGTCGATAAGGTCTATGAGTTCGGTAACCAGAAAGTCGTCGAGCATTTAGGCGGCATCTATAATTTCTTGGAGCATAAGAAAATGGATAGCTTGCGTGAATTGGAACGTTCTACTGGGACGAGTACTTCCATGTCCGGTACCGGTGAGGCTCAGGTATCCCATAACAAGCTCTCCTATGAGGCAAGGAAGGAACTGAGTAAAGTGATTAAGAAAGCGGAGAAAGCTGTTGCCGAGGCCGAGGCCCGTATCTCGGAGCTTGAGAATGGCATTGCCGTTATCGAGGCGAAGCTGGCTACGCCGGAAGGTGCCTCCGACGCTTCTCTCTACGGTGAATATCTGACCCTAAAAAAGACTTTCCGATGCGATGGATCTATGGGACCGAACGGACAATGGAGTTGAAGAGTTGAATACGCAGGATTCATGAAAAGGCTGCTAGCCAGTGAAAGGCAGCTTATCTGATCTTTTTGATTCAAATACTCCTGTTTTCGTGACAAGTGCTTGCCGTTGATGATGCGAAATAGCGGAAGAGAGAGTGCGAGAGCTGGCTTTTAAAAGGGAGAATATCCCTTTTCCCATGCGTGATAGGCCGCATTGGGCTACGCCAGTACTGCCATCGGCCGACGCATATGCCGCCGTTGGGCATCGTGACTACTCAAGAATAGGGTTATGACTACTCGTGAATAGGCATTCTTACCCTGCTAGAACCGTATTGTAACCCTATAAATGATACCAATCTCTCCCTTTGATATGAATTAGGATGAATTGATTTCGCTAGAATAAAAGGCTGTTTTGGGGTATGGTGTTGGCCATTAGTTGATTACTGTAAATTTTCTTTTCGGATTTAGAGGCGAGCTGTACTTAGGGCCCGGAATATTCGATTCTCCGGAGGTTCGGATTACAAAGTGTCATTTTGATTATTCTTTGAAAATAACCTCTAATAGCTTACTCGTTTTAAAAAGTAAAGTCCTTAACTTTGCTATCCAAAGAAACGTCG
>ENA-OQJR01000553-OQJR01000553.1-human-gut-metagenome-genome-assembly--contig:-NODE-553-length-11818-cov-2.147293_pt1 | contig 11818 bp, 29 predicted proteins | sample MGYA00242614_ERZ504781 | MGnify/ENA primary metagenome ERZ504781 (study PRJEB26092, sample SAMD00036365) | human gut metagenome | host: Homo sapiens | study: EMG produced TPA metagenomics assembly of...
CCGCTAACCGATTAACTCTATCCATATCCTTTATAACTTATCTAGTTCTTTCACGCTCTACTAGATACCCTAACCTTCACATCTGATGTCTTGTTTCCATGTCACGATTGCATTCCCCAGTGCTCGTATGGTCCGCCACTGCAACACAAGCTATCCTTCTCCATCTTTTCTTTCTCTTTTATATACATGCAATCTTCCGCAATTTTCACATCGCATAACCAAGCATGTATTTTGCTCTTTGTCTCTTTCAATCATTATTTTCTCCTATAATCTAGTTAACGGGCACTTCATACAAGGGCTGTCATCTGCAAATAAATCTTCTCTGCTATCTACAAGAGTTGGATATTTGCAATATTCATCGCACATCTCCTGCTTTATTTCTTCTAGTATGTCAGTTACCGTTTTGCTTTTCTCGTGTTCTTCTTTTGTATCCTCTGTAAGTTTTTTAGTATTTTGTAATTCCTTTGTCATCGTTTATCCCTCTCTTTTGCTGCTGCGCAAAGTGACATCGCTGTTGCACCTAATATTATTCCGATAATTATTCCGACACTAAGTTCTATCATTCTGCTTTTCACCTCTTTAATATTTTATTGCATTCTACAACTTTTCTCGCATGAGTCTACTAATTCTATCAACGTCAATGTCTTTGTTTTTATCATCATCTTTCTCTCTTGCTATTTCTTGTGTTTCAAACACTTCGATTGCTAACATTTCATCGTTCATTCCATTTCTCACGTATTCTACATTTACATCCAATCCTTTTTCAGCAAGATATTCCGGAACTCCGAAGTCCCGTCCTCGTGTAAACATATGAATTTTCCCTAGTCTATTTCTAATCGTTGCCATTATATTTATTCCCTCCAAATTTCATTAGCTTCTTTTTCGCAGTTTCTCTCCATGTAATAACTAAATAAAAACTCTTTCTGTGCTTTTGTATAATCTCTACGAGGATTTATTGTCGCCATTGCAACTCCTTGGGCCGGATTATGAAGCAGTACCCATCCTTTCTTTGTTAGGACGTCTCCTGCTTCATAAAGTACTGGCATTTTTTCTTCCGTTGAACTTCTTTTTAAATATTCATAAGCCCATTTCTGATGTTCTCCCCATTCCACTGCGTGGAATTTTCCACTTGGTTCTAACCATCCATAGTCTTCCGTTGTATGTTCCTCTGTATCAAGCATTCTTTTCATATAACTGTCTAGAGTTCTTGATACTGTTGGACTAGTTGCTGTAAGATCTTCGTCAAGTTCATTTCCGATTTCTTCTTTTAGATATCTAGGAATCATCTTCATTGCAACTTTCCAACGCCTTTTATATTGCTCTAGTTCATCTTTAATTTTCTTTTGCTCTCCTACAATTTCCCACACATTCATATCATGTGGCATCTTCTCTTGATGTTCAGGCGAATAAATTTCTAAATGATATGATCCGTCTGCTGTATTTCCTTTCAGTGCTGCACGTCCAAGTAAAACATCTTCTGCATGTCTCCTGATCTGTTCTTTTGTTTCATCTGTTCCGCTCATACAATCGTTCAATATCTCTATGCACTTATCATATCCCTTTCCTTCTAAATAGAACCATTCTCTTACTAAGCCTGTTATCCATTCTCCACTAATATTAAATTGTAATTTGCATTCTTCCATTTTCTCCTATTCATACCTTCCAGCACCTGCTCCGTATCTATGCCATCTTGTTTCTTTCTTAACTTTCTTTTTCCTTCTATTTGCCATCCTTTTTTCAAATTCATCGATCAATATATATCGATATTTGTTGTCCCAATACTCTAGTAATTGACTACTGATTCCTGTTTTCTTTGACATTGTTTCATATGTGATCCCATCAAACAGCATTTTCGATACGATACTTTTTTTGTATTCTTCGCTGTATTTGCTGCGATTGTTATGATCTACATTTTTTATTTCTTCGTCTTTGTATTGTTTTACCCATTTTCTTAACGCTTGTACTGTTATTTTTGTTTTCGCGGCAAATTCCTTCCTTGTCATCCCTGACGCTAATAATGTTCTTACGATTCCTCGTTTAAAATCTTCTGTGTATTGCATAGTTTCGTTTCAGACAGCTTAGTTCTTTGCCTGAACCAATGTATTATTCGTGATCACTGTTCTGTTTCTTTTTGCCTGATCATATAATTCATTGTGATTCTTTCTTTTTAGGTTTTGTATTAAAAAAATAATTGTAAAAACTAAATCTGGTATATCGTTAAAAGTTACATCATAATAGAATCTGAAAAAATATGTTTGTGATTGGCTCGTTGTTAATAGTTACTAAAAGAATCTTAATCAGGTAAAGAACTAAGCTGTCTGTTCTCCTTTCCGCCTGCTGCCTTTTCCCGGCAGTAGGCTAATAGATCTCATGGCTTATACATGACTTTTTGTTTCTTATGCGTTTGTTAATAGTTGCTTGTGGTATATTGCAACTGGTTCCCACCAGTAGTGCATTATTTCATTGTGTCCGATTCGGACACCTTTCTTTTTCGGACCTTTTGCTTTGCTATAAATCTTTTTAGTGGTTGTCCATTCATTTTTCTTTTGTTATTCCCCTTGTTATGCAGTTTTCTCTTTTGCTTTCTGTTTGCACATAATTTAATTTCAACTACTTTCGGATGTATTTTCCCTCTAATTCCACACACGGCCCTAAACATTCTCTGCTTCTCCCGTCTTCAGTGCTAGCCTTTTTGATTTGCGTTAATTCTGCAATTTTTCTCCATCTGCAAACATTATTGCTTTTCCTGGCACTTCCTCTTTTCTTTCAGTTTCTCTTTTATATGGCTTTCATATCCTGGACGCGCATTGATCGTTCCATCTTTTCTGAGTCCTGCTGTTATCTTTCTAAACGCTTCTCTTATCTTCTTTATCCCTTCGATCATCGTTCCTTCCTTTCTGCAAATTCCATGTTCTCCGCCACAATCTCTGTCGTGTATACTTTTGTTCCGTCCGTTTTTATGTAGCTTCCTGTCTGGATTCTCCCTTCCAGTGCGATCTTAGTTCCTTGATTCAAATACTTATCTGCAAATTCTGCGTTTTTTCCAAATGCAACACATCCGATAAAATCTGCGTCCTGCTGCCCTTCTCGCTTAAATCTGCGATCTACTGCAAGTGTGAACCTTGCTATACATAGATCTTCCTCGTTCCAGCTTATCTCAGGCTTCCTGGTTAATCTGCCCATTAGTATTACTTTGTTCATGCAACCTCCTAAATCGTGTATGTATCATTCTTCTGTGCTTCTATATCTGCCATCGTCTTTAATGATCCCGATTGCATTTCCTTCTGCATCCATTACCACGACTTATCCTTTTTCTCTTCTCCTTCCATATGCACATCTGCGACTCCGTACATACGTCTCTTTCCGAATTTCTTTATCGCACTCTGCCATATCCACGTTTTTTTCTCTTCCGAAGTCAATTACAGCATTTGCGATCTCTCCACTAAATGTGATTGATTCCTTTATGATCGTGGCACTTCTTGTTTCATCTACTACGTCATATGGATTCAGTTTTGCCAGGTCCTCATTTTTTTCATATCGCTTTGGATTTAGCATCAATATTTCCTCCGGAACATACACTCCATATGTTCCGTTATAAATCAATACATGTGTCCCATACTCGCAGATACTATATTCTTCGCGGTCTTTAATTGCATCTATCTGAACTTTATCTCTTATATCCATGTTTATCTCTCCTTTTCATCCAATCCTAAAATGCAGTAGCCTTCTTCCAGTCCTTTAAATCCTTCCAGGACATAGATCACTTGCTTTTCTGTTACTCTTCCTGTCTCTTCTCCGTCATTCATTTCGTGCAGTTCCAGGACGTCTCCGATCTGATAGTTCCTGTCGTTTTTTTGCAACTCGAATGACTTCTTTCCTGTGTCTACTGCATCGAAGAACATCTTTGCGAGTTTTAGACGGTGTCTTCGCTCATCTGATCTGATTTCTGGCACTTCTACTTTGTTTGTTTGCGGAATCTCCACACGTTCCGTCTTTTGTTCTTCCGCTGCATCAACATCGAATTGAATCATTTCGCTGATCACATCTGCCATTTTGTTAACTGTCTTTTTAACAATTTCCTCGAAGTTATTTTTGCATAGTTTTATATGACCTTTTTCACAGCTATACCACCCGTCGAACCCATTTGATCCACATAACGTTCCGCCAGAGTGTTTATACCAAGTCTTCATGTATTCTTTTAATTCGGATAAATTCTTTATTCCTGCACTACGAACTTGTCTTTGAATTCTCTCTGCAAATGCTTCTAATGCCTGTTTTTCTAATTCGTTTGTTCCGGACAATACTCTGGAAAATCTCTTTCCAGATTCATCTGGCCCTCAATTTCTGTTTCTTCCTCTTCTTCGGTTTCGTCCGCTTCTGCTTCCTGCCTTGATTCCTTTAGTTCTGCTTCTCGTTGTTCTTCCAGGATGCGTTGTTTGTACTCTCTTATCTTCTTGACAGTTATGATCTTGTCCGGATACCAACTGTATATTTCTTCCTGTTCATCTTCTTCCAGTCCTGCGATCTCTACAGCTACAGAAAAACTAATTTCCTGTTTTTCTAACAGTTTTCTCAGCTCTGGAATCAAATTATTGTTGATGCTCATTGCATTTGCGATCTGTGTCGGTTTCTTTCCAAGAATCTTTGCTGCTATGTCTCTCAGTCTTCCAGATTCTAGATCGTAGCCCATTATCTTCTCTCCTGCTGCCTTTGCATCTTTCAGTGCATCCGTCAATAATTTGATTCTTTCCAGTTCTTTTTCTGGTGTTGCTTTTCTGTAACTGTTGGAGATGCATAGCTCTATGATCTCTTCATTTTTGCTTCGTGGCTTTCTGATCTGGCATGTTGCTTCCCTAAATTCCTGGAGATCTTCTTCCTCTACCAGTTTCTTTAATGCTCTCCATCTTCGTTCGCCACCGATCAGCTTGTATTCTTCTCCGCTCTGGTTAGGCTCATACATAACTTCTAATGGCTGTAGCAGTCCAAGAAGTTTGATCTCTGCTGCCTTTTCATCGATGCCGATCTGATCACTTATGTTGTCTTCGTTTGCGTAAATGTTATAGATATCTATGTCTTTTGTTCTGAATCGTGCCTTTGGCTTCTCTTCGATTCCTTCTTTGCTTGTCTTATTAAGCATGTCCATTACGTTAAATCCTGCCATGTCTTTTCCCTCCTTTCCTAGTCTACTTTCTGGAATCTTCCAGTCTTCTTGTTTCTTCGCTTTGATTCGATATACGCTTGTGCTGCATTCCATTCTTCGTCTGTCATTAATTTCTCTGATCACGTTGTTGTAATCTTTCGCTGCATTGCTTCCTCTTGACATTTCTGGAAGTGGTCTTTTTGCTGTTTCTGCTTTTTCTGCAACAACTGATCTTCTAATTTCTGTTTTGAACATCTTGTCTTTATATGTATCTCTTAGCCACTGTGCTGTATCTTTGTTTGTTATATTCCCAGTTTTCATCGTCATTAAGACCTTGACCTGCTGCCCTTCATGAATTCCTTTTGTCTGCTCAATCATGTTTTCAACCGCATCAATTCCATAACCTCCTGCTTTGACCGGAATTATTAACAAATCCGATGCTTTAACCACATTTAGCACTGTTACATCAAGCAACAATCCACAATCACAGATCACATAATCATATTTGTTGTTGATACATTCATCATTCAGCATTTTTTCAATGCGATCTATCTGGTTTTCCATACTATAGAGCAGTTGAGCGTTTGCCTGCATCAGCCACATGTTTGCCGGGATAATATCCACATTCTCATATCTTGTGCGTCTGATCGTTTCTTCTGTACTTTGCTGCTCCAGTAATATTCCGGCAAGTCCTTTTTCGTTCGGATCATATACCCCCATAGTTCCTGAAGCATTTCCTTGTGCATCTGCATCTACCATCAGCACCTTCTTCCCATATCTTCCTAACAGATACGCCAGAGATGTTGATGTCGTTGTTTTTCCGACTCCACCTTTTAAGTTTCCAACTCCAACTACTTTCATGATTTTTCCTCCTAATATGGCTATTTATTTGTTATCTTAGTTTTCTTTGTTTCCTTTTAACCATTTATTTAATTCTTTGCTGCATTTTCCGCAGACGTCATATTCTTTATATCTATTTGCGTTTTTTAATCCCATCCTTTTTTCTTTTACTATTATCTCGTTATATGAATCACTTTTACCGCCAATCTTATTTGATGCTATATATGGCAAAAAGAATCCTCCACACACATCACATTTTCTTGCTTCCATTTTGTTTCTCCTCTGTTTTCTACAATTCAGTTTCTTCGTAAACTTTAATACGTTTTCCTTCAGTTTGCATAAGCATCATGTCTATTTTGCCGATTTCTACTTTGTAACCTTTTTCGGTTATTCTTTCTACAATCTCTTCTATCGGCAATACTTTTTCCATTGTATTCGGATAGTCAAACGCTGCGACCATCTTTATTACTTTTGCCATTTCTTTTCCTCCCATCTTTTCAACACCTGGTTGTTCTCAATCGGCATTATCTCTCCTGTTTTTAGTGTTACATAATCTTCGATCACTTTTAGCGCGATCTCTTGGCTGTAGCAGACAGCAACGAAGTTTCCATAATCTGCTGCCTGTTTTAAGAATTCTTTCTGTTCCTTTTGAAGCCTCCCATCTCCGTACTTCATTTCGATGTACAAACTTGCATACTGTCCTTTTGGCACTGGAAGGTGCAGATCAGGTACGCCTGCCTTTACTCCCTGTCTTTTTAAGACTGCTGCACTTACGTGATCACGTTTTCCACCATTTGGGCAATGATGCAATAGTTTCAGCTCTGGATAACGATTCTCCATGAACTTACAAATTGTGATCACTGCTTCTTGTTCACTTGCTTCTGTTCTTAGCATGTACTGTTGTCTTCTTGCTCTGTTCATTCTTTACCCTCCATCGTCTATGTTCCAGGATCTGTATCCGTTTTGAACTAAAATGTACTCTACAAATTTATATCCTCTTTCTGTACTTCCTTTTCGCACTCCACCGTTGTTTTCATCGTGGCGCTTATCTATGTAGTATCCTTTTGGACTTTTTGCATCCTCTCTGAAGAAATCACATTCCCAAATCACATCTTTCTCGATGTGTGGCTGTTTTAAATTCCTAGATGGGGGAGTATGTCTTACCCCCGTATTTCTCCATTTTTTTACGTCCTTTTTCTTTTACCAGATAAGATGCTAGTTTCCCATATTGCCCTGTGTCGTCAAGAAGCCTGATGTGAATTCGTCCACGATCCCAGCATTTTTTTATTGCTTTTGTATCAATGTTTTCAATCACCATGTCGTATGTGCCTTGCGCCTTTGTCTCCTGTTTCCAACACATATACATACTTAAATTCTTTTCCAATCTTTTTATACTGTTTTCTTAGATCTCTGATCAGTTTATCCTTCTGCTTTAACATCTCTTTGTATGTATCTGGTCTTTCGTCTTTCTGTAGGAAAATGTGATGAACATATCTCCACCTTGGAAGTTACAGTTTAATTTCCATCTTAGCTGTTCCGTTTGTCTTCTGATATTTACATTCTCCTGTTCTAGTCTACTTGGTTCTCCAGTTTTGGCTCTCTTCTCTTTTGGTTTATGCTTTCGGCTGTAGTATTTCTTTATCTCTACTGTCTTGCCTGCGTACACTCTTCTAATCCAATATGGCATCTTGTCTCTCCTCTTTGTATTGTTCGTTTAATCTATTAGTATTTACTCAAACTTAATACTTTTATCGAGTCTTAAAAGCGGATTCGAACCGCTTATTTCCTTGCTTTTTCGTTTTTAATTTGCTATACTATATTTGTGGCTTTTAATCCACAATATGGCATTGAAAAGGCATCCCGATCACTGTTCCGGGATGCCTTTTTCTTTTACCATTTCTTTCAATCTCTCCGGATCATCACATATGTCCTCGTATTTTCCAAGCTTGTCCACAATGTCCCCGATCGCGCAGTTATTATCTACACGGATCAAAGACGCTCTGTATGTATAAGATTTATGATTTCTCATCGTCAATCTCATCTTGATCTCCTTATTCTAAATGCTGTCTGATCGTTATTAGTCGTTCACGTAATTCTTCTGCTTGCTCTGCATTCATTCCGCAAAATTCCATTCCATCTAATCCTTTTTTCATTCCGATAATCAGAACATTTCCATTGATCGGATGCCCATGAACATCTGTTTCGTATAGATATGACGCAATTGGATTGACCTGCGCCGTTTCATGATACAAATACTCTTCATCTACAAGCATCATCACTGGATACTGTTCTTCTGTTAGTGTGTACAGCCTTTTTGGATGCACAGCTTCTACAATTTCACATTCTTTCCTATTAGCTTATAAAACTTATGTAGCTGCTCCATATTCGTTCCTTCTGGATAATCAAGCATCAATACTTTATCGCTCATATTTTTATCATCAAAGATGTCAATATTTACTCCATCCTTGATCAGAATCATTTTCCCTGTCTTATCACTCATTTTTTGCTCCTTTACGCATATCTACAATCATCAATTTTCCTACGATTTCTTTTTGATCAAGCTCAAAGATATGCCTGTCTTTAAACTCTATATAATTAATCAGCTCATCTGCCATTCCTATAGCAGAGCCTTTCTTTACGTACTCAATGTCTCCATCTCTATATAATTCATTTGGAATCACAGTTTTTTGATATACTATTTTAATATTTTCTAGTATTTCAACTGCTTTTCTCATTGCAGAGATTGTCGGATTTTCATCCAATAGATCTCCTCCCATTATTCCATGCATCTTCATTTGCTCATCATATCTTTCGATATTATTTTTCAGCACGCTTATAGCTGTACTGACATTCATCTTGCTTTCTTCGTTTCTTTCATGATATAATTTGTTTGAACTTTTATTTGTGCCTTGGGAGTTAGCTAGGCTACTTCCTGGGCCTTTTTATTTTCACTCATCACTATTTTTTCTCCTCTTTATACTTGTATGCTTCTACTGTCGTTGAGCTATGTAGGGCTTCTTGCACTTTTTTTGCCATTTCTTTTCCTGATTCATCTAGCCCCCCTCCTCTTCCAGGAGATCTGCAACATATCTTAATACTCCAATCGTAATGTGTACTGTTGCGTCACATAACGGAGATATGTACTCGTTTACATCTCTTGCTGCTTCTACACATGCTTCCTGCAGCGTTACCACCGATGCTATATTCATTCCATTTTCCTTCAATCTCATTGACTTCTCTATCTCGTTTAATAATTTCATTTGCATTGGTCCCATTTTATGCTTGTCCTTCCTGCCCGGAATCTCACCGGGCTGTTTTCTTTTCTTTTGCTCCGATGGCTCTGATCACTGTCACTGCCATCATCTTTTTCTGTTCTGGTGTCAGTTCTCTTACTTCTTGTCATTTACGAATCGTCTTACCTTATATTCTTCCATAGCGTTCCCTCCTCTCTTCTCAGTCTATTTGTATCTGCTTGTCTGTTATGCTAGCTATTCGTTGGAGTGTTCTCATCCATCTGCTGACGTGCAGCCAAAATCTCGATGCTTGCCTTTACGATTGCCAAGGATTCCTTGTCCAGTTTCTTAAGGTTCTCCACTGTTCTTTCAAACATCTCTTTTCTTTTCTCTGTCATATTTCCACCTTCTTTCTTTTGTGTTGCAAATGGATTGACACTCCGCCCGATTTATTCACATAATAATGATTATTTTTAAGGGGAGTTCTCCGCGTGGTGTACGGAGTTAAGGATTTCTTTGGATCGCAGTCAGGCAATGTCAAATGCCTGCATTTTGATCGGACGGAGTGTCAATCCATCTGCTGCCTTATTTGCTATTTACTTTTTCCTGTGTTGCCAAAACAGTATTCTCCTTGTTTATTTACATCTTTCTTCCTATAATGAACTTACAGGACACTGCCACGTCCAAGTAAATAAGGAAGGAGAACACTATTTTGGCAACACATAAAGAGTTATCTAATTTCACGCATGATCGGCTGTCTAAATGCAATCATATTGATTTAGAGATTGCTGAACTCAAAGCAAGTCTTACTGTAAAACAGTCTAATCAGCTCGTTCCTCAAGCCATATTTGATAAAATAAAAGATCTTTGCATTAAACTTTCTGTAGTCATAAAACAAGATGCCTTAACAATTCTTGCAGCTTTGACATTTTTAGAACAACTTTTAAAGAAGAGTAATGTTATACTTTCTCAAGCTATAGAAATTCTTGAGAACATCAAAAATCTTTTATAATTCCTTAACTCTCCGTTATTACTTCGGAGAGTTCTTTTTTTATATTCTCAAAGAGTTCTTCTGCGAGTCCAATATCTCCACAAGTTATAAGTCTTAAAATTTCTTTTTCATCCTGTACCAACACCAAATTCCCACATACATTCATTATGTTTATAATTTGCTGCACTTTATTTTTAAACTCTTCTTCTTTATTTTCTTTTTTTGCCTTCTCCTTTTCTTTGCGTTATAATTTTTTTAGCTACTTTTAAACGTAGCTTTATATATGCCTCTTATTAATCGTCCTGGTTCTCTTAGTTTTACTGGGTATTTTGTTTTAATATCCAACGAGATCCCATTTTCATTCTCATCCACAATAACGCTCATGCTTTTCATACGGTACAGTTTTATTGTTCCGCCTACTAAATCAACGTTATATCCTGCTTCGTCTGCAATCTTTTTTGTCGTTATACTGCAATCACAGTTGCATGATTCTATATCTGGACAGTTCTTGCATGGTTCTGTAAAATCTGCTTTCTTTCCTTCTGCTGCCTGTATTCTCAGAGAATCCATATGTCTTAATGCACATCTGATTCCTATGTCCCTGATCTCTTGCTCTGTCAATACTTCACCTTCTTTCCTGGTTAAGATCACGTTGAAATTTCTCCGGTAGATTGCTTGCGTTCAATCCCATATCCAAGCCAGTAATCTGTTGGAGTTTTTTCATGATCACGTCATAATTCATTTTTCCATTTTCATTTTCAAAAGACTTTTCGCATTCATTTTTATATCTGCAATATTGGCATCCGTAAAATATCCAACCTTCTGCAAACACTGAACTTTGAATGATTCTTGCAATGCAATAAATGTCCTTTTCTGTTAGTTCTGTTTTTTCTATTATTTTTCACTCTCCTTCTTGATATTTCCATTTATTTCCTTTATACTCATAAGTACAATGTTACTATTGTTTCAACCAAAAGGAGTTTAAGTATGGCTACTTATAAAATTTCTGACATCCTCTTAAAACTTGCTGAAATGATTGAGGATGATCACACCTTTGTTGAATTAAATGAATACCCGGAAGAAGACGATTCACCAGCATTTCTGTCTTTCAATGTTCCTGTTGAATGTGAACGTCCGGATTTTGATGTTTCTGATTACGAAAGTATTGATGCATGTGATCCAAACGATCCTGTTTCTAACGATCCAATCGCTATTTCCCAAGATAGCCTTTGCCCTAATGTGCTTTTTTCTTATGACGAAATTTCAACGCTTGAACTATCTCTTAAGAATTCTATCGAATATCTCCAGAATTATATCGATAGCCCTAATTGCACTAGAGATGAAAAGGATCATTATCGTCCTGTCATTATTGCTTTTAGAAACTTATTACCTAAAATTCAACGTTTCTTAAATTCTCAGCCTATTATTTAATATCTTTCCTTATTCCTGGATAAGGTTCTCTAATATAAATAGTTGCTGGTTTTTTCTCCAAATCGTTTTTATATTTCTCACATACGGTTTGGAGAATTTTTTTATCGTTTTTCAAATCTTGTATTGTTTCTTTCATTTCCAAGTACTTCTTTTTTTGAAATCCACATGTTTCTCACCTTCTTT
>ENA-OQJR01000555-OQJR01000555.1-human-gut-metagenome-genome-assembly--contig:-NODE-555-length-11809-cov-3.210152_pt1 | contig 11809 bp, 10 predicted proteins | sample MGYA00242614_ERZ504781 | MGnify/ENA primary metagenome ERZ504781 (study PRJEB26092, sample SAMD00036365) | human gut metagenome | host: Homo sapiens | study: EMG produced TPA metagenomics assembly of...
ATATTTTTATGGGTAGGTTTGTTATTATGAACATTAAGGAAATACGAAATACTACCGGCCTTTCGCAACGTAGTTTTTTCAAAGAATGTTCAATATACCAATAAGTACATTAGCAAAAAATGGGAAGCAGGGAGAAAGCTCGCCAACGCCGTATATTATAAAATTGATTGCAACCAGTTACCGATAGATAATGATAATATGTGTAAAATTGAAGATAATAACGGTAAGATTTATTATTATAACAGAGACGCTGGGTATTTAATTGATTCAATAGGTACAAAAATCAAGATAGGTGAAGATCTTGATGGTGTTAAGGAAAAAAATCTTTCATTATATGTGGCTGATTTATTTGAATCCTATTATGAAATAGTTGATAAATTTAATCGTGACTGTAGACTTGATAAAACAGAAGATATTATATGGAGTTAATATATGGCGAAGAAAATAGCTAAAGAATACTATTTAATGCATAAAGATATACCTGTTTGCCTGATGGAGCTGACAGAAGGTGGAACTCTCGGAAATTACAGAAAAAATGAAGCAGCTCTTGCCCACTTTCCTATAGGTGGACAGATGAATGATATGAAATTTCATGATTGGTGGAAGGACAGGGCTATTCCTAAGACGAGGCACGGAGCTAAGACTGCCCTGCAAAGACTTGGATATTCTTCAACAAACAGTGCTTTGGTAGATAATTTGGCCTTAAGTTTGTCGGATTGTTATTGGATTAAACCTCGTGGTGAAGATATCGAATGGAAAGATGTAAATCTGTTTACAAATGATTTCGTAGATACATTTGGTGAAATAACACTAAACAAGGACAATTTACTTGATTTAAGGAAGAAAACAAAATTTAACTGCGCTGCTTCACAGGGAGAACTTCAGAAAAAATGGTGTATTGACACTTCAGGCCGCAGATATATGATTAAAGGTAATTATGGAGAATCATACCAGCAAAGTATAAACGAACTATTTGCAACAGAACTTCATAGAAAACAAAAATTTGAAAATTTCACAGTATACACTCCCACATTGTTAACAGTAGAAGGTGGAATTGAAGGACTTGGATGTCTTTCATATGATTTTTGCTCAGAAAATCTGGAATGTATCAGTGCATGGGAATTATTGCAATCAGTCAAGCTTAAGCAAAATGAATCATATTATTATCCATTGAAAAAGGTCTGTCTTGGTTTGGGAATAAAAGAAGAAGAGTTTGATTATTTTATGGATTATGAAATAATGACTGACTATCTCATTTCAAATACCGACAGACACATGAATAATATTTCTATAGTCAGAAATCCTGACACATTAGAAATACTTGGATTTGCACCTATATATGATTCCGGTAATTCTATGTTCTATAATATTCCATACGAGCATCTTGGTTCAATTCGTATTGATGAGATAAAGACACATTCTTTTATTTCTAAAGAAGTACGGCTTCTATCATATGTAAAGGATAGAAATATTGTAAATATTGATAAAGCAGAAATGGATTTTAGTTTGTATAAAAAAGATTTAATCGAACGTTATATGCGTATCCCAAGGCTACAAGCATTATATGAAAAGAAACTCACAAAGCTGAGAGCATTCCAAAATGGTAAAGACATATGGAAAACAGATAAATATTAAGTATTTCATTCCTCTTCTATTGAAATAAATAATCACAAGGAGGCATACATTATGTCAAGAAGAGGAACCAACATCAGAAAGAGAGCCGACGGACGCTGGGAGGGCCGCTACTACATAGTAGACACAGCCGGCAGTAAAAAGTGCAAATCGGTATACGGCCACAGCTATAAGGAAGTAACAGAAAGGCTGCTTACAGCAAAAGCAGCTTCACTTAATCAAACTATAGCCCCAAAGCAGTCTGCTATCACCGTAAAAGAAGTCGCTGAGAAATGGCTTGAAAGTATAGCATCCAGCCGGAAGTGCTCTACCATTCAAAAGTATTCTACTATATACAACAAATATATCAAACCAAACTGGGGAGAAAGTGTCATAGATCAGTTAAATCAGAATGAAATACTCAAGGAACTGCCTGAGACAGTCGGTGAGAGCGTTACAAAGAGCATACTTTGTATATTCAATTCTATCCTTGCATATGGAGCTGCCACATATGGCACCGGAGAAATTCATCTGTCATACAGGGCAAAACGTTCATCCGTCACATCCTCAAACAACATAAATACAATCAATACAACAGACCAGCAAAAGCTAACCGAGTATCTTCTTACCGAGCTTGATATCTATAAGCTCGGTATTTTATTGTGCCTTTTTATGGGGCTGCGTTTAGGAGAAATTTGTGCCCTGAAATGGGAAGATATCGACATGATTAGTCGCACTCTGCATGTCAATCGCACAGTGCAGAGACTTCCGGTAGATACGATACACACATCCGGTTCATCACAAAATAACCACACAGCCACGAGAAAGACTTCTTTATATATAGATTCACCAAAGACTTCAAATTCACTTCGTGAGATTCCTATCTCGGACTTTATATATGATAAGCTGTCAGATTATTATAACACTTCAATGAAAGGTGACTCCTATTTTCTAAAGAAAAATCAGCCTATGGATCCCCGCACTTATCAGAATAAATTTCATATCTATATAAGGGAAGCAGGTATCGGGAATACTCACTTTCACGCTCTGCGCCATACCTTTGCAACAAACTGTATCAGTAGTGGGGCTGACGCTAAGAGTGTAAGTGAGATTCTTGGACATTCCAATGTAAATATTACATTGAATCGCTATGTGCATCCAAATCTGGAGACAAAGCGCTCCGCAATCAATTCTATAGTTATCCCATAAATGGTCAGAAAAATGGTCATATTTATATAAAATGCTTATTTTATACATAAGGGAGGTTGGATTTCGCAGATTGTAATAATCTGCGAAATCCAACCTCCCTTTTAATGTAGTGTTTCACCCGGAGGCAGCAAATGAGCATACATCTTTATAAACACAACGAAGATGCATACAGAGCAGTCGAGACCATGCTGGAGGAAAAGCAGATGGCAGCCGTCATCCATCCGACCGGCACGGGCAAGTCGATGATAGCCTTCAAGCTCGTGGAGCAGCATCCACACAAACACTTTCTATGGCTATCACCAAGTGAGTACATCTACAAGACACAGCTTGAGAACATAGATACACAGTTCTCAAACATAGAATACATGTCGTACAGCAGACTCATGAAGCATGAGGACAGCATAGACACCCTGCACCCGGACTATATCATAATCGATGAGTTCCACCGCTGTGGAGCCGCAGAGTGGGGCAAGAGTGTGAGAAAGCTTCTGGAAGCATATCCGAAGGCAAAGCGCCTGGGGCTCTCAGCGACAAACATACGCTATCTGGACAACCAACGCAATATGGCAGAGGAGCTCTTTGAGGGCAACATAGCCTCAGAGATGACACTCGGAGAAGCAATCGTGAGGGAAATACTTCCGGAGCCTAAATATGTCATAGCCATGTATTCATACAAGAAAGAGCTCGAACAACTGAAAAAACGAATCGAGGGCTTATCAAACCCGGGACTTGTATCGGAAAACGAAAAGCTTCTAGAACAGCTAAAGCGTGCACTCGAGCAGGCAGACGGTCTCACAGAGGTCTTTGCCAGACAGATGACAAAGCCTGATGGCAAATACATAGTATTCTGCTCGGGCAGGGAGCATATGGATGAGATGAAGTCGCAGGTTGCCGACTGGTTTAGCAAGGTGGACAAAAAACCACACATATACACAGCGTACTACAACGATGCGTCGACCAGCAAAGCCTTTGCCGAATTCAAAAAGGACACAGGAAGCCACTTAAAGCTCCTCTACTGCATAGACATGCTGAACGAGGGCATACATGTGGACGATGTGGACGGAGTAATACTGCTTCGCCCTACGGTGTCACCAATCATCTATCTGCAGCAGATAGGCAGAGCATTGTCAGCAGGAAGCAAAAACCAGCCGGTCATATTTGACCTGGTCAACAATTTCGACAGCCTGTACTGCATAGACTGCCTGAAAAACGAGATGCAGGAAGCATTTTTACTGTATCCGGACACTCACTCGCCAAGAGAGCACTTTGAAGATAGGTTCCGCATTATAGACGAGACCAAGGACAGCAGGGAAATATTTATGCGCCTGCAGGAAAATCTGGGAAGCGCCTGGGACACATACTATGAGGCAGCAAAGCAGTGGTATGAGGAAAATGGAAATCTCAAGATACCAAAGAGCTATGTCACTGAGTCAGGCCTCACACTGGGAGCATGGATAAACACCCAGAGGCGTGTGAAGTCAGGCAATATATCCGGAAACCTCACCTGGGAAAAGATACAAAAACTAAACGACATAGGCATGATATGGGATGTCACGGACTCAAGCTGGCAGGAGGTACTTGAAGAGCTGAAATGCTACCGCAATACCTACGGCAATCTGGACATCAAGGCCAAATACGTATCGCCTACAGGCTTTAGACTCGGCTCATGGATTAACAACATGCGCTTCAAGGTAAAAAAGTACGGCATAGAGCAGGCACTCACTGATGAGCAGAGAAAAGCAACTCGAGGAGCTTGGCATGATATGGGACCACAACAAGCAGAAGTGGGAAGAGTACTACAGCGCAGCCAAAGCCTACTACAAGGAGCATGGAAACCTCGAAGTACCTGCAAAGTACGTCACAGCAGACGGCATACCGCTTGGACGGTGGCTGTCAAACCAGACCAATAGCCACTCAATGACAGACGAGCAGCTAAAGCGCCTGCAGAGCATAGGCTACAGGTCAGAAAGTAAGACTGCCATACAGTGGAACAGAAAGTTTGAGCTTGCGAAAACATATTACGAGAAAAACGGCAATCTGGACGTGCCGGTATCATATTCCACAGACGGAGTGAAGCTGGGACGCTGGATATCAAATATCAGATGTAAAAGAAAAAACCCGAAGGCCAGCGGCATGGTGCTCGACACAGAGCGCATAGCAAGGCTTGACAGCATAGGGATGAACTGGAAATAGGGTAATCAGGAAATACAGGGAGACATAGAAAAAATGTACAGAAAGAAAGGAAGAGGCTGGACCAAGCATATAGATTTTATGCTCTTAGATGTCCTGTGCATGCAGATAGCATTCATAGTTTCATACATATGGCGCTTTGGACCTGGCAATCCATACACAGATAAGGACTACAGGATATTGGCAGCAGCATTTCTGCTCATAGATTTCTTCGTGGAAATAGTATCCGATGCCTTCAAAAATGTATTGAAGCGCGGCTATCTCGATGAGCTCATAGCTACATGTAAGCATGTGGTGCTTGTAGAAATATTAACAACCTTCTTCCTGTTCACCACACAGATGGGCGAGATATATTCGCGTATGTCTTACTATATCATGATTCCAATATATATTCTCGTGTCGTACTTAGGCAGAGTGGTGTTAAAGAAAATTATCAAAAAAAGAAGCTTTGCTTCATCGAAAAAATCACTCTTTGTCATAGCACCGGAAAAGCTCCTTGAGGAGACACTTCACGGATTAAAAGAAAATGGCTTTGGATACACACAGATAGTGGCAGCGGCAACAGATGCCGACCTGAAGGGTAAAACAATATGCGAAATACCAATTGTTACAAACCATGACGGGATAGTAGACTACGCCTGTGAGGAATGGGTGGACGAGGTACTTATCCCACCATGTGCGGAGATCGAATATCCCTACGAAATGGCAGACATATTCCTGGAAATGGGAATAGCTGTTCACAGAGGCATCACCAAAAACAAAGCCATGGCAGGCAGCTTTAATCAGATAGAAAAAATCGGTGACTACACAGTCATCACAGCCAGTATGAACTATGCAAGCACCACACAGCTTCTTGCAAAAAGATGCATGGACATAATAGGAGGGCTGGTCGGATGCATTATAACCTTGATAGTGACGATATTTGTGGGACCGGCAATTTATATAGCATCACCGGGACCGATTTTCTTCGCACAGGAGCGAATCGGAAGAAACGGAAGAAAGTTCAAGATGTACAAATTCAGAAGCATGTACATGGATGCCGAGGAGCGAAAGAAGGAGCTCATGGCACAAAACAAGGTGAGTGACGGAATGATGTTTAAGATGGACTTCGACCCGCGAATCATAGGCAATAAGATACTGCCGGATGGAACAAAGAAAACCGGCATAGGACAGTTTATCAGGAAGACATCAATAGATGAGCTGCCGCAGTTTTGGAACATCCTCAAAGGAGATATGAGTCTCGTAGGTACCAGACCACCGACACTCGACGAGTGGGAGAAGTATGAACCACACCACAGAGCCAGAATGTCATTCAGGCCGGGACTGACCGGGCTGTGGCAGGTGAGTGGAAGAAGCAATATCACGGACTTTGAGGAAGTGGTGAAGCTGGATACCCAGTATATTGGGGAGTGGAGTGTGAAGGGGGATATTAGTATTATATTTAAAACGGTTCTCGGAGTGTTGAAGAATGAGGGCGCAATATAAGTGTGATAAATTTTAATCAAGAAATGGAGAAAAGAAATAGTGAAAGCAGTTATTTTAGCAGGCGGTTTTGGAACTCGAATATCAGAAGAATCTCATTTAAAACCAAAGCCAATGATTGAAATAGGTGGTATGCCAATATTGTGGCATATCATGAAGGAATACTCTTATTATGGAGTGAATGAATTTGTAATATGTGCAGGGTATAAACAACATGTTATAAAAGAATGGTTTGCAGATTATTTTCTTCATACATCTGATATTACATTTGATTTTACGAAGGGAAATGAAATTATTGTACATAAGCAGCATGCAGAACCGTGGAAAGTTACAGTGGTGGATACTGGATTGAATACTATGACAGGAGGTCGTGTAAAAAGAATTCATAAATATGTTGAAAATGAATCATTTTTTTTGACATATGGTGATGCCGTGTCAAATGTAAATATTTCTAATTTATTAGAGTTTCATAAGAAGCATGGAAAGATTTGTACGCTTACATCGGTTTCAATTGCACAACAGAAAGGTGTTTTGGATATTGATTCGGATGATAATATTACTGCTTTTCGTGAAAAAGAAGATACAGATGGTGCTGTAATTAATGGAGGATATATGGTATGTAATCCAGAAATCTTCAAGTACTTAATTGACGATAAAACGGTATTCGAACAGGAACCAATGAAGAAACTTGCATCAGAGGGTCAATTAAAGGGATTCTATCATGACGGATTCTGGCAGTGTATGGATACAAAAAGAGAAAAGGATATGCTTGAAGAATTATGGGAATCAGGGAAAGCACCTTGGAAAGTGTGGGAAAAATAATGTTTGATTTGAGTTTTTATAGCGGTAAAAAGGTATTTGTTACTGGGCATACAGGATTTAAAGGTTCATGGCTATGTAAGATGCTTGTTAAAGCAGGAGCAGAGGTGACAGGATATTCTTTGAATCCACCTACAAAGCCAGCTCTTTTTGAAATAGCTGATATTGAAAAAGATATTAATTCAGTTATTGGTGATATTAGAAATTTGGATTTACTTAAGAAAACATTTGAAGATGCAAAGCCAGAGATAGTTTTTCATTTGGCTGCCCAACCTATAGTAAGAGATAGTTATAAAAATCCAGTTTATACATATGAGACCAATGTGATGGGAACTGTGAATGTTTGCGAATGTGTAAGACAATCAAAAACAGTTAAATCTTTCCTTAATGTTACAACAGATAAAGTTTATCTAAATAAAGAATGGGAATGGGGATATAGAGAAAATGAAGAATTAGATGGATATGATCCTTATTCAAATTCTAAATCTTGTTCAGAACTAGTGACTCATTCGTACATTAATTCGTTTTTTAAGGATTTAGGCATTGCAGTTTCTACGGCTAGGGCTGGTAATGTTATAGGTGGTGGTGATTTTGCGAACGATAGAATTATACCTGATTGTATTAGGGCGGCGGTAAATCATGAGGATATTATTGTTAGAAATCCGTACTCAACACGACCTTATCAACATGTATTGGAGCCTCTTTATGCGTATCTTATGATAGCGGCTAGACAGTATGAGGATGAGAATTATGCAGGATATTATAATGTTGGACCAGATGATCAGGATTGCTTTCAAACTGGAGCACTTGTAGATGTTTTTGTTAAAAAATGGGGTGAAGGCATAAAATGGGTAAACAAATATGATGGTGGCCCACATGAAGCTAATTTTCTTAAATTAGACTGCTCAAAATTAAAGACTGTATTTGGATGGAAACCACATTGGAATTTGGATATTGCAATAGAAAAAGTTGTTGAATGGAGCAAATGCTGGATAAGCAAAGAAGATATACGTGACTGCATGGACAGAGAGATAGAAGAGTTTATAAAGGCAGGTGAAAAATAGTGCGCAGTGAAGAATTGGCATATGAAATACGAAAAAATGCAATAAAGATGGTTAATCATGCACATGCCTCTCATCTTGGAGGTATCTTGTCATGTGCTGATGCAATAGCTGTTTTGTATGCGGAAGTAGCACATATAAATCCTAAAAATCCAAAAGATCCTAAAAGAGATAGAATAGTTCTTTCTAAGGGGCATAATGGCGCTACTGTATATGTTGCTTTGGCAAAAATGGGATTTTTTGATGAAGAATTGTTAAAGACATATGGTGATAATGGAGGAATGTTTTCTTGTCATATTTCACATAAGGAAGTGCCGGGAGTTGAAGTGTCTACAGGTTCATTAGGACAAGGTGTTTGTATGGCATGTGGCTTTGCTATAGCAGCAAAAAGAAAAAAGGAAGCACACAAAATATATGCCATTGTAGGTGATGGAGAATGTGATGAGGGTTCAGTATGGGAAATGGCATTGCTTGCTGCTCAAGAAAAACTTGACAATTTTACGGTTATTATCGATAGAAATTATCAGCAGGCAATGGGCAGAATTGAAGAAGTAATTAATACTGAACCATTTGCAGATAAGTGGAAAGCTTTTGGTTGGACTGTTGTTGATGTAGAAGATGGAAATAATCATGAGCAGCTAAGAAAAGCGTTTGAAGTAGATAGTAATGGAAAACCAAAGGTGATAATAGCTAGAACTATAAAGGGTAAAGGAGTTTCTTTTATGGAAGATAACCTTTTATGGCACTATAGAGATCCACAAGGAGAGGATTACGAAAATGCGTTAAAGGAGGTTGAAGAAAAATATGCGAAATCATGTAATAGATGAGCTGATGAATTTGGCTTCTAAAGATAAAAGAGCATTTTTAGTAACGGCAGATCTTGGATACAATGTAATTGAAAAATTTAGAGATGCCTTTCCAGACAGATATCTGAATGTTGGAATTGCAGAACAAAATATGTGTTCTGTTGCAGCTGGATTAGGGATGGAAGGCTATATGGTATTTACATATTCTATCGGTAATTTCCCTACATTAAGAGGAATAGAACAAATTCGTAATAATATATGTTATCACAATGCTAATGTAAAAATCCTTTCAGTAGGCGGTGGCTTCGCATATGGAGATTTGGGAATGACACATCATGCAACAGAAGATATTGCTATGATGAGAGCATTACCAAATATGAAAGTATACGTTCCATCTGATGAAGTTGATGCAGTTGCATGCTTTAAGGAGGCAGTTAGTTTTGATGGGCCTGCATTTATTAGGATGGCTAGAGGAAAAGAAGCGGTGTTCCATGAACAAAATGATATAATAAATCCTTCAAAATTACAACGATATACTTCCGTAGGAAAAGATATAAATATAATTACATGTGGAACTTTACTTGGCGAAGGGAAAAAACTCCAAAAGATGTTTGAAAATAAAGGAGTAAGTACAGGTGTATTTTCTGTTTTGAGAGTGAAACCTTTGTGTAACGATGAAATAAAAGAGTTGGCATTAAATTCAAAGCTAGTTATTACAATGGAAGAACATAATGTTGTAGGTGGATTTGGTGGTGCGGTTGCAGAGGCATTATCTGAAATAGAAGAAAAGCATGCTGTTTTATATCGTGCTGGATTGCAGGATACATATACATCAAAAATAGGAAATCAGGATTTCCTAAGAGATTATTATGAGATGAATGCAGAAAAAGTGTTTGCTCATGTTATGGAGAATTATGAATTATGAAGATATGTATAACCGCAGCTAATTGTTTTATTGGATTGCCTCTTGTAAAAAAAGCAGCAGAGCTTGGATGGGAAGTTATAGCTGTAGTACGTGTAGGAAATAAACAAAAGGATTTCATTGGAACAATAAAGAATACAAAAGTAATTGAGTTGAATTTGGAAGATTATGATCAGCTTGGTGCGTTGGTTGGACCAGTTGATTGTGCTGTCTTGTTAACCTGGAATGGAACAAGAGGAAAGACTAGGCTTGATGATGAGCTTCAAAAGACAAACTATGAAAATAACATGAAAGCAGTCAAAAGTTTGATAGACTATGGCTGCAAAAGAATTGTTACAGCGGGAAGTCAGGCTGAGTATGGAATAAGCAATGAGATGATTTCAGAAAAAACTGAGTGTAAGCCAAACACTGCTTATGGTAAGTACAAAGTTCTGTTTTATAAAGATGCATATAATTATTGCAAAGAAAATAATGTATCACTTAAAGAACCGCGGTTTTTCAGTTTGTATGGTCCGGGTGATTATGAGAATACACTGATAATGAGCAATATAAAAAAAATGCGTGCTAACGAGACTTGCGATATGACACCATGTACGCAAATGTGGGATTATTTATTGTTGATGATGCAATAGAAGGCATTATTGGTTTGTGCCATAAGAATGTGATGATGGGGCTTATAATTTTGGGAGTGGTGATTGCAGACAACTTAAGATTTTGTACAAGAGATGAAGAGCATTCTTAAAAGTGATAGTAAGCTCAATTTTGGAACTGTACCATATACTGCAGCAGGTAATTGTTAGTATACAACCTGATATACATAAGTTGAAAAGTACAGGATGGAAACCAAAAGTGTCTTTCAAAGATGGTGTAGAAAAAATAGTTAAGGCAATGGAAAAATAATATGAATATTGTATATCATGCAAGTGATTCATTTGCAAAAGTTACAGGTACGTCAATTGTTTCAATTTTTGAAAATAATAAAGACATAGACGAAATCAATGTATATGTAATTGAAAAAATTTTACAGAAGATAATAAGAAAAAAATGGAAGCAACTAGCAGATAAATATAACAGAAGAATTATATTTATTCCTATGCCTGATATAAACAAGTCAGAGCATCTTCATTTAAAGAAAATAAAAGGAAAATGGATATTTGATTCTTATTGCAGACTCTTTTTGGACAAATTATTGCCAGAGGAAGTTGAAAAAGTGTTATATCTTGATGGAGATGTACTTAATACTGGATCTCTAAAAGAACTTTGGAGTCTGGATATGGGAGAAAGCAGTGCGGCTGCGGTCATTGACTGCTTGGGAGAAAAATATTATGAGTTATTAGGGTTAGGAAAAAATGCAAGGTACTGTAATAGCGGAGTAATACTTTTTGATCTAGATAAATGGCGCAAGGATAGCATGGGAGATAAGGTTAGGAAATATGTACATGATAACAATGGATATGTTTTTTTTATGGAGCAGACTGTGTTTAATGCAGTTATGCAAGGTAAGATTAAAATTCTTCATCCTAAATATAACACATATTCGATGATGCAGACAATGTCATATGAAGATCTTATAAAATTGCGTAATGTTAAGAGATTCTATGAAAAAAAGAAAATTGATGAGGCTATAAAAAATCCGATATGGTGCTATATGACAAGTTCATTTTGGATTGTAAATAGACCTTGGTATAAGAAACAACTCATCCTATGCA
>ENA-OQJR01000557-OQJR01000557.1-human-gut-metagenome-genome-assembly--contig:-NODE-557-length-11754-cov-1.891116_pt1 | contig 11754 bp, 9 predicted proteins | sample MGYA00242614_ERZ504781 | MGnify/ENA primary metagenome ERZ504781 (study PRJEB26092, sample SAMD00036365) | human gut metagenome | host: Homo sapiens | study: EMG produced TPA metagenomics assembly of...
GGTTAAGGTTGATGGAACATTGGAAGGTAATTATGGAAACAAACAGCTTCCGGCGGTATCATTGAATATAAAGATTAATGATGCATCCGCCCGATATGAAGGACTTCCTTATGGTATTGATAATTTTACGGCTGATTTTGAATCGTATATTGATTTGATGCGTCGCAATCCTTCATTTTTGAACTTGAAAATTCTTCATTTTGAGGGAGCACATACCAAGATTCTAGCAGATGCCAAAGTGGAGGATTTATTGATAGATCCACTTATAACACTTCATACTGAATCTACAGTTGACTTGGATGCTTTAGCTAAAACTTTCCCTTTGCAGGAAAATGTAACCATCCGTGGTAAATTAGATGCGGGTTTAAATTTAAAATGTCGTCTTTCTTCTTTGAAAAAGCAGGATATTGGACGTATCAGGTTAGGGGGAAGATTGGCTTTAAAGGATTTTGAGTTAAAAGACACTGCTAAAGATTTTAATTTTTTAGGTAATGCCGATTTAAAATTCAGTGATAGTGAAACTTTGCAGGCTGAATTGGATATCAGAGAAATAATATTGAATAGTAGGAAATTTGTTTCAGAGATAGATCGGATGAAAGCGAAGGTTGTTTCAACCAATCCTCAAGATACCACAAAGATTGTCACTTTGCAATGTGAATTGGAAATGAATAAATTGCGTGCGAATATAGGAGATTCGCTTAAAATATATAGTGGCAAGACTACTGGAACTGGCGAACTTGCTCCGAAGGAACAAAATTCGGCAATGCCGATGATTAGCTTTTCCATGCGTACGGATTCTCTTTTCTTTAATGCCAATGAAACGAAGTTGGCGTTAGGCGTGGCAGGTATTAAGGCGAAATTGGAAAAGAAAAATGATTCGTTATGGATACCTCGGGGAATTGTTGGTTTTGATAGGTTGTTGGTACATACTCCTGAATTTGGTTTACCTTTACGAGTACGTAAGACAGCTGTAACAGTAGATGGTCCGAAAATAACATTAAGAAATGCCTCTTTGAAAAATAGGGCATTCAGATATGGTTGCTACCGGTGAGGTAATGGGATTATATCGTGCGATGACTAAAAATGAAACTTTAAAAGCGCGTTTAGCAATCTCTTCTGAGATGATTGATTGTAATCAATTGATAAATTCATTCTCTTTATCTGAAGATTCAGTATCTGTGGCGGTGACAGACACAGTGTCTCCAACAGAAATGAAGTTGTTTGTGTTACCGGGTAATTTGGATTTTGAATTACAGACAGATTTGAAAAAAGTAGTGTTTGGAAAGGTGGAATTTGAAGATGTGTGTGGAAAGGTAGATTTGAAAAATCGTACATTATATTTAAGAAATTTGGAAATGCGTGCATTGGATGCTGATATGAAGGCGGTTATGGTATATCGTGCGGATTCAGTCAGAGGAGGATATACAGGCTTTGACTTTAAAATTAGGGATATAAATATAGCTAAGCTGGTAGATTTTATACCTTCAATGGATACCATTGTACCTATGCTGAGATCTTTTGAAGGAAGGGTTCAGTTTGATGTGGCTGCAGAGGCACGTCTGGATTCAAATATGAATATTCGTATACCTACTTTGCGTTCGGCCATGTATATAAAAGGGGACAGTTTGGTGTTGATGGATGGTGAGACCTTTGCCGAAATTTCAAAGATGTTGATGTTTAAAAATAAAAAGAAGAATGTATTTGATAGTATTTCGGTTAATGTAGTTGTTAATGACGGTAGTGTTCTTGTTTATCCATTTCAAGTGTCTATAGATCGTTATAAAGCTGCTATAGGGGGAGAGCAAGGACTGGATATGAATTTTAAATATCATATATCCATTTTGAAATCGCCTTTGCCTTTTAAGGCTGGAGTGAATATTTCCGGTAATCTGGATAAGATGAAAATACGTGTAGGTAAAGCCAAATATAAAGATGATGTGACTCCTGCTGCCATTCATAAAGTAGATAGTACGCGTATGGATTTAGGAAGGCGTATTGTGGAACGGTTTCATCGTATTGTAGGGGTAAGATAGAAAAGGGATTTATTTTGTTTATATAAAAAAGCTCCTTCACGAAAGTCATGAAGGAGCTTTTCCTTTGTGTTGTTACATTATATAATAAACCATTATCCACATCTCGATGTGCCACAAGTCTTGCAGATCAAGCATCCTTCTTGATATACGAGAGTTTCATTTCCGCAATTGGGACATTTTTGTCCTTCGGCACTAGTACCATCTGTTACATATTTTTTCAGTGCTCGTTCTACACCATTTTTCCATGTGTTAATGTTTTCACTGTCAAGTTGCAGAGAATCTACCAGTTTGATAACACGATCAATAGGCATTCTCCAACGAAGTACACCCGAAATCAATTTAGCATAGTTCCAATATTCTTTGTTGAACTTTTCAGACAAACCTTCAATGGTTGTTTTGTATCCACGTTTGTTTTCAAACTGGAAATCATATCGTTTGTTGCCTTCTTCATCAATGTTTTTGATGATGCGTCCGGTAGTGACCGATTTGGGCAATGAAATACCTTCTTCATCATCTTGCAGACCGGTAAAGATTTCGTATGGATGTCCATCCAACAAGCCTACAAATGCAACCCATTTTTCTTTGTTGTTTTGGAAACGTACTACTTCCGCTTCCAGTACTTTGGGGCGCACTTCTACTACCGTAGGTGGTTTGCAAGGGGGAAGTTCTTCTTTTTTGTCTTTCTTGTCCTTTTGGGTAGAAAGTAAAACTCCGGAGCGGGAGCCATCACGATAAACGGTACATCCTTTGCATCCTGAACGCCATGCCTCTACATACAAGCGGTTTACCAATGCTTCATCTACGTCATTGGGCAAATTGATAGTTACGCTGATTGAATGGTCAACCCATTTTTGGATGCGTCCTTGCATTTTTACTTTCATCAGCCAGTCTACATCATTTGATGTGGCTTTATAATAAGGTGACTTTTCTACCAATTTGTCAATTTCTTCTTGTGTATAACGCTTGGTGGGATCGTAACCGTTTACTGTCATCCATTCCACAAATTTATGGTGGAATACAATATATTCCTCAAATGCATCTCCTGTTTCATCTACAAAATCTACGTGTGTCTGAGGATCATTCGGATTGACTTTTCTTCTACGTTTATACACCGGCATAAACACCGGCTCTATGCCGGAAGTAGTTTGGGTCATTAGGCTGGTAGTTCCGGTGGGAGCTATGGTCAGGCAGGCGATATTACGTCGTCCGTATTTTTTCATCTCCTCATATAATTCTGGATCAGCTTCTTTTAAGCGGTTGATGAACGGATTTGTTTTTTTCTCGTTCACTGTCATAGATAGCGAATGCTCCACGTTCTTTTGCCATGTTAACAGATGAACGATAGGCTTCCAGAGCGATTGTTTTATGTACTTGTTCAGAAAACTCTGTTGCTTCTTCTGTTCCGTAGCGTAACCCCATAGCGGCAAGCATATCCCCTTCAGCTGTGATACCTACGCCTGTACGTCTTCCCTGTCCGCTCTTTTTATAAATTTTTTCCCATAAATGTTTCTCTGCTTCTTTTACTTCCTCACTTTCGGGATCGGAATCGATTTTAGCTATGATTTTCTCGATTTTTTCCAATTCCAAGTCAATGATGTCATCCATAATGCGCTGGGCCAATGCCACATGCTTTTTGAATAAGTCGAAATCAAAGTAAGCCTCCTTTGTATAAGGGTTTACTACGTATGAGTATAAGTTGATAGCTAATAAGCGACAAGAATCGTAGGGACACAGGGGTATTTCACCACAAGGATTGGTAGAAACAGTACGATATCCTAAATCGGCATAACAGTCTGGTACGGATTCACGGATGATGGTGTCCCAAAATAATACACCGGGTTCAGCAGACTTCCATGCGTTATGGACAATCTTTTTCCATAACGCAGATGCATCAATGTCTTTCGTGAAAACAGGTTGATCGGAATCTACCGGGTATTGTTGTTTGTAAGGAGTGCCATTTACAGCTGCCTGCATAAATGCATCATCTAGTTTCACGGATACATTAGCACCGGTTACTTTGCCTTCGGTCATTTTGGCATCAATAAATGCTTCTGAATCTGGATGCTTGATGGATACGCTTAACATTAAAGCACCACGACGTCCGTCTTGCGCTACTTCACGTGTTGAATTGGAATAACGTTCCATGAAGGGCACCAGTCCGGTGGAAGTCAGTGCTGAATTTTTAACCGGAGAACCTTTTGGTCGTATATGAGATAAATCATGTCCTACGCCACCACGACGTTTCATTAATTGTACTTGTTCCTCATCAATGCGGATTATACCTCCGTATGAGTCGGCTGCTCCATCAATTCCAATGACAAAGCAGTTTGATAAGGAAGCCACTTGAAAGTCGTTCCCGATACCTGTCATAGGGCTACCTTGCGGAACAATGTATTTAAAGTGATCCAATAATTCGTAAAGCTGCTGTGCGTTTAACCCGTTCTGATATTTAGCTTCAATGCGGGCTACTTCATTTGCAATGCGCCAATGCATATCTTCGGGAGACTTTTCGAAAATGTTCCCGAAAGAATCTTTTACTGCATATTTGTTTACCCAAACCCTTGCAGCAAGTTCATCACCTTTGAAGTATTGTAAAGATGCTTCAAAAGCTTCGTCATAGGTGTACGTTTGTCTTTCCACTTTTATTTTTAGATTTACTGTAATATCAATAAGTTGTTTTAGTGTAGAAGTTACAACTCATTATAATAAAAGTTTCGGCAAAGCTATATATGTTTTTTCAATTAACAAAATAAAAAGCAGATAAGTTTTCAACAAATTGAAAGTTATCCAAGAATATTTGTTAATTTATTGATTATCAAAAGATATATATGCTTGCTTATTTGTTAGAAGTTTTCTGTTTTGAAAATTTTGATGGAGGGGATGAGTGATTGACTAGTTGAAAAGCCAGATTCTTAGCATATATATTTTGCAAAAAATTGCATTATTACTCTTTTCTTTTTTTATCTTTGCAAGAAAAATATATATGGAATCGATAAATAATAGACGGACGATCCGTAAATATAAGCAGGAAGATATTTCTGCTTCTTTGTTAAATGATTTGCTTGAAAAGGCGTTCCGTGCTTCTACAATGGGTAATATGCAATTATATAGTGTGATTGTGACTCGTGACAAGCAGATGAAAGAGAGATTGGCACCTGCCCATTTTAATCAACCGATGGTAACAGGTGCTCCGGTTGTACTGACTTTTTGTGCGGATTTTAACCGTTTTAGTAAATGGTGCAGAGAGCGTAAGGCGGTACCGGGTTATGACAATCCCATTTCTTTTTTGAATGCTGCTACGGATGCATTGCTTGTGACTCAGAACTTTTGTACATTGGCTGAGGAAAATGGATTAGGTATTTGTTTTTTGGGAACAACGATTTATAATCCTGATCAAATTATTGATATCCTTCAGTTGCCGGAATTGGTTATGCCGGTGGCTACTATTACAGTAGGATATCCGGATGAATGCCCTCCACAAGTCGATCGTCTTCCTATAGAGGGTATTTTGCATGAAGAATTGTATCATGATTATACCAAAGAGGATATTGATCGTATTTATAGATATAAAGAGTCACTTCCGGAAAATCATCAGTTTATTAAAGAAAATCATAAGGAAACACTGGCTCAGGTATTTACTGAGGTCAGATACAAGAAGTCGGATAATGAATGTATGTCTGTAACTTTGAAAGAAACCTTGAAGAAACAGGGTTTTGAGAAGTGAATTGCCGGGAACTATCAATCTTAAAACAGAGGTGCGCAGAGGGAAATAAAGAAAATGCCCTTTGCGCACCTCTGTGGTTTTATTCTATTTCCTTTTGAGAGAAGCTTCAATTTCCTCAATATCCGCTTTAAATGCTTTGTCAACCTCTACTTGGTCTTTTACTATTTTGCAAGCGTGCAATACGGTTGCATGATCTTTATTACCTATTAATTTACCAATTTTGGAAGAAGAGGAGTCTGTATGTTTTTTGGCCAGATACATAGCTACCTGACGTACTTGTACCACTTCTCTTTTTCTTGTTTTAGTATGGATGGCAGATTCTTCTATCTCGTAATGGCTGCATACTTTCTGTATGATATCTTCTACTGTGACAGGCTTGCTCTCACAACAGCGTACAGCTTTTCGTACAATTCTTTCAGCCAAATCCAAATCGACATCACGCTTGAAAATAATGGATTGTGCCAAAAGTGAATTAATGATGCCCTCTAATTCACGTACACTTTCATTTACGTTTTCAGCAATATAATTAATTACTGTTTCCGGTATATTCAAACCGTCACGACGTATTTTATTACGTAAGATATTCTTTCTCAATTCTACGTCCGGCTTTTCCAATTTCGGCCACTAAGCCCCATTTAAAGCGGGTCAGAAGGCGTTCTTCCATACCTTGTAGCATTACCGGCGCACGGTCAGAAGTCAGAATAAGTTGCTTACCGTTCTGGTGCAGATGGTTAAAGATGTGGAAGAATGTGTTCTGGGTTTTGGTTACTCCGGCGAATTCTTGAATATCATCAATAATCAAAACGTCTATGGTTTGATAAAAACTAATGAAATCATTGAAATGATTGGTACGAACAGAGTCAGTGTATTGCACCTGAAACAGATGTGCTGATACGTACAATACTCTTTTTTCAGGATATAATTCCTTGATGCGGGTACCAATAGCATTAGTCAAGTGAGTTTTGCCCACACCGGATGGTCCATACAAAAACAAAGGGTTGAATGTTTTTGCCGGATTTTTAGCTACAGTTTCTCCTACTGTACGTGAGAACTCATTACTATTTCCTTTTATGAAATTCTCAAAATTGTAATTTGGATTCAAATGTGGGTCTAAATCCTGCGGAGCCGGTGCCTGCATTGGATTAGGTGTCTTGTTACCATCTCGTATAACTGTTTGTGTGGGTAGTGCTGAAGAGCGTTTGCTTCCCTCCATGTTAACAGTTATATGGTTGGTCTTATCGGTCAAGATACAATACATAAGCTGCGTTCCTCCCCAATTTCCTTTATATAGGGCAGCGCGCAGCAAGTCCACAAACTTTTCTTCTAGAAATTCATGAAGATGGGCTGGGGACGCCAATTGTCAGTGCCTTGTCCTCATATTTAAGCGGTACGATAGGCTCAAACCACGTTTTAAAGGTCGTTTCTGGTACGTTGTCTCTGATAAGGTTCAGGCAACGACCCCATAAAACGACGTGATCGTTTTCAATCATATGAAACATTTATTATAAAAAGCGAAACTTCTACAATGCAAATTTCGAAATGAATTTCTGTAAAAAACAAATCGCTTTTTTCTTGCTTTTTATTTTTAAAGAGTAATATCTTTAGTTTCAGTTACTTATAAAAACCTCTATCTAAAGGCTTTTGAAAGATTCTTGTTGTTTGATAATTGACTGATTCTTAGATGACTATCAGTCAAAATAGGCTTTTATTTATTTTAAATGAAATAAGTCTACATGGTATTTCTTCCCTATTTGCAGTCATTTACTGAAAATAAGTGGAAAAATGGTTGAGTAGACTTATTTAGAATATTTTTAAATTAGCAAATATGTTACTTATCTTTCTTGCCAAACAAAGAGAAATGTACATAACGTTTAGGATGCGCTTTCAAATCCTCCAATAAGGTTGCAGCGTTTGCTGTCGTCGCACTCAAATTTTGGTAGAAAGTAGGATCATTGAATAGCAATCCGATACTGTTGTCCTTGCGATTGAGTTTTTCTGTCAGCATTTGTACATTATATAAAGTGGAGTCTATTTTATTGAACGTTGAAGCATAATCAATACCTTTCAAATTGTCGCTGATAGCAATGAAGTTATCAGCAATTGTGTTTAATTTTCCAGTAAGTTGCGGAAGATCCTTTTGCATTAACATGTTTAATTGACGTGTTGTCACATCCAGATTGGCTGTCAGTTTTTCTGCGTTGTGCAAGGTTGCACTCAATGCAGGATCAGCTAATATTTTATTTAATGAATATAGGATAGAATCCATTTTGGGTAACATCTGCTCTATTTGAGGAACTAGCTTTTCTTCAGCGGCTCCCATGAGCCCCGCATTCGTTTTGCCGGGCAGGGTATCTCCCGGTTGATAGTATTCTGTAGAATTAAAGTTAAGGAGTAAGTTCATCTTTACCGTTCCCAGCATTTCTGTAACCAGTTCTCCTGTACTTCCTTTGGGGATACGCATTTCCTTGTCCACTTCCACTTCTACTGTGACATGTCCCGGTTTTGCATAGTTGTAATTGATATTTCTTACTGTACCTACTTTATAACCATTGGCAAAGACGGGGCTTGATCCGGCTAATCCGTTTATATTTGTATATTCTACATAATAGTAATTGGCAGATTGGAACATATTTATTCCTTTCAGGTAGTTGATACCAAAGATCAGCATAGCCAATGCAGCGATGCCTATTAATCCTATTTTTACCTCTTTCGTCATTTCAATTATACCTTTTATATTATCTATTCTTTTTAAATTCTTTGATGGCTTCGTTCACATTCATTTTCTCTCCGTTTTTGAAAGCGATAATGAAAGCGTCCTTAAATTTAGGAGTAATATTACGTTTCATGCGTAGTATTTTATTATAATCCGTATTTTCTCCGTAAGTATATTTATAAAGTCCTTTTTCGCGGTAATAGCTAACAGGTGATACACCTTTCAGTTGTTTGCTTCCTTTGGGCAATATTTTGTTTGATACCAATATTTGTATTTTAAATACAGGCTTGGCAGATGTTCGGGCTTGGTCGCCTGTGATCTTTTTTTGTGTGGCAGGTACAGGCTTTTTGGTAACCTTGTCCGGTTCCGTTGCAGTGTCCGGTTCCGCAGTTTGTATTTCTATTCTTGATTCTTTCGGTTTGTTTTCTGGTTCCGGTAATTCTTGTTCTTGTACTCTGCTGCGGCCGATGGGGGCGTCATGTTCGCGCTTGTAATTGAGGAATGCTTTATAAATGCTGTTAGATAACGCCGTAGTGCCTGCATCGGATAAAAGATATTGTTCTTCATCCGGTGTTGAGATATAGCCTAATTCAACCAAAACACTAGGCATGGAAGTGGCACGTAGAACTAGGAATCCGGCTTGATGTACTCCTTTGTCTATTCGTTTGGCTGTATTCTTGAATTGTTTTTGGATAAGAGTGGCTAATTTTACACTCTTCTCCATATTTTTGTCTTGTACAAATTCAAAAATAATATAGCTTTCAGAAGAATTTGGATTGAATCCGGCATAACGTTGTTCATAATTATCCTCTATCAAAATAACCGAGTTCTCTTTTTTAGCAACTTCTAAATTTTCTTCAGTACGGTGGAGTCCTAACGTATAAGTCTCTGCTCCCCGTACAGTTCTGCCACGGGCTATGGAATTAGTATGTATAGAGATGAATAAATCGGCCTTGGCATTATTGGCTATTTGTGCACGACGATCCAAAGGGATAAAGACATCTGTTTTCCGGGTATATATTACCTTTACGTCATTACAGTTATTTTGGATCAGTTGTCCTACTTTTAAAGCTACGTTCAGATTGATGTTTTTTTCTTTTCCACGTCTGCCGATAGCACCGGGATCATGTCCGCCATGACCGGGATCAATGACGACTACAAAGTCCTTTCCCTTTGCCGCCAGGCAGAAACAGGGAAAGACCAGCCACAGGCTACACAACAGGAATATTATTTTAAGTCTATCGGTTTTCATATCAATTAAGTTGCAAATGTAGCGATTTTTAGTGAAAACTCGGCTTTTGTCTTTAAGTTTTGCGTTTTTTATTCGAAACTTGCCACAAAACCCGAAAAAATAGACGAGTGTTTGGACTAAATTCTTTTATTTTGTATTCTGAAATAAATATTGAAAGATGGATTTGTTTAAGTTTATGAAGAATTGGACGTTACCTCTAGCGATGCTTGCAGGAGTTATCGGTTATTTTGTTTTTGCCAACTTCACTTTTCTGGAGCCGACAAAGCCATTTATGAATGGGTTGATTTCTTTTTTAACTCCTTCCTTGATTTTTGCCCAATTGTTGCTTACATTCTGTAAAATTGAACCAAAAGAGTTGGTTCCTAGAGTATGGCATGGCTGGTTGTTGGCTATTCAAGCCATTTCTTGTGGTATTATTGCGTTGTTGTTAATATTTTGTCCGATGGATGAATCTTATAAGGAGATATTCGAGGCGGCTATGGTTTGTCTTATTTGTCCTACTGCTACGGCAGCGGCAGTAATTACGGGAAAACTAGGTGGAAGTGCTTCCAGTTTGACTACTTATACATTGCTTTCAAATATTTTGGCTGCAATAGCAGTTCCTTTGATATTTCCATTGGTTGAACCACATACAGATGTTACTTTTGGTATTGCTTTTCTTAAGATTTTAAGTAAGGTTTTTCCATTGTTGCTTGCACCGTTTTTTATCGCTTTATTATTCCGTTATTATATTCCCCGGCTCCACAAGTTTTTACTGAAATATCATACTTCGGCTTTTTATTTATGGGCGGTAGCATTGACCATTGTAATGGGGCAGACTACTCGCTCTTTGGTTAACAGTACTGCTGATGTAACGGTAGAGATGTTGATTGCTTTTGCCGGTTTAGTAACTTGTTGTTTACAATTTTATTTTGGTAAAAGAATTGGTAGTGCATATAATGACCGTATAAGTGCAGGACAGGCATTGGGGCAAAAAAATACAGTACTAGCTATTTGGATGGCGGTTACGTATCTTAATCCTTTATCGTCTGTCGGTCCGGGTAGTTATGTGGTGTGGCAAAACATTATCAACTCAATGGCAGCTATGGAAAAAGAGAAAGAATGAGATAAAATAATGAATATAAGATATTGATATTTAGTTATTTGCTGTTTATATTCATCTTTTCCTTTGTTTTTCCGATTTTCCTATTAATTCCAATAAATGCGTTTATTTTGTTACCAGTTTGTTACTCGAATAGCGTTGAGTAACAAAAAAAATATCTATATTTGCCATCGGTAACAAAATAAAAACATAAGTATGGCGAAGAAGAAACAAGAGGCAAAAATTGAAAGGAGCCTAGTAAGAATCCGGTTTAAGCAAACTTGCCAATGGTAAATCAAGTCTAATCTATTTGGACTATTACACTGGTGATGTTAATTCTTGGAATGAAAACAGATAATGAGTGTCAGTAGACGGTCACTCACCATAAAATTGTCAAACTTCTTAATAGATATAATAAAAATTGCAGAATGTTTTGTTTATAAATATAAATAACTAATTTTGCAAGCTCAAAATCAGAACAAAGCATAGATATTAATGAAACATTTGTCCTACATATTAGCTTTATGGGTGCTGTTATTATCAACAGTTCCATGCTTTCTTGAAGACAAATGTCTGTTTCAATGTGCTAATGAACAAACAGAAGAACCATGTGCTGATAATGATGGTTCCTCATGTACAGACTGCAATTGTTCACCATTTCTACATTGCAACACATGCACAGGTTGTCCAATACCCAAATTGTTTCATTCACCAACCGCCGAATTAATTCTATTAAATAATAACCTTTCGTTTTACAAAGAGAAAATGATTCCTCATTTCTCTTCCTCAATTTGGCAGCCGCCTAAGTTGATGAATTTAGCAGATTTCTGTATGTCATAATTAATATGACCTCACCATTTATTTATTAAATTCATGATGATGAAACCGCTGTTTCATCACCAGTACGTCGTGCACTTATTATAATACAGATTAAGTGTGTGGCACTAAATT
>ENA-OQJR01000558-OQJR01000558.1-human-gut-metagenome-genome-assembly--contig:-NODE-558-length-11752-cov-2.279914_pt1 | contig 11752 bp, 9 predicted proteins | sample MGYA00242614_ERZ504781 | MGnify/ENA primary metagenome ERZ504781 (study PRJEB26092, sample SAMD00036365) | human gut metagenome | host: Homo sapiens | study: EMG produced TPA metagenomics assembly of...
CCGTATGGCAGAGCCGGATGAAGTAGCTGCTGTAGCTGCTTTCCTAGTCAGCGATATGTCGAGTTATATTACGGGTCAAGTCATTAATGTTGACGGCGGCATGGTAATGTAGCTAATATATATAGAGCAAACAATGAAAGGAGGTGAAATCACAATGACCACGTTTGATAAGTTAAAGCGATCGTTGTGGAACAGTTAGGCGTTGACGAAGCTGAAGTTAAGATTGATTCTACATTCATTGACGACTTAGGAGCTGACTCCTTAGACATCGTTGAATTGATCATGGCTTTCGAAGAAGAATTCAATGTTGAAATTCCTGATGATGTAGCTGAAAAAATTAAAACAGTGAAAGATACGGTAGAATACATCGATTCTATCAAAGAAGCGTAAGACTTACTTGTGCACCGGTAGGAGGCGGCAACGCCTCCTAGTCGGTATACGTAACAGGAGGAATTTATAGTGAAGCTCCCTGAACTTCGCATCGGAAATCTGGTAGCAAAGGTGCCAATCATTCAAGGCGGCATGGCAATCAGATTGTCTACGGCTCGTCTTGCAGCAGCTGTAGCTAATGAAGGTGGCATCGGTCTAATTGCGGCCTCCGGTATGCCATTTGATGAATTACGTTATGAAATTAAATTAGCTCGAAAATTATCACCTACGGGTATTATTGGTATAAATGCAATGGTAGCAGCTTCCGAGTTTGCTGGCCTAGTGCGAACGGCTATTGAAGAAGGTATTGACCTCGTTGTAGCCGGTGCAGGTTTTTCTCGTGATATGTTTGGTATGGGGAAAGAATCGGGTACTCCCATTGTTCCGATTGTGTCCTCCGGGAAATTGGCTCGTATTTCTGAAGGCTTGGGTGCGGCCGCTGTCATCGTTGAAGGCAGTGAAGCCGGTGGTCATTTAGGTACAAATCGCTCATCGCGTGAGATTGTACCGGAGGTGTTGAAGGCCGTTAAAAATATCCCGGTAATAGGAGCGGGTGGCGTTCTCGACGGGAAAGACATTGTCGAAATGATGAAATTAGGAGCAAACGGCGTACAAATGGGTAGTCGTTTTGCAGCTAGTGAAGAATGCAATGCATCGGATGAGCTTAAAAAAATGTACTTACGTGCTAAAGCGCCTGAAGATGTTGTATTGATAGAGAGTCCGGTAGGATTGCCGGGGCAGGCGATTCGTAACAAATTCGCTGCTTCTGTATTGGACGGTACTGTACCGCCACCAAACTGAATGTGACCGTTGCTTAAAGCATTGTTCTCACAAATTTTGCTTGATTAAAGCCTTAGAACGGGCACAGCAAGGTGATGTGGAAACCGGTTTGGTATTCTCCGGCAATAATATGCGCAAAGTAGATGAGATTTTGCCGGTTAAGGAGATTTTCCGTCGTTTGTTAGCGGAAGTATCTCAGATTGATTAATGTATTTCAATGCATAGTTTACATGTGAGGTGAAATAATTGGAAAAACGTGTTGTTATTACCGGTTTAGGGGCTGTAACGCCTGTAGGTATCGGTAAAGATGCTTTTTATGAAGCTTTATTGGCGGGTAAATCCGGGATTGGCCCGATTACTCATTTTGATGCTTCTGAATATGCTACCCGCATTGCCGGTGAAGTTAAGGATTTTGATATTACGCAGTATGGTGTAGAGAAGAAAGAGTCTCGTCGTATGGACCGCTCCTCTCAATTTGCAATCGCCGCAGCAGTTCTTGCTTTACGCGATTCCAATCTCGATTTGGATAAAGAAGATCGCGACCGTTGCGGTACTGTAGTTGGTACCGGTATCGGTGGGATTGACTCCATCCACGATGTTTATGTTACATTATTCCAGAAAGGACCTAATCGTGTAAGTCCTTTTGCAGTACCTATGATGATTGCCAACATGGTATCCGGCCGTGTGTCCATCGAACTCGGTCTTCGTGGTCCGGCTATTACGGATATTACGGCTTGTGCATCCGGTACAAATTCCATTGGTGATGCATTCCGCATCGTAGCTCGCGGTGACGCAGACATTATGTTTGCCGGCGGTACTGAAGCAGCTGTATCTCCAGCAGCAGTGGCCGGTTTCGCAGCTATGAAAGCTATGTCTACCGCAATGATGAACCTGAAAAGCATCCCGTCCATTTGAGCCGATCGTGACGGTTTCGTTATGGGTGAAGGCGCCGGTATCGTTGTGCTTGAAGAATTAGAACATGCTAAAGCGCGTGGTGCTCATATCTACGCTGAAGTAATCGGTTACGGCAGCAATGGTGATGCTTACCACATTACAGCTCCGGCTCCGGGCGGTTTACAAGCTCGTAAATGTATGGAATTGGCCATTAAAGATGCAGGCATCGATCCTAGTGAAATTAACTACATCAATGCTCATGGTACTTCCACAGGTCTTAACGACAAAAACGAAACTATGGCTATTAAGGAATTATTCGGTGACCATGCTAAATCCTTGGCAGTTAACTCGACTAAATCCATGACAGGCCATTTATTGGGCGCAGCCGGTGCTATTGAAGCCATCGTTATGGCTATGGCGATTGAAACCGGTAAAATTCACCCAACCATCAACTTGACTAATCCGGATCCTGAACTCGATTTGGACTATGTTAAAGAAGGGGCTCGTGAATTGAAAGTGAATTGCGCATTATCCAATTCCTTCGGTTTTGCGGTCATAATGCAACATTACTCGTTCGTCGTTACGAGGACTAATTGAAGGGCCGTAAGACTCATAAGACAATCTCGCACCAAGCTCGCGAAGCAGCGCTTCGAGAGCTTGTGGCGCGTTTGCGTATCCCTTTGACAGATATAAATTTGCTCGACAGAGCGTTTACGCATACGTCTTATGCAAATGAAAATAGAGCAGCTCGCGTTAAGCACAACGAACGTCTGGAATTTCTGGGCGATGCCGTTTTGGACTTAATCATCGGTGAGTATCTGTTTAAAACATATCCTCAAATGACTGAGGGTGAACTGACAAAAATAAAGGCAGCCACTGTTTGCGAAACCTCGTTGGCCACATGTAGTTCCAAATTACATTTTGGTAATTATTTATTGCTTGGGCGAGGCGAAGCGACTTCGGGCGGTCGGGAACGGGCGTCGATTTTAGCGGACACCTTTGAAGCCGTTATCGGTGCTTTATATGTAAATACTTCCTATGAAGTAACGGCACAGTTCGTATTGAGTCATTTGCAAGGATATTTGGAAAAAGCGAAAGACGGTAAGCTCGGCAAGGATTATAAGACTATGTTGCAAGAATATGTGCAGCAGGAAGGCGAGAAACAAATCGTCTATACCTTGCTCAGTGAATCGGGACCCGACCATGATAAGATTTTCTGCATGGAAGTGCGGATTGAAGGCAAGGCCTATGGTTCCGGTACCGGTAAAAGTAAAAAAGAAGCTGAACAAAATGCGGCTCAAGTTACACTTGATTATTTAATCGGCAAAAATGCTTGTCGATTGACGCAGGATTAATTCAGGTATATGGTAAATAGAGGAGCGGCTAATCCGCTCCTTTTTCATATTCTGATATAATGTATAGTGGTAGAAATTTTTAACAAAAATGAGGTAGGTAAAAATGAACCAACACAAAAATAACAGCATAGCTAACGATAAGCCTCACGGTTTGATTCCTTTTTACATACCCCATGCAGGCTGTCCGCAGCAATGTGTATTTTGTAATCAGCATCGCATTGCCGCCGGCGGAGCAAGAGCTTCTGAGGTTGATGTGAAAGCTACCATAGACGAATATATCGGCAACGAGCGGCATGAAAAATATTGGGAAGTGGCCTTCTATGGCGGTAGTTTTTCCGCGTTGCCGGAAGACTTACAACGCTCTTTGTTGGAACCGGCCTATGAGGCCTTGCAAAACGGTGAGATTGATGCCATACGTTGTTCCACTCGTCCTGATGCGCTTGGCGAGACGGAGATAGCACTGTTAAAAGCCTATGGTGTGAACACCGTTGAGATTGGTGTGCAGTCCATGGACGACACGATTTTAACGAGAGCTAAACGAGGTCATTCGTCGGCAGAGGTTGTGGGAGCCGTTCAGCGATTGCAAGAACATGGTTTTACCGTTGGTATTCAGCTATTACCGGGGTTACCCGGTGAAAACTGGCATACGTTAGTGAATACGGCGGTAGCCGTGGCTGAGTTGATGCCTGATTTTGTGCGCATTTATCCGGTTCTAGTCATTGAAGATACGGAGCTGGCCGATGATGTGAGAGCCGGTCGCTACACGCCGCTAACGGTGGCGGAAGCGGTAACGTATAGTGCCTTTTTAAAAGAGTATTTTGAAGAGCATCATATCACGGTGATTCGTACGGGACTGCAGAGTACGCCGGAATTGGATGCAGGTATCGGTTTAGTAGGCGGTCCTTACGAACCGGCCATGGGGGAACTGGTGACGAATTATCAGTGGTTACAGCGATTTTTAAAAGCTTACGGGACCATAGAGCGGCGAGCTTACCAATGCATTCGGTGACCGTCCTGTATCCGCGTCAACTTACATCAAAAGTGCGTGGCGAAAAGCAACGGAATATGAAATATTTGGCAGAATGCTATACAGACTGCACTTGGCAATGGTATGAACAGGGCTCTAAAAAAGCGAAAGCTATGTTCGGAATAAAGACAAACAAATTTTCGGATAATGTTCTACTTTTTATCGATAATTTTAGGTATAATGTGATATAATAAAAGGTACGTTATTAGATATATTTAAAGTGACTTAAGACACACGGAAAGGTGGTTTGCATGCAACTCTTACGATTAGAGTTAAAAGGATTTAAATCCTTTGCGGACAAAACAATTGTAAAATTTTCACCCGGCATGACGGCTATCGTAGGTCCTAACGGGAGCGGCAAAAGTAATATTACCGATGCCATGCGTTGGGTGCTGGGCGAATCCAATGTGCGCCATTTACGTGGTCAAAAAGCGGAAGATATAATTTTTGCCGGTACGGAAAAGCGTCGTCCCATGAGCACCGCGGAAGTAACCTTGGTGTTCGATAACAGCGACAAACGTTTACATCCCGATTTAGCGGAAGTTGCCTTGACGCGTCGTATCTACCGTAGCGGTGAAAGTGAGTTTTTTATCAATAAAAAAGCTTGTCGCTTGAAGGATATTCAGGCTTTATTGGCTGATACAGGCTTAGGACGCGATTCCATGGCCATTATCGGGCAGAATCGGGTAGATGCTATTTTAAACAGCAAACCGGAAGATCGCCGCCTTTTTTTTGAAGAAGTGGCCGGTATTTCCCGTTTTAAAATGAATAAAGATGAGTCATTGCGCCGCATGGGGCAGACGGACCGCAACATGGAACGGGTGGCCGATTTGATGGCGAATTTGGAAGAGCAAATGGAACCGCTCCGAGAGAAGGCGGCCAAGACACAGGCTCATGCCGAATTAAGTCAAAAGAAACGCCTCTATGACGGAGCGTTGGCTTTTCACGATTATAAAGTGGCGGATCGTTTATTCACAAAACAGGAAAATGAAAAGATTGCGTTGCAGCAGGAAGAAATAGAAATCAATACGGAACTGGCCGGTTTAGGTGCACGGGAACAGCAGTTAAAGTTAAAATCCGAGGAACAACAGCAAGCTTTGCGGCAACAAGAAGAATTATATGCGAAAGCTCAAAAAGAAGAAGCCCGGCTCGAAGGGGAAAAAAATGTGCTGGCCGAGCAATTGCGGAATGCGGACAAAGAACTGCAGGAATTGCGTGATCGTATTCATGAAATAGAAGCGACTATCGCCGGTGACAAGCAAAAAGTGTTGGTCCATCAGAAACTGTTGGCCGACGGTGCCGGTGAATTGACGGCCAAAGAAGCGGCTTTGCAGACGGCTGAGCAAGCGTATGAAGCGGCTCGTCAAGAATTGCAGCGCATTCAAGGTGAGTTCCAAACGGCGCAAAAAGCGGTGGCCGCACGCCATGATGAACAATTACAGTTAGTCGGTCAAAGTGGAAAAATTCCGCGTAGAATTACAAACTTTAAACGGCGAACTTACCAAAACAGGCGAACTGGTAACCACTTTGACGGAAGAATTGCAAACGGTGGGGCCGAAGAAGCGGAAGCTTTAACGAAGCAGCAGACTTTGCAAGAGCAGCAGGAAGCTAATCGCGCCGAACGGGACCAAGAGCAGCAAACATTAGGGGAATTACGAAAACTCGTCAACAGTTGGAACGGGACGTTCAAACCGGGCGCCGTGAAGAACAACGCATGGAAGGACGTTTACAACTCTTGGCGCAGTGGGCTGAACAGCATGAAGGTTATGCAGACGGTACGCGTAACGCCCTGGCCGCTAAGGAGCCGTGGCAGCAGGACTTACTGGGGGCTATCGGTGATTTGTTTACGGTAAAGCCGGAATTTGCCACGGCTCTCGATATTGCCTTAGGGGGCAGTATTAACCATGTAGTATCGCGTACCTCGCGAGCTGCCGCTGATTGTATTGCCTATTTAAAACGGACTCAAGGCGGTCGCGTTACTTTTTTACCGTTAGAAACGGTGCACGGTCAGGCCATTAATACACCGGCTCTCAATGAATCGGGCGTATTGGGGCGGGCCGTAGATTGTATTACTTTTGATGAAACGTATCGTGGTGTTTTCACCTACTTGTTGGGGCGTACTCTCGTAGTGGAAACGATGGAGCAGGCTATTGCTCTACAGAAAAAATATAAGCAACAGCTTCGTTTAGTGACACTGGGAGGCGAACAATTCCAACCGGGCGGTTCTTTAGCCGGTGGTGTGACCAAACGGCGTAAAGCCTCCGTTATGGCTCAAAAAGAAGAGATGGGCCTGTTAAATACCAAATTGCAGGTATTACAAGCAGAGTTAGTTAAAAAACAACAAGCTGCCGCTGACTACGAAAAACAGTTTGAAGAATTAAGTGAACAGTTGGCAGCGAAACAAAATAGTTGGGATGAGCAGCATACCTTGCTTTTGACGGCGGAATCCATTTTAAAAACAACGCGGGAACGAAAGTTGCGCAAGGAACAGGTGCTGCAAAACAATTTGGCGGAGCAGGACCGTTTGACCGGTGAACAGGCTCGTGTTACGATGACATTGGCACAAGCGGAAAGTGCTCTTAAGACTTTTGAATGAAAATATTCAGGCTGATGGCGGTCATTCGGTGACCCTGGCTGAATTGGAGCGCTGTCAAAAAGCGCAGGACGAAGTCGGTCAGGTGCGTCAAGATGCACGTTTTGCACTATGAACAATTAAAGCAGCAACAAAGTTACGGTGAACAGCAAATCAATGATTGGCAAAGTCGCTATCGAGCAAAATGTAGCGCGTATGAAGCCGTTACAAATGCAGCTGGATGTTCGTGAACAACAGGTAAATACTGAATTACCACAGAAATTGAGTGATTTGGAGCATGCTTATGAAGCCCAAGCTAAGGCGACGGCGGAATTAGCCAAGCAGCGCGACGCGCTGTATGAATCACATAGTGAACAGCAGCGAACGTTAGCTGATTATTCCACGGAGCGCGAAACTTTGGATACTCGTCAAAAAAGGGTTCAACAGCGTTTGGTGCAGATGGAAGGTCAGCTGGCAAAATATGAAATGAATAGCGAACAGGCTTTACAAAAAATCGCCGAACTCGGTTTTTCACGAGAAGAAGCACAGGCTTTACAGCCGGAAGGGGCTGTAGCGGATTGGCGTCTCGAAGAAGGTAAGTTGAGTGCTGAACTGGAAGCCTTAGGGGCGGTTAACCCGGAAGCGGTAGCTGAATATGAAGCGGCGCAGACGAAACAGGCTTTTTATGAAACGCAGCAATCCGATTTGGAACAGGCTAAGGCTCAGTTGGAAGCGGTTATTGCAGAGATTGATAAAGCGATGGCCTTACAGCTCGGCGAAGTCCTTGAAGTGGTGGGCGATCGTTTTCAGGCCGTGTTCAGCAAGTTGTTCGGCGGCGGCACAGCTCAGATAGTGCTCACCGATCCGGATAATATTTTGACCAGCGGCATTGATTTTTATATTCAACCACCCGGTAAAAAACGCCAACAGTTAACGCTGTTGTCCGGTGGTGAGCGGGCCCTTACAGTTATAGCCTTGCTGTTCTCCTTCTTGGATTACAGACCGGCACCGTTCTGTGTGCTCGATGAAGTGGACGCGGCGTTGGACGAAGCCAATGTAGAACGTTTTGGCAGCTATTTACAACGACTGGGTGACGATACGCAGTTTATTGTTGTATCGCATCGTAAACGAACTATGGAGGCGGCCTTGGTATTACAAGGTGTTACCATGGTGGAACGAGGTGTTTCCCGATTGTTAACAGTAGCCTTTGATGAAATAGAGGAGGATATGTAATGAGTTTTTGGAATAAAACCAGAAATTTCTGGTTTCGGCGATGCCTTAGAAAATACGAAAAAGAAGTTTACCGAAGCCATTGAAACGGTCATTATCGGCTATGCCAAGATTGACGACGACTTCTTGGATGATTTGGAGGTCGCCATGATTACCGCCGACCTGGGCAGTAAGACGACGGAACTTTTGATGAAAGAAATTCGTCGCGGTGTTACGGAAGGCAAAATCAATCATACCAATGAAGTGATGAACTACATTGAAGAATACATTACGAAGTTACTGGAAGAACAGGAAGAAACTTTGGAAATGCATTCGCCGGAAGTTATTTTGGTAGTGGGCGTTAATGGGGTAGGTAAAACAACGACTATTGCCAAACTGGCTCATTATTATAAAGAAGCCGGCAAAAAGGTGGTGTTGGCGGCAGCCGATACGTTCCGTGCAGCCGCTTCCGAACAGCTCACTATCTGGGCGGAACGAGCCGATGTGCCTATCGTAAAACATCAGGAAGGGGCCGATCCGGCCGCTGTCGTATACGATGCCTTGGCATCGGCGAAAGCACGTAATGCAGATATTGTGATTATCGATACAGCCGGCCGTTTGCACACAAAAACCAACTTGATGGAAGAATTGAAGAAAATCGGCCGCGTAGCAGACCGTCAGGTTCCGGGAGCGCCGCATCAAACCCTATTGATTTTGGACGGCACCACCGGTCAGAATGCGGTTAGCCAAGCTAAATTATTCGGCCAGGCTGTACCGATTACCGGTATTATTGTGACTAAATTAGACGGCACCGCCAAAGGGGGCGTCGTAATTTCCATTAAAGAAGAACTGGGGGTTCCCGTTCGTTGGATTGGCATACGGTGAAAAAATTGATGACTTAAAACCATTCAATGCGAAAGAATTTGCCAATGCCTTGTTTGATAAAGGAATGAGTACGAATGAATAATCAAATGAGCCGTGCTGAGTTGGTAGCTTATGCACGGGCTGAAAATATAGCTAATCATTTCGGCGCACCATCCGAAGCGCTGGATACATTAGGCGATTTATTGGCTTACATCGGCAATGAAATGTATCGTCCGGTGACACGCTTGATGCTTCAAAATTGGAATCAATTGAATGATCGCATCGAACATTTTACGCCGGAAGAGTGGATTTTACCAACTGAGATTGCCAATAAAGAAGGGCTTGATAAAAAAGCCGTAGCCTTATTGATTGAAGTCTTGGAAGGTGTGGATACACCCATTCAAGAAGCTGACGGTAAACGCACGGAAATGAATGAATTGGAAAAGCAACGTTTGCAAGAGCATATCGAAAAGGTGAGAGCGGAAGAAGCTGCCATGGCTCAGGCCGAAGCAGAACGCCTCATGCGTGAAGAAGGTAAATAATATGGCACATCCACATATTCATCGTAATTACGAAGGTAATATGACTCCTTTTAAGGTTGAAGCACCTTTTGAACCAATGGGCGATCAGCCGGCAGCCATTCAATCGTTGGTGCAGGGCGTCAATAACGGCGACTGGGCACAGGTTCTGTTGGGGGCTACCGGTACGGGTAAAACCTATACCATGGCCAAGTTAATTGAAGGCGTGCAAAAACCGACTTTAGTTATTGCTCATAATAAAACCTTGGCTGCGCAATTATGCAGTGAGTTTAAAAGCTTTTTTCCCAATAATGCGGTGGAATATTTTGTGTCTTATTATGATTTTTACCAACCGGAAGCATATATTGCGTCAACCGATACATATATTGAAAAAGATGCATCCATTAACGATGAAATCGATAAATTGCGTCACTCGGCTACAATGAGTTTGTTTGAGCGTCGCGATGTGATTATTGTGGCCTCTGTAAGCTGTATTTACGGCTTAGGTGACCCGGAAGACTACAGCGATTTGGTTGTATCGCTCCGTTTGGGGCAAGAACGAAGTCGTGACGATATTTTGAAAAAACTGGTGGATATTCAATACAGTCGCAATGATATTAATTTTACCCGTGGTACTTTCCGTGTCCACGGCGATACGATAGAAGTATTTCCGGCAGCCAATAGTGAACGAGTCGTTCGCATTGAATTATTCGGCGATGAAATTGACCGTTTGTCCGAAGTGGATGTTTTGACCGGTGAAGTAATTGCCGATCGCAAGCATGTGGCCATTTATCCGGCCTCTCACTATGTAACGACCCGTGAAAAATTGCAACTCGCCATTGAGCGTATTGAAACAGAATTGGCGGAGCAGTTGGAATTTCTTAAATCACGGGACCGTTTACTGGAAGCCCAGCGTTTGGAGCAACGAACTCGTTACGATATTGAAATGATGCAGGAAATGGGCTATTGCTCAGGCATCGAAAACTATTCCCGCCTTTTATCCAATCGTAAACCGGGGGAAGCACCGTATACGTTGATTGATTATTTTCCGGATGATTTTTTGATTTTGATTGACGAATCCCATGTAACGATTCCACAATTGCGGGCCATGTATAATGGCGACCGGGCTCGTAAGGAAAACTTAATCGAGTATGGCTTCCGTTTGCCTTCCGCTTTGGATAACCGCCCGTTGAAGTTTGAAGAATTCCAAGAGCGAATTAATCAGATTGTATACGTATCGGCTACACCGGGCCCGTATGAAATGGAAGTGCAGACCAATATTGCGGAGCAGATTATTCGTCCTACCGGTTTATTGGATCCGCTTATTGAAGTGCGTCCCATTAAAGGGCAAATGGATGATTTGTTAGGCGAAATTAAAGTGCGGGCCGCTAAGAATGAGCGTGTCCTCGTAACGACATTGACGAAGAAAATGGCGGAAGATTTGACGGAGTTTCTCAAAGAAGTGGGCATTCGTGTGCGCTACTTACATTCCGATATTGCCACCATTGAGCGTGCCGATATTATTCGTGACCTGCGGGCCGGTGTTTTTGATGTGTTGGTGGGTATTAACTTACTTCGTGAAGGTCTGGATATGCCGGAAGTTTCCTTGGTGGCTATTCTTGATGCGGATAAGGAAGGGTTCCTCCGCAGTGATACCTCTTTGATTCAGACTATCGGTCGTGCGGCGCGTAATGAAAATGGTCGTGTTATTATGTATGCGGACCGTATTACAGGTTCTATGGATCGGGCAATCACTGAAACGGAACGCCGTCGTGAAGTACAGAACGCCTACAATAAGAAACACAATATTACGCCAAAATCGATTCATAAAGAAGTTAAAGAATTGATTGAATTGACTAAATTGGAAGAAGAAGAGGCCGGTAGTAAAGCCGGTAGTGCTAAGCGCACCGGTCGCGGTAAAAATGATGGCTACGATGACGGCGCAGCGGCTGTTGCTTCCGCTAAAAAAGGGCGCACTGCCAAAACAGGCGCTAAAGCGGGTAATAAAGGCGGCGCCAAAACGTCAGGCAAGGCTAAAGGGGTACAAGCTGTGGCTGATGGCACCGCTACTTATGAAGCGGCACCGGAATTAACCGTGGAAGAT
>ENA-OQJR01000565-OQJR01000565.1-human-gut-metagenome-genome-assembly--contig:-NODE-565-length-11666-cov-1.931623_pt1 | contig 11666 bp, 13 predicted proteins | sample MGYA00242614_ERZ504781 | MGnify/ENA primary metagenome ERZ504781 (study PRJEB26092, sample SAMD00036365) | human gut metagenome | host: Homo sapiens | study: EMG produced TPA metagenomics assembly of...
CAACGATGACCTGAACGAAATAGTGATGGCTCACTGTACGATTGCCACCAAAATGGTGGATCAGTTTATCATCCGGAATCATTTTGAAACAGAAACCGGAATAGCCATACAGGGTATTCTGCATCCGGGAGGCATCACGATGATAAAATGCGCGGGAGAGTGTCTGGACGAGTATTTCGTTTCCACAGGCCAACTGATAGAAAATACCAACTACATCAATGCCTGCCGCACCCAGGCAAGAATCAAACTGGACAAACCCGTAGACTATTTTATGCGTAATCCTTTGGGTAACCATCACATCATATTAATGGGCGATCATGAAAAAGTGATTCACGAATTCATGCAATTGAACAGCTGCAAACTAGTGGAATAAGGAAAGCATGAAGAAATTAAGTAAAATGGGAGACGAAGATTAAATAAATTGTATCTTTGTATCCAATTTAATATTCAATAAAACAATAAACTTTTATGATGCATACTTGGTTTGAATGTAAGATACGTTACGAAAAAGTCATGGAAAACGGCATGAACAAGAAAGTAACGGAACCCTATTTGGTTGACGCGCTGAGCTTTACTGAAGCAGAAGCCCGTATTATTGAAGAAATCACTCCGTATATCAGCGGCGAGTTCACTGTTTCGGACATCAAACGCGCCAACTACAGCGAACTGTTCCCCTCTGAAGAAGATGCAGCCGACCGCTGGTTTAAGTGCAAGCTGTTCTTCATTACGCTGGACGAAAAAAGCGGAGCAGAGAAAAAGACCTCCACTACCGTACTGGTACAAGCTTCCGACCTTCGCGACGCTGTAAAGAAACTGGACGAAGGAATGAAAGGTACAATGGCAGACTACGTGATTGCGTCCGTAGCCGAAACCGCCATCATGGATGTTTACCCATACGAAGCCGAACCGGATGTGAAACCTGAATTTCCGGATGCCGGAAAAACCGAATAAAGCCTGATAAAAAAATAGAAAGTATAACAGATAATGAGCATTCAAGCAAATTTAAAAGAAGTTCTTTCCGAACTGCCTGCGGGTGTCCGCCTGGTAGCCGTATCCAAATTCCATCCCAACGAGGCGTTGGAAGAAGCGTATGCTGCCGGCCAGCGTATTTTCGGTGAGAGCCACGTGCAGGAAATGACTCAGAAATATGAAACCCTGCCCAAAGACATTGAATGGCATTTCATCGGCCACCTGCAAACAAACAAAGTCAAATACATGGCCCCTTATGTAGCTATGATACATGCCATAGACTCGTATAAATTGTTGGTTGAAGTCAACAAGCAAGCCCAAAAGTGCAGCCGTGTCATTCCATGCCTGCTACAAATCCATATCGCCGAAGAAGAGACCAAGTTCGGTTTCAGCTTTGATGAATGTAGGGAAATGCTCCAAAAAGGAGATTGGAAAGAACTGCATCATATCCAAATCAGCGGCGTCATGGGTATGGCAACCAATATCGATGACACAGAACAAATTAAGAAAGAATTTTGTTCCTTAAATACATTCTTCAAAGAAATAAAGCAGAACTATTTTTCTGATTCAGAATACTTTAAAGAAATTTCCATGGGTATGTCACACGATTATCCGCTGGCAGTGGAAGCCGGAAGTACACTAGTCAGGGTAGGAAGCAAAATCTTTGGAGAACGAAACTATTAAAACTACTATTTATATGACTCAATTAAAAACCACTTTTGCCGGGTTGTCACTGCGCAATCCTATAATCATCAGCAGTTCCAGCCTTACAAACAGCGCTGAAAAGAACAAGAAACTGGAGCTGGCAGGCGCCGGAGCCATTGTTTTGAAATCAGTTTTCGAAGAGCAGATCATGATGGAAGCACATCACATGGCTACTTATGGCTCTCCCGAAGGAGATGACTACTTGAGCACATATGTACGCTCTCAATGCATTGAACGAATATATTTCATTGATTGAACAGACTAAAAAGCTTTGCACCATTCCTGTCATTGCCAGCATCAACTGCTTCAGCAACTCAGAATGGACAGACTTTGCCCGTACCGTGGAAGCAGCAGGAGCCGACGCACTGGAAATCAACATCCTTTCCTTGCAGACCGAAAAAGAATATCAATACGGTTCTTTCGAACAGCGTCATATCGATATCGTAAGCAGTATCAAGAAACAGATTTCCATCCCCGTCATTGTGAAACTGGGCAGCAATCTGACCAACCCCATCGCACTGATCAACCAGCTTTATGCCAACGGAGCCAATGCTGTGGTATTGTTCAACCGATTCTACCAGCCGGATATCAATATCGACACCATGACATATTCTGCAGGCGATGTATTCAGTACTCCTGCCGACTTGTCCAACGGACTGCGCTGGACTGCTATCGCTTCGGCACAAGTTCCTCAGACAGACTATGCCATCTCGGGCGGTGTGCACGATGGAAAAGCGATAGTCAAAGCAATTCTGGCAGGCGCTTCGGCTGTAGAACTGTGCAGTGTCATCTACCAAAGAGGCAATCAGGCCATTGCAGATATGACAAATGAAATGACCCAATGGATGAACCGGCAAGGCTACAAGGACATCAGCGAATTCAAGAGCTCGATGAACGCACTGTCTACCGGAGCCAGCAATCCGTTTGAACGTACACAGTTCATGAAGTATTTCAGCAGCAAAGAATAAAAATCAGTGGTTAGTGATTAGTGGTTCATATCCATGCGACATCACAGCGCAGCTCATTAACCACTAACCACTAATCACTATTTTTCCTTCTGTTTAATTTGTATGCTCCAAAGAAAGTCTTATATTTGCACATTTGATTAAAGTTTGTGCAAAATATAAACAAAAGAGTATATACAATGGAGCAGAGTTTTATTACCTTACCTGGAAGACAGTATAAAGAAAAACTGGGACTTGGATGCCCTTACAGATTATAAAGGTGCCACATTACAATATAAAGATGTAGCCCGCAAAATAGAAAAGCTACACATCATCTTCGAATTAAGCGGCATCAAGCAAGGAGACAAGATAGCTGTCTGTGGCCGCAACAGTTCTCATTGGGGAGTTACTTTCCTGGCTGCCGTTACATACGGGGCAGTGATTGTTCCCATTCTTCACGAATTCAAATCGGACAATATTCATAATATAGTCAATCACTCGGAAGCACGCCTGTTGATGGTGGGCGATATGGTATGGGAAAATCTGAATGAAAATGCCATGCCGTTGTTAGAAGGGGTTATCTTGATGAATGACTATACCCTGCTAGTTTCCCGCAGTTCCAAATTGGACTATGCACGCGATCATCTGAACGAACTGTTCGGAAAGAAATATCCGCGCAATTTCCGCCGGGAACATGTCAGCTACCGCCGGGATACACCGGAAGAACTGGCTGTGATCAACTATACTTCCGGCACGACCAGTTATTCCAAAGGAGTGATGATTCCTTACCGCGCATTGTGGTCGAATACCCAGTTCGCTTTTGATGTCTTGAAAATGAATCCGGGTGACAAGCTGGTTTCCATGCTCCCTATGGCACACATGTACGGACTGGCTTTCGAGTTCCTTTATGAATTCTGTGTGGGATGCCATATTTATTTCCTGACCCGTACCCCCAGTCCGAAAATCATCTTCCAAGCCTTTTCCGAAGTGAAACCCAATCTAGTAGTAGCCGTTCCATTGATTATCGAAAAAATCATCAAGAAGAATGTACTGCCCAAACTGGAAACCCCGGCTATGAAGATTTTACTGAAAGTTCCTATCATCAATGATAAAATCAAAGCCACAGTCCGCGAACAGATGATAAATGCCTTCGGAGGTAATTTCTACGAAATTATTGTAGGAGGTGCCGCCTTCAATCAAGAAATAGAGCAGTTCCTGAAAAGTATAGATTTCCCCTATACCGTGGGATATGGCATGACTGAGTGTGCTCCGATTATCTGTTATGAAGATTGGAAATATTTCAAGCCGGGTTCCTGCGGAAAGGCGGCTCCCCGTATGGAAGTCAAAATATTGAGCCCCGACCCTGAGAATATAGTAGGTGAGATAGTATGCAAAGGACCTAATGTAATGTTAGGCTATTACAAGAATCCCGAAGCTACCGCCGAGGTAATAGACAAGGACGGCTGGTTGCATACCGGCGACCTGGGTGTATGGATGCGGAAGGCAACGTTACCATCAAGGGACGCAGCAAAAACATGCTGTTGGGTCCATCGGGACAGAATATTTATCCGGAAGAGATTGAAGATAAATTGAATAACATGCCGTTCGTTTCAGAAAGCATTATCATACAGCAGGCAGACAGCAAACTGGCGGCTTGGTTTATCCCGATTTCGACGATGCCTTTGCTCATGGGCTGGATAATGACGCGATAGCACAGGCTATGGAAGAGAACCGTATCAACTTGAATACAGAACTTCCTGCATATTCACAAATAGCCCGTGTAAAAATCTATCCGGAAGAATTCGAGAAAACTCCTAAAAAGAGTATCAAACGTTTCTTATATCAGGAAGTAAAATAACACCTGGCAGAAAAAAGAACCTGCCTGCAACATATATAATGTATAAGTCTGAAGATTATAGATGTTGCAGGCTATACATTATAGATGTTACAGGTTATACATCCGCATATATGGACACCTGGATCATGATGCGTGAAAGGAGACAATACAAAACAGAATTTTACTCTTGCACCCCGATCAATTCTCCCCATAATTCCCCCTTATATCTACATTTTTTATTACATTTGCACCCAAGAAACTAAAAATGTATGAAAATGAATTATGCGTATAGCAGCAATACTCCTTTTAGGATATTGTGCAGGTATGTCAACTCCTGCTTTTGCCCAGAAAAAGGACAAGCTTAAAAAAGGCCCCAACATCTCCTTGAACATTTCCGCGAAGAAAGACAGTGTCAAAACCACTTATCTGAATATCGGTCTGCTTACAAATATCTATCAACTGAAAGGAATCGGTATCAACGCTGTATCCAGTGTTGTACAAAACGATATGACGGGTTTCCAAATCTCCGGCCTTGCCAGCATTACCGGACGCCACGCTTCCGGTTTCCAACTGGGAGGTATTGCCAATGTAGCCGGAGGCAATGCCAATGGCATCATGCTCAGCGGACTGATGAATGTTGCCGGAGGGAAAGCCAACGGTATCCAAATTTCCGGATTAGGCAACATTGCCGGAAATATATCAAGAGGAGTTACCATCGGCGGTCTGATGAATCTGGCCGGCAACAAAGCCCAAGGAGTTCAGATAGCCGGCTTGGCCAACATTGCCGGAAAATCACAAAATGGCGTCGCTATCGGCGGACTGATGAACGTATCTGCCGAGAAACTGAACGGAGCACAAGTTTCCACCCTGCTCAATATCAGTGGCGGAAAAGCCAAAGGCGCTCAAGTCTCAGCCATTGGTAATGTAGGTGTAAACGTGAATGGTATGCAATTCTCCGCCATCAGCAATATCGCTGCCGGAGAAATCAGAGGCTTGCAGCTTTGCGGTGCGGTAAATATCGCCGTCAAGACGGAAAATGCCCTGCAATTCTCAGGACTGACCAATGTTTGCCAAGGCAAGTTACGCGGTGTGCAGTTCGCTCCCGGCAACTACGCCGGAGAAGTAAGCGGCGCGCAAATCGGTTTACTCAACCTGTGTGGCGGGAATGTAAAAGGAATACAAATAGGAATCATCAACCATAGCAAGGATACTACCGCCCATAAACTAGGTTTGGTGAATATCACTCCCAAAACCCGTATCCAGATGATGCTGTTTGCAGGTAACACCAGCAAACTGAATGCTGCCGTGCGTTTTAAAAACCGCCGGAGTTATACCATGCTGGGTATCGGTACACACTATCTGGATTTGAATGACAAATTTTCGGGCTGTGTGTTCTACCGTGCCGGTCTTTACTATCCCATCGCCTCCAAACTGGAACTAAGTGGCGACTTAGGTTATTTCCATATAGAAAACTTTGAAAATGAAGATGCGGAAACACCGGAACGCATGTATTCATTGCAAGCCCGTATCAATCTGGAATATAAATTCAAATCCAGAATCAGTTTCTTTGCATCGGGTGGTTACGGCATGACGCGCTACTATGATAAAATAAGTTCTACGAAAAAAACCTATTTTCGAAGCAGGTGTTATCTTGTTTTAAGCAGCCCCGTCACCCTAGTATAAACTAATCCATACAGTATGAAACTACAGCATATCGCATTAGTCTGCCTGCTGGCATTAAGTGCCGGGAACGTCACAGCCCAGATGCTCCACCGCCCCGATTCCATGTATACATTCACCGATCCTCGCCTGCAAAAAAAAACACCCTTGGCGTGCCGCTGCCGAAACTTTCGGAATGAATGTCGGAGTATGGGCATTCGACCGTTATGTAATGAACGAAGACTTTGCCAAAATCAGTATCGGCAGCATACGGCGCAATATCAAGCATGGTTTTGTATGGGATAACGACCAATTCTCCACCAACCTGTTCGCCCACCCCTATCACGGAAATCTTTATTTCAATGCAGCACGCAGCAACGGACTTACCTTTTGGGAATCGGCTCCATACGCCTTTGCTGGTAGTTTGATGTGGGAAATAGCCGCAGAAGTGGAGCCGCCCGCCATCAATGACCTGATGGCAACCACCCTAGGCGGCATCGCCCTGGGAGAAGTAACGCACCGTATGTCTTCTTTGGTACTGGACGACTCCAAGCGTGGTTTCTCACGTTTCACCCGTCGAGTTTTTGGGAACCTTGATCTGCCCCATGCGGGGATTGAACCGAATGATAACCGGCGAGATGTGGAAAGTAAAACGCTCTCATTACAAATACCACGATTACGACCGCATTCCGGTACACTTTTCCATAGGTGCCGGTGACCGTTATCTGGCCGATGACAATTACCTGTTCCGTGGAGAGCACAATCCCTACCTTGAATTCCGGGTACAATACGGAGATGCCTTCGATAAAGTGAATGACGGCCCATACGATTACTTCACCGCGCGGGCCACCTTCGGTCTTTCCGGGAACCAGCCTCTTATCAGCCAGATCAACCTGATGGGCAAACTATGGGGTGTTCCCCTGAAAACCACTACCGGCATGGAAATGATGTTCGGTATCTTCCAGCACTTCAACTATTTTGATTCCGAGGAAGTGATTGACGGATCGGGGCGTATCCCTTACAAGATTTCGGAAGCTGCCAGTGTGGGACCGGGTATGATTTATAAATTCCCCCAAATGAACAGCCTGGTAAATTTGGAACAGCGTGTGTTCCTGAGTGCCATCCTGCTGGGTGAAGCCTTACCGACTATTACAACGTAATAGACCGCAATTCAATATGGGAAGCGGATACAGCATAAAGAACAACACCATTCTGGACTTCGGCCGTTACGGCATGTTCGCACTGAATATGCATCTTTACCAGATTTTTACCTGGAAACGGATACGAACACAACGGTATTTGGAAACAATAGATCCGCTCTATCTGAATGCGCAGGGAGACAAAGGAAATGTAATGCTCGCTGTAGTGAATCCGATTATCGAGCTGAATCTAAGCTCCCACTTCAAAGCCAATATGGAAGTGTCCTATTACTACCGCCACACACATTATTCCTACCATGAGGACATAAAATATAAGACCTTTGAAACCCGGCTAGGATTGATTTATCAATTCTAAAGCAAGGAAGAACGGACACGGCTCAAGGTTTCGGGAGTCATCTGTAATAAGGAAGCGATGACTACAAGAGGCGCACGCTTCAATATTTCGGGATGAAGCTGCAACAATCTGTTATAACGTTCATGAGCCGGTTCAAAACGAAGCGTGTCCGCCTTCACCTGTGACTCTATCAAAGAATAGTTCGATAAAACCGCGATAAAGACGTTCGATATCGTGATATTGATCTATCAATTTCTCCACTTCCACACGGGGTAACTCCCATACCACGGATGCTTCCAAAGTTTCCACCATCAAGCGGGTGGGCTCCTGTTTAAAATAACTCTCTATGCAAATAATCATTCCGTTCTCATAACCGATATGCTCAGTCAGATCTTTATCATATTTATAATAAAATTGTCTGAGCATTCCTTTTTCTATAAACAACATCGATTTACAAACCTCACCGGCCTGCAAAACAATCTCCCCTTTACGATATTTTCTACAAACTAAGATTTCGGCTAATGCGTGAACACTTTCTCTACTGAGAGGATGGTTAACTTCTGCTATCCTTCTAGCTATGTCTATACTAGTTGTCATGTGCTCCCAATTTTTGTATTTGCTGCAAAAATACAAAAAAGGCTGGATTATTAGACATAAATTACAAAATTAAACCGATAAAGTTCTGAATAATAGTTTTTTTTATATACTTTTGAAACGCAATAGTAATAAAACGACCTTTATGAAACTACTAGCCTCTTTAACAATCCTGGGTTTAGTCATGGCACAAAGTGTCACAGCCCAAACGAATTACACAAAGGATCCGGAAAGCTGCACTAGCATTATGGTAGGAAAGAAAGCAACTACCGATGGATCAGTTATAACCAGTCATACATGCGACAGCTGGTACCGAACCTGGGTAAACATGGTTCCGGCAGAAAGTTATGAAAGGGATACTGTAATGAATATTTACGATGGCCGTATGCATACCGAGTTTGTAGCCGACCAGACTAATGTAAAAATCAAGGGGCAAATACCACAAGCTAGAAAAACATATGCCTTCATGGACACCTCCTACCCTTGCATCAACGAAAAGCAGCTGGGGATAGGTGAAACTACCGTAAGCGGACGCAGGGATCTGGAAAATCCCAAAGGTATGTTTATGATTGAAGAATTGCAACGTGTGGCATTGCAACGCTGTACAACAGCCCGTGAGGCTATCCGCCTGATGGGAGATCTCATAAAACAATACGGTTATGGCGACAGCGGCGAATGTCTGACCATTGCCGATCCTGATGAAGTATGGCACTTCGAAGTCTTCGGAGAAGGAAAAGATAACATTGGCGGAGTATGGGCGGCAGTCCGTATTCCGGATGATCATGTAGCGTATCTGCCAACATCTCGCGAATCAGCACCCTCAATCTGAAAGATCCCGACCACTATATGGCTTCCGAAAATGTATTTGACGTGGCTAAAAAATTAGGATATTGGGATGGAAAAGAGCCTTTTAAATTTTGGAAAGCTTATAGCGGAAAGAATTACTCCGGCCAACTGAAATCCTTCAGCACCCGCGAGCACTTTATCCTGAATGCACTGGCACCGTCATTAAAGCTTGATTATGAAGCAGAAGAACTGCCTATCAGTGTAAAACCCGACAAGCAAGTATCTGTAACCGATGTTATGGCATTGCTCCGGGAAACATACGAAGGAACGCCGCTGGATATGACACAGAATCTGAAAGTACGGTAAAGATAGAAAACCGGAAAAGTAGACACCATTATCAGCCCGAAAGCCAATCCGTGGATGCGTGGCGATGAACTGAATATGCTGAACGGTATTAAAAAGGGAGTTGTGAAATCAGTACGCAATATCGCAGTTCCGCAATGTGCTTATTCTACAGTTATCCAATTGCGCAACTGGCTGCCCGATGCAGTAGGCGGTGTGGTATGGTTCTCTATGGACAACCCCGGACAAAGCCCGCGCGTTCCGGTATTCTGTGGCATTACTGATTTCCCTGCTATGTATAAAATCTGCGGTAACCACCGCTATCGCGACGACGCCGCCTTATGGCACTATCGCCGCGCCAACAAACTGGCTGCTGTAAGATGGGGAACTGCCCGCAAAGTAATGGAAAAAAATATTCGTCATTTCGAGGAAAAAGGACAACGGGAACTTCCATTTGTGGAAGCACAATACCAAAGTATCCTTCAATCTAAAGGGGAAGAAGCAGCCCGTGCTTATCTCACAGACTACACGGCAGACTTTATAGGCGCCACCATCCTTCGCTGGGACGAAATGGCAAACCAATATTGGATTGAGTCACGCTTCGGCTTTTAATTGTTAACCTTATCATATTAAAAACAAACTTATGAAGACAAAAGTATTCACACTAGCCGCACTGCTATGCTGTGCATCAGCCATGTATGCACAAGAAAGTGGTTACAAATTCACGACTGTTGCATCACAGAAAGCAACTCCAGTCAAAAATCAGGCCTCTACCGGAACTTGCTGGTGCTTTGCCACCACTTCGTTCATGGAATCCGAACTGCTCCGTATGGGCAAAGGGGAATATGATCTTTCTGAAATGTTCATTGTACGCCAAAAGTACTTGAACCAATTGGAAGACAACTATTACCGGGGAGGCAACGGGAATTTAGGACAAGGAAGCCTTTCACACACATGGAAGAATGCTTTCAACCAAGTGGGTATCGTACCCGAGGAAGTATATCACGGAATCAACTATAACTCAGAAAAACATAACCATGGTGAAATGGTGAGATATATCAACGCTTTAGGAAACACAGCCGTTAAGATGAAACGTCGCAGCCCGGAATACTACAAGCTGATCAACAACCTTTTCGATACTTATCTAGGAGAACTTCCTGAAAAGTTCACTTACAAAGGAAAAGAATACACACCGAAGACTTTCGGCGAATCACTCGGAATCAATCCGGACGATTATGTATCGCTGACTTCGTATACACACCACCCGTTCTACACCCAGTTTGCCATCGAAATTCAGGACAACTGGCGCAACGGTCTTTCCTGGAACCTGCCTATCGACGAGCTGATGGCTGTTATGGACAATGCCATTAAGAACGGTTACACCTTTGCATGGGGCAGTGACGTGAGCGAACAAGGTTTCACCCGCGACGGTATCGCCGTTATGCCGGATGCAGCCCGCGGCGCAGAACTCACCGGTTCGGACATGGCTCGTTGGACAGGCCTTACCGCTGCCGACAAGCGCAAAGAGCTGACCGGCAAACCGCTGCCGGAAGTCAACGTTACCCAGGAAATGCGTCAGACTGCTTTCGACAACTGGGAAACAACCGACGACCACGGCATGGTTATCTACGGCATTGCCAAAGACCAGAACGGAAAAGAATATTTCATGGTAAAGAATTCCTGGGGACTGAGTGGCAAGTATAAAGGCATCTGGTATGCTTCCAAAGCTTTCGTTGCTTACAAAACCATGAATATCCTTGTTCATAAGGATGCACTGCCCAAAGACATCGCCAAGAAATTGGGCATCAAATAACATCTTTCCGAATCTCGAACAGAAAAAGAAAAACGCATTAGTTGTCATCACTCATCACCAAATCCCTGCATACCCCTATTCATCGGGTATACAGAGAGTGACGACAAAATTATAAGAGTGACGACCGAATATCGGTCGTCACTCTTATAATTTTGCAGCCTTCCGAACCAACTATCTGTATTACAAACACTTGCCATTCACAGACAGAAAATTGATTATACCTTGTTTTCTTTGTTTTTTGCCACATTTCACTCCGGTTATCTCCGGTACAAAATACAACAATACCTTATATATAATGCCGCAAAGCTTCATACATAATGTCGCTATACCTGTTTCTTTTCTTCGTTTTGCAATTGGCAACCGAAGAGCCCGCAGTTGGCACCGTACGCCGCAATTGAAAACGAAGTTTACACCGTTCGAACGGTATTTACACCATACACAAGCGAAAAAGACGGTATGAAACAGAAAACAACAGGTAGTTCCACGCTTCTCAACTTACTTTTTATATCTTCACGATCTGCGT
>ENA-OQJR01000566-OQJR01000566.1-human-gut-metagenome-genome-assembly--contig:-NODE-566-length-11661-cov-3.626929_pt1 | contig 11661 bp, 16 predicted proteins | sample MGYA00242614_ERZ504781 | MGnify/ENA primary metagenome ERZ504781 (study PRJEB26092, sample SAMD00036365) | human gut metagenome | host: Homo sapiens | study: EMG produced TPA metagenomics assembly of...
ACTATCCCGCGAGGTGTTTTGGCATGAATATGCCAAAATCCCGAGACATACAAGCCAAAATTCCATTGCCGCAGGCAATCTGGAATGAATTTTGGCTAAGTTACTGTGAACGGAGTGAACAGTAACGCTGATTTTAGGAGGAATGATAAAATTATGGCAGGAAGCAGTTATGCGACAGCAAGCCGCAGAAAAATACTTGAATATTTGAAAAACAGTAATGACCATACGGTTACAGCTGCTGATGTGGATGAGTATCTGAAGAAACATGACAGTGAGGTAAATATCACAACCATTTACCGCTATCTGGACAAGCTTGCAAAGGATGGAACTGTGATCAAATATGTTGCAGAGAAAGGTTGCCAGGCTGCTTATCAGTATGTAGAACCGGGACGGGGATGTGAACAGCATCTGCACCTGAAGTGTGTAAAATGTGGAAAGATCATTCATCTGGAATGTCATTTTATGGAAGAAATTTCTCATCATATTGAAGAAAGTCATGGATTTACCCTGCAGTGTAAGAATTCTATTTTGTATGGGGTCTGTAAAGAATGTAAAGGCAGTGGCGAAGACTGTTGACTGTTTTTGTCAGATGATGTAAACTGAAATACAACTGTTTGGTCAAATTGACTGCGAAGCAGTATGGTGAAGAGAAAAGACAGCGAAATTGCTGTAAGTACCGGTAAAAATAACAGATAATATATGAAATCATAAAAGAAGGCAATAATGAGAAAACAGAAGAGACAGATGTGTGTAAGAAGAATGTTATTATTTTTTCTGGCGTGTGTATTAATATGTGCAGCACCTCCGTCTGCAGCACAGGCGGCAATAATGCAGACTGCTAAGAATTCAACAGTGCAAAAGAAAAAAACATCCACGAAAACAGTTACAATAGAGACTTCAGGAGGAATCACAAAAAAGAAAGTGAAAAGCGGTGGTTCTGTGATTCTTCCTGTGGAAGTGAATAAGAGGGGATATACATTTCTGGGATGGTCAACAGTTCCCGGACAGACCTGTAATCCAATGTATCAGGCATATCAGAAAATTCAGGTTACGAAAAATATTCATCTTTATCCGGTGAAGTATAAATGGAATCAGGAACCGGATATTTATGCAGGCGGTCTTGCGGACAGTGTGGAGAAATATGATAAGATTATTTTTGTGGGAGATTCCCGCACAGCAATGCTTCGCAGTACTCTGAAGCAGCAATGCAGTTCTGACAGTTTAAAGAAAGTTGGATTTGTATGCAAGACAGGAGAAGGGCTTGACTGGATGAAAAAATACGGAGAAAAGGAACTGCTGAATGAAATAAGCGGGATGGATGACAATGCGAAGCCGGTGGCAGTTATTTTCAATCTGGGAGTAAATGACCTGATCCACAAAAACAGGAAGTCCATCAGTTATGATTCTGTTGCGTCAGACTATGCTTCTTATATGAATGGATTATCCAGAAAGCTGACTGCCAGGAACTGTGAATTATTTTATATGTCTGTGAATCCATGTAATACGGCAATGAAATCCACGCGGAAGGAGTCTGAGATCCGCGGATTTAATAACAGACTCAGACAGAGACTGAACGGGAATTTTACATGGATCAACAGTTATTCTTATCTGATGAGATGTGGTTATACGACTCGCTGTGAATTTCGCGGTTATACAGATGATGGTGTTCATTATTCTATGAGGACTTATAAGAGAATTTATGCATATGCAATAAAACATATCAGATAATCCTGACTGAAACCCGGAGACAGAATACTGTTCTCCGGGTTATCTGTGTGTATCAGTAAATACGAAAGTTGTAGCTGTGAAAGAGTTAAACAGTTGTCAAAGGATCACAAAAGGTGACAGGAGGAGAGAAACATGAGAAGTGAAAGCTTCAGAAAAGGAGTTAAGGATGGTATTCCCATAGGACTGGGATATTTTGCTGTATCGTTTACATTTGGCATGATGGCAGTTGCTGATGGACTGAGTATCTGGCAGGCTGTGCTGATCTCATTGACAAACGTGACTTCAGCAGGGCAGTTTGCAGGACTTGAGATCATGGTAATGAGCGGTTCTACTGGGAGATGGCACTGACACAGCTGATCATTAATCTGAGATATTGTCTGATGTCATTTTCCCTTGCTTCAGAAATTCAGAAGAGATGAATCTTTGGTTCACCGCTATATTGCAGCATTTGGTGTGACGGATGAGATTTTCGGGATCAGTGCCAGTCAGCCCGGAAAGGTAAGCGCATTTTATAATTATGGTGCCATGTGTGTGGCAATCCCGGGATGGGTACTTGGAACCCTGGCAGGAGCAATTTCCGGAAATCTTCTTCCGGATTTTATGATGAGTGCACTCAGCGTGGCTATTTACGGTATGTTCCTTGCAATTATTATTCCTCCGGCAAAGCAGAATAAGGCAGTACTGGCAGTTGTCGTGGCAGCAATGCTGATCAGCACTTTGTTTAAAGTGATTCCGTTTCTGTCGGAGGTTTCGTCAGGTTTTGTGATCATTATTACTACACTGATCGTGGCAGGGGCTGCCGCATACTTCTGTCCGATAGAGGATGAGAAAGAGGAGGAGGGTGTTCATGAGTCATAATATTTATATTTACATTCTGGTAATGGCAGCAGTTACATATCTGATCCGTATGCTCCCGCTTGCTCTTTCCAGAAAAGAGATCACAAGTCCGTTTATCAGATCATTTCTGTACTATGTTCCCTACGCATGTCTGGCAGCCATGACATTTCCGGCGATCCTTTTTGCCACAGACAGTGTGATCTCGGCTGCTGTGGGATTTATTGTGGCACTGATCGCGGCATATAAGGAGAAAAGTCTTCTTACAGTTGCGTTATTCGCATGTGCTGCGGTATTTATTGTGGAAAGAATACTGGAATTTGCAGTGTAAAAGTTGATAAAAAACGGATACATAACCACAGCTGAATGGTGTGTATCCGTTTTTTGTTGCGTAATATTGTGACCGGCAGCTGAAGCAGATAAGCTGTCTGTTATTTGTTACAGTTTCAGACAGGTTTTTATTTCAGAAAGCTTACATCAATTTCACCGTCAAATACTGTGGCAGCCGGGCCTGTCATGTAAACAAGATTCTCCTGTCTGTTCCAGAAAATCTGCAGGTCACCGCCGAGAAGTTTTACAGTGACAGGACTGTCACCGTCTACATGTCCGTTCAGAACAGAAGCGACTGCTACCGCACATGCACCTGTGCCACAGGCAAGAGTTTCGCCTGAACCGCGTTCCCATACACGCATTTTTACAGTATGTTCATCGATCACTTCTACAAATTCAGTGTTTACACGATCCGGAAATGCAACATGATTCTCGAAAGCCGGGCCGATCTTTTCAATATCCAGATGGTCAATATCATCCATATAAACAATAGCGTGGGGATTTCCCATGGAAACAGCGGTTATGTAATAGATTTTTCCGTTTACATCCAGAGGTTCATTGATAACTTCCTCCTTCTCTGACACTACCGGAATCTGTCTGGCGGTCAGGATCGGAGAACCCATATTTACCTTAACCTGGGATACCTTTCCGTTTTCTACAGTAAGATCCAGATATTTGATGCCGCTTTTTGTAGCAACAGAAATATGTTCTTTGTCTACGATGCCGTAGTCATAGGCATATTTGGCAACACAGCGGATACCGTTTCCGCACATGGCACCCTGGGAACCGTCAAGATTATACATATCCATCTCGCAGTCTGCGATTTTGGATGGCTTGATCAGGATCAGTCCGTCGGAACCGATACCAAAGTGACGGTCACTGACATATCTGGCTACTGCGGAAGGATTTTCCACAGTTTCCTCAAAACAGTTTACATATACGTAATCATTTCCAATACCATGCATTTTTGTAAATTTCATCAGAAAAGCCTCCTTATTTGGTTAAATATTTATACACCTCTTGTATCATATAGAAAAAATGTTATGAAAAAGTGAAAATTACGAATCTTTTACCGGGAAAGTTTTTCTGTGACCTTCATGTAAAAAAACATTTTGCCCTTCCCGGAACAGTTATGTATTATACATTATATGGAAAATATATCTGTTATTCAAGTTTTACCTTGCATTTTATAGTAAAGTATGTTAAAAATTAAAAACAAAAAATATAACAACCGAAACGCAATAATTAATACGCTGTTGTCTGAAGAAGGTAAAAAAGATAGGCAGCCGTAGATATACTTTCGGATGCGAGGAGGAAAAAAGATAGAAAGATACAAAAGAGAATTTGCAGCTCTTGCACTCAGTGCAGTAATGGTATTTTCCATGGCAGGAAGCGTATCCGCAGCTCAGAAAGTTGAATCCAAAGATGATCTTGCAGGAGCAACAATCGGTGTTCAGCTTGGTACAACAGGTGACCTTGATGCATCTGATTATGAAGAAAGATAGGTCTACAGTAGAACGTTACAGCAAGGGAAGTGAAGCTGTTCAGGCATTAAAGGCAGGACAGATCGACTGTGTGATCATCGATTCACAGCCGGCTCAGAAATTTGCTGAGAATAATGATGATCTCAAGATTCTGGATGAGCCATTCGAGGAAGAAGAATATGCAATCTGCTTAAAGAAAGGCAATGATGAACTTCTTGACAAGATTAACGGAGCTCTCAAGGAACTGAAAGAGGATGGAACTATCGACAGCATCATGGACAATTACATTGGTGAGGATGCCGGTAAGACTCCATATGAATCACCGGAAGATGTTGACCGTTCCAATGGAACTCTGGTAATGGCTACTAACGCTGAGTTCGAACCATATGAATATCATGAAGGTGATGATATCGTTGGCATCGATGCTGATATCGCTCAGGCAATCTGTGATAAGCTTGGATATGAACTGAAGATTGAAGATATGGAATTCGATTCCATCCTTCCGGCAGTACAGTCCGGCAAAGCAGACTTCGGTGCAGCTGGTATGACTGTAACAGAAGACCGTAAATCAAGCGTTGACTTTACAGATACCTATGCAGATGCAAGCCAGGTAATTATTGTAAAGAAATAAGTATTAAAATAACAAATAACAAATAACAGAGCTGTTGACGATTTGCCAACAGCTCTCTTTTCGGAACAGAGGTTTTTATGAATAATCCTATGATATTAGCGAATGTAAAAGAAGATTTTTATCTGAACTTTATTAAAGATGACCGCTATCTCTGGCTTCTGGATGGTCTGAAAACAACTCTTATTATCACAGTATTTGCGGTAATTGTAGGTCTGATCATCGGTTTCCTTGTAGCAATCATCCGTTCTGCGCACGATAAGTCAGGCTCCTTTAAGATCCTCAATGCGATCTGCAGAGTTTATCTGACTGTAATTCGTGGAACACCAACCATGATCCAGCTGTTGATCATGAATTTTGTAATTTTTGGTGCTGTAAGCATTAACAAGATCATTGTAGGCGGACTTGCCTTTGGTATCAACTCAGGTGCCTATGTAGCTGAGATTGTCCGTTCCGGTATCATGTCCATTGACCAGGGACAGACAGAGGCAGGACGAAGCCTTGGTCTGAATTTCAGCCAGACCATGCGACTGATCATTATCCCGCAGGCATTTAAGAATGTACTTCCTGCGCTGGTAAATGAATTTATCGTGCTGATCAAAGAGACATCCATCATCGGTTATATCGGTATGATGGACCTGACAAAAGGAGCTATGCTGATCCAGAGCCGTACATACAATGCGTTCTGGCCTCTGATGGCAGCAGCAGCGATTTACCTTGTGATCGTTGGAATCCTTACATGGGGGATGAATAAACTGGAAAGGAGATTAAGAACCAGTGAGCGATAAGAATGTACTGATCCAGGTAAAGGATCTGAAGAAAGCTTTTGGTACAAATCAGGTTCTCGATGGAATAACAACAGATATCTGTCAGGGAGAAGTAGTAGCCGTCATTGGTCCTTCCGGTTCCGGTAAATCTACTTTCCTGAGATCCCTGAATCTTCTGGAGGTTCCGACAGGCGGACAGATCCTCTTTGAAGGAACTGATATTACAGATCCGAAGGTTGACATTAACAGACACCGTCAGAAGATTGGAATGGTATTCCAGCAGTTTAATCTTTTTCCGCATAAAACGGTAAAACAGAATATTATGCTGGCACCTGTAGAACTGAAGCTGATGACAAAGGATGAAGCTTCAAAGAAGGCGGATGAGCTTCTGGCACGTGTAGGTCTTCCGGACAAAGCCAATGCATATCCGGATATGCTTTCGGGCGGGCAGAAACAGCGTATTGCCATTGCACGTTCTCTTGCCATGAATCCGGATGTGATGCTTTTTGATGAGCCAACTTCCGCACTTGACCCTGAGATGGTAGGTGAGGTTCTGGAATTGATGAAAGAACTTGCGCAGTCAGGTATGACCATGGTTGTAGTTACTCATGAGATGGGATTTGCAAGAGAAGTGGCAACAAGAGTTCTTTTTATTGATGACGGTAAGATACAGGAAGAGAATACTCCGAAAGAATTTTTCGCAAATCCGAAGAATCCTAGACTGAAAGACTTTCTTTCAAAGGTTTTATAAGATGCTGAGAAAATTTAACAGTTTTATAGAAAAATGGATGGCCCTGGTGACACCGACCTGTCTGTTACTGGGGGTGTGCTTTCCTGATATTGCCAAATGCGGTCTGCCTTATGTGCCGGCCGTATTTGCATTTATGACATTTGCCGGGGCGTTGAAGTCAAGATTTAAAGATGTGGCAAATGTATTCCGGCATCCGGGCTCACTGCTTATTATCATGCTTCTGGTCCATGTGGTAATCCCGACAGCAGCCTGCGGGGCAGGCCATCTTTTCTTTGGAAATAACATGGAGCTGATCACCGGAATGGTACTGGAGTTTGCAGTTCCCACTGCAGTGGTAAGTCTGATGTGGGTGACGATTTATGATGGAAACAGTCCTCTGTCGTTGTCTCTGGTAGTGCTGGATACGGTACTGGCACCTTTTCTGATCCCGGCTACGCTGAAGATCCTGCTGGGCTCTGCGGTGACCATAGATTCTGCCAGGATGATGCGGGAACTGATATTTATGGTTGCGCTTCCTGCTGTTGTTGCGATGGTATTAAATCAGATCACAGATGGAAAAGTAATGGAAACATGGCCGGGAAAGCTGGCGCCTTTTTCAAAGCTGGCACTGATATTTGTGGTAACGTCCAATTCTTCCAAAGTAGCACCATATATCCGGGATATGAATATGCAGAGGGTGAAGGTTGCACTGGCAATCCTTGTCCTGGCTGCTTCCGGATATGCACTCGGCTGGTTTGTGGCGTATATCTTCCGAAAGGATCGCAGTACGGCGGTTTCCATGATGTATGGAACCGGGATGCGCAATATCAGCGCAGGAGCGGTGATCGCAGCTGCATATTTTCCGGGTGAAGTTATGTTTCCGGTAATGATCGGAACTCTGTTTCAGCAGGTATTGGCAGCATTGTTCGGAAAGCTTCTGGCACAGAAAAAGGAAAAACAGGAATTTTGTTGAGGTCTGCTGAGGCGTTATAAAGAATATAAAAAGAACTGCCGCATTAGCAATTGAAAAATTGCAATGCGGCAGCTCTTTTTATGAATCTGAAGCTTTTATATATTTCTTCAGTTCTTTGTAGCAGTATTTAATGATCTCTTTACGGGTGATGATGCCGATAAAGTATCCCTGATCATCTACAACCGGAACATAATTCTGGTTGATTGCCTTGTCCAGCAGATCCTCCATGTCAGAATCTGCGTGAACTGCCTTATATGTTGCTCTTCGCGGGATTGCCATAATGGAAATGCTCTCTGCTTCTTTCAGTCCGGGAACATTTAAGGTTTTCATTCCCCAGAGAAGATCACCTTCGGAAATACTTCCTTTATATTTTCCGTCCAGACTCAGAAGCGGAATACAGGAAAACTTCCTGTGCTCCATTTTCTCAAGAGTCTGACGAAGAGTTTCATTTTCAAATATATATGCTACATCACTTTTAGGTGTTAGAAAAATAAAATATTCACTTTTGTATTCGCCCCGTTACATTTGTCTGATAAGGCACTCAGATATACATTGTGTATTTACACATCTGTGTGTCTGTGATTTCTGAGTATTCCAGGTTTACGGCTTTTTTACAGAAGCTGTACTCCTTTTGCTGCTGCTTCTTTCATTACTTCTTCCGGCCACAGGGAAGCATGTACTTCACCGATATGTGCTTTTCTGAGGAAGAACATACAGATACGGGACTGGCCGATGCCGCCGCCGATAGTATATGGAAGTTCTTTGTTAAAGATTGCTTTCTGGAAAGAAAGTTCGCGTCTGTCATCACATCCTGCGATGGTAAGCTGTCTGTCAAGCGCATCCTCGTCAACGCGGATACCCATGGAAGAAAGCTCCAGAGCAATGTCGAGAACAGGATAATAAACAAGGATATCGCCGTTTAATTCCCAGTCATCGTAGTCCGGTGCACGTCCGTCATGACGTTCTCCGTTGGTTAAGGTTTTGCCGACTTGCATGAGGAATACGGCACCTTTTTCCTTGACAATCTTGTATTCACGTTCCTTTGGAGTGAGATCAGGATACATATCGACCAGTTCCTGAGTGCTGACAAATGCGATCTCTCTCGGAAGGATTTCTTCGATGTAATCGTACTGAACAGCCATGTATTTTTCGGTTTTGCGGAGAACGCTGTAGATAGCACGTACTGTGGAAACAAGTGTGTCCATGTTGCGTTCTTCCTTGCTGATGATCTTTTCCCAGTCCCACTGATCTACGTATACGGAGTGGATATTGTCCAGATCTTCGTCTCTTCTGATCGCGATCATGTCTGTGTAAAGTCCTTCACCATGAGCAAAGCCATATTTCTGTAATGCATATCTCTTCCATTTGGCGAGAGAGTGTACGATCTCAGCATTCTCCGGCTGGCCTTTGATATCAAAGCTTACCGGACGTTCTACGCCGTTTAAGTTATCGTTCAGACCGGATGACGGGTTTACGAAAACAGGAGCAGAAACACGAAGCAGGTTCAGTTTCTGTGATAGTGTCTGCTGAAAAAAATCTTTCACAGTTTTAATGGCAATCTGGGTATCATGGAGATTTAAAGCTGACTGATACCCGTCAGGAATTTTAATCTGTTCCATTATTGGATTCCTCCTACAATTTTGAAATCCTTTCAAATGTATTTTTAAGAGGATTTCTATAGTCTTTTACTCAGCTATTATAACAGGAAAGTAGGCGTTTGACAATTTCAGCTTTGCAAGATCAGGGTAAAATGTTAAAATAATTTTATGAGAATCAATGAAAATAAATAAATTTATAGCAATTTATGGAATTGCTATAGCTGACAGGGGGAAGATACATGGGAAAAAAATGTCAGGTTTGTGGCGGTCCGGTTGTAAACGGCAGATGCAAATATTGTGGAATGCCGTATAGAAATGATATGGAACTGTATCACCTGAACGAAGACAGGTCAGAGCATTACCGGCATTCTTCGGCGAAAGTGAGAAAAGCAATGGCAGAGAGCGAGATTCCTCTGCCGGACAGAAACAAAACAACAAAAAAGCCGGAAAAAAAAAGCGGCAGTGAGAACAACACAGAGAACAACACAGAAACCGAAGAAAAAAGAAGCCAGAGCATCAAAAAATTTCTGGAGACTTATATTGGTTCTGATTGCAGCAGCAGGACTGTTTGCGGAACAGTGGGATACAATTGAATACAGGATTGAGGAATTTATTTATGATACGTTTGATATCAGCTTAGATTTTGACAGCCTTTTTGGTGACAGCACTGCTGATGAAGCAGGTGAGAATGACGGGGATGATACTGTTGGTACAGCAGTCTCTGCTCAGAAGTTTGAAGCAAATGATCCGTATGGTTATATTTTTGATGGAGAAGATTATGTTATCGGAGAGGCTTACACTATAACAGAGGCAGCTGATGAGAATTCAGAAGATATAGAGTATGAATTCACGATAGAACCTGGAATATACATACTGGAATCCGGCTGGGGAGGTTCTCTTACCATGAAGATTAGAAGATCTTCAGGAAAAGATGAAACTGTAAAATTTGACAAATCGGAGCATAAAGAAAAAGTGGAATTGCATACAGGAGATGAGGTATCGGCAGTGGCTTCGGATGGTCAAGAAAATTTTCTGATAATGTATCAAATTCGGCAATATGACGAATAATTTTTTGCCCCTTTCTTTTTGACAGATACTGTGCTATACTTGTTAAACGTACCACATATAGAATAAATTGTGGTAAACGAAAGAAAATAATACTATATATTGTATATGGGAGCAAAAGGTATGATATATGTTATAAAGAAAGATGGTACGAGAGAAGAGTTTAATTCACAGAAGATCGTAGCAGCAGTAAATAAGTCGGCAGCCAGAATTTTATACACATTTTCGGATAAAGAGAAGGAATTTATCTGCCAGTTTGCGGAAGAACATGCAGAGGCACTGGGAAAGAATGAGATAGAGATCCAGGAGATGCACAACATCGTAGAGGGAGCACTTGAGAGAGTGAACCCGGCAGTGGCTAAGAGCTACCGCGATTACAGAAATTACAAACTCGACTTTATCCATATGATGGATGATGTATATACCAAGAGTCAGGCAATTCGTTATATTGGCGATAAGAGTAATGCCAATACAGACAGTGCGCTTGTAGCTACAAAGCGAAGCCTGATCTTTAATGAACTGAACAAAGAACTTTATCGCAAATTTTTTATGAACCGTAATGAACTTCAGGCATGTAAAGACGGTTATATTTATATTCATGACCAGTCTGCACGTCTGGATACCATGAACTGTTGTCTCTTTGATGTGGCATCTGTACTCAGCGGCGGATTTGAGATGGGAAATGTATGGTATAATGAGCCTAAGACGCTGGATACTGCGTTTGATGTTATGGGTGATATTATTCTGAGCACTGCTGCTCAGCAGTATGGCGGATTTACAGTACCGGAAGTAGATAAGATCCTTGCACCTTATGCACAGAAGAGTTATGACAAATACATCCAGGAATTTATGAAATACTCTGACGAGAGCTGGACAGGACGTGAAGAACGTGCGATTGAGTATGCGCTTGACAAAGTCCGCAGAGATTTTGACCAGGGATGGCAGGGGATTGAGTATAAGCTGAATACAGTCGGATCTTCCAGAGGGGATTATCCATTTGTAACTGTAACTCTTGGACTTGGAATAAAGCAGTTCGAGAAGATGGCAAGTATTTCTCTTCTTGAAGTGCATAAAGGCGGACAGGGTAAGGCAGGACGCAAGAAACCGGTACTCTTCCCGAAAATCGTATTCCTTTATGATGAAAATATCCATGGAAAAGGCAAGATCAGTGAGGATGTATTTGAGGCAGGGGTTGACTGTTCTGCCAAGACTATGTATCCGGACTGGCTGTCCATGTCAGGAAAAGGATATATTTCCAGTATGTACAAGCAGTATGGAAAGGTTATAAGTCCTATGGGATGTCGTGCGTTCTTAAGCCCCTGGTACGAGAGAGGCGGTATGTATCCGGCAGATGATAAGGATGTTCCTGTGTTTGTGGGAAGATTTAACATCGGTGCGGTAAGCCTTCGATCTTCCAATGATCCTTGCCAAAGCCAGAGCAGAGAGCAGGGATTTCTACGAAGTGCTGGATTTCTATCTTGAGATGATCCGTAATCTGCATATCCGTACCTATGATTATCTGGG
>ENA-OQJR01000568-OQJR01000568.1-human-gut-metagenome-genome-assembly--contig:-NODE-568-length-11627-cov-3.246348_pt1 | contig 11627 bp, 10 predicted proteins | sample MGYA00242614_ERZ504781 | MGnify/ENA primary metagenome ERZ504781 (study PRJEB26092, sample SAMD00036365) | human gut metagenome | host: Homo sapiens | study: EMG produced TPA metagenomics assembly of...
AGACCGCTGAAAGCAGCAACAGAGCTGTTGGCAGGAATTCCTTCCGTTGTGTATGGATTCTTCGGTCTGGTCGTACTGGTGCCAATGGTACGGGAGTTCGGAAGAACATTAAAACAGATGGGAATCGTGGAAAAAGCAGGAGACGGAAAAGGACTTCTCACTACGTCGATCATTCTGGGAATGATGATCCTGCCGACAATCATCGGAACCACAGAGAGTGCGATCCGCGCTGTGCCGACCCATTATTATGAAGGAGCACTGGCTCTGGGAGCAACCCATGAGAGAAGTATTTTTACAGTTGTGATCCCGGCTGCAAAATCCGGAGTACTGGCAGGAATCGTGCTGGGAATCGGACGTGCGATCGGAGAGACCATGGCAGTTATCATGATCGTGGGAAATCAGCCGAGAATTGCACAAAATATCCTGCAGGGAATGCGTACGCTGACAGGAAATATCGTACTGGAGATGGGATATGCGACAGGTCTGCACAGGGAAGCGCTGATCGCGACAGGTGTAGTATTATTTGTGTTCATCCTGATCATCAACTTCAGTGTGGCAATGCTGAAAAGGAGGACAGAACATGAGTAATCAGACTGGAATCGGAGAAAAGCTGAAAAGCTATTTAAAACATCCGGGTTCATTTATTGTAATGCTTCTGGTGATGCTGGGAGCAATTATCACGTTTGCGGTTCTGCTGTTTTTGATCGCTTATATTCTGATCAACGGAGTGCCGCATATCAAACCGTCTTTGTTCGCGTTAGAATATACATCTGAGAATGCCTCTTTGATGCCGGCTTTGATCAATACGATTATCATGACGTTGCTTTCTTTGCTGATCGCGGTTCCGTTTGGAATCTTCTCTGCGATCTTCCTTGTAGAATATGCAGGGAAAGGGAATAAATTTGTGGAAGTGATCCGTCTGACAACAGAGACACTTTCGGGAATCCCTTCCATCGTATATGGATTGTTCGGAATGCTGTTTTTTGTCAATACATTAGGATGGGGATTTTCCCTGCTGGCCGGTGCGTTTACACTGGCGATCATGATCCTTCCGTTGATCATGAGAACAACAGAAGAAGCGTTAAAAGCAGTTCCGGATTCCTTCAGGGAGGGAAGCTTTGGACTGGGAGCAGGAAAGCTGCGTACCGTATTTAAGATTGTACTCCCGTCGGCAATTCCTGGAATTTTAGCGGGAATCATCCTGGCGGTCGGAAGAATTGTGGGAGAGACAGCGGCGCTGATCTATACAGCAGGTACTGTTGCACAGGTACCGTCAAATGTTTTTGGTTCTGGAAGAACTCTGGCAGTTCATATGTATAATCTGTCCAGTGAAGGACTGTACATGGATCAGGCATATGCAACAGCAGTCATTCTTCTGATACTTGTAGTCGGAATCAATACGATTTCGAGCGTAATCGCGAAAAAACTGACAAAAGCATAGAGAGAAAGGAATAAACAATGGGGAAGATCAGTGTGAAAAACCTGGATTTATATTATGGAGATTTTAAAGCACTCAAAAATATCAATCTGGAAATAGAGGCAAATAAAATTACAGCGTTTATCGGACCGAGTGGATGCGGAAAGTCCACGTTATTAAAGTCCATTAACCGCATGAATGATCTGGTGGAAGGGTGCCGCATCGATGGTGAGATCCTTCTGGACGGACAGAATATCTTCAAAGGAATGGATGTGAACCTGTTGCGTAAGCGGGTGGGAATGGTATTTCAGAAACCAAATCCGTTTCCAATGAGCATTTATGATAATATCGCCTATGGACCGAGAACACACGGAATCCGTTCCAAAGCAAAACTGGATGATATTGTAGAAAAGTCACTGCGAAATGCGGCAATCTGGGATGAGTGTAAAGACCGTCTGAAAAAAAGTGCGTTGGGAATGTCTGGAGGACAGCAGCAGAGACTCTGTATTGCCAGAGCGCTTGCAGTAGAACCGGAAGTACTTTTGATGGATGAGCCGACATCCGCTCTGGATCCGATCTCTACATCGAAGATAGAAGACCTTGCGATGGAACTGAAAAAAGATTATACTATTGTTATGGTAACACATAACATGCAGCAGGCGGTACGTGTGTCGGATAACACAGCCTTTTTCCTTCTTGGAGAAGTGATTGAGTACAACAATACAGAAAAATTGTTTTCCATTCCGTCTGATAAGAGAACGGAAGATTATATTACAGGGAGGTTTGGTTAATTTATGCGCAACAAATTTGACAGACAGCTACAGATACTGGATGAGCAGCTTATTCATATGGGTGAGTTGTGTGAGAGTGCGATCGCGAATGCGACAAAGGCGTTGAGCGATGGAAGTATGGAGCAGGCAAAGGCAGTGATCAATGCAGATGCTGAGATTGATGAGATGGAAAAAGATATTGAAAAGCTTTGTCTGAAACTGCTCTTACAGCAGCAGCCGGTGGCAAAGGATCTGAGAAGAATCTCAGCGGCATTGAAGATGATCACAGATATGGAGCGAATCGGAGATCAGACGGCAGATATTGCAGAAATCGTAATTTCAGCCAATACAGAGGAAAGCGTAGATATCAAGGATATCGGAAGAATGGCATCTGTTGTAAGTAAGATGGTGCGCGACAGCGTCACATCGTATGTACAGAAAGATCTGGAGCTTGCGCGCCAGGTCATGCTGGAAGATGATAAAGTGGATCGCCTCTTTGACGATATCCGGGAAGAGATGGTAAATTATATCGCGATCAATAAAGGGCAGCGGGGCAGCCGGATCGTGGATCTGATCATGGTGACAAAATATCTGGAGCGTATCGGAGATCATGCGACCAATATTGCAGAGTGGGTGGAATTTTCCATTACAGGAGTACACCGAAACGGAGTGAATGTATAAGTGTAAAAAGGAGAAAAGATATGATTTATTGCGTGGAAGATGATGACAATATCCGCGAACTGGTCATTTACACTCTGGAGACGACCGGTCTTAAGGCAAAGGGATTTGCAGAAGGCACGGCATTTATGGAAGCTTTGGCGTTTGATACGCCAGAGCTTATTTTACTTGATATCATGCTTCCGGGTGAGGATGGGCTGGAGCTTTTGAAAAAGCTGAAGAATTCCGCAAAGACGAAGGATATTCCGGTGATCATGGTGACTGCAAAGGGTGCAGAGTATGACAAGGTGATCGGTCTGGATTCGGGAGCGGATGATTATGTGACCAAGCCTTTCGGAATGATGGAGCTGGTATCAAGAATCAAAGCAGTTCTTCGAAGATCCGGCAGAGTGCAGGAGCAGGATATGCTGTCAGTCAACGGAGTCAGTGTAGATGTGAAAAAGCATGAAGTGAAAGTGGCAGGAGATATTGTGACACTGACACTCAAAGAATTTGAGCTCCTGGAGAGACTGATGAGAAACCAGAATATCGTACTGACAAGAGATCAGCTTTTAGAGGATATCTGGGGATATGATTTTGATGGAGAGACAAGAACGGTAGATGTGCATGTGCGGACACTCAGACAGAAGCTGGGAGAAAAAGGCGATATTATCAAGACTGTACGGGGAGTCGGCTACAGAATAGGAGGAGGCAATGAAGGCTAAGATCCAGAGAAGTATGCTTCTTGTTCTGTTTGTGACGATCCTGATTTTTTATGGACTTTTGACACTGGTTATGTATCAGAAGAACCTGATGCTGCTAAAAGAAGAAGTGAATCAGGAAGCCAGGTATATCCGGACTGCTGTCGATATTTCGGGACCAGCGTATCTGAAAGAAATGGACGGAGTGGATATAAAAACCCGGGTCACGAGAATCAGTACAGAGGGAAAAGTGCTTTATGACTCAGGAAATGATGCAGAAACACTGGAAAATCACAGCAAACGTCCGGAGGTAAAAGAGGCGCTTGCAAATGGAACCGGTGAGGATGTCCGCGTATCCGGAACCGTAGGAAAAGAGATGTATTATTATGCGATCCTTCTGCAGGATGGCTCTGTACTTCGCGTGGCAAAGACGATGGACAATCTGGGAGCTATGGCAAGAGATACACTTCCGGTGATCGGGGTACTGGCAGTTGTGATGATGATATTTGCATGGATTCTCGGGCGCTGGCAGACAGAACGGCTGATTCGTCCGATCAATGAACTGGATATTGAGCATCCGCTGGAAAATGTGGTCTATGAAGAATTAAGGCCGCTGTTGACTGCGATGGACAGACGGAACAAAGAAAAAGCGGCAGTGGAAGATATGAGAAAAGAGTTTTCCGCAAATGTCTCTCACGAATTGAAAACGCCGCTGACTTCGATTTCCGGCTATGCGGAGATCATGAAAAACGGACTGGTCCGTCCGGAGGATATTCCCAATTTTTCAGAGCGGATTTACAAAGAAGCAAAACGCCTGATCACATTGATCGAAGATATCATAAAATTATCCAAACTGGATGAAGGCTCCGTAGAGATTGAAAAAGAAGAAGTAGATCTTTACGAACTGAGCAGAGAGATTATCAGCAGACTGTCTATGCAGGCAAGTATGAAGCATGTTCATGTTTCTCTTTCAGGAGAGCCGGTAACCTATGTGGGAATCCGGCAGATCCTGGATGAGATGATCTACAATATTTGTGAGAATGCGATCAAATATAATGTAGAGGGCGGAAGTGTCTCTGTCTGGGCAGGCAACACACTGAATGGCCCAAAAGTCCAGGTGAATGATACCGGGATCGGGATACCGAAAGAGCATCAGGAGCGGATCTTTGAGCGGTTCTATAGAGTGGATAAAAGTCATTCTAAAGAGCGGGGCGGCACAGGACTGGGACTCTCCATCGTGAAGCATGGAGCGCTGCTTCACAATGCAAAGGTAAGTGTGGAGAGTGATACCGGAAAAGGAACACGGATGGAAATTCTGTTTGAGACATCTCAGTCAGAGTGATGGAAAAGCGTTCTGGGTGGCTCGTGAAATTCTGCTTTGTAGGCGCGCGAAAATGTGGAGTAATCCTGAAAGCCGCTTGCAAGGCAGGCCTGCGTGATTGGCATTCCATCCAGGATCAAAGTGCGGGCAAGCAAAAGCCTGCGGTAGGTGATATAATTTCTGATGGTATATCCGGTTTCCGCTTTGAAAAGGCGCATCATATAATATTTGCTCAGATAAACCCGGGAAGAGAGAAAATCTACGTTCAGAGTTTGCGTCAGATGCTGGTTGATATACTGGATCAGATCGACGATCTTCGGATTGTACAGACGGGTGTCCAGAAACTCTACCCGATTTTTAATGGCAGCCCGGTTGAGGTGGATCATAAATTCCAAAAATAAGATCTGTCGGTACAGACTGCCGGCATATTCCGTATCAGAAAAAGAACGTTCCAGGCGGTTCGTGATCTTGAAAAGAGAGCTTTTTTCAAGAGAATGAATGCGTAGCACATTGGAATGTTCTTTTTTTGCTTTTTCAAAACAATAGGAAAGATCATAGTCATCAGTCCGGTAGGCATCAATAAAACAGGGAGAAATATAGACGATGATCCGTTCATAGGGAAGAGAAGGATCCACCTGAACCCTGTGGATATCATTTCGGTTTACGAGGACAATGTCGTAAGGTTGCAAAGGATATGTCTTTCCTTCTACAAAGTATTGCACATTACCGGAAATAAAAATCGTGATTTTGTGGAATTCGTGGTAATGAAATTCAAATTCTGTGGAAATCTGATCTGTCAGATGAAAAATCTTAAAGTCACTGTTTAAGTATCCCCTCTTATTGTATCTGCCCATAATAACCTCCTGAAAAATAAGATACTTTCAGTATAGAGCATTATTTGCAATATAGAAAGCATTTTCTCTATTCTATTTGAAGAAAATGCGGGATATAATAAAAACAGAGACAAATCAGGAAGCAATATCGAGGAGGCAGAAAAATGGATATCACATTAGAACGTTATCATGGGTTGGGAAACGATTATCTTGTCTATGATCCAAATAAAAATGAACTGGAGCTGAATGAAGAAAATGTGAAAATGCTCTGTAACCGGAATATGGGGCTTGGAGCAGACGGAATTCTGGAAGGACCGTTAATGGAAGAAAAGCAGATGGCAGTCCGTATCTGGAATCCGAACGGAAGCATTGCGGAAAAGAGTGGAAACGGTGTGCGGATTTTTGCCAAATATTTGAAAGATGCAGGATATGTACAGAAGAAGCATTATACAATGCTGACCGATGGCGGCGAGGTAGAAATCACTTACCTGAATGAAGAGGGAAGCAGGCTGAAGGTTTCTATGGGGAAACTGTCATTCTGGAGTGATGAAATCCCGGTGATCGGAGAGCGCAGACAGGTGATCAATGAGGATATGGTATTCGGGCGGACATTGTACCCGGCAACCTGTGTATCCATCGGAAATCCGCATTGCGTGATCCCGATGCAGGAGATTTCAGAGCCACTGGTGTGCAAGATCGGAAGGGAGTCCGAGCGCGCAAGGTATTTCCCGAATCATATCAATACAGAACTCATGAATGTCATTGATCTGAACAATATCGCAATTGAAACTTACGAAAGAGGAGCCGGATACACCATGGCAAACGGAACCGGAGCATGTGCGGCAGCAGGTGTTGCGTACAAACTGGGACTGACCTCTAACAAAGTGATCGTTCATATGCCGGGCGGAGAGCTTCAAGTAGAGATCGGAGATGACTGGGAAGCCTATATGACGGGAGATGTGTTCTATGTGGCAGCAGTAAAATTGAGCAGCGAATTTGTGGAAATGCTGCGTGCAGTATAGAAGAGAGAAGCAGAGGGCGGATGTTCTCTGCTTTTTTAATACAAGAAATTCTCTTGCGGCCGGAACTCAGATGTGCTACGATATCTATAACAAAAGAGGAAAGGTGATAGTATGCTGATAACAGTTGATTTTAACAGCGAAGAGGCAATCTATATGCAGCTTCGCAATCAGATTATCATGGGCATTGCGACTTCGGTGATCAGAGAAGGAGATTCCCTGCCCTCTGTACGGCAGCTGGCAGATACTGTGGGAGTCAATATGCACACAGTGAATAAAGCGTATACTGTTTTAAAGCAGGAAGGATTTATCCAGCTGGACAGAAGACACGGGGCAGTGATCGCTCTGGATGCAGATAAGCTGCAGGCTTTGGAAGAGATGCGCGGACAGCTTCAGATCGTGCTGGCAAAGGCACATTGTAAGGAGATCACCAGAGAAGAAGTGCATGAACTGGTGGATGAGATATTTGATAATTATGAATAGCAGGAGGAGTATATGCAGAATCAATATACAAGACAGGCAGAACGTGCGATAAAATATGCAGCCAGGATGGCGAGAAAACTAAAGCATCCATATATCGGAACAGAGCATCTCCTTTTAGGACTGCGCAGCGAGATCACAGGTGTGGCAGGCCAGGTGCTGGCATCCCACGGAGTGGACGAAGAGCAGCTTCTGCATCTGATGGATGAGCTGATCGTTCCGGGAGAAGAGATTTTACAGCAGGATGATCCAAAAGAAAGTCCGAGACTGGAGTATATTCTGGAAAATGCAAAGAAAGAGGCGCTGCATCTGCGCACCGGAGATGTTGGAACAGAGCATTTGCTTTTGGCGATCATGCATGATGCAGACTGCGTGGCAGCCAGGATGCTGATCACCCTGAACATCAATTTGCAGAAGATCCTGCAGGATGTATTAAATGCGGCAGGGGTAGATGCAAAAGAATATCAGGAAGAGATTCAGGAAGACGGACGTACCAGAAGAGGCGCCGTTGACCAGTACTGTACAGATCTGACTGCCGAGGCAGCAGAAGGAAAACTGGATCCGGTGATCGGCAGAGAGGATGAGATCTATCGTCTGATGCAGATTTTGAGCCGGCGCACCAAGAACAATCCTTGTCTGATCGGAGAACCGGGAGTCGGAAAGACCGCTGTGATAGAAGGACTTGCAGAACGGATCGCGGCAGAAGTTGTTCCGGAAGGGATGAAGGGAAAAAGAGTTCTGACTCTGGATCTGCCCGCGCTGATTGCAGGCTCCAAATACCGCGGAGAATTTGAAGAACGCATGAAAAGTCTGATTTCGGAAGTGAAAGCGGATGGAAACAGCATTTTATTTTTAGATGAGATTCACACCATGATCGGAGCGGGAGGCGCAGAAGGAGCCATTGATGCTTCCAGTATTTTAAAACCTTCACTTGCCAGAGGAGAGATTCAGCTGATCGGTGCAACGACCATTGCAGAGTATCGCAAATATATCGAAAAAGATGCGGCACTGGAGAGAAGATTCCAGCCGATCACGGTAGAAGAACCTTCGAAAGAGCAGTGTATGGAGATTTTACAGGGATTACAATCCCGTTATGAGTCACATCACCGGGTGACAATTTCAAAAGAGGCGCTAAAGGCAGCTGTAGAATTGTCAAAGCAATACATCACAGACAGAAATCTTCCGGACAAAGCAATTGATGTTCTGGATGAGGCTTGCTCAAAGGTCAGCCTGAAAGGCTATAAAGTACCGGACAATCTGCAGCAGATGGAAGATGAGCTGAAAGAACTGGCAAAACAAAAAGAAGCGAGCATCCGCAAAGGGGATATGAAGGCAGCAGCAGATTTTCATGCAAGAGAGAAAGAGGCAGAGACAAAACTGGAAATGCTCAGAAAACGTTTCCACAAAAAACAGGCATCCGCACATCCGGAGGTAAGCGGAGATGATATTGCGGATGTCGTGTCAGTCTGGACGAAGATCCCGGTACAGAAATTAAAAGAGACAGATGCACACAGATTGCAGAAACTGGAAGAGACACTCCACAAAAGAGTAATCGGACAGGAGGAAGCAGTCAGCGCAGTCACGCGGGCAGTGAAGCGCGGACGTGTGGGATTAAAGAGCCCGAATCGTCCGATTGGTTCCTTCTTATTCCTCGGACCGACCGGTGTCGGTAAAACAGAGCTTTCCAAGGCTCTGGCAGAGGCACTGTTTGGAAGAGAAGATTCTATGATCCGGGTCGATATGTCTGAATATATGGAAAAACATTCTGTGGCAAAGATGATCGGTTCTCCTCCGGGATACGTGGGACACGATGAAGGCGGACAGCTCAGCGACAAAGTAAGAACACATCCATATTCTGTAATCTTATTCGATGAAATCGAAAAAGCCCATCCGGATGTATTTAACATCCTGTTGCAGGTGCTGGATGACGGTCGTATTACAGATTCACAGGGAAGAGTTGTCGATTTCAGTAATACAGTGATCATTATGACCTCCAATGCCGGGGCGAAAGCAATCGTAGATCCGAAAAAACTCGGGTTTGCAGTAAAAGAAGACAAAGCAGACGATTACAAGAGAATGAAACAGAATGTGATGGACGAAGTGAAGATGATCTTCCGTCCGGAATTTTTGAACCGGATCGATGAGATTATCGTATTCCATGCACTGGGTGAAGAGCACTTGAAGAAGATTGTCAGTCTGATGTGCCGTGAATTTACAAAACGAGTCAAGACACAGCTGGATATCAGCCTGACCCTGAGGGATTCTGCGAAAAAACGGATTGCGGAAAAAGGCAAAGATACAAAATACGGAGCGCGTCCGCTTAGAAGAGCAATGCAGACAGAGCTGGAAGATAAGCTGGCAGAAGCAATCCTGAATGGGGAAGTGAAACCGGGCGAACAGATTGAGGCAGGAGTTTCAGGAAAAGAAATAAAATTTTACTTAAAGAATGCAAATTAAGTAGAAAAAGAATTTGATATATTATATAATACAGACAGAAGAAAAGAGCTCTTGCCGCAAGTGATGGCGGGATGCAGAAATACCTAGGAGGACAAGGAAAATGGCAATCGTAAAAGAATTATTACGCACAGAAGAAGACGGAAGACTGAGTTTTGGAGACTATACACTGGCGTCTAAAACGAAGCTGGATAATTTCGAATTTGAGGGCGACTTATATAAAGTAAAGACATTTTCAGAGATCACAAAATTAGAAAAAAACGGAATGTTTGTTTATGAATCGGTGCCAGGAAGCAGTGTAGAAAGATTCAAAGAAACAGATACAGGCGTAATGTTTGAAGTGTCTGCGCCGGAAGATGTACAGTTTACCCTGGAGCTGGAACCGGAAAGCGAATATGAAGTGTGGATCAATGATAAATCTTCCGGTAAGATGAGGACGAATTTAAGCGGAAAGCTAAGTGTAAGCATTGAGTTAAGCGCGGAAGAGAGTGCACAGATAAAAGTTGTAAAATGTTAAAAGAAAACAGATATTTGGGGTGGATGTGGGGCATCCACCCTAATTTAATGGAGTAAATGTAAGAGGAAAGGATAAAATATGGCAAAGGGAAGCAAAAGTATATTTTTCTGCCAAAATTGTGGGCATGAGGAGGCAAAATGGCTGGGGCAGTGTCCGGCGTGCGGTGAATGGAACTCCTTCGTAGAAGAAAAGATAGGCACCGGAATCAGCAAGGGAAGTACAGTGTCAGCGAGGACGGTAAGAGACGCAGCTCCGGTTTCACTCTCCAAAGTAAGCGCTTCAGATGACGTGCGGATTGAGACAGAGATTAGGGAACTGGATCGGGTTTTAGGAGGCGGTATCGTGCCAGGGTCGCTTGTTCTGGTGGGAGGAGATCCGGGAATTGGAAAATCGACACTTCTGCTGCAAGTTTGCCAGAGACTGGCAAAGATGAAGAAAATTCTATATATTTCCGGAGAAGAATCTCAAACTCAGATAAAACTACGGGCAAACCGGATGGGAGAATTTGCAGAGAACCTTCTTCTTTTATGCGAGACGAATCTGGGCATTATCCGAGCAGTAATTGAAAAAGAAACGCCGGAACTGGTTATTATTGATTCTATACAGACGATGTATAGTGAGGAAGTTACGTCTGCACCTGGCAGCGTATCCCAGGTCAGAGAATCTACAAATGTATTTATGCAGCTTGCGAAGGGATTGTGTATTCCTATCTTTATTGTAGGGCATGTTACAAAGGAAGGGACGGTAGCAGGCCCTCGGGTTTTGGAACATATGGTAGATACAGTACTTTATTTTGAGGGAGACAGGCATGCGTCTTACCGTATTTTGCGGGCAGTAAAAAATCGCTTTGGCTCCACAAATGAAATCGGCGTATTCGAAATGCGTCAGGAGGGATTGAAGGAAGTGGAAAATCCATCAGAGTATATGTTAAGCGGAAAGCCAGAAAATGCATCTGGTTCTGTAGTAGCATGTTCAATGGAAGGAACGCGGCCGATTTTGATAGAAATACAAGCTTTGGTATGTAAAAGCAACTTCGGAATGCCAAGAAGAACGGCGGCAGGATGTGATTATAATAGGGTGAATCTGTTAATGGCAGTTTTAGAAAAACGGATTGGGCTTCCACTGTCTAACTATGACGCTTATGTCAATATAGCAGGAGGAATAAGAATGAATGAACCTGCAATCGATTTAGGAATTGTGATGGCATTGGTATCCAGCTATAAAAACAGGCCAATAGATGAGAAGGTAATTGTCTTTGGAGAAGTTGGACTTAGCGGGGAAGTGCGTGCGGTGAATATGCCGGAACAACGTGTGGCAGAAGCGAAGAAACTTGGGTTCGAAACCTGTGTACTTCCTTGTGTTTCTCAGAAAATGGTAAAAGGGATAAAAGGAATTAAAATTGTAGGAGTAACGACAATCAGCGACGCAATGGACTTTATTTAAGATGGCAGTTGCATC
>ENA-OQJR01000572-OQJR01000572.1-human-gut-metagenome-genome-assembly--contig:-NODE-572-length-11563-cov-2.986971_pt1 | contig 11563 bp, 4 predicted proteins | sample MGYA00242614_ERZ504781 | MGnify/ENA primary metagenome ERZ504781 (study PRJEB26092, sample SAMD00036365) | human gut metagenome | host: Homo sapiens | study: EMG produced TPA metagenomics assembly of...
TTTTCATTACCACATCCATGAACGACACCCGCGTGCTGTATGTGGAGCCGATGAAATGGCTGGCCCGGCTGCAGCATGCCGGTGTGGACGCCGTGGCGAAAATCGAGGTGGAAGCCGGCCATGGGGGTACGTCCGGGCGGTACAAGCAGTGGGAGGAAGTCTCGTACGAGAACGCTTGGTGCTTGTCGATGATGGGCATCGGCAGCTGAGTGGCCCCGAGGGTACTCCGGGGGATTTTCCGGGGGTAGAAGAATCATGACTGACGAAAACCCATTGTTGCAATCGTTTGTGGCAATGGGTTTTTGTTTCAGAAAATTTTCATGAAACATTGCGAACACCCTTCGGCGTTTCGCGAATCCCCTTTTGGGGGCACTCTAACGTCAAACGTTTTATACCGTGCTTTTTAGCACTTTTATAAGGAAAGACACTGTTTCATACGTCAATGTTGATGTCGTGGCACCGTGATTGCGTAAAGGTGGCGGTAGCTGGGGCAAGGTAGTGGCTGCCGCCACCTTAGGTTGTGCTTAATCGTGAAGCGAGGGATTATGCATAGGCGCAAGGAGTTGGCGTCAAAGCGCTGTGTGAAAACGTTTGCTGCCATTGCCGTGGTGCTGGGCATGCTGCTGGCTTGCATGCTGATTTCGCCGAAATACGCCCAAGCGGCAAGCTATGACCTGTCCGGAGATAACCGCGGTTGGGTCGTAGGAACGGGAGAGCAAGGCTCGCAGGTGCAGTTCAGCACGGATGGCGGCAAGAACTGGCAAAAACTACACCAACGGCATGACGCTGGATTACGGCACTCAGGTCAGGGTCAAACTCTCCTGGAAGGTGCCCAACGAAGTGAAGGTGCAACAGGGGACCACCTTCACCTACGATCTGCCGCAAGGCATCGCCTTCGAGAACGGCGCCACCTACCCGATGTATGACAGCACCGGCAAACAGCGCGGAACCTTCACCGTGCAGGACAACAAGGTCGTTGCCACCTACACCGACACCACCGACGCCAGCAGCGGCATCAACGCCTACGTGACCATCGACGGCAAGATTACACGCAGCGCCGACAACAAAGGCAATGGCGGCGAACGAGATTGGAATTTCCCGGGCATCGGCAATGTCGAAACGACGATTAACCCCGAACACGGCCTGGACATCCACAAGAACGGCGCCGTGAACACCGGCGAAACCGATGCCGACGGCAACAGTGTCTACTACTACGTGCTCAATCGTAGGTTCCACCGGGCCGAACACCAATGTGACCATCACCGACACGATGGGAAGGCTCCTCACCCTTGTTCCTGGTTCGTTCGAGCTGTTCACCGACGCGGGACTGACCAAGTCGTATGGCAAATCTGATTGGACGGCAACGCCTAATACGGATAACAAGGGCTTCACGCTGACCATCCCGAACATGAGCGACGGCGAGAAACTGTACGTGAAGTACAAGGTCAAAGTAAACCGTCAACAGGTCGTCGACGCATGCAAAGCCAGTACGGACGCGGCGACGCAGTGCGAAAACGGCAACCTGGACGTCACCAATAACAAGGCGACGATCAATTCGAAAGAATCCACGGACAAGACGAGCGAGAAGGGCTTGGTGTTCAAGTCCAAGTGGACGGTGAGCAAGTACGGCTCGACTGACGCGGACCAGAAGAACATCAACTGGAGCATCGACCTGATTCCAGGCGATGACAGCAACACCATCAACACCACAATCAAGGACGTGCTTGGTAACGGCATGGACGAGCCCGCCGGCGATGTGACGATCGAATGCTATGGAAAGGACAGCAAGTATTATCCCGTGCGGAAGACCGTAACGGTCAAATGGTCCGATCTGAAAAACGGCATGGCGACATTGCCGGAAGGCTATGGCCGGTACGTCATCACCTACACCACGCCAATCCATAGTGCCGATTCCACGAAACAGACGACATACACCAACACCGTGAATGGCAAGGACGGCGACGGCAACGACTTCAATGGCACCGGCACCGTGACCATCGACCGTACCGAAGGCGACATCGCCAAGAGGACCCTGTCCGGCGCTTCCGTGAAATCCCCCATCCAATGGGAGACCACGTTCACCGCGAAGAAGAATCTTGACGGCGCGACTATCACGGACACCGTCGATCAAAACTGTGCGGGAAAGAAGGAGGATGGCAGCGACGACTGCACGACCACCGGAAACTGGCAGACGTTGAACCCCGATGTGAAGGTCTACACCGATGCCCAGCACACCAAGGAATATCCTGCATCGAACTACCAAATCACATATACGAGTGACAACAAGAAATTCACACTTGTTGTCACCGGCAAACTGGCGAAGGACGCCACACTCTACGTCGTGTATTCCACCACGGTGAAGAACGGAGCCCCGAGCACGATCTACAACACGGCCACCTTCGGCAAATCCACGAAGACCGCGACGCACACCGGCACGAACGACAATATGGACAAAGGCGTGGATTGGGGGTCCGACGCCGCCAACGGCAAATACGGCTGGACATTGACGGTGCACGACGTGGTATCCGACGCGAAGGACGTGGCCATCACCGACACATTGCCCGCCAACATGGAATACATTCCGGGCAGCATGACGGTGAGGAACCAGTCCGGAACGACGCTCGACGGAGTAAGCGTGGTCGCCCACTCCTCGAAGGACGGACAGGACACCCTGACCTTCACCTTCAAGAACCCGAGCGCGGCGCTGACCGAAGCGAAACGCGACGGCGGAAGGGTCCAGATCGGCTATCTGACACGTCTGAAGGCGTCAAGGCATTTGCAGGGAGCAGCGAGTTCAGGAACAGCGCCGTGATCAGCGTCGATGGCGTGGCCCAGAGCCCGGATCAGGCCAGCCGATGAATCAATCCGCCGCAGCTGGTGAATAACGAAATCGACCTACACCGCGGCCACGGCACCATACATCAACTACACCATCGATGTGAACTCCGCCGGCTCCACGCTCAATGGCGGACAGACCCTGGTGCTGAAGGACACGCTGCCGGAAGCGGTGGAACTGCAGCAGGGCAGCGTGAGGATCGTGGACCCGAAGACGCAGGGCGAGATCCAGGGCGCGGCATCGTTCTATGATCCCGCGACCAGAGTGCTGACCATCAATGTGCCCGATGCCACACCTGCGCGTGTGACATACAAAGCCGTGGTGCTGCTCCAGCCCGGTCAGAGTCTTGACGGATTGGCCGTCAACACAGTGACCCTGGTTGGATACGAGAACAAAGGCGGTTCCAGCCAAGACAGCCAGACAGGCACGGTCCACGAGGCCAAAGGCGGATTCACCGATAGCCCGCACAGCCTGCAAATCTTCAAATACGGCGACGGAGACGCCGGCGGACGTGGTCTGGGCGATGCGGTGTTCCGCGTGGACGAACTCACGGTGAACGATGACGGCTCGTCCAAGGCATGGAGCTCCACCGTCAGCACGAATGTGACGAAGACGCTCGCCTCCGGCACGGATGGCTATACGAAGTATGTGGGACTGAAGGCGAACAGGATCTACAAAGTCACCGAGGTTCAGGCACCGGAAGGCTATGGGATTTCCTCAAAGCCGTTGTATGTGGTGTTCCCCTCCACCGATGCCTATCATGGGCATCTGGCCGACTATTACGAAGGCGTTACCGTGGACGGGCAACCGCTGACCGTCGCCGCGGTGAACGGCCAGCCGCAGAGTCTGTACCTGTGGATGGTGAACGACAAGCAGGACGTCAAGGCGAAGGTCGCCATCTCCAAGGTGGAGTATGGCCATGCCGATATCGCGGTGAAGGGTGCCACGCTGAGCCTCGTCAGCGATTCGGACAACCGGGAGATCTCACGTTGGACGACCGACGGCGATGCGAAGTCGTTCGATCTTGTTCCGGGCAGCTACACCCTGACCGAACTCAGCGCGCCGAACGGGTATCGGGTCGCCGACGTGATGCGCATCGTCGTATCGAACAACGGCGAGGTGACGGTCAACGGCAGCCGTCCACCCGTAAGCGATGACGCAGCGCAGGTGCGGATGCAGGACAAGCCCGACACCACCGCCGTGAAGGTCTCCAAAGTATGGAACGACGGCGACAATCAGGATGGACTACGCGGCGATGTGACCTTCAAGCTGTGGAAGTCGGTCGATGGCCGGTCTACGGACATGAACCTCGACAAAACCCTGAAGGCCGGGCAGTCGACCGAAGTCGGTTGGGAAAACCTGCCGGTCAAAGAAGGCGGCAAGGACGTCCACTACTACGTGACCGAAGTGAGCACGCTCGACGGCTACACGTCGACATGCGAACGGCAGAAGACCGACGGCACGTGGGAAGCTTGCATGAGCGACTACAGTGACAGCACCCAGTACCGGTTCACCAACACGCACACGCCGGAAACCACCCAAGTCAAGGTGAACAAGGTTTGGAACGACAACAACAATTCGGACAAAATCCGCCTGGGCGACGTGACCGTGCAATTGGTCGCCGACGGCAATCCGGTGGCCGGCAAAACCGCGATATTGAAAGAAAGCACTAATTGGAGCGCATCGTTCACGGATCTGCCGAAATACGCCAACGGCAGACAGATCGCCTATACCGTGAAGGAAGTCCAAGTACCGAAAGGCTACTCCGTCGCGATCACCAGCAACGCAACGGAGGACGGCACGTTCTCCTATACGGTGACAAACACCCACACGCCGACCTCTGGCGAAGTGCTCATCTCCAAACGTGACGTGGGCGGCACTGAAATCAAAGGTGCGACGCTGGAATTGACCGGCGTCACCTCCAACGGCCAGAAATTCGGCCCGATCGAATGGACCTCCGGCGACTCCCCGCATTCCGTCCGGCTGGAGAACGGCACGTACACACTGACCGAAACCAAGGCCCCCAACGGATACCTGCCCTCCAGCTCCATCAAGTTCATGGTGACGATGAACTCCGATGGTACGAAAGCCATCGTCAAAATCGTTTCCAACGGCAATACCGTCGATTCCGACGAGATTAGCACGGTCGTCATGGTCGACGAATACAAGACCACCAAGGTGACGGTCTCCAAAACCAGTCTGACCGAGGGCGTAGGCGAAATCGCCGGCGCGGAGCTCACCGTCACAGGCACCACCATCGGCGGCGAAGCCATCAATCCGATCAGGTGGACCAGCGGCGAAGGAGAACTGAGGAAGGATGGCGAAATCATCCCGAAGGAACTCACGCTCGCCCCAGGCACCTATACGCTGCATGAGAGCGAAGTGCCGGAAGGGTACGAGCCGGCACAGGACATCGTGTTCCAGGTTACGGTGGAAGGGAAGGTGACGATCCTGCGCAATGGGAACACCATCGGTGATGCGTCCTTGGACGGTAACCACGTGACCATGGTCGACAGTCCCAGCAAGACCAACGTGCAATTCTCCAAGGTCGAAGTCGGCGGATCCACCGAACTGCCGGGAGCGGAATTCCGCATCGAAGGCACCGATTTCGAAGGACATGACATCAATCCGATTGTCTGGACCTCCGGCGAAGCCCCGCGCTCCGTCCAGCTGAAGGACGGCACGTACACGCTGACCGAAACCAAGGCTCCGGACGGATACCGGGTGTCCGACCCGATCAGATTCGCCATCAAACGCGGCCAAGCCTACCATGTGTCCGACAGCGGAGAGCCGACGACCCCGGTGGACGGCAACACGGTACGTGTGGAGGACCAGCGCATCAAACGACTCGCCATATCCGTGACCAAACGGTGGAGCGACAACCTTGACGCGGATAGATACCGTACGAAGTCCGTCACGGTGCAGCTCCAGCAGAACGGGCACCCGTTCGGTGATGCGGTCACGCTCGACAGCAGCAACCATTGGACCACCACCTGGCCCGAACTGCTCGCCACGGATGGCAATGGCAAGACCTACTCGTACACCGTGAACGAAATCCAGGATCCCGATTTCGCCAAGAAATACCACTTCACCCTGCAGAAGCGGCCGTTGACCGACGGCTACGAATTCACGATGATCAACATCCACAAGCCGGACACCATCGATCTCGAGGCCACCAAGCAGTGGAATGACGCCGACGACCAGGACGGTGTACGTCCGGACCAGGTATGCGTGGTCGTCTACGGTACATCCGACCAGCCGAAGGATGACGATTCCAGCCAGTACGAGCCGGTGAAGGAAATCATGCTCAAAGAGAACTGCGAGCAGCTCACCGCCAGGAAGAATTGGACGATGAAGGCTTCGGGACTGCCGAAGAACAACATCTACGGCAAACCGTACACCTACACCGTCGAAGAGACCCGGCTCGGCTACGCCTCGACCGATGCGGACGGCAAGACCACCTACACGTACAAGGACGTGATGGATGGGACCGATCCAGCCAAGGTCAACGCGGACACCAAATACGAGAAGCCCAGCTATTCGTACAAAACCGTGAAGGCCGACGGCACCGCCAGCAACAAGCCGACCGACGGCTGCCTGTCGACCGGCATCGCCACCTGTAAGGCGACCATCACGAACAAGCACACGCCGGAAACCGTGAGCCTCAGCGTCACCAAGCATTGGGACGATGCCGGCAACCAGCTTGGCAAACGCCCGAAGACCCTCACCTTCTGGGTGCTGTCGAGCATCTGGAAGAACGGTGGTGACAGCACCCAGAAGGAATATCTGCCCGGCTGGCCTACGCCGCAGACGGCCACAGGCGAATGCTCCAAGAGCGTCGCCGACTATACGACCGGTCTGGCGGGCGCAACAGTCTTGACGGTCTCGGGAACGGCATGGGGCAAGAGCTGCATCGTGCTTGCGAAATCCGGTGCGGTCGATGCCTCGGATGACGGACTCGACGATACCGATACCGGTGAGGTATGGCCCACTTACACCTTCAATAACCTGCCGAAGTATTACAAGGGGCAGGAAATCCACTACGACGTCACCGAAAGCATGCCGACGGGATTGGTCGATCGTTCCAACGACTACGAAGCTACAGTCAAGGAAACAACGCAAAACGGCACTCTTGCCTTCGACGTGACCAACCGCTACCGCTACGTCGTGCTGCCGGACACAGGCGGCAGCGGCATCAACAGCAAGCCCGCGGCAATCCTCATCGCCATCAGCTCCATCTGCCTGATCGGAGCGTGCGCGATGAAAACACACGAAAACAGGAAACGCCATGCACTCGGAAGGAGCATGCGATGAAGCAGCATACGATACGGCGCAAAACGCTCGCGGTGATCGCGGCGGCCGCCATGATGCTCGCGAACTTCGCCCTCAACGGCAGCGCGCTCGCCGACACCGGGCGCGCCAATCCGCAGAGCGACGTGACCGTGATCGCGTTCCAGCAATCCTGGAACACCATCGCGCAGGAATGCCAGGAGACCTATGGGCCTGAAGGCGTGGGCTACGTGCAGATCAGCCCGCCGATGGAATCCGTGCAGGGCACGCAATGGTGGACCGTCTACCAGCCGGTCAGCTACGATCTGAATTCGCGCTTCGGCACGCGTGAGGAACTCTCGAACATGATCAAGACCTGCGCGGCCAACAACGTGGGCGTGATCGCCGATGTGGTGCTCAACCACACCACCGGTTCCGACGTATCCTGGGTGGACGACCAGGAAGGCGTTGCCGGCACCAAATACAACGGCACCTATGGTCGTTACCCGGCGATGGGCCTGTATAACTTCGCCGAAAGCGGCAACAACCACCAGTACGGCTATACGACCGGCGATTTCCATGATTGCACCAAGACGATCGGCGACTACACGAACGCCAACGAAGTGCAGAACTGCCGATTGAGCTCCATGTGGGACATCAACACCGGCAGCGAACGCGTGCAGGACATCCAGGCAGCGTACCTTGCCGATCTGTGGAATCTGGGCGTTGCCGGATTCCGTATCGATTCGGCGAAGCATATGAACACGAAGGACATCGCCGGCATCAAAAAGGCGTTGTCCCAGAAGATCAGCGTTCCCGCCGATGAGATTCCGTTCAGCCAGGAAGTGATCGCCCATGACGGCGAATCGCAGGAATTCGCCCCGGGCCAGTACGTACGCAACGGACAGGTGACCGAATTCAGGTTCGCCGCGCAGCTGCGTACCGCCTTCTCGGGCAGCATCTCGGGGTTGAAGAACATCGAGTCCGGCAAGCTGCCAAGCGATAAGGCCACCGTGTTCGTGGCCAACTGGGATACGGAACGCAATGGCGAATCGCTGAACCCGGAAAGCGGCGCGGTCTATGAACTGGCCAACGCCTTCATGCTCGGGTACGGCTATGGCAGCCCGAAGATCCTGTCGGACTACTACTTCGACGATTCCACCACCGGCGAGGCGCCAAAGGGCACGACCGCCACACGCACGCCCGATACGGATATGGACAAGGCATGCTCCACATCCAAGACCGCGGAGAAATGGTCGTGGGGTGATTGGATCTGCCAGCCGCGTTGGACCTCCACGCGTGGCATGGTGCGCTTCCACAATGCCACCGCAGGGCAGAAAGTAATCAACTGGCAGAGCAAAGGCTCGAACGTGATTGCCTTCGATCGTGGCAGCAAGGGCTTCATGGCCATCAATAACCAGTTGACGGATGTCACTGCAACGTTCGCGACCTCGCTGCCGGCCGGCGAGTATTGCGATGTATACGCCTCGCGAAGCTGTTCGAAGAAGCTGACGGTTTCCGGCGGTGCAATCACCGTGAAGATTCCGGCACGTAGCGCAGTGGCTACGTACGTGGGCGCGAACAAGGACGCTGAACCCTCTGGCACTGATGAGGTGACCCCTGGGTACGACGACGCCGTCGATCCAAGCAGCATCAACGACAAGAGGCTCACCATCTACTACAAGCCCGATGCGACGTGGGCTGGCGTGGCATACGTCGATTACGCGTATGCCAACGGCACCTATGACGAGGTAGCACGCATCGGCATGAAGAAGGTCGAGAAGACCACTGCGGAAGGCTTCGCTCCAGATGCCGAGGGCTGGTATAAGGCCGACCTGGCGGAAGGCATGAACACGAAGAACGTGAAGTTCCGTTTCACCAACGGCGATGGATTGTTCGATTATCGCGACAACGATAATGGAACCAGCTATGAGGCGAACGCCGGAACGACTGTGGTCGCGGTGAACGGGCATCAGGAGTTGCTGGGCGTGCCGTTCACCCGCACGGCTGGGGGCAATGGCACGGCATTGAGTTCCGATGAATCGCAGAATGGCGGCTATGCCACCTCCAAAACCACGGTGAGATTGCATTTCGCGCCCACTGAGGCACAGAAAAACGCCACCGGCGTGGTGATCTGGGGATCATCCCGCACCGGTACAACGCTGGACAAGCAATATGTGCCCTTCGATTCCTCACTGAAGGACGGTTTCGGCCAAACGGCTTCGGTCGATCTGGATGGGGATTATCGTCATGTGAGTTTCCGCGTGGTCGCGTCCGAATCCGGTGATGTGAACGCCACTGCGGTTGACGGCACCAAGGGTTCCTATGAGGCACGGACCAACGAGGACGACAACACGCGCGGCACCATCGAAGTGTGGGTCAAAGGCGCGAACGGGCAGAACGATCCCACATACGCGGCTCCGGCTGCGAACGACACCACGCCGAATGACCAGAAGAACCCGAAGAAGATCACGGTGAAGATCCACTACTACCGTGGCGACGGTAATTACCAACATTTCGATGCCAATACCGGTGTGTGGCAAGGATGGGACATCTACTCGTGGAACGATGGCGGATCGGGGACCGTGTTCACTTCGCATGACGAATTCGGTGAGGTGGCCACCCTCACCTACACCAATACCGCAGGTGTCAGAGAGATGCCGTTCCTGCTCAGACAGGGCGGTGACGCTTGGATGGACAAGGATCCGTCGGGCTCTGGAAACCGATTCGTCCCATTCACCGCGGTGCGTGTGAAGCCGGGCCAGACCGAGGAAGGCACCGCCGAAATCTGGTTGGTGAACGGCGACGGCCGCATCTACACCCATCCGGTGGCGACCTCCTCCGTGAGCTACGACACTCGGGGCGGCACCGCCTTCAAAGCTGAAACCCTCCCATACGGAGGAGTGGCGACCAAGCCGACCGAAGCGCCGAAGCGCGACGGATACACCTTCACGCATTGGAGCGCCAGCGAGGATGATTCCACCGGCAAATACGATTTCTCGCAGCCGGTATACGGGCGTGTGAAACTGTACGCCCAGTGGAGGCAGGCGCATATCGTGAACCTCGACACCAACGGCGGTGACATTCCGTACAATCCGGAAACCGTCGATGACGGCGGCAATGCGATCGAACCCGAAGTCGCTCCAAGCCGGACGGGCTATACGTTCCGGTATTGGAGCACCAAGCAGGATGGCTCCTCGGGACCCTATAACTTCGACACTCCGGTGATCTCGGACCTCACGCTGTACGCGGTCTGGCAGGAGAAGACCTACACCGTCACCTTCGACACCGGAGGTGGCAGCGCCATCGAAACGCAGACGGTCCCCTGGGGGCATAAGGCCAAGCGTCCATCCGCCGACCCGATCTGGAGCGGATACACGTTCGCCGGCTGGGCCTCGGACGCGAACCGGACCAAGGTCCACAACTTCGACGCCGCCGTCGAACAGAACATCACCCTATATGCGGTATGGATGCCCGAAAGCGGAGACTTGGTGCATACCGTGACCTATCACGCCAATTATGTAGGCGTTGAGCAGGATCATACGGTGGCCGTATTCACCACCACCGGCAACGCGGTGGCCGCACCCGACCCGACCCCGGTGCTGGCCGGATACCGGCTGGACCATTGGAGCACCGATCAGGCCGGAGCCGACACGTATGATTTCAGCGCGCAGGTGACGCAGAATCTCGATCTGTATGCGCAATGGGTCAAGATATACACGGTGAGCTTCAATCTGAACGGCGGCACCTCCGAACCGCTTGACGATCGGATAATTGACGCCGGGCAACAGGTGGCCGCTCCGACTGCGCCGACGCGAAGCGAAACAGTGGACGACAAGACCGTGGACTACAAGTTCCTCGGCTGGACCACCAAGGAGGAATCCGACAAGGCCGCCCAAAAGGGCGAACGTGCGAGACTGTACGATTTCTCGACTCCGGTGAAGGACGACGTGACGCTGGTCGCGCAGTGGGAGAAGTCGAAGAAATGGACCATCACCTTCGACGTGAACGGCGGTGTTGCTTCCTCGAAGCCTGACGATCAGCATATCTTCGACGGCGACCATATCGTCAAACCGAAGGATCCGACGCGGGACGGCTACACCTTCCAAGGTTGGACCACGGTCAGGAACGACATGCTCGCCAAGAGCGTCGTCTCCTTCGATGAACAGAGGAATTCGCTGATGCCGGTCGACCGTGACGGCGTGCTATACGCGCTGTGGAGCCGAAGCACATCCTCCGCATCCACTGTGTTCAGCGACGTGCGCTGATTTCCGAAAATAGCCCAGAAACAGCCCATTCCGCTGTCCGGCAGCTGTCCAACTGCCGGCCAGCGGAATGGGCTGTCCATTTGCTGAGCTGTTTTAGTCCGATAGGTGAATCACTGACTAGAGTCGCGTGCTATGAGTGATTCTGCAAAGAAGTACACCATCGCCGTCATTCCGGGCGATGGCATTGGCA
>ENA-OQJR01000573-OQJR01000573.1-human-gut-metagenome-genome-assembly--contig:-NODE-573-length-11561-cov-2.533846_pt1 | contig 11561 bp, 13 predicted proteins | sample MGYA00242614_ERZ504781 | MGnify/ENA primary metagenome ERZ504781 (study PRJEB26092, sample SAMD00036365) | human gut metagenome | host: Homo sapiens | study: EMG produced TPA metagenomics assembly of...
ATCTGTCAACCTCGATCTTCGGCTGAGACACGATGTCCAGTTTCACTTTCATCATAAGCTTTTTGCATATGCGTCCGGAATCATGTTGTTTGCTGCTTCATCATGAATACTCCGTCGTACATTTTTTCGATCATCTGACGCGGAACTTTCCCTTTACGGAATCCCGGAATGTTGATCTGTTTGCGCTGTTTTAAGTAAGCTGCCTGCAGTGCTTTCTCTAATTCCTCAGCTGCTACCTCAATAGTAAGCTTCGCCATATTATGCTCTAACTTTTCTACCTGTAAACTCATCTTTCTATTTCCTCCTTGATTCGTACCATTCAAACGCAAATTGTATATTCGCAGTCATTGAATTAGTATAGCATAGTCACTTCAATATTTCCAGTACTTTTTAATAATAAACTACTCCATGCCCGATTTCTTCTGCCTTTTTCTTTCCGCACAGGAGCTCGATCAGCTTCAATGCGAATGGAATCGCGGTTCCCAGTCCCCGGCTTGTGATCATATGCCCGTCTACATTTACCGGCTCTTCATTTGTCTCTGCGTGAGAAAGCCCTGACTCCATGCCCGGATAACAGCATGCTTTTCTGCCTTCCAGAAATCCCAGTTCTCCAAATACAGTAGGCGCTGCACAGATTGCTGCCAGATAACGCTCTTTTGCATAAAATTCTTTGAGCAGCACACACAAATCTCTGTGTTCTTTCAAATGCTTTGTCCCCGGCATCCCACCCGGCAGTACGAGCATATCCATTCCCTCAAACTCCATCTCCTCAAACAGGGCGTCTGCCTCGACACCGATTCCGTGTGAGCCATGTACTGTCTTTTCTCCTGTGACCGATACGTTCGTCACAGTAACGCCTGCCCTGCGCAGCAGATCCGTAACCGTAAGTCCTTCGATTTCTTCAAATCCTTCTGCGAGAAATACCGCAATCTGTTTCATGATCATTTCCTCCTGACTTAAAATCTGAACCTGATTTTCATTTCTTTCATATGGTAAAAAGTGTAGCAAATCCCTGTTAAAAATGCAATGCCTCCCCGTTTACATTTTCCGTTTTTCATATTATGATGATACCGAATATCAAACAACAAACGATGTTTTCAAAGAAAGGAGTTTTTCATGGAAATCGAGCGCAAATATCTGATTTCATCTGTCCCCTTTGATCTTTCATCATATCCATGCCGCAAGATCGAACAGGGATACCTCTCCACTGCACCTGTGGTACGTATCCGCCGGGACAACAATGACTACATTCTGACTTACAAATCCAAAGGAATGATGATCCGGGAAGAATACAACCTTCCGCTGACAAAAGAATCCTATGAACATTTAAAAGAAAAAATCGACGGACGGCTGATCACAAAAAAAAGATATGTGATCCCTCTTAAGGATTTCCTCTTTATTGAGCTTGATATTTTTTCCGGAGACCTTGCGCCTCTGATGCTTGCGGAAGTAGAATTTCCGGATGAAGAGACTGCCAATCACTTTACTCCACCCGAATGGTTCGGCGAAGACGTTACCTTTTCTTCTTCATATCATAACAGTACACTCAGTAAACTCTGATATCAACTTTTTGTGGCTTTTTGTTCTTTCGCTACGTTTTGTCGCATAGATATCTATTTATAGGGAAAATTGTTATAATTTACTAAGCTTTTAACAATTCCCTGTAAATGGAGGTACAGCAATGTCTAATATTCAGCTTGTTGAAAATTTATACCGTCTTCGTAAAGCACATCACTACACTCAGCAAGAGATCAGTGACTTGCTCAATATTTCCAGACAGGCTTATTCTAACTACGAAACCAGCAAACGGACACCGGATCTGGATTCTCTGATGCGTCTGGCTGATATCTATGGAGTATCTCTCGACCAGCTGGTCAATCATCCCTGTACAAAAGACGGACTGATCCTCGAACAGAAAGGTCCCTTTACGTATGCCATGGAGATCGACACTGCCGATACACTCTATCTTACGCGGGAAGAAGTCGAACTGATCAAGGGATACCGGGCCATGAATCCGGAAGATAAATTACTATTGAAAAAACTGTTGTAATAAAGAAAAAGGAAATCCGCCAGCTCCAGTCGGATTTCCTTTTTTTATTATTCTCCCAGTCCAAATCTCTCGTGAACTGCATTGATCGCACGTTCTACATCGCTTTCATTGATCAGAACCGTGATTCTTACTTCTGATGTTGAAATCATATGGATGTTGACTCTGGCATTTGTCAGTGCCTCGAACATCTTGGCAGCAACACCCGGATTACTCATCATTCCTGCTCCGACAATCGAGATCTTCGCTACACTCTCCTGAGAATTGATTTCCTGGATCGTCAGCGCTTCTTTATTTTCTTCCAGGATCGCCAGTGTATCCTGAAGATCATCCTCTGCCACTGTAAAGGAAATATCTTTTGTACCGTCTCTTCCTACAGACTGAAGAATGATGTCCACATTGATATTCTTCTTTGCAAGTGTATTGAAGATCTTGAACGCTGTTCCCGGTTTGTCTTCGATTCCGATGACAGAAATTCTCGCTGTATTTTTATCAGATGCAACTCCGCTGATTAACAATTTTTCCACTTTTACTACCTCCTTGACCACCGTACCTTCTTCTCTGTTCATGCTGGAACGTACAACCAGCTGTACTCCATATTTTTTCGCCATTTCCACAGAACGGTTATGCAGGACATTCGCCCCCATGGATGCCAGCTCCTGCATTTCATCATAACTGATTTCTTTTAATTTTCTCGCAGAAGGAACAATTCGTGGATCTGCGGTATACACACCGTCTACATCCGTATAAATCTCACACGCATCTGCGCCCAGAGCCGCTGCGATTGCAACTGCCGTGGTATCTGAACCCACCCCGCCCCATTGTCGCATAATCCTCATATTTGTTCACTCCCTGGAATCCAGTGACGATCACGATCTTCCGGTATCCCAGTTCGTGGAGGATCCTCTCAGACTCTACTTTCTTGAATCTTGCATTGCCATAGGTGGATGTACTGTGCATCTTCACCTGGAACGCATTCAGTGATACTGCCGGGATTCCCAGCTTATGGAATGCCATCGCCATCAATGATACGGAAATCTGTTCCCCTGTTGTCAGCAGCATATCCAGTTCTCTCCTGGATGGATTCGGATTGATCTCTTTTGCTTTTGCGATCAGATCATCTGTTGTGTCTCCCATCGCTGAAAGGACCACGATCACATCGTGTCCGTTTTTATAATCTTCCGCGCAGCGCTCTGCCACACGAAAAATACACTCTTTATCTGCGACCGAACTGCCGCCAAACTTCTTTACTATCAGCATTTTTTCTTCCTCTCTGTTTACCGTTCATTGTCCATCTCAAAAAGACGGGAAAGCAGCCTGTGTCCTTCTTTCTCGAACAATGGGCTCTTATTGCCCAGTCTTTCTGAATACTCCGGCATTCCTTCTGCTTTCTTTCTGGAATCATATAAAAGATACGGAACCGGATTACCGGTATGTGTGCGGACACAGATCGGCGTCGGATGATCCGGAAGGACTAACATTCTGAAATCCATGCAAAGATCTTCCAGTTCCCCAACGATCGGTCCGATGATCTTCTGATCGATATTTTCAATCGCCTTGATCTTATCCGGAATACTTCCCTGATGTCCCATCTCATCCGGTGCTTCAATATGTACATATACAAAATCATAATTCTGCGCCGCCAGCGCGTCCACTGCTGCCTCCGCTTTTCCTGTATAGTTCGTATGAAGTCCTCCGTTTGCACCTTCTACGATAATATTGTCAAGCCCTGCTCCTACAGCAATCCCCTTCAACAGATCCACTGCTGAGATCATAGCTCCTTTTTTATGATATTTTTCCTCAAAGGAGGTCAGCATCGGCCTGGTGCCTGCCCCCCAGAACCATACGGAATTGGCAGGATTGAGCCCTTTTGCCTTTCGCTCCAGATTCAGCGGATGATTGCTTAAGATCCGGTAACTGGTCTCCATCATCTCCCGAAGTACCGCATCCTGAGGGAGATACTCCCCGATCCGCTTTGTCAGGATATCATGAGGCGCTGTCAATTCAACTACACTTCCAAATTTATGGATCAGCAAATGTCTGTAACTCGTGCCTGTATAAAACTCATACCCGCCTCTTCGCATTTCCTGCATCAGGGTCTCCATCAGAACAGCCGCATCCTCGGTACTGATCTCACTGGAACTGTGATCCAGAATATGTTTATCTTCATAGTTCTCTTCTTCCTCGGACAGTGTCACCAGATTGCAGCGGAAAGACACATCTGTCGGTGCCATATCCACCCCAATACTCAGTGCCTCCAAAGGGGAACGTCCGGTATAATATTCTTTTGGGTCATATCCGATCACGGAAAGATTCGCCGTATCACTTCCCGGAGCCATCCCGTCGGGAACAGTCTGAACCATGCCAATCTCTGAAATCTGCGCCATGCGGTCCAGATTTGGAGTATGCGCCTTCTCCAGGGGTGTCATACCGCCCAGTTCTTCCAACGGTTCATCTGCCATCCCGTCACATAAAACAACAACATATTTCATACGCACCTCACCCTTCTACTCTAATCCGGTGGAGAATGGACGGAAATTCTTTCTGGCACTGTTCAAAGTGTCCTTCTGTCATAATTTCTGTCAGAAATCCGAATTCTCCCTCCAACGATTCCACCTGTACAATCTCAATCGATCCGAATTTACTTTCCAGATGTGCTCTCATTGCCTGTGGTTCTCCCTTGATCCGCACAAAGAAACGCTTGCTCGTATCCGAGATCGGAAGCAGTTCCACTTTATCCTGATCCCACATCGTCATAATATTCCGGTTCAAATGCTTTACTTCATCTACAATATCAGAAACAACCGCACTCGCTGTCGGAAGCTTTCCTGCACCGCTTCCGTAAAACATTGCATCTCCGAGTACATTGCCATGTACAAAAATCGCATTAAAGACATCATTTACGCTATACAATGGATGTGAAGAGCTCAGCAGATACGGAGCAACGATGGCATGGATATGATCTTCATCCCTTCTGCTGCACGCGAGAAGCTTGATCGTCATTCCCATTGCCTTTGCATACATCATATCTTCTTTTGTAATCTGCGTGATCCCCTCTGTATAAATATCTTCAAAATCCACCTGCTGTCCGGAAATCAAAGATGAAAGAATCGCAATCTTCCGGCATGCATCATATCCTTCCACATCCGCTTCCGGATTTCGTTCCGCATACCCTTTTTCCTGCGCCTCTTTTAAAACTTCCTCATAATCTGCTCCTTCATAAAACATCTTACTGAGCATATAATTGGTCGTTCCGTTTAAAATCCCTGTGATTTCTTCAATCTCATCTGCTGTCATTGAAGAATTTAACGGACGGATGATCGGAATTCCGCCTCCGACACTGGCCTCAAACAGAAAATTGATATTTTTCTCCCTTGCAATGGAAAGCAACTCTGCACCGTGCTTTGCCACCAGTGCTTTGTTGGAGGTCACCACGCTTTTTCCGGCCATCAGGCACTTCTTCACAAAAGTATATGCGGGTTCGATCCCGCCCATTACCTCTACTACGATCTGAATGGAAGGATCTTCTGCGATCACCTGAAAATCATGTACGATTTTTTCCTGAATCGGATCTCCCGGGAAATCTCTCAGATCCAGAATGTATTTTACATGGATCTCATCCCCGGCTCTCTGATCGATTCGTTCCTTATTGGTCTGTAATACTTCAATGACTCCGGATCCCACCGTGCCATATCCCATAACTGCTATATTTACCATATTCGCCTTCCTTCCTGTTCTTTTTTCTGCATCTGTCCTACTCTTCCGGGTTTTTCGGAGCACTTAAATATGCGTTGATAAACGGATCCAGGTTGCCGTCCAGCACACCGTTCACATTGCTGATCTCCATATTCGTACGGTGATCCTTCACCAGTGTATACGGCTGCATGACATAGGAACGGATCTGGCTTCCGAATCCGATCTCCTTGATCTCACCGCGAATACCGGACACTTTGTCTGCCTGCTCCTGCTGCTTCATCAGATACAGCTTGGCTTTGAGCATCTGCATGGCTTTGTCTTTATTCATGTGCTGAGAACGCTCATTCTGACACTGAACAACAATTCCTGTCGGGAAATGCGTGATACGGATTGCCGAAGAAGTCTTATTGATATGCTGTCCACCCGCTCCGCTGGAACGATATGTGTCAATCCTGATATCGTCATCATTGATCTCAATATCAATATCTTCCTCAATATCCGGAATCACATCACAGGATGCAAAAGAAGTCTGCCGCTTTCCTGCCGCATTAAACGGAGAAATTCTGACCAGTCTGTGCACCCCTTTTTCAGAGCGCAGATATCCGTAAGCATTCTCTCCTCGTACTTCAAATGTCACGCCTTTGATTCCCGCAACATCTCCTTCCAGATAATCCAGAACTTCTACGGAAAATCCCTTTTTCTCTGCCCATCTGGTGTACATTCTGTAAAGCATGTTTGCCCAGTCACAGGATTCTGTTCCGCCTGCTCCGGCGTGAAGCGTAACGATCGCATGATCTCTGTCATACTCTCCGGTCAGAAGTGTCTGGATCCTCAGCTCTTCAAACTCTCCTTCAAAACGGAGCAGTTCTTCCTCAATCTCCTGCACCGTCTCTTCGTCCTGTTCCTCCTGACTCATCTCAATCAGAAGTCCCAGATCCTCATAATCTGCGTACATCTGCTCAATCTGCTTTACCGAATCCTGAAGACTTTTCAATACCTGCATCGTCTGTCTGGACTGATCCGGATTATCCCAGAATCCCGGCTCCTCGATCGTTCTTTCTAATTCCTCAATTCGTTCTTTCTTTGACGCTAAGTCAAAGTGAATCCCTCAAATCTTTCAGCGGCTCTTCGTATGCACTCAGTCTTACTTTCAGTTCATCTAATAAAACCACCTTGATCACCTCTTTCTTTTTTCAAAAATCTGTTTTAAATCAACATTGACTGTGTATATATTGCAGCACAATGTCTGATGCAGTATACACACAGTCAACAAAATATTCAGGCACTTACCTGGTTACTATTTTCTTCCGCAGCACTGTTTGTACTTCTTGCCACTTCCGCACGGGCATGGATCATTTGGATAAACCTTTTTCTCTTCCCGTTTTTTCGGAGTGTGTGATGCGCTGTCATCTTTGTTTGTTCCGGTCGCCTGTGCCACCTGCTCTCTTTCTACCTTCTGCTCGATCCGGATATGGAATAAGGTACGGATCGTCGTCTCTGCGATGGAATTGGTCATCTCGCCGAACATATCGTATCCCATCATCTTATATTCTACCAGTGGATCTCTCTGTCCGTATGCCTGAAGACCGATTCCCTGACGGAGCTGATCCATATCATCGATGTGATCCATCCAGCGTGTATCGATTGCCTTTAACAGTACCACTCGCTCCATCTCACGCAGCTGCTCTGCTTCCGGGAATTCTGCTTCTTTCTCCTCGTATGCTTTTACAGCACGCTCTTTCAATGTATGCTTGAGCTCTTTCTGCCTCATGTCCTTGACTTCCTCTGCATCCGGCATCTTCAGCATCGGAATCTCCCCGTGAAGTGTCAGCTCCAGTCCTGCCAGATCCCATTCTTCCGAATCTGCATCCGGTGCGGCAAAGCGGTCTGTCATATTTTCTACATATTCTGTCATCATATTGTAGATGGTATCTCGCATGCTCTCTCCGTCCAGAACACGACGTCTTTCCTCATAAATGATCTCTCTCTGCTCATTCATAACCTGATCGTATTCCAGCAGATTCTTACGGATTCCAAAGTTATTGCCCTCGATCTTCTTCTGTGCTTTCTCAATCGCACTGGAGAGCATCTTATGCTCGATCTGTTCTCCGTCCTCTACACCAAGTGTGTTGAATACACTCATCAGACGTTCAGAACCAAACAGACGCATCAGATCATCCTCCAGAGAAATGTAGAAACGGGATTCTCCCGGATCTCCCTGTCGTCCGGAACGTCCGCGCAGCTGGTTGTCAATACGTCTGGATTCATGACGCTCTGTACCGATGATCTTAAGACCTCCGGCCTCTCTTGCAGCATCATCCAGCTTGATATCCGTACCACGTCCGGCCATGTTGGTCGCAATCGTGACTGCTCCGTGCTGTCCCGCATCTGCCACGATTTCTGCTTCCAGTTCATGATACTTGGCATTCAATACCTTATGCTGAATTCCTTCTTTTTTCAGCATTTTGCTGAGCAGCTCTGAAACCTCGATCGTGATCGTACCAACCAGGACCGGCTGTCCCGTTGCATGCGCTTCTTTCACGGCTTCAACGACTGCGTGGTATTTTTCCTGTTTTGTCTTATATACTGCGTCTTCGAGATCTTTTCTCTGAACCGGACGGTTGGTCGGGATCTCTACAACGTCCATTCCGTAAATATCACGGAACTCTTTTTCCTCAGTCAAGGCAGTACCTGTCATACCGCTCTTCTTCTCATACTTGTTGAACAGGTTCTGGAATGTAATAGTTGCCAGTGTCTTGCTCTCTCTTCTGACCTTCACATGCTCTTTTGCTTCGATCGCCTGATGCAGTCCGTCCGAATACCGTCTTCCCGGCATGATACGTCCGGTGAACTCATCCACGATCATAACCTCTCCCTCCTGAGTCACCACGTAATCCTGATCGCGGAACATCAGGTTATGCGCACGCAGCGCCAGAATGATGTTGTGCTGGATCTCCAGATTCTCCGGATCTGCCAGGTTCTCGATATGGAAGAAGTTTTCTACCTTCTTCACACCGTCTTCTGTCAGATTGACAACCTTTTCTTTCTCGTTGACAATAAAATCTCCGGACTCTTCAATATCTTCTCCCATGATCGCATTGATCTTGGAAAACTCACCGCTTGCTTCTCCTCTTTCCAGCTGGCGTGCCAGAATATCGCATGCCTCATACAATTTTGTAGATTTATTACTCTGTCCGGAAATGATCAGCGGAGTTCTGGCTTCATCGATCAATACAGAGTCAACCTCATCGATAACCGCAAAGTTCAGCCCTCTTTGTACAAGCTGTTCCTTGTAGATCACCATGTTGTCTCTCAGATAATCAAATCCCAGTTCGTTGTTCGTTACATATGTAATATCACAATTATATGCCGCGCGGCGCTCATCATTGTCCATATCATTGAGAACCACACCGACTGTCAGTCCCAGAAATTCGTGTACTTTTCCCATCCACTCGGCATCACGCTTTGCCAGATAATCATTGACTGTGACAATGTGAACTCCTTTTCCTTCCAGCGCATTCAGATATGCCGGAAGTGTGGATACCAGTGTCTTACCTTCACCTGTACGCATCTCTGCGATACGTCCCTGATGCAGGATGATACCGCCGATCAGCTGTACCCGGTAATGGCGCATCCCCATACTTCTATATGCACCTTCTCTTACAACTGCATATGCCTCCGGGAGAATATCATCCAGTGTCTCTCCCTCTTTGAGACGTTCTTTAAACTCTCTTGTCTTATCCTTTAATTCCGCATCCGAAAGCGCTTTCATCTCTGGCTCCAGCGCCTCAATGCGATCCACAATCGGATAGATTCTCTTCAGCTCGTGCTGGCTGTGAGTCCCGAAAATTTTATCCATTAAACCCATAATCTGCAATCTGCTCCTTGTCTAAATTTACTCTGCCTACCATTCTATCACTAACTTTCCATGAATTCAACCAATTCATGTTTTTGTTCCGCTTTGTTTACATTTCATTTACAAACGGAGCAGATTTTTATAAGGAATTGTCCCTCCAAACAGATCCAGTGCACTTCCGATCGTAAAATCCAGCTTTCCATGTCCAAGTTTTTTAAATTTTTCCAGCTCTTTCATACTTCCGATTCCGCCCGCATAAGTAACAGGAATCCCTTCCCATCTGCCAAGCAGTTCCACAAGTTCTCCTTCCACTCCGGAAGATTTTCCTTCCACATCCACACCGTGTACCAGAAATTCATCACAGTACTGCGCCATTTCATCAAGCAATTCCTCTGACAGTTTTTCTCTGGTAAACGTCTGCCACCGGTTTGTCACGATATAATAGTCATTCCCCTTTTTCCGGCAGCTCAGATCCAGAACTATTCTCTCTTTTCCGACCATATCTTTCAGTCGTCTCAAACGGCTGCGATTCACCTCTCCTTCACGAAATATATAAGAGGTTACGATCACATGGCTGGCACCTGCATCCAGATATTCTTCTGCATTTTCCGCCGTGATACCGCCGCCGATCTGCATCCCTCCCGGATATGCCGAAAGCGCCAGAAGCGCCTGCGCTTTCGTTGCCTCAAAATATTCGGAATCTCTGGAGTTGAGCAGAATGATATGCCCGCCTTTGAGTCCATCCTGTTTATATTTTTCTGCATACCAGGCTGCATCCTGTTCTGAAGTAAAATTGGTCTGTGCCATATCGCCTTTCATCTTTTAAGCTTGCCGCCGACGATCTGTTTTACTTTTCCGTTATGTATATCAATACAAGGTCTGAACTTCATCATAATTCTCCTTTTATAGAAAAGTGCTGCAAAAACTTCTTCTGCAGCACTTGTTTATCCGGTATTCAAAACCTACTTGTTATTCTCCCGGTTCTGTGCGTTATGATCTTTGGTCATTCCATCCGCAGCATCATCTACCGCATCCGTGGCTCCCCTTGTCAGATCATCCACTCCATTGGTCACACCATCCACTACATCATTCACACCGTCTGTGACATCATCCACCACGTTGTCTGCCTTTCCGTTACTGTTGTCATCTGTACGGTTTTCATTTCTGTCTGTCTTGTCATTGTTGTCCTTTGTTTTGTCAGTTGCATCATTCATTGTTGTATCGTTCTGTGTATCTCTTCTGTTTCCACATGCAGTCGTGCCCAGAAGCATACAGGTACACATCAGCAATACAAGCAGTTTTTTTCTGTTTTTCATAATCTTCTTCCTTTCATAAAATATAGTCTTACACTGTTAAGTTTCCTTTTTTTAATATTTTATGAATGGAATTTTTTCTTTTTTATGCTCTTGGTCCTGCTGATTTCCTCAGTTTTTCCAATGCTCTTGACTCCAGCTGACGGATCCGTTCTCTGGTCACGCCGAGTATCTGTCCGGTTTCTTCGAGCGTATGTACATTACCGTCCTCCAGACCGTAGCGGAGCCTTAAGATTTTCTGCTCTTTTTCTGTCAGCGTGGAAAGCATCTCCTGCACTTCTTCTTTCTGTACCAGTGCCGCAACAGCCTCCTCCGGAGTCGGCTCCTGTGTATCTTCAATAAAGTCTTCCAGACTGCTGTCCTCTTCGTCTCCCACCGGAGTCTCCAGAGAAACCGGATTTTTGATATAGCTCTGCATGCGCTCTACTTCTTCTGTTGTCATATGCAGCTCTTTTGCAATCTCCTCTGCAGCAACTTCACGCCCGAGTGTCTGTTCCATCTTCCGCTCTGTTTTGCTGATCTTATTCATATTCTGAGCTACACGGACCGGCACGCGAATCTCTCTGGACTGGGAATCCAGCGCCCGCAGAATGGACTTCTTTGATCCGACCTATACCGCATAGGTGGAAAAATTTACTGACCCTTTGTG
>ENA-OQJR01000574-OQJR01000574.1-human-gut-metagenome-genome-assembly--contig:-NODE-574-length-11542-cov-3.899080_pt1 | contig 11542 bp, 10 predicted proteins | sample MGYA00242614_ERZ504781 | MGnify/ENA primary metagenome ERZ504781 (study PRJEB26092, sample SAMD00036365) | human gut metagenome | host: Homo sapiens | study: EMG produced TPA metagenomics assembly of...
ACACCTTGAGCAAACTTTATTACTTTTCTACTAAAGGAGCACACCTATGAAATTACTTCAGATTCTCCAGAAATGTCTGGAAGACTGGAAGAATATCAGTCATCTGGATTTCTGCCTTGTAAATTTAGATAACACTATTTATATCAGCACCTGCGACAGAGCCCTTCCATCTGAAGAGAAGCTGGAAGAATTTAAGGAAGATGAGGCGCTGTGTATTTCCAATATGAACTGCCGACTGTATAAAGTGACAGAGAGTCACCAGCTTCAGTATATCCTGATTGTATGGGGAAATTCAGAGGCCGCTTCCACCATCGGGGAACTGGCTGTCTGCCAGATTGAGAGCCTGCTTACCGCTTACATGGAAAAGAGCGAACAAAAACGTATTTATGCAGAATCTTCTCCTTGGTAGTTATTCTGATGTAGATGCCTTTAACTGCGCCAAGAAACTGCACATTGCAACTTCTGTTCAGCGTGCCGTATTTCTTGTGGAAACCAAACAGACCAAGGATGAGAACGCTCTCGCTACGATCCGGAATATTTTCTCTGCCCGTACCAGAGATTTCATCACAGCTATTGATGATACAGGGATTATCATCATCAGAGAATTACAGTCTACAGAAACTTATGAGGATCTGGAATCAATTGCATATATGCTTGTAGATATGTTAAATACAGAAGCAATGACTTCCGCATGGGTTGCCTACAGTAATCTGGCAGAGGATATTTCCAGGCTTCCAGACGCATACAAGGAAGCACATACAGCCCTTGAAGTAGGCAAGATTTTCTACGCAGATAAAAATGTATTCGGATATAACCAGCTTGGAATCGGCAGACTGATCTACCAGCTTCCTGTTTCCATATGTGAAATGTTTATCGACGAGATCTTCAAAGAGGAAACTCTGGATTCTATTGACGAAGAAACCCTGATCACCATCCGTACCTTCTTTGAAAATAACCTGAATCTCTCCGAGACCTCCAGACAGCTTTATGTACACAGAAATACTCTGGTGTACCGTTTCGAAAAACTCCAGAGAAAATTCGGACTGGATATCCGCGCGTTTGAAGATGCACTGACATTTAAACTGGCGATGATGGTTGTGGACTACATAAAATATTCTAAGAATCATCCGTCATAGATTTCTCAGACAATTTGATAACATCCATCTGCGTGATCAAACCGGCAGACTCTTACAGCTACATGGCTACGCGATTCTACACCGAATAACTGCTCCGCAGGGACTTACTTGATTCGGTTAAAAAAGCGTTATATCTTCACCAGAAATCTCTGTTGAAAATAAAACGCTTTTTATTATTTCTTATATATTCTATTTCGCTTCTTTCAGCAGCATCAGATGCTCTTCCGGAAAATGGATATATTTCGGAACTTTTGCATGCGGATCTTCCTCAAAATTTCCTTTGGGGCACATCCACCAGACCGGCTGACAGTCTCCGCCTTTCTTGTTCTTCAGTAAATACTGATGTTCAAAGGTCGTTTCAATATATTCCATAACTTCCACTTCCATGTGGTTCTCTCCGCCTTCAGATGCACCTTTCATCCAGTGACCGCGGATTCCCACATGCGTAACATCATCCGGCACCACATCTTCGGTCTGCAGCATCAGATCCCAGTCCACTGCATAAATACTGTGTTTTCCCATTTTCTGTACAGTTGAGAAATTTTTACACCCTGTCAGTCTGGCCGCCTGCAGAATACCGGGTCGTTCAAAGAGTTTCTTGGTTTCTCCTGTAGTAAGTGCCTGACCGCTGTCCAGAATTGTCAGATGTCCGCAGAACTTGTAAGCCTCATCACGGCTGTGAGTGACCAGAATCATATCACCTGTGTACTCATTAAGAAAGTTCTGCATATCACGCTGCATGATATCTTTCAGATATCCATCCAGTGCTGAGAACGGTTCATCCAGAAGGATGACTTCCGGTTCTCCGATCATCATTCGTGCCAGTGCGACACGCTGCTGCTGACCTCCGGAAAGCTGTCCCGGATAACGTTTCTCCAGCCCGTTAAGCTGATAGCGCTCTATGTAATCTGCCACTTTTGCCTTAAGATGTTTCTTATCCCCTCTGTATCCGCATGCAATATTCTTCTCTACAGTCATGGTAGGAAAAAGTGCATAGTTCTGAAAAAGATAGCCAACCTTCCTCTCCTGCGGTTTAAGATTGATTTTCTTTTCTGAATCAAAAAGAACTTTATCATTTACAACAATTCTTCCTGAGTCCGGTGTCTGGATTCCTGCAATACAGCGCAGAGTCATACTTTTTCCGCTTCCGGATGCTCCAAGGATCCCCATTGGAGAACCATCACTCTCCAGCTTTACTTTCAGAGTGAAGCCATGAAGTTTCTTCTCAATATCCACACTGACTGCCATTACATCCACCTGCCCATCTTCATTCCCTTACCGGAAACGATATTGATCGCCGCAACGATCACAAATGAAATGATCAAGATCACAACTACCCAGAAACCGGCCATGCCATAATTTCCTGCCGCAGTCTCCGAAGCAATGGCAACGGAAACGGTTCTGGTCTTGCCAAGAATGTTTCCTGCGAGCATGGATGTAGCACCGTATTCTCCGATTGCTCTGGCAAAGGCAAGGACTGTACCGGATGCGATTCCGGGTCCTGCTGTCGGCATGACAACTGTCCAGAAGATTCTTCTGTCACTCATGCCAAGTGTCTTGCCTGCTGCGATCAGATTCACATCCACCTGTTCAAATGCAGCGCGTGCATTTCGATACATCAGCGGAAACGCAATTACAGATGCTGCGATCACGCAGCCCTTCCAGGTCTGTACGATCTTAATGTCAAAATTATCCAGCAGAAATGCCCCGAACGGACGTCTCAGGCTGAACAGCAGAAGCAGAATGAAACCGGCCACTGTCGGGGGAAGTACCAGAGGCATGGTCAGAATACCATCCAGTATGCCTCTGGAAAAAGGTTTCATCTTCATTACCAGTCTCGCAAAGAATATTCCCAGAAAGAACGCGATCACAGTCGCTGTGAAACCTGTTTTCAATGAAATCCACAAGGGACTCCAGTTTATTTCTGCCAGAAATTCACTCATTCTTATTTAGCTTCCTCTGTTGTCTCTGTCTCAGCATTTGTTTCTGTGTCATCTGCTTCTTCTGTTGCTTCTGCATCTTTATCATCTGTTTCGGAAGCATCATCTGCTTTGTATGCTGTGAATCCGTATTTCTCGAATACTTTCATAGCGTCGTCAGATTTGATGTACTCAAGGAATGCTTCTGTAGCTGCTGTATCATCCTCAGATGCCTCTTTGTCTTCGATAAGACCTACCGGATAGAGAACAGGTGTCTTCAGTGCATCAGCCGGAGCTTCTGCGATAACGTCTACTTTATCTACAACGGAAGCTGCATCTGTAGCATAAACGATACCGATCTCATTACTTCCTTCGCTTACTGCTGCAAGAACTTCAGATACGTTCTTACCTTCATTGATCTCCATCTTATTTACTTCATCTGTAATTCCAAGGTTGTCAAAAATTTCTCTGGCATACTGTCCAACCGGAACACTGTCACCTGCAAGTGCAATATTGGCTGCATCTGTAATGTTCTCAAATCCTGTAACTTTTGTTTCTCCATCCTTAGGTTTGATCAGAACGACTTTATTCTCAAGGATATCTTCTACAGTATCTTTCTTAGCCAGATTTTCGTCTACCAGAGCATTCATCTGTTTATCAGCTGCTGAGAAGAAGATATCGCAACGTGCGCCCTCTTCGATCTGTGTCTGTAATGTACCTGAGCTGTCTGCATTGTAGAGGATTTCAACATCAGGATATGTCTCATTGAAATTTTTCTGGATTTCTTCCATTGCATTGCTTAAGCTTGCTGCGATGAATGTGTTGACTTCACCTTTTAAGTCTGTATCTGCTGCGAAAACTCCTGTGCTGAGCATTCCTGCGCTCAGTACTCCTGCCATCATTGCTGCAATTAATTTCTTTCTCATATTTTTGCCGCCTTTCATTTAGTTTCGTTTTGTTTTATTCAGTTTTGTTTCCTTTTGTATCTATTGTACAAAACTTTTGTATTCTTGTCAATTTTATTTGTATATGTTATCATGTAAATGATAAAAGGTCGAAAGCCTTATTTTTACTGCCATAAACAACTTTCCGGCCTTTAATCGGGTATCAGATAAATCGTTACTGTTCACTCCGTTCTCAGTAACGCAGCCAAAATTCATTCCAGATTGCCTGTGGCAATGGAATTTTGGCTTGTATGTCTCGGGATTTTGGCATATCCATGCCAAAACACCTCGCGGAATAGTGGTGTGTGAACAGTAACGATAAATCTATAGAAAAAATAATAAACAGTGAGGTAATTATCATGAAATTAAGTGCACGCAATCAGTTAAAGGGTAAAGTAGTAAGTATCAATAACGGAGCTGTAAACTCCATCGTTTCTATTGATATCGGCGGCGGAAACATTATCACAGCAACCATCTCCTGTGCAGCAGTTAAAGAATTAAACCTGAAAGTAGGTTCTGATGCTTATGCAGTGATCAAGGCTACTAATGTCATGGTAGGTATCGATGAATAAACTTTACACAGCTCAGGAGGTCGCAGACCGTTTGAAGATCAAAAAGACAACGGTCTATGAACTTATCAAGCGCGGTGAGCTGGAATCTTCCAAAATCGGAAAACAACTCAGGGTCAGCGAAGAGCAGTTGACACAGTATCTTAACAGAAGCAGTTCCGGCAATTCCGAAAGCGGGCAGGATATTCCATACACTTCTGTTAATTTTGAACCTGAGAGCTCTCTGCTGAAGAGAGATTATCTGCTTCATTCCAGTGGTATCATTTTAGGCGGCCAGACTTCTGCTGCCCTGGAACTTCTTCTCGGCAAAATGTCCGCTCATCCTGATGGGCTTCCTGTCCTGCAGTCTCATATGAATGACTATAACGGACTTTATTCCCTGTATTTCGAAAAGGCACATATCGCTGCTACCAGTCTGGATGTAGATGATATCCGTCACCTGGTTCCCGGAATCCCTCTAGTACTTCTTTCTTTATATAAATACTCTGTCGGCTTCTATGTACAGGCCGGAAATCCTGAAAAAATTTCTTCTGTAGAGGACCTGACGAATCCGAAAGTTGTTTTTATGAATCGTGAAAAAGGAAGTGCCCGCAGGGTTTATCTGGACCGCCTGTTAAAAGAACGGGGAATCTCTTCTGAAAAGATCAGCGGATACAGAAATGAAGCTGTCTCTGATATGTCATCTGCATCTGCTGTTTTTGAGCACAGAGCGAATGTTGCTTTTGGAGAAGAAATGATCGCACGTTACTTTCCGGGACTTGATTTCGTCCCTGTGACTGATATGCAGATGTATCTGGCAATTCCTGCGGAATCTGTGAGAAAGCCGGGGTTCTCTGCTCTTGTGGAAATTGTACAGTCTGAAGATTTCAAAACTGAGATTCATCATCTGACAGGTTATGATACCTCTTATACCGGCGAAATGATCTGCATATAAGAAACCATATAAGAAACCTGTAACATAATAAAAAGCCCTGCTGTCCGGGATATACGCTTATGACGTACATGCCGCTTATACAGCAGGGCTTTTCTTATGCATTAACCAAGAAGTGTTTTTCCGATAAAGTATCCAAGCACCAGAATACCAAGTGCGATTCTGTACCATCCGAATGCCTTAAAGTCATGTTTCTTTATGTATCCCATCAGGAATTTGATTGCGATAATGGAAACTACAAATGCCACTACCATTCCCACGATCAGGATCATCACCTCTGTTCCTGTGAAAGAGAAACCGAATTTCAGGATTTTCAGAAGGCTGGCTCCGAACATGACCGGGATTCCCAGGAAGAAAGTAAATTCTGCTGCTACTGTACGGGAGGTTCCTGCAAGGATACCACCGATAATGGTGGAACCTGAACGGGATGTACCCGGAACTACGGAGAGTACCTGGAACAGACCGATGATGAGTGCAGTCTTAAATGACAGATTTTCCAGATTTGTACAGGTTGGTCTTCTTCTCTTGTTATAATTCTCAATGACAATGAAGAGGATACCATATACGATCAGTGCAATGGCAACTACTACATAGTTATTAAATTTCTCTTCAATGACATCATTAAACGGAAGTGCGATAACAATCGTCGGTATACAGGCTACTATAATTTTAAACCAGAGTACCCATTTCTCTTTATCACAGAACTTCTCCACAAAAGTAAGAATTCCTCTGGACACTGCACCATGCCTGTTAAGCACTGCCTGCTGTTTCTTTGAAATTGGTCTGATATAAAACGGCCACAATTTGTTCCAGTAGAGAACTACAACCGCGAGGATCGCGCCAAGCTGGATCACTACGAAAAACAGATTCTTAAAATCCTCTGTCACATTCAGTTTCAGGAACTCATCCACCAGGATCATATGTCCGGTACTGCTGATCGGGAGCCATTCTGTGATTCCCTCTACAATCCCAAGGAAAATGACCTTTAACAGTTCAATAAAATCCATAATCTTTCCCTTCCTGTTTTCTTTTTTGTTGTTATTCTTATTTACAACGATTTTCAACCGGATCAGACAGGTTTCTGCCAGATAATAAGTAATGTAAAAGACCCACATATATCTATCTGACTCACTGTAAATACTCATATGATTATATTACACACCATGCCACTGATACAACTGTAATCTATATTTTTCCTGCTGATTCTATAAGATAAAAACAGCCGCCTTTTCTCCGACAGAGAAAATTACGGCTGCTTTTCATCATTTCATATTATTTATCAGTTCTTTATCTTCTTGCAATCGTAGCAATATCAATAAGAGATAAATTGTTCAGGTCTGTATTCTCAAGGCTGGTTGCCAGTGCTTCTGCTGTATCCAGAGAAGTAAGGACATTGACACCTGTCTCGATGGCGTTACGTCTGATGACGAAACCATCTTTCTGATGCTCTACACCCTGTGGCGGAGTATCGATGACGACGTCGATCTTATGACCAAGGATAAGGTCCATAAGGTTCGGTGCAGGCTGCTCCAGCTTATTTGTACGGATAACTTTGATTCCGTTTTCTTTGAGGACTTTTGCAGTTCCCAGTGTAGCATAGATTCTGTATCCAAGTGCTTCGAATCTTCTTGCGATCGGGATGATATCCTGTTTGTCTTCGTCTTTGACAGTGATGATCATGTTTTTATGTTTCGGAAGACGGATACCTGCTCCGATAAATGCTTTGTAAAGCGCTTCATTGAATGTCTCAGCAATACCAAGGCACTCACCTGTTGACTTCATTTCCGGTCCAAGACTGATATCAGCGCCGCGGATCTTCTCAAATGAGAATACAGGCATCTTGATCGCATAGTGTTTTGCTTCCGGCTGAAGTCCCGGTTCATAGCCCATGTCTTTCAGCTTGTATCCAAGGATTACCTTAGTTGCAAGAGGAACGATCGGGATTCCTGTTACCTTGCTGATGTACGGTACAGTACGGCTGGAACGGGGATTAACCTCGATTACATATACATCATCTCCAAGAACAATGAACTGGATGTTGATCATACCGATAACATGCAGTGCTCTTGCAAGACGTCTGGTGTATTCTGCAATTGTCTCTTTTGCTTTTTCGCTGATGGTCTTAGCCGGATATACAGAGATACTGTCACCGGAGTGAATTCCGGCACGCTCGATATGTTCCATGATACCAGGAATCAGGATATCCTCGCCATCGCATACAGCATCTACTTCGATTTCCTTACCCATCAGGTATTTATCAACAAGGATCGGGTGCTCCTGTGCGATCTGGTTGATCACACCGATATACTCTTCTACGTCCTCATCGCTTACAGCGATTCTCATGCCCTGACCACCAAGTACATAGGAAGGACGAACCAGAACAGGATAACCCAGCTCATTTGCTGCTTTCTTAGCTTCCTCAGCAGTAAATACTGTCTGTCCCTTTGGTCTCGGGATCTCGCATTTTTCAAGAATCTCATCAAAGAGCTCACGGTCCTCTGCTGCATCTACGTTCTCCGCAGATGTTCCGAGAATCTTAACGCCCATCTTTGTCAGTGCTTCTGTTAATTTGATAGCTGTCTGACCACCGAACTGTACAACTGCTCCGTCCGGTTTCTCGATATTTACTACATTCTCAACATCTTCCGGTGTCAGAGGCTCGAAATACAGTTTATCTGCAATATCAAAGTCTGTACTTACTGTTTCCGGGTTGTTGTTGATGATGATGGTCTCATAGCCTTCTTTTGCAAATGCCCATGTACAGTGTACGGAACAGAAGTCGAACTCAATACCCTGGCCGATACGGATCGGACCGGAACCAAGTACCAGGATTTTCTTTTTATCCGGTGTTGCTACTGCTTCATTCTCTGTGCCTTCATCGCCGTATACAGAATAGTAATATGGTGTTGCTGCAGCAAACTCTGCTGCACAGGTATCAACCATCTTGTATGCTGCTTTGATCTGGTATTCTTCACGAAGAGCTTTGATTTCTTCTTCTGTTTTACCTGTCAGACGAGCAATGATATAATCCGGAAATTCCATGCGCTTTGCTTCCAGAAGAAGCTCTTTTGTAAGCTTTCTGGTTTTAAGTGCATTTTCCATTCCAACAAGGATTGCCAGCTTATCAATGAACCAGATATCAATCTTGGTAATGTCATGAAGCATGGACTGCGGCATACCGCGGCGGATTGCTTCTGCGATTTTCCAGATTCTGCGGTCATCTACGATTTCCAGCTCTGCAAGGAGTTCCTCGTCTGTAAGCTGTGTGAAATCATAGGACATCAGGCTGTCTACGTGCTGTTCAAGAGAACGGATGGCTTTCATCAGGGCACCTTCGAAGTTATGGCAGATACTCATAACCTCACCTGTTGCCTTCATCTGAGTAGTAAGGGTTCTCTTTGCAGTTATAAATTTATCAAATGGAAGTCTCGGGATCTTAACTACGCAGTAGTCAAGCATTGGCTCGAAACTTGCATATGTTTTTCCTGTGATCGCATTCGGGATCTCATCCAGTGTGTAACCCAGGGCAATCTTTGCTGCAACCTTTGCGATCGGGTAACCTGTTGCCTTACTTGCAAGTGCAGAGGAACGGCTTACACGCGGGTTTACCTCGATTACACAGTATTCAAAGCTGTCCGGTTTCAGAGCGTACTGAACGTTACATCCACCTGTGATTCCAAGTTCTGTGATGATGTTCAGGGCTGAAGTACGGAGCATCTGATATTCTTTATCTCCCAGTGTCTGAGATGGAGCAACTACGATAGAGTCACCTGTGTGGACACCAACCGGATCAATGTTCTCCATGTTGCAGACTGTGATGCAGTTTCCTGCGCTGTCACGCATTACTTCATATTCAATCTCTTTCCATCCTGCGATGCAACGCTCTACCAGAACTTCACCTACACGTGAAAGACGAAGACCATTCTCCAGAATTTCACGAAGTTCATATTCATTATGAGCGATACCGCCGCCGCTTCCACCGAGTGTGTAAGCAGGACGGAGAACTACCGGATAACCAATGGTGTTTGTAAATGCAAGACCATCTTCTACTGTTGTAACAACCTTGGATGCTGCGATCGGCTCACCGATCTTCTCCATGGTATCTTTAAATTCCTGACGGTCCTCCGCTTTCTTGATTGTCTGGGCAGTTGTACCGATCAGTCTTATATTGTGTTCTTTGAGGAAACCTTTCTCATCCAGCTCCATAGCAAGGTTTAATCCCGCCTGGCCGCCCAGTGTAGGAAGGACGCTGTCCGGTTTCTCTTTCAGGATAAGCTGTTCTACTACTTCTACTGTCAGAGGCTCGATATAAACTCTGTCAGCGATATCTTTATCTGTCATGATGGTTGCAGGGTTGGAGTTAAGAAGAACAACCTCAATGCCTTCTTCTTTCAGGGAACGGCATGCCTGTGTTCCTGCATAGTCAAACTCTGCTGCCTGGCCGATGATAATCGGGCCGGAACCAATTACAAGTACTTTTTTAATGTCTTTATTTCTTGGCATTATTTATTTCCTCCCATCATATCCATAAATCTGTCAAACAGGTAACTGGAATCCTGCGGTCCCGGGCATGCTTCAGGATGGAACTGTACAGTAAAGATGTTCTTTCCTTCGTATGCCATACCTTCGTTTGTGCCGTCATTGACGTTAACGAATGCAGGTTTTGCAATGTTTTTCTCTTCAAGTCCCTCAGCATCTACTACATAGCCATGGTTCTGTGAAGAAATGTAAACACGTCCTGTTGCAAGGTCTTTGACCGGATGGTTTCCGCCTCTGTGTCCGTATTTCATCTTATGGGTATCTCCGCCTGTTGCAAGTGCCATCAGCTGATGTCCAAGACAGATTGCAAAGATCGGAACTTCAGAATCATATAATTTTTTTATTTCCTTTATAATAGAAGTACATTCCTTTGGGTCTCCAGGGCCGTTACTTAACATAATGCCATCCGGATTTGCCTCCAGGATCTCTTCCGCAGGTGTCAGTGCCGGATAAATTGTAACCTCACATCCTCTTTCATTCAGGGAACGTGCAATGTTTCTCTTTGCTCCCAGGTCAAGAAGTGCTACTTTCGGACCGTCGCCTTTTAAGACTTCTTTCTCGCGGCATGTTACCTTCTCTACTACCTTACCTGTTGTATATGCTTTTAACTGGGGGATAATTGTATCTAAATCGTAATTTTCATTGACGGTGATCATACCGTTCATGGTACCTTTCTCACGAAGGATCTTCGTCAATGCTCTGGTATCAATTCCGGCAATACCTGGAATATCATGTTTTGTTAAGAAATGCTGAATCGTGTCCACGCTTCTGAAATTACTTGGGACACGGGATAATTCGCGGACAATAAAGCCGTCCACCCATGGCTTTGATGACTCCTGGTCATCATAACAGATTCCGTAATTCCCAATGAGGGGATAAGTCATACATACTGCCTGTCCTGCATAGGAAGGGTCGGTCATTACTTCCAGATAACCGGTCATGGAAGTATTAAAGACGATTTCGCTGATAACGTCTCTTGTCGAACCAATGCTTGTACCTTTAAACACATGGCCATCTTCTAATATCAGAAATGCTTTCATACAATCTCCCTTTCTTATCTTTATATTGTGTCTATCACTTATTTTTTCCTAAATCTTCAAGATTGTATCACAGCAAAGTGCTTTTTTCAACCTTATAAGATACTAAAAATAATTAAGTTGATATCAAAAACTTTTTTGTAATTTCAGGCAGATCCGATCACAGACATTCACTGCTTTCTCATATCCAACTACCTCTATAATTTAAATCATCCTCTTCTCTGTGCAGCTCTACACCGAATAACTGCTCCGCAGTTTATCAGAAGAAGCTTTCACTTCTACGTAACAAATTGTGCGTTTTGAGGTATACTAGTAAAAAAAACTTAAAAAATTTACAAAAAAGCTAATTGACTTTTATCCATACATCGGTTATTATAAGTGAGCAGTCGCGAGAGAGCGATTGATAAATAAGAAATGACAGTAAAGTGGTCGGAATTGGCAGACGCGCAGGCTTCGAGGTGCCGTGT